>Ga0116227_10002498_pt1 | contig 41639 bp, 35 predicted proteins | sample S1TSphgellanicum_FD_89693 | JGI IMG/M metagenome (GOLD analysis project Ga0116227, IMG submission 89693) | Host-associated microbial communities from peat moss isolated from Minnesota, USA - S1T2_Fb - Sphagnum magellanicum MG | ecosystem: Host-associated > Plants > Peat moss > Unclassified... | reverse complement strand
TTTATCTTTTCCACCCCCAAAAACCGGGCAAGTTGGTGGGTGTGTGGGGGGGGGGGGGGGGAAACTGTAAGTCTTTAAAGAGTTAGTAGGGTGGTTGGACTCACAATCTGCATTAGTTTAGTTTTCTGTGAATGGGCTTTTTGCTGGCCAAAAGACATGACTTATTAAGTTCCTTCATGGGTGGTGGGTGGGTAGCAGTATGATTAGCTGATCTCAGCTCTGCTTCTTCTAGTTCTTTGAATTTGTAAGCTATGCTTCCAGGATGGCCGTGGGTTTCCAGCTATTATCAGGTTCAGTGGAACGGTGCTGTACTTTTTCCATTCTTAAAAGAGGACTGAAATTTGATTTTATATCTGCATGGTTTGGTTGGTTTTTTCCGGTTTCACCTGGAACCAGATTTGAGAAAAAATGTTGAGATGTTCTTCTCTCTGGCACTACTACCTGCATTATATGTTCCCTTGCAAAACACATTTTCCTTCAAACTTCTGCAAACCTTGGTGAACAAATGGAAAGTTCTGAGGCTGTTCAAATTGGTGCTGTTCAAATTGGTGGTTTGCAGGCTTGCTTGCTTAAGAAGATGGTTGGATTTGGCGCTGAAGATGAGGTGAAGATAATGACAAGGTTAAGCTAATATCTACTACTACTGTCATGATCTTTCTTTCTATTTTGCAAAACTCCAAATGAGGTTTAGCATCAACTAATACACCATTGTCTTCTCTGTTACCCATCATCATCTGTTTGTGCAACAGAAGGTTTCAAGAGCCTATTCAGTGTTTTGCTTTACTAAAACACGCATGTTGGGTTGAACTTGAAAGAGATAAAAAAAAACCCATCATAAAATCCATTAAGAAGATGAATACTTACGCTAGCATCAGTTTCATCATTCAATCGTCCTTTCAATATTGAACTGAAAATTTTGTGAAAATGAAGTTGGGGTGTTGGAAAAAATTGTCATAATTATCACCGGAGCTTAAGGTGTTCTTTTTATTCAAATTTGTGAGGTATGTGGGTTGGTGATCCTCCTCCACGAGAGAATGGACTTAGCCAAATTGGCTACAGGTCAGAGAGGAAAGTAGAAAAGTTCAAGAATCATGCTAGATCTTATTGTCTAAACATGGCGATTTCAAATATATATGTGAGTAAATGTTTTTCTCTATGGATTACAATTGTGCAAGTGTGTTTTATATTCACATATTGTTTCTCTATGAATTGCCATTATGTTAGTTATGTTTTTCTTTATGAATTGCAATTATGTTAGTTTTGTTTTTTGGTTTTTTTCCTTCCTCTGTAGATTTGTAATTATGTTTTGCTCTGTAAATTTGTTGCAAAGAAAAAGAAGAAGAAGAAGAAGAAGAAGAATCAAAACCACAATACTTAATTCATCAAAATGAGTGCCAAAATTGTATATCACCCATCTCAAACCCTAACCCTAATAAACAAACCCTAAACCCTAATTAACAAACCCTAAACCCTAATTAGCAAACCCTAAACCCTAATTAACAAACCCTAAACCCTAATTAGCAAACCCTAAACCCTAATTAACAAACCCTAAACCCTAGTTAACAAACCCTATATCCTCAATCATGCCTAATCATCATCCTAATCAACAAAATTAAAAAGCTTTTTTTCACTACCTACCTCCTTCCTCACTTACCTACTACCTAACTACCTACCTACCATCCCACTACACTACATATCTACCTACCAACTGTCCCACCACACTACCTACCTACGACCTATCTACCTACCGACCGACGGTCTCTTCTCTCTCTCTCTCTCGCTCTCTTCTCTCTCATTCGTATCTTTGTCTCTCTGGGGTGTGTGTGTGTGTGGGGGGGTGTTTGTCTCTCTCTAGGTGCGTCAGAAATTGTGAAATCTTTTCTTGTGGCTTGCTCAGCAAAGGCACTATCAAAAAGCACAATTGTTATTGTTGTTGTTGACCTAGATTTGATCATGGTTTGCTGTTTTCCAATAGGGTAAGTGACTCCCTCCCTCACATGTGCATAGCAAGAGCATCGGCAACAAATACTTTACTTAATTGGAAGGCTTTTGTTTTGTTTTTGTTTTTGTTTTTTTTTTTTTTTGGGTTGTCTTTTGCTGCAACTTGTTTTTGTCTTGCAGTTTTTTGTTTCTTCACATCAAACATCTTCGGGATTCTAGGTCAAATCAATCAAGCCCAGTAATAAGGCAAGTGTCTTTGCTGTTGCTGCTGCTGCTGCTGCTGTTGTCCTGCTGTGGTAAAGTTGTTGCTTCTCAAGTGTCTTTTGCGTCACATTTCTCTCACAAAGTCTGTCTATGTGAGTGAGAGAAAGATATGCCAGAGAGAGAGAGAGAGAGAGAGAGAGAGAGAGAGAGAGCATCCATCATCATCTTGGTGATGTATACATGAGATCTGTTTGAGAGCTTTGTTTGTAGCAAATCCTTTTGCAGATTTGAGGTTCGGTTTTTTTGAGGTGGTACTTTCAGTTGGACAAGGGAGGAGAAAGAAGAAGGGCGCGGAAGGAAGGAGAAGGAGGAGGAGGAGGATACCTGAAAGTGCGGGGAAGCAGCAGCAGAAGAAGAAGAAACTACTATTGGAGTAGAAGCAGCGGGGGGCATGAAATGTCGGAAGCGTATGGGCGCGCAACTTCACCACAAGCGGGAGCCAAGAATATCATCGTTGTTTCATAACAGAGCGGCTGGTCAATGGCATGAAGATCGTCTTTTGTTATGACAATGGCCGATGATGCTTCTCGCATTTGTCTTTCCGGTTCTGCTGCAACTTCTGCTGCGGTGGTGTCTGCTATTGCCCCGCGGCAGGATGTGAAGAATTCTGGCCCCCTTGCTGGTGACCTTTCTTTCTCCGATCCGTTATCGTTGACGGGCGGACTTTCTTCTTCGCCTGTTTCTGCTGCTCCTGTTCCTAGTGCGGTTTTTTCTGGGGGTTTTCCTCCTGCTGCTGCTGCTGCTGCTGCTGCGCATCTTGTTGTTCCTGCTGCTTCTGCTGTTGCTTCCAGTGTGTCTTTGGTTTCGCCGGGGCGGATGCCGGTGCTGAGCCGCGGGACAGCCGCAGCAGGCATGGCTTCCGTTGCCGTCTCGCGACTGGACGCGCCGGATTCCACAATGTCGTTCTCCGGTTTGCTGCTGGCGGAAATCGCGTCATCGCGGTGCCAAGCTCCAGTTCCGCGGGCGGGGTTGGTGCCGCCGCCGCAGCAGCAATCGGGCTCGACTGCCGCTGCTGCTTCGATTGCGCTTCCCGCCGCACCTGTGGGAGCTACTCCTCCTCAGCAGCAACAGTTTTTGCGTGGTGTATCGGCTGATGATTTCCGGCCATCGCAAACTCGAGTAGCCGGCGTTACTCCAGGTGTGAAATCCTACCCTCGTCTTCTTCTTCTTCACCAGTTTGTGACCACTGTTTCTTTCTTGTTTCTGGGGAAAAAAAAACAACCCTGGAAAAAGAAAAGACTTCAATCTCTTGAACTGTTTTTCTTGTTCAAGAGATCGAAGTTGTAGCTCCTTCAGCTGATCTGCTTTGAATCCCCTAATTCCTATCAGATTCTTCTGTGCTCCTTGCATGATCCTTCAAACTAAATCCTTTCTAGGCACAACCCTCTTTTCGGTGAGACTGTGAAATGGTCTTGAGATGAGGTGAAGGTATGAATTGTAGCTAAAGCAGTTCTGAGATCTGCAGTGCATCTCGGAATCAGCATTCTATATGCCTTGGTTCTTCTTAGGTGTTAGGGTTTAGTAGAGGAAGGTCTTGCTGAAAGTGTGCTACATGCGATGTGATTTACCATGGCTCTCCATTGCTTGCTTGCTTGCTCCTTTTTTTCAGGAAAGGGAGCTGATGGTCTGACATTCTCAACTCCTGTAGCCCCTTCACCTTCCTCTGATGTCCCCAATTCTCCTCGTGTTGCTCCACCACATCATCACTCTATGGTGGTGGGCAACATCAATCCACTACCCCCATTTCCCTTGAACAATCATAACCCTTCACTCACTGGTGCTTTTGTACAAAACCCTGGCTCGAACCCCACAGTGCATCATCACCTAAGCAAGAACAGCATCTTGAGTGCACGCCCTGCACCACTTGGTGCTTCCACTGCAATGAAACAGGTACCATCCAGAGACTTGCATTTTGTAAGTGCAGGGCCTCCACCTCTTCCAAGCCCTGAAACAGTGCCCCGGAGATCTATTGTGGAAGCTGGAAAAGGAGAAGGTTGGCCCTATGCTCCACAGGGGTGGCCAAGTCCTGATGACAAATGGGGGTGGAGGGTGGGAAAGCGATCAAATGGCAGTGGACATTGGATTGACAGATATGTAGCCCTACCTCAGAGCTTGGCAAAAGCAACAAAAACAACCGAATTCGCCAGCCGCAAGGCCCTTATTCAGTACCTCAAGAAAACATTTCCACAGATCAGCATTGACGACTTTTTCAAATCATTTCAGTGGAAAGTGCCTTCTGTTGAAATGCATGAAAGCTCTCTGCCTTCTAGAGGTACAGTGCATGTATGGATGGATGTCCTTACTTGAAGGAGGCACGTTGGACGTTGGGTTCTTGCAAATTTGTTGACACTGTAAAGCACATAGGTCCACATCAAGGAATCAATCAGGGAGCTAGCACTGAGCGGTGCAGTCAGGGTGTGAGCTAGGTGTGGAAGAAGGGTTTCTCATGTGAAGGCAACTCATATTATTTCTCCTGAGACTCCTGCTGAGATAGAACTAGCAACTACTTCATGAGATTGTGTTGGAATACTCTACTTACTGTGGTAATGATTTGTTGTTGTACAGCTGTTAAGGCTGCTGAACGCACAAGAGAAAGACCACCCCTCGAAGATGTTAGCTGGCAAAGTGCACAGAAAAGATCCCGGAAGCAGTGCGAAGCAAAAAATCCAAACTGCAGTTTAGAGAGAGGGACTAGCATACTTTCAGGAACTGTGGAAGGCTTGGATTGTGATATATGCTGTTCAGAGCCAGGGTTTTGCCGTGAATGTAAGTGTATTCTTTGTTGCCAAGTCATCAGCCCAGATCCTGATGAGAGCACCTTCATCCGATGTATGCATAGACCCTCAGGATCAGGCGTATGTGGGCATGCAGCTCATCTTGAGTGTGCTCTTAAGTCTGAGATGGCTGGGGTTGTGAAGCATAATGGACTGGATATGGAATACCTATGTCGACGCTGTGACAGCAAAGTGGATTTGAGAGAACTTATCACTCGCCTTGTTGAGGTCATGGGTAAGACAACAGTAAGGCAAAAGGTTGAGAAAAGCCTGCAGCTTGCCCTGCAGATAATGCAAGACACGCAAAATGGGGGATTTGGGGGAAGGATTTTGGAATACCTGGTTGGAATAACCCTTAAAAAGGTGAGTGCAGATGATTACACACTTTCCTTGTGATCAACGTGGCCTTCATTCTTTGCTATCTCACGGTATAGATATCCATTCCACCTTATTGTGTCTCATTATTTCTCCATGGAGGTCTCCCTTGTCTGGGATAGCCAGAGTCCTACAGAAAGCCCCCCTCAAACAGAATTTTCTCTCAATAAGGCAGTTGGTAGTGCTTATGTGCTTTTTGTTGCTACTGGGGTTGTTTTTTGGCTGTGTGTATCACCTAGTATTTTAGTCTTCACTCTTTTAGGGAATCTATGATTTGGGAAGACTCTTTTGGGGGACCAATGCTGATATTGTTCCATCTCAACTGTGGAGCTGATTGTTTCATAGGAAGACATTGGTGTTCCTGTACCAGGATGGAGGGGCTTGTTTTTTCTGGTAGGGCATTTAAGTGTGTGTCTAAATTTAGGTGTTATGAGGGTAACAGATTCAGAAAGGGGCAGATATTCAACAAGCCTTCAAGGAGTTCAATGAGCAAGGACTTGCTGCTGAAGCAGGTAAACGTTTGTCTGGGCATTCTCTACCAGTGGGAAGGGTCTGGAAGCAAGGAACTGGAATTGGTGTATTTAAATCCAAGTGAGGAACTGATGATGGTCACTCCTCAACAGCAAGGGAACTCTGTGATTGGTCTGGTCTTGTTTTTCATTCAGTTCTACAGTGGATCAGAATGACAAGTTCAACAGGATTATGGCCAGCTATAGAATGACTTCATATGCCCAAAGGTCTAAATTGAAAACATTAGGAAAATGTCACTCATATCGACAACAATAGTTTCTTTACCTGACTTCTCTTCAATGTCTGATTGAGCTGTGTGGATGGATCAAACACAGGCAGGCAGCAGGGGTTGGGAAGGCCAGAAACTGTCCAAGAAGAAGGGTCAGTTCATCAATCTGAGGCTAGTCTAGACCAGTGGCTTCCCTCTGGTAATTTGTTGGGTACCCAACCTTCTCCAGCCACTCCCTCCAGCTTCACATCTCAAACCAGCACAAAAGCTGTACCTCTTCCCAGCAGCTCAGAGTGTAATGGACACAAGTTTCCTGATGCAATAATCTGTACAAAGCCTTCCTCTGCTGAAGGACAGGATGCTGAACAAGGACAGGCTGTTGGAGGGCCTGATTCCTCAGTCCTCATGGATAAGTTTGTGGCTGATAGAGTTGCTCCAGAGAAGGAGGATGTTAAAGCAGTAAAACCATTGACTAATATTACTGCAAGTCAGAGTATTGGCACTATGCAAGGTGGATCCATAGAAGAACATATGAAGCAGTGTGAATCCCTTGCAAACAGGGTAAAGGGTGCTGGCCAACTGATGTTGTCAACAACCAAAGCTGTTGTGGGTTACTCTACACCTAGTTCTGGGGGGGATTCAAAACCAGCCTCATTGAGTTTGGGATCTGCCACTGGAAAGACCACTTGCATTGATGGTGCAGGTTCTCTGGGCAAGAGTCCCCAATTGCCCAAAAATGGTAGCTCTCTCCAGCAAGAATTTCCAGTTAGTTTATCAGAAGATATAGGATTACCAAATGCTACGGGAGGAGTGCTTGTATCACAAAGCTCTGGCACTTCAAAAACTGAAACATTAAGTTCAAGCAATGAGCTACCTGGTTTGGAACGTACAGTTAATGGTACTGTGGATGGAACTCAACTAGTTGGCAAAGGCACATCAATCACCTCTGCTGGCTGGACACCCCCTGTCACTTTTGGGGTGCCTGGCTCCCTAGTTTTGTTGGGGACCCCACTACATCAACTTGAGTCACAATATGAGGATGACATACAACTGGCTTTAAAAAAGCTTAAGGAAACTCAAGCAGCAGAGTATGAAGCTGCCAGAGAATCTCTACTTGCACAGAGAAGGGTTGTTCTTGACCATTGTCAACAGCTGGAGACTGCTCGGTGTGAGTTTGCCAAACAAAAATCAAGGGCTTCAATGCAAGAGTTTGACCACTGTACAGACAGTTTGGTGAATGAGTTTGGAAAGGTGCAAGAGGAGCGGAAAGTATTCAAGTCAATGCTTGCTATTGCAAATGGATTTGGCCAAGTTCCAAAGGATATTCTAAGCATCCACTTTGGTTGGCCTCCCAAGGACTTTGCGGGAGGTTGCTAATTCTCAGCAAGCAAGGTGAAACATCTCTATTGCATTACAACACCATTTTTGCCAACTTCTGTATCAAGAGTGCTTATCTACAGCAATCACTTTTCATTGATTTGACAATGCCCTTTTTTTGTAATTAATCTCGAGTGCTAGCTTCTCAAGTAAAATGAGTCTGCATTCCCTGGTTGGAGAGTCTTCGGTTTCTACTTCAACATTGTGAAAATCTTGGAGCATTATTATTGTGATTCCCTTCTTAACTAGTTTTGGATTCTGGCCTGTGCAAATGTCATTGGGTTGCTGTGATTTTTCTGCTTTTGTATTGCACATTCAGAAAGAGGCTGCTGATTCTCTCGTGAGAACTATTCCTTCTGAATCTTTTGGGGAAACCAAGTTTGCCAACAAAATGTGACTGAACTGTGATTTCATTTCATAGCGATATGTAGATTTGGGTAAAAGATTTTCTTATAGGAAAAGAGATTCTTATTTCTTTTGTTGGGAGTTTCAGGAGGCCAGCAAAACCAAGGATTTGTTGAAAAACCCAAAAATCTGAATGGAAAAAGAACATGGTTTTGAAAAACTGAGTTCCTAATGGATTCTTCTGTGGAAATCAATCTGAAACCTATAACAAATTGATGTTGGTGAAATTGTTGATGAGTTAGAATACTCAAGTTGTAAAGTCCAGTAGAGTTGAAACATGTGTTGGAATGCTTAAGTTGGCATGGAAATTGTACATACAGTTCCAACCAACCTTGTTTTTGCACCATAAATTGAGCTCAAACTAGTTTGGTCCTGAGTTGGTGTGCCCCATTGTAAAAATTCCATCTGTGTGCATTTCTTGAGCTTTTCAAGAGCTTGAGGTAGTTTCAAGCTTGCATTGTGTTTTTTTTGAAGCCTGGAGAGGTGGCATCTAGGCAAGGAGAGCTCTCTCTCTCTCTCTCTCTCTCTTTCTTTTTTTGGCAAGGAGAACTGTGTGTTTTTGTGTGTGTGTGCTCTTTGTCTTCTTTTTTCTGTAGCTTTGCAAATTGGGTTTTGTTGAAGCAGAGGCAAGGTGAGAGCAGTGGTGGACTTCTTTTTTCTCTGTGGTCTTCATGTTCTTACTTTTTCTGTATGGGTTTTGTTGAAACAGATTGTGACAGTGGTCTTCTCTTCCAGAAGTAGCAAACAACCTGTGTGTGTGAACTGGGTTTTGTTGAAGCAGAGGCAAGGAGAGAGAGAGTGGTGGTCTTCTTTTCTTCTTGAATGTATCAGAATTGTGTGTGTGTGTGTGTGCTTGATTGTTTTTTGTTTTGTGTTAAGTTTCTTTTTTGAAATTTTCTTTCTTGTTGTAGGGCAGAGTGGGAGAGGGAGTTTACCACTGAAATTTTCTCATGTTGCAGGAGAAGGGAGAGAGAGGTTGGAGTTGTTGCAATTTTTTACTTGTGTTTTGTATTGCAGGAGAGGAAGGTTGCTAAAGTGGGAGAGGTGTGTGTACAGTTCAAATTTCTGTTTGTATGTTATATTGTGGCAGAGAGGGAGGTTGCTGGAGCATGGGAGCAGGTGAGAGAGAGGGGTTGCTGGAGCAGGAGAGGGTTGTGAGTCTTACACCGAATTTTGATGTTGGTCCTCTATCTGAGTGACTTTAATGGATGGCTCAAAACTCATCAAAACTCAGCATGAGATGACAAGCTCAGGCCCAATGGTATGCCAAAGTCATGGCAACTTTGAGCATAACTTTACTGGACACAAGTAAAATGAATCAAAAACTTAATTATTAACATGTGACTATAACATCATGATATGGCTGCTGCAAATAAAATGAATTTTTAACTTAATATGCACCTCTCTCTGCCTTCAGAATTAAAGGTGGGAATAATGTAAGATTTTGCTTTTTTTAAACAATGAACACATGCTCATAATTTTGCATTATCAATACTCAAGTGGAAGTCCAACTTGTTAAACTAAACCTAGTGAAAGAATTCCACAATTTTGAATGTGCCAGATGAAATACCAACTGCCAAAAAACTGACCCTCCAATCCATACAACTTCAGTCTGTTCCACATTATAGGAACCAGAAACCTGCAGACACTATCCAAATCATCTATGGTATGCAATTTTACATGAGTGCCCCAAGTTGGTTTCTTGATGGTGTTTTGTTTGGAGAATCCTTGATCACAAATAAATCACTGTATATTATTTGTTGTTGGAATTACAATCCCATCTTTTGCACGAAGAGCTCAACCTATAAATGAAGGAGAGAGTGCATAAGTGGGTTTTTGCAAACAACACACCAGTAAACAAACCTGAATAGAAGACAACAACAGAGGCAAAAAACATTAGTTCAAATGACAAGAAAGCAGCTGAAAAACTTGAAGACATAATAAGAATCTTCTGCCCTAATCATATACCCTTGTCTCTCAAGCTGCTCTGTTGTCAAGCCATTTAGAAAAGCTTACCGAAAGTGAGCTATTTATAACTCAGCCTGAGATTTGAAAAAATCAATCATACTATCATACACATCTGCCTTTGCATGGATACTCAGAATGAAGTCAAGATGTCCATAATCAGCCAAGTAGATCATCTCAGGTTTTGTTCGTAGTTTCTCGAGCATGTGTAATACATCGACTGGATCTGCCAATGCATCCTCACCTCCTGATGCCATCCACAGCGGGAGTGTTTCTGGAATTGCTGAAAGGTTGTATTCAGGTGGTTGGAGTTTAAAGTAATGCTGCAAATTTCCAAAGTACCCATAGTCATACATAGAAAACGTGCCCCGACGTATCATTTGGGCTAAATGACCCAGATTCTTGAGGGATGTTGATTGAGGTTCAAATTGAAGATAGTAAGGAATTCGAGTGGTGTTGAAGCAACAGTTTGCTCCTGTCAGTGCAGTCAAGAAATCACCACAATCAACATCATCTCTCTGACAAACCCAGTCGACAAGTTCAACTCCAAGGTCATTACGAAGGTTGAATTCACGCACACCCATGGTTTTAACCATCCAATCCAAGTGGTGGTGTGCTGCCTTTGAGAAGAAGGGGGACGTAATGTGGTCCAGATATGTGATTGGGCTCAACAGGGCTGCTGCTGCTACCATATCAGTCACATGTGTTTGAGTGAAGGCTGCCATCCCCATAATAGTGCCCTGCAAAAGTCCCCCCAAAAAATCACCAATCTCTCTATGTACCCACCACTGTCAAATACTGGTCATGCACCAAGTTCTCTATGTACCCACCCCCACCAGACAGTGGTTATGCACTTGCATATGGGTTATCAGCAGCTGGGATTTCTGGAAGAAATGTTTCTCTAACTTGTTTATTGCTTGAATCCAACCTCTTCTATTGGTGCCTTGCAAAAAATTCTACAAGAGTTCGATGTCTTTGACAGTCTTCCTATATAGTCACAGTCACACACACATTGTGTAAATGCTGCCAGCTCAATAACGGTATTATTGTGTGGATCTTTCACAGCAGGAAGTGTGAACAATAGCATTCATTCATTCATTTCATGAGCTTCTATAACACTTACAGGGACACCAATGCCAAACAATTGTGCCCTGCACAATTCAGGGGTTCCTGGATTCTGGAAGTTTGCTCACTGATCTCTTGTTCAGTTGCAAAAAGGATGCAGAGAATTTCTTTCCAAAATTTCATTTGCTCAGAATCCAACAACAACCCTAATCAAGATCTTCAGAATAAAGGAAAAATTGCAAATGATAAGAATCCTTCTGGAGGCAAAGAAAGTGATTGGATGAATAATAATTTTGCTTACCTGCGAGTGACCGACATAGAAAACCTTGGATCCTGTAGTCTTGTACACAAATTTGAGCATAGCAGGCAGATCATACATGGCAAGCTCATCCCATGTCCAATCCCAGTAATCCCTGTCAGTTTTCGTAAGGGTAATATGGCCGTGACTCCATCTGGTGCCTCGCACATTAGCAATCCAAACATCAAATCCTTCATCTGCAAGAATGAAGCCAAGTGATTGACCTGGAGGATTGAGAAACCAATTATCACCACCCTCTAGCAATCCATGTTGAAGCAGCACAGGCGGTTTCTGCTTCTTGAGAGTTAGCAGGTTGTTATCATGTCCATGTGGGATCCGCTGCAATCCCAGAATGAATCCATCCTCTGTTTGCACAAGGTATTCCAAGCAAGGGTAGCCACTTCCATCCAGTACCTCCTCACACATACCCTTCCCCCCTTTTGCTTTGCCTTTGGCATTTCCCTCGTAATCTTCCAAACCATAGCAGATTGTAGGATGAAGAAGAGATACAGCTAAAAACAGGGCAAGGATCTGCACTCTTTCCATAGCAGCAGCAGAAGCAGCTCCAGCAAACTTGTGGAAAAAGGTTTGAAGTTGCCTTGACCTTGGATTCAGGAAAGGGGGAAAAATGGAGTGCAGATTCGGGTCCTTTCACATGGCTGCAGATACAACAAAAACCCCAAAACACAGTCACAAAATGCCTACCACCACAGCAATCAAGGATCAGATATCAAAACCCTCAAAGAAGTGAAACCCATATCATCATCTTTCTTTCTCTGTTTGCACATTTGCAAACCTCCACCCTTACTGTTACAGAGACACAGGAGAATCACGATGCAGCCACAAAACGATGAGGTAGGGGCCGACATGCCTTCAAGCTACTTACAAAAACTAGATTTGGGTGCTATGTCATCTTCTCTCACTCTTCTCCTTATTCTTTTCTCCTCGTTGTCATCATCATAAACAAAAAGAGGGCAGAAGAAAGGAAGCAGAATGCACGAGGGACCAAAAGGATGTGAGGGCTGTGCAAGAAAGAAAGAAAGAACCAGACTCGCCTGGATAACTATGCTAGAATCTTCTTCTTCTTGCATTTCTCACAGCTTGCTTCTCCTTCTCATGATTAGAGGGAAACGTGAAGAAGAAGAAATCTTGCTTGTGGGAATCTTGGGCAGGCTTTTTGTCCGTTTGGGATTTCTTTCCACCAGCAGCACCAGCAGCTACAAAGCTCCCCACCACCACCTACCTCCTTGCCTTTTGCTTCCGGCAATCGCATTTCGCGAATGAGAACGAGCCTGGGATTCTTCTTCTTTTTTCCCGGATGTCCGAAGACCGGTGGTGTCAACAGCGATCGATCGCGAAAGAAAGAAAGAAAAGAAAGCGGGTGTGTTTGTGCTTGTTCGTTCGTTGTGTGTGTTCTTACCGCCTGGCTTAGCGCGTGGTGTGAAGCGTTCCTTAGGGTTTGGGAATTGGGGATGTGGGGTAGTTCGTTTTTCTTCAAGCATTTTCGTGAGCTCCTTTTTCTGGGTTTGTTTGTTTGTCTTTTTTTTTTCCCCGTTCTTGTTGTTGGGATTTGCGCACACCCAATTGAGCAAGAGAATCCAAGTTGAGTGCGAGAAGCGAGAAGAAGAAGAAGAAGAAGAAGAGAGAAGGTATTGCAGGCAGACAGAAGAGGTATGCCCTTGTACAATTTATTGTTTTGGGAGAAAGTCGTCGAAAATCAGAGACGTGGTGGTGTTTGCTTCCGTTTCTTGGTCACCACCAGCATTGGAAAAGGAACAAAACAAAACCCGAAAGAAAGAAAGAAAGAAAAAAACACCACCAGCGATGCAGCAGCAGCGGATGCTTCTTCCATACCTTCTTCGCAATTAGCAACCGGAGCATCTCTTTCGTCGTGTTCTTCTTCTTTGCAGAATATGGTAATGTTCATAACCTCCTCCGCGAGACCCAATCTTCTCCTTCTTTTTATTCTCGTTATTGCCACAGACACAAAGACGTTTGGGTGTGGGTTTTTTTGTAGCGTGCATTTGCGTTTCGCTGTTGCATGTTCTTCTTAGGTTCCGATCAGTCGTCGTCTTCGTGTCGTGATGATTGTGGGTGTGGGGTATGGCTGATGGGGAGCAAACCTTTTGACAACTTTGGGGTGACTCACTGACTGACTTGGCTGGTCTCTTCAAGATCGCTCTGGACTTCGTCTTCACAACTTGCTCATCCTTGTGACGCAAAGGCGCTGTTGTTGCTGCTGCTGTTGTGTGTCTGAGGCGCCTTCACCCCTCACAACGCCTCAAAAGGAAGTATAAACTCTTGAAGACAACAGACATGAAGAAAAAACTCGACACTCGTTTCCCAGCTGTAAGATCCTCAAACACTTGATACCCAAAAACTCTCACTCCTTCTCTCTCTGTGTCCCTCTCAAACTCGTTTTTCTCAGCAGTTTTTCTTTTGAAATATCCTTGGCTTCTGCCTGATGCCCAATCAAACAAGCAAGAGCAAACAGAAAGCTACTCTCATTTTTTCCCTTGTTTTTCTATTGGCTCTTTTCTTATACTCTCTTTAAGCTTGAGCAACAAAAAAAACCTACAACTGACTACTCTCTTCTTCTTCATTTTTTATTTTTTTTGAGGGGGGCAAAGGAGCTCTCTTCTTTTTGTGCTCTCTTCTTCTTGTTAGACCTTCTTTGTGGTCTTCAAAGTTGAGGGGAGTAAGCTTGTTTTGAGACATGAAAGCTCCCACATAATATGCTCCCATGAAAGCTCACTAGTGCCATAGTTCAAAGATTTTGGTATCCAGCATTACTGCTTGTACATTTACCCTTTGAGGAGAAAGATGGGGTTTGACATGAAAGAAGTGGGGTGGGGAGAGAGATGGAATGAATAGTTGACTGAAAAGAAAAAAATCATTTGTCTGCAAACAGGCACGAATAAAGAAAATTATGCAAGCAGATGAAGAAGTGGGCAAGATTGCAATGGCTACTCCTGTGCTAATCTGTATGTTTCTCCCCCCTTCCCGTATGACTGACTTCCCTTTCACCACGATCTATCTATTGTCTGTGCTGATCTGCATACTACCGCCGTGTGTGTGTGTGTCTCTTACACATACAACTCTCTCAGTAGTTCTGGTATTAGCTATCACATACATAGAGTTTGTTTTTCTAAAGCTCACGCTGTGGTGCCTGTTATGGACATCCCCAAATATTTGATTTTTCATCATATATGAGAGGAGGGCTGTCTCATTCTTGTATGGTGGTCTGCCCCCCCTCCCCCATGTTTTTCTTGTGTGGAGTGCTTATTTAATCATGGTCCTGTTTTGTGCAGCCAAGGCACTGGAGCTTTTTCTCCAGAGTTTGTGCGACAAGACATATGAAATCACTTTGCGAAGGGGAGCCAAAACAATGAGTTCGCTGCATCTGTAAGTATATCCTTTTGTCCTATTTCTACTACTACTATTACCACCTTACACATGAAGCAGAGTTGCTGAACTAGGAAGTCAAATCCTTATTTCTTTAGTTTTTTTACACGTATGAGAACCCAAATCTTTCTTTTTTGTTCTTTCTTTCTTAAGTTTTTTACAAATATACAAGAACCCCAATCTTTCTTATTTTTTCTTCCTCGTTTAATTTTTACCACATATTGAGGACCCAAATCTAAGTTTCTTTTCTATCTTGCATGTCTTAGAATGGGTGTAACTCATTCAAATAGAAGGGGATATTGTAAATATCTTACGGGGAGAGTGGTTATTAGTCCTGGAGTGAAAGATGTGGATGTCTGAAGAGATTTTGTGTCTGGAGAAACCAACAAAAGTCTAGATTTTCTGGGTGTTTTTACCTTCAGGTTAGGCACACATTGGGCATTGTCTTGTTGTCATTCTATTTCTGTGTTTTGAGCCCTTCCTTGAACTCTGAATTTTTTTCAATCAAATTTCTGGAAGTCCAAAAGTTTACTGCTAATAAAGTGTTTTGTTTGTGGGTTTGGCTGGCAGGAAGCAATGTGTGCAGTCAAACAGCGTTTTCGATTTTCTTCAGGAGATTGTTTCCAAAGTTCCTGATATTGCCACAGACAATGGCGAGGAGAAAAACGGTGGACGCAGAAGGTATTCACTTCCTCTCACAGACCAGTTCATCTTTTGCTTTGTGACATCACAAAGCAAGCATTGAGAGTTTTGCTTTTGGGTGACTAAGAAAGCAAAAGGCTTAAAACCAACATTTCTAGAAAAGTTGCTATTCAGCGTGTTATCATCAGTTTGGCAGGCTGGGAGTTGAACTTGAAACCTTGTTTTCCATTCTCAGAAAAGAGCCAGATGGAGAAGACAATGACAGCGAGGATGAGGACATAAAACGACCGAAAGTGGTATGTCAAGTGTTGTCAATGATAATCTTTTCTTTCTCCTTTATTGTAGTTTTTCCCAGCGGGTTGTTCTATTGACAGTTTCAATTTGCATACTTTTTCAGTCGCATTTAGTTTTGATAAGTTTGACACAAGTAGTAATTTGATTAACTTTTTGTGCCTAAATTTGTATCTGGTTGGGTGGATGTTTTTCTAAAGGAAGCACAACCAACATCAGGTAGAGGGCGAGGGCGGGGACGAGGAAGAGGGAGAGGACGAGGAGGTGGATCAAATGGCATGCACAACAACCGAAATGGCCAGGAAGATAAAGCAGAGAAGTCTGAAGATGCAGATGTGGATTCTGCATCTGAATCATCTGACCAACTTGAAGTAAAAGTAGACTCAGTAGTATCCAAAGCTAAATCAGAGGAATTCACAAATGATGAAGCAACAACCCCAACTTCATCTGGCCCAGCTACAGAGCTGCCTAAAGTGTTAGGGTTTGACCTGAATATGGATTTAGACGAGAATGGAGAAATAGCTGCAGCAGCTGCCAACACAGCCTCGGTTATGGAGAAGGAAGAACAGGAGGACTCTGAGATGTTACCACCTGATTCCTCAGACTTCAGTGCTATTACTGGTAATGTCTTAGTGGGCGCTTCTCAATTCCAAGGGAGCCACGCTCGCCCTTCTCTGCATCCAGACGAGGATGACTATGATTGTGAAGATGAAGATGAGGATGTATAGATAGGTTTGCCTCCCTTATTTGTCTCTCCTCTGCTCCCTCTTGGCTTCATTTGCTTTTGCTTTCTGCTATTTTTTTGGTTGCCATATGTTTGTTTGTTTCAAATGCCATCCTCTATGCTGCTGCACCCCCATCTTTACTGCCCACATCCATGTCCTCCACGGTGACAAGAACAGTATGTCATGGTAAAATGCCGTTTGCATCTCCACTGTTCTCATCTGTCACAAAAACCATAGACAGCTTTAGTGTCTAATTTGGCAAAAATTCAACATTATTCCAAAGCTGCAGTCTTGATAGTTGAAGCCACAGTGCATTTTCACATGATGGAAATTGGATGCATGTTTGAAGATACATTTGTCAGTTAGAGTGGCAGGTTTTGTTGTTCTTGACCTAGTCACCAGCTTTAAAAGTATTTGCATTTGACAGGGTGCAAATTCATACTCACCTGAATTGGGTCCATGTGGAAACCTTTGCTTCAGATTGATCTCAAGCCCTCCAAAACCTCCCCTTGTGATTGTGAAAGAGACAACCTGATAGCACGAGGTATTAAATAAGATGCCCAGAAGTAAAAGATCATCCTACATAAGGTTTGTATTGAATGCTCTATTTCTCACAGAAATAGATTCACCACCCTCAGGGATCCATTGTAAAGCACAGGAGCCTATCTCTCAAGTTCCATGGAAAGAGAGGAAACCAACACTCTTCAATTTTTTTGTCAACAGTAAGCTATGCTGAGGCTGTTGACCAATCTGCTGATAATCCAGTACCATCAGATGGGAAAACAACATTTCGCACCCAAAATTCATTTCACCAGCCATAGGGAGTTAATCATAACAAAATGTTGACAGTTTCAATCCCGACCAAGAATCCCAAAACTCCAGTTCTTGATGCTAGAAGCAGTAACATCAAAGCAACCAAAAGACCTTGTGTGGATTTTAAGGTCTTGGAAGAGGACTCACCTGCAGTACTCCAGTCCCATGGAAACATGCGCCTATCATTTCACATCCACACCTGCATCCTCGATGTCCCATTCAACATTGTCAAATGCAGGATTCCTGGCCATCAATTCATTCCAATTCTCCACATACTTCCTTTCTCCAAAAACACAATAAGCAATAACATCCGGTCTGCATCAATTACCTGATGACTTGACATTCTTTGCTTGACTTTCAAAAACCCATCAGTTCATTTCTTCACCATCAAAATTCATGTCCATCTGAGGCAAGACTCAGAATATCAGAACATAGCCCCAGCACCTCAGCTCTGCTGCAGAATCTCTTGAGTGTACAGAGAGGCCTTTGCTTCACCAGCAGATCCAGAAGGCACACTGGCAGACATGATGAGCACAAATTTCTGAGAACAGGTCAACAAGAGATTCCTGAGTCCTCCAAACACTCACTCACCTTCTGGGAACGATGAATAAACAGAAACCACTATCTAAAAGAGGAAGATATCAAAAAGTTAAACCCTATGACTCCAAAAGTAAGATAACCCTCCAGCCATCCTTTGGCTATTTCCTACCCTGCTTGGCAAAAAATAACTCAGGGTCGGTTTGTCATGCGGGGTTTCCCCAGATCCAGCTAGTCCAAGCAATGACCACCTCCCTCATCACAGTCTAAAAGTATGCTACCATTGTCTGACTGGGTTCATAGAAGAAGCCTCAGAGGTTCACTTTCCAAACTTAAAGGATCAGAGGTTCTGCAGACAGCTTGCAAAGAAGCACAGCTCAAGAATCCTGACCAGAGGATGGCCTCCAATAGTGCACAAGGATGAACACCATCCAGTGGGGTATATAAGAGGATCAACTGTTTCTTATCACAAAACTACATTATGAGGACTCAAAACCTTGACATCATATGACACACTTGGAAAGGGAGATATGACAACTTGATCCTAAACTCAGGAGAGGCACATGCTCCTACAACAGATCAAGCTGCATTCCCAAAATATCCAGTGGTAAGGTGAACTCTGAAGTCTTACCTTGCATTATCTGCACTGTGTTCATGAAATCCATTTGGAAATGTGTCCACAATCTTCCTTCAAACTGACTCTCATGGCTACACACAACCACACGATGATGCTCAAAATTTCACCTCTACATCAAACCAGCTAGCAAGTCCAGCTGAATTGATGGCATCAGCAGTGGGATTCTTGAAGTCCCAAAGGTGCAATGCATGTAAATTTCACTTCTTTGTTGGCAGTGGCACAGGTTCTATTGTGTGTGAAATTGTTGTGTCCAGAGTAGCTTCCTATATCTTCTTCTGGTATGCTTGCTGCATGAATGGAACACCAGTAAGTGTAATCTAATGTGGATTTTGGCTTTCATATACCTGTGAACATACCAAGATAAGTTCACAAAGCATAAAAAGCTTTACAGATGGCAGTGCTCATCAAAGAGAAACTTGGATACCCTATAAGGGGAAATTACTGCCTGAAGCTTTTGAAGTGCAGAGTCCAGTCTTGTTAACATCACTAGCAGTTTCCTCAACTTTCTCAAAGGATGCAGAGATTTCACATGGTGATTCTGGAAGAAAGGTTCAGATAGAACACTAGTACGTCAAAGCTAGAACATCCTGACCCCTCCCTCCCTGGAAGCTCTAGGAGCAACAAAGATGATATGTCGACCTACAAGACTGAATTCCAAACGACTTGAAACAAACCAGAGAAATCCATCTCTACAACTGCCCTTCTTATTGAAACAAAAGCCTTGGAGTTTTTGTGGATTGAATTCATACCTGTGTTTGCCTGCTTGCCTGCACACTTCCCGCAACCAATTTTCCCTGCCCTTGAACTTCACACGGGGGAGACCCGTCTGCACACCGAAAGACCTCACTTGTCGACCGATGAAGGCCGATCTGCAACGCCAGACATAGCCAGACACACAAATACCTATCAAGCATCATCTATTTGCCTGTCTCTATCTGCCCCTCTCTCACAGACGACAAACACACAACTCCATACGACCTGCAAGGCCTATCAATACATGAGAGCTCTCCAAATAAGACAAAGTTGATAAAAAACAAAAGAGCAAGGCTGTCTGTCTGTCTGTCCGGATAATGGAGAGAGAGATCTCACGGAAATACAAAGGCTCGCGAGCTTCGAAAATTCGGATTCGCCCTGGAGTGTAAGGAATGCAAGAAAAAGGGAGGGCGGCCGAAGCAGAGCATCAACACAGCAGCAGCAGCAACAACAACAACAACAATGATATGGAGGTGGATGGAGGTCGATGGAAAGAACAGAAGACAACACACGGACAACTTGCCGCCCACGCCATCATCCCCATCGTCGTGCTGCCGTGGGTACCACGAAGGGCGAAGAAAGGTTCTGTATCTATGTATATATTTTTTGAACTGTATGTTTTGCCGTTGCAGATAAAGCACGGTCCTCTTGGCGACAGAAGAAGCACTTTGCTTCACTTCTTCTCTTTCTACTTCGTAGCGATGACAAACACTTATTTGCTTCTCTTCTTCTTTCTTTGCATTATTTGTGACAAAGAACCAATCGATTCATTTCACTTCTTCATGACAAGAGAATGGCAGCAAAGAGTGCTCAAGTTTTTTTCACCATGAAGAGTACATGACTTTGCAAGGTTGTAGAGAATAGTAGTGCCAAAAAGAGAGCTTGTGAGAAGAGCTTGGACAAAACTCTTTCAAATGTTGCAGCAGCACACCGAGGATGCAATAGAAAAGTGGGAAAATGCACAAGTTGCTAAGATAACTGGTTAGAATATGCAATGGCCAGGAGGAAGAAGAAAAAGAAGAAGCAGCTCTTCAAGGAGATGGATGTGCCATGGACTGATTTCTTTCTGTGGATGTTGAAATCACAGGGTTAGGTTCCTCTGTGCAGAGCAGATGAGGAGGCTTCATCTCTCTCCCAGTGTCAAGCATCTTCAAACAACCAACTTCTGGCAGTAAGCTCTCCTCTCCCCTCTCTAAATCTTCATACCTCTGGGAAGACCATCATCATCAGTTATCTAGCCTAAAGCAAAAGACCAGATTCTAAAACCCTAGCAGCAACCAAGAGTATCAACAACAAAAAATAGTAAAGCCAAAGCATAGAAAGCAATGTCATTGCTGTTCAAAGAGTTTGGTTCGCATTGTCTATTGACATAATAATAAGACTCCCTCCTGCATGTGAAAGAGACAATCTGTTCCACAAAACTCCATCATCAATGTAAAGCTGCCTTCCACTACCCATTGTAGGTACTATATCAGAGAAGCTCCTGACCTTCCAGTACAGTCAGTAGAACAGTCCTCTATAGTAAAAATCAAATTGCAGAGAGAGTCATAACTGATACCATTTCTCCACAATGCCAATTTGAAGGTAGCATGACAATGAATGTTGCTCACAAAGTATTAGACCGTCTCCTTCCTGACAAATAGCAGCAACAAGCCAACATAACTTCCCACTGATTTCATCAGCTCCCTCACTATGGTGGGTGCAGATAAGTATGTAATAATCCATCCAAAAGTTCAGAGAAACCATTGTACAAAATCTATTTCTGTTGCATTTCTGGAAGCAATTAGAGGACTCAGTCATGATATTGGCTAGCACTAGAGACACACACAAGAACAGTCCTAGTACAGACCAAACATAAAGCAAATGTGACTAGTGCAAAAAGAAAGACAGGTAGGTACTCTCAGACAAAAACCACATCACACATGCAAAAGTTAAATTACAGGTAGGGAGAGATCATGTTATCCCTCCACCTTGCACCATACAGAGAGTTCAGGGATGCAGGGATATAGCACCTAGTCACCAAAAAGGAGACCCTTGGGCATACAACCATGTACCATGTTTCCAACAGGTTGACAATCCTGAGATCCATGTGGCAAGCATTTCTAGTACCAAAAGCCTTGGTCAATCACACACTCCACCTGCATGCATGCTGCTTGGTGCATGCTAACCAGATACAGATGGCTGTCTTCATGCCAATGCTAAAATTTGGAACTGCTGCAAACAGCCTAGTCAGAGATGCCATAAATGCAATGAGCAGAAGTTGGACAGAAACAGAAAACAGTTAAAAGGTGTGAGAAAGGAGTCTTTCACCACTAAGATTTAACAGCCAGCAGAGATCACAATGTCCATGATGCAAATCACAAACTCAAGGAGTTCTAGAACTTTTTACAAAAACCAACAATGGAGGCACAACGTCTACAAGAGAAGAGAAAACATGACCTGTCTTAGTTGAAAGCACTTACTCCATGAATGCTAAGAGTTTGCCACTAGACTTGTAGAAACAAAGTAGAATTTGCATCCTTGCACCAATGACAAAATACCTGCAAGTCTTGCTTGAGTGGAATAATATCCAACTTACAACTTAATACCAAGAAAATCCAGTTTCTACTAAGACCAAAGTCTTCATCTCATGAAGGCAATTATAGATGTCAGATGCAGTCTTAACGACCTGTGAACACGGTGTCAGCCAGTATTTGTCAAGGATGCACACTTGTAATGAGTGTGAGCTGCAAATTGCTGAAAGGCATGCATGTCACAAGCCCGCATTGGGGTACTCCCATCTTGGTGTATTGTAGGCATTTCACTGCAGACAAATTACACAGGCAGGCACTATGGTGTCAGTAATATCAAGACAAGGTTCAGATTGAAGGACCCTACTAATAAGCACTGAAGTAGTGTCAATTGACACTTTCAATTTTAATGAGAAGATGAAATTCCATACACACTGCAAAGGCTCTAGGGATAACCAGTTCCATTTCCAAGATCAAGGGATGCAAATATCCTTGTCTCAGAAACCTGACCAATCATTCTTCTGTGAAACCTGAGAGCAGAAGTTCAGGAAGTTCAGGAAGTTGCAGAAGATGCTCACTCACAGGAAATCAAGAAGCATCTCATTGGTAGGAATGTGATTGCACATAGAACCTTAGTCAATTGGTCCAAACTTTCCTGCTCAGCAAGTTCTAGCACAGTATACCCTTGCACACTCAATTGAACTTCCAGACTGAAAAACTCTGCTCCAACGTGGAAAAACAAAAAGAAATAGATCCTTTACCTCTTCATCAACCCTTGTTGAGTCATCACCTTTTCCCTGGTCTTCACCTAGCAACCAAAGAAAAATATTCACCCAATTCAATAGATTTGAGAGGGAGAACATCCTTCACCATCCAATGCCAACAATGCTAGTAGGAGCTTAGGATGATTCTATCTGAATTACTGCCTTCCATTGAGGGTCAAACATCTAAAGGCAATTAGCAAATAAAGATACCTAGACAAATCTGAATCTGGTAAACAATCTGATCTTGACCAATACAAGTCTACCTCTCTCAACCCTTAAGGGGGCTGCACTACAGTCTTACCTCCATCCTCTTGCAGGTCTGATGTCCACAGCGTGAGGTTATCTCTAAGAAGCTGCATAATAAGTGTGCTATCTTTGTATGACTCTTCACTCAAGGTGTCAAGTTCTGCAATTGCTTCATCAAATGCTTGTTTTGCCAAATGGCAAGCTCTGCGAGTCCACCAGAACACAACTCAACACATCTTGTTTTTAACCACAACCTCTCAAAAGCAATGTACCAAAGGCCACATATCAGAGACCGCACATACAAAACAAAGATGGTTAAAAACCTTGCAATCCAAGAATTAACTTTGATGCCAAATACCATTGACCATTACCAACTCACCGTTCAGGTGAATTGAAAATCTCATAGTAGAAGACTGAGAAATTCAATGCCAGCCCCAGCCTGATGGGATGTGTTGGTGCCAAATCTGTAACTGCAGTGCTTGAAGCAGCCTGAACAGTGTGGCACAACAGATCAACTATAAATAGCTCTCATGAGCATTATTGAGAAATATCTATCCTCAGGATTAAGAAAGCCAGGCCAAGGGCTCAAAACTTTTCTTTGAAGTCAAAAAAAGACTTCCAGAATTGAAAACTAAGTTTTTCCAGACAAACCAAAATCACTTAGGGATGTGATACAGATAAATAGCAAAGTGTCTTATGTCTCTTACATTTATCTTCCTCTGCAGGAAACCATACAACACACATACATTGGCATAAGTGCATGAACTCAGGCATACCTCATAAGCTTTGAGGGACTGATCAGCAGCTTCTTTTCTTTCACTTCCTGTCTTGAATTCTGCCAAGTACCGGTAATAGTCTCCCTTCCTGCACAGCCATGTAACTTTTGAATGCCAACACAAGGAGAAAATTACAAGGAGAAACACCAGATTCTCAAATGGTTGTCAAGACTTTTTGTGCCAATGAAACAGCTACAAGGGATGACTTAATTGCCAGAGCAAAGTCCAACACACTTAGAAAGTAACCCATCAGTACCGGCCAAACCAGAACAAACAAAAAAGGAATGCATGGCCATAACATTGTCCACATCACCCACAAAGTATCAACCATCACCTTCATCATGAATAGCAGTGACTAGATGCCATGAGTCCCCACTGACATCATCAGCTCCTGGCATGGGGCCTAGCTGAATACATAAGAATCTGCTCAAATTTTTATTATTTGAAAAGTCCCTTCACAAGTTTATATCCCATTTTCCAGAAGAAACAGGCAGACTCTATCATGATTTTTGCTGGCACTAAAGAGATTTACACATCAGCATGAGTTTTACATATCTCAAGCCTGTGCAAAATAACAAGAGAGTGGACAAGGAAGCAAGAGAACAAGGACACAAAAATCACAGCAATGCAAGTAGGGGAAGAGATAGTACATCTTGTAGTAGAACACGGTGGATTCGCCTGTACTGGATGAAGGAACCAAGTGCTGATCAATGATGGAGAGAATGTCACTGCAAATCTTGGACAGCTCCTCCTCTACCTTGTGCCGATAATCCTTAATATGCCGGACATTTTTGTCATTGCCCTTGCTCTCCTCTTTCTGCTCTATGGAGGACATGATCCGCCATGAGGCTCTCCGGGCACCAATGACATTCTTGTATCCAACAGAGAGCAGGTTCCTCTCTTCCACAGTAAGCTCCACATCAAGCTTTGCAACTTTCTTCATGGCCTCAACCATTTCTGTTGAGACAGAGAGACGTTGTCATTTGTGAATAAATCAACAAGAAGCTGCAGCAGCTGTGGGAAAGGACAACAATACACTATTCCTAGATCCAACGTGAGTGAACCTCAAAAACCTCACAGAGCTCCTACAAATCTCAGATCATCTGTAAGAAGAAAGCATGGAAAGAAAAAACTCCAGAAATATTCATGCAGACATGTGCCACGCAAAAGAAGAAGAAGAAAGCAAAATACATCTGTTCGAAGAGATCTGCAAGTGACCTTTCCACGAGAGCAGACAAAAATCGTGAGAAATTTGCTACGGACAGCGAGTTGGACAGCAGATCCAAGAGTAAGGCTCTACAAGACGGGAACGAGACAGCACTCTCTAGAAAACACTTGTCCGATTGTCTTCTTCACAAGTAGCAAAAAAAATAAAGAACTCGCGTCCTCTACCGAGGAAGAAGAACAACAGCACCAAAGAGACCATCACAAAATCAATCGTTGTCGTTTACAAGAGACTAAAGGCCGAAAAAAGGTGGGACATTTTTCCGCCATAACCCCGGAAACACTTCTACAACCGAGTGTATCTACCAAAAGGCCATAATACAGACAGTCATGAGGGAAAAAAAAAACTCACGAAACTACACACAAAAGCGACGATTATCACACACGCACCCCACGCACACACGAGGCCAAGGAAACGTACCATCATAGCGCTCGGCTTGCTCCGAGAGCTTGGCCAAGTAGACATAACGCTCTCTTTCCTTCTCTGTTCCCATGCCGGTCGTTTTTTGCTCGCTCGTTGCGACGCGGACCCGCGGAAGAATGCAGAGACGCACACTGGCAGCCAAGAAGCGGCCAATTCCTCTCCCGCGACGATGTACAAACAGCGCCGACGCAGGACGCGTAATGAGGAGAGCGCAGCGCAAAGTGCAAAATGGCCGGCAGCAGAGCAGGAGCTCCTTCACAGTGTGCGCCCTGCTGCTCCTACCGCCCTGCCACCCTGCAACACTAACAGCGTCACCACCCTGCAACCTTACCGCCCTACCACCCTGCCACCCCTGCCATCTCCTTCCGCCAACCAGGGAAAAAAAACGGGGCGCTGTTTACACTACCACGCGTCACTCTACAATTTGGGCTCTCTCTCTCTCTCTTCGATTCCCTCTGACTGACAAAACCCTTGTGCAAAAACCAAAAAAGACACGCGGCAGTTTTTGCTACGCGGCTTCTTCTTATTAGTAAGATTTCATAGGCCAGCCTAGCTGGCAGGTAGCTGTGCTTGGCAGAATCAGATAGACGGCCGAGGAGTTGCGTCCCAGTGTGAACACAGATATTGTATCAGTAGTCTATCATTTTCAACAATTTTTTTTAATTTTTAATTTTTAATTTTTTTTTCAAGTGACAAGTTAAATATGAAAAATTGATGGGTTTTTTTAAAAATAAAAATCTAATGGTCAAGACTCAAAATGGGTGGAACCTTTTTTTTCTTTTTTTTTTCTTTTTTTCTTGAACTTTACTGCTGGCGGTTATTTGTTTCAACTTGTTTGCAGTGATACCCGGAGGGTACCAGAAGGATATGCTCTAATTTCATGGACACCTGGAAGTTACTCTCCAGGGCTGTCAGTCACAAGTTCCTCCCCCTTCTTTTCATCATTTTAAAAAAAAAAAGATTTTTAATTATTTTATTTTATTTTTAATTTGGGTTTCTTTTCATTAGAGATCAAACATATGCTCTCTTGTTGGATGCATGACAAATATTTGAAATTTAAAAAATGCGGTTTATTTCTCAAAGATAATGAAATTTAATAAATGAAGATACAACAAATGTTGTCTGTTGGATTCAATGGAAAACTCAAAAAAACATCATTTTGATTATTCAAAGAAGGTAAATTTTACAAATGTAGAATTTTCACATTAAAAATAAAAATAAAAAAATGATAAAATTTACAAATATAATTAAATATGAGTTCTTCATTTTTTGGATACATATGCACAAAATTGAATTCCTTTGGGGAAGAAATGCGGATCAACCTCTCAAAATTTTCATTTGTCTAGATTTCATTTGTGGATTTCACTTGTGCCAACTCCAAAACCTGAACACCCCCAACAACAACAAATCAAACAAGTCTTTAAATTAAAAAAATTAAATTAAATTAAATTATTTTAATTTAAAAAAATAAATTCCAAAACTTGGATTCAACTCATCCCACCCCCAAATCCCCAACAAATTTAAAACAATGCATAAAATGAGTCCCAAGAATAAATGCTCCCAAATTCATTCATCCCAATTCAAAAGCAAAAACATCAATTTAAGAACAAAATGCTCACAAAATCACTCATCCCAATTCAAAACCAAACAAATTTAACACGTCCTCTTTGATAGAAACAAATTTGTAAAACAAAAATATTTTTTCCATCTGTAGAAGAAACAATAGACATAAGCATTTTTTCATAATCTTTGTTTGATCTAAAGAAATTGAAGCACAAGAAACATCCACAAAACCAAAACATCAACACCAGCTCCCTCACAACATTAGAAACAACAACAAAGGTAAAATCGGCAATTCCACCAAAATCAGCATGTATAAGAAATAAAACATTATAAATGAAAGAAAAAACCTCACAAAACCTAAAAGCCAAATTAGAATAATGATGAAAAAAAACGTTTATTTATTTGGTTATACTACACATAAAAAAACAATTGCCAATCGATATCAAAATGACAAGAAGGTAAAAAAAACATACAAATAAAAATAAAACAAAATAGGGGCCAAAAGAAGACAAAATTAAACCTATTTTCCATAAGAAGTAAAATCTCAATGACTTGTTACTCCCATTTTGTATTCCCAAGGCACAAATGCCTTTTCCATTCAAATGATTCCAACACCCTAAGTAGTCTTATTGCATAAAACCTTATCTTTCAAATATGGAAAGTAAAAAGTGAGCATGTTCACAATGAACCTCAACTAGTTCCAACCAATAGGGGCAATAATGAACCATACTTCATCGAAAAACCACTAGTTAAGTTTAGCCCACAAAAATAATGGATGTGGCCTACATTTGTCATTAGCCCAAGTAGGGTAATGTCGAGCAAGTTTTTTGCAAGTTTCAATAACATCAACCACCGGATAATCAACAATGGATCGGTGTTGATACATAGAACATCAGGTGATGACTATCCTTTAGTTCTTGGAAACCCCTTGACAAAACCATAAAACAACATTAATGAGTAATCTATCGTGCACTTTTAATGTCATCACCTACAACGATTATTGTCAACACATATAAAAATAAACAACATATAACTTCATAAATTTAGTGCATCACATCCAAACTTCAAAGTTTTACTCACTTGCACAAAAACTCACTACACAACACAATTGCAAGAATCCAAGTGCCATACATCTTGCAAAACAAAACAAAACCAAACCTGAATTTTTTTGTAAAGCAAATACAACATACAACACAAAAAGTATTGTGGTTTCAAAATCCAAAAAACTAAATTTTGATCACCCAAATCCTTGCTTATCCCAAACATGAAATTTTTTTAACCCCGTTCACATTAGAATTAGTTTTTGCCCTACTTACACTAAGTTATTTTCAATAACTAGGATAAAAACATATAATTATGATAAAATTCCTAACAATTGTCATGCATTCCAATGTCGTTGCTTACAACCATCAATGCCAACACACATATGTCATAAACTAAACAACATAAAACTTCATAAATTTAATGCATCCTATCCAAATTGCTCCCTATCTAGGGTTAAGGTCCCTTGAAGCCAAATAACCACATGAAAAGCCTTGCATAACATTTCTTAGAAGTAAACACATTGGTTTTAAGGTGAAAAGACCAATAGGTTGGGTGCAAATGAAAGCCCCATCATTAGTCCCTTAATTGCAATACTTCAAATCCTTAGCCAACTGGGTGTCCCACTAGAAAAAAAACTTAAGGCATTTCCTAAGGCATATACTTCTACATGAATAAGATTTTAAACTTGTTTAATACATTGACAACCATTTATCAAGCAATATTTCTTACAATGGTGGTATCAAACACCCCATATGACAACCTCATGAACATTAATCACAAACCAACATGGTGATAATTCCTAGATGGCTTGCCCACACAACATATTACAAAGTCCAACATGAATAACTGCCAAAGAAAGGTCGATCTAACCATCCACATGAGGAAGATGACATAATGCACGATTACGCATGCGGTCCTTCCATGTTTGACCATCTTGACCCTCTAACAACATTCCAAAAGGTAGAACCTTTCACCCATGTAGGATAACACTTCTTGCAATCACATCCAAAAAAATAAATGTTGTTTATTATAGGTACACAAAATCTCTAGGCTTTAACTTATAAACCCAAGGCCAATAACCATGTCCCCAAAATGTTACATATCAAAGAGTATCTTGATGTTAAACAATTGCCAAATTTTCCATGGCATCATTCATTTAAATAAAATTATACTTTACTCACGTACCTAAAGCCACACTACTGATTCATTCAAACTTAGATTACTACCATAGCATCACATTGAATGGAGATTAGTAGCTTAGGGTCACAACTAAACAATAAAAATTATGGTGAAAATGATGCAAGGGAGGCCTACCGACTAAACCTATATCCCATGGCCAACTATGGTAACTACATGTCCCAATTTTTAGTGTGACCCTTTTAGAGGCCATACTTACACAAATCCTCATTTCATCATTGGCACCATCCATTTGGCTAACATGGTCTTGTGAAGTTGTGAAGTTGTTCAATGATCTATCAATGTTTTTCCACACAACTTTTGGAATTTCCCACAAACTTTTGCACCTTGGTTGGTGAGAAGTTCAATTGGAGCACCAAACTTCTTAAACATTTTATCCAAAAATGCATATATAACTCCCTCATTACTACAATCTAGCAACAACACCAACTTCCAACCAAAATGCAACCATAACCAAAACATATCGATTATGCTGAGGTGTCAAACTTAATGGGCCTACAAAATCCACATTCACCAATAACCTAACCCCATATTGATAAGGTTTGTAAATGAAGTGTAGGTGCATTAATGATGCTCGAACTTGTTCACACACCATACACTAAGAAAACAAATTAATGAACATGTAGTTGCATCTCTCACCACAAAAATTATGTTTAAAGCAAACTATGTGTCAGTCAAATCCCGAAATGGCCCAACTTTTCATGAGCATGCCATATAATGCCTTCACGTTGTTATAGGCAAAGTACTATCCATACTCATCCATTTGTCCACACCCATAGTACGGAATTACCTTCCCATTTGAATTGTTTATTTTTATGCACAACATGGTTTTCATTCCTTGGGTGTTAATCCAACCAAAATTTCACCTACTTGTAAATATGTAATAACCATTGAATTGTCATGTAATTCTTGGGCACCATTACCCTTTGGTTCAAAGTCCTCCTCTTGGGATCCCCACTACCCATTCTCACTTGAAATATTTATTTGGAACATCCCGATAGGGTACACAAGTATGCAAATGTATTCCATCATGGTAACACCTCCAAATTCATATCACCATGCCATTGAGCCTTAATGGTATCCTCCTTACTGGAAGTTGGGTTCAAACTCAACAAATTAGCATGACAATTAACCCTACCAGCCATGTGAACAATATGAAAACCATACTCTTGTTGGATAAGTACCCATCATACCTACTTTCCTATGAGTCAATTTAATTCCATCAAAAACTTGAAGGGTTAATGATTAGTAACCAAAATGAACGAACTAACATAAAGATAACATCATAATGACGAAATTATGCGAACAACTACAAAACATTCCCCCTCATATGAACTATACTTGGAATTTGTTTTGTTGTTGGATTAACTAACATATGCCACCACAAACTTTCAACCATCATAGTTAAGTTGGGTAAGCATGGTTCCCAACCTTAAAATTCTCCAATCGTTTGGGCACTACAAAATAGGGGTTGATGAAAGCCAAAATTTCAATTCTTAAAAGACATGTTCTTACATGTCACCCCAAATATAATTTTGGTCAAGCTACGTCAATTGGGTCAAAAGTTTGACAATGTTGCTAAACCTTTTAACAAAATTTTGATAATAATAAAACAAACATAAGAAGGTTTGCAATTGATTAACATTTATTTTTTGGAAAACCTATGAAATGGCTTCAATTTTGGCCTTTTAAACTCCCAATCCACATGGATAAATCATATGACCAAGGTACTTTGGACCTAAATATAAAAAAACTAACACTTGCTAGGGTGAATTTAAGGTTATGATTTTCAAATCTTCCAAACATTTCTTACAAGTGATGCACATGATCCTTGGATGTGAACTTGAAAACAATGATGTCATCAATGTAACATTTGGTGAAATTAAAACCTAATAACACTTAATTGATTACCTTATAAAATTTTATAGGGACATTCTTCAAATCAACTGGTAAAGATCGCCACTGTTACAAATAATCTTTCCCATGAAGATCATGTTCAAAAATGTTGTATTGACCTTGTCACCGTCTTTCAATGGTAATTAATGGCAATTAGATCATAAATCCAAAGTATTGAAAACCTTAACCTATCCAAAGGCATCAAAAACGCCTCTAACAAGGCATGGCATATTTGTTTAAACAAATATGTTTTATTCACAAGATGGTAATCACTGCATATGCAACGCTCAATCTAGTTGCCAAAGATATTGTTCTTGGTTAACATCACTATTGTTGATATATATTCACCCCTAGATAGTTCCACCAAAACAACATGTAGTAATTATGTTATCCAAACTTCAATTAAGGCCTTCTCCACATCATTAAACCTATAAAGCTGCTTAAAAAGTAGATTATCATCCTTTAATATAATTCAAACCTTTTATCCTTTTCAAATCCTTCAAATTGATGACAAAACATTTTATTAATTATGTAAGTAGTTGTCACATTTCCTACACCTCACTTCCTATAACTATTGGGACAATATTTGGTTCCCAAATTTATATAATCACATGCACTTTGGGTTGGGGTGATGAATTATCCCCAATCCTAAAGGTTGAAGGCATTGCTTGTGATTATTACACATAAAATGGGAGGGTCCCAAAATGTCCCAACACCCCCACATCACCAACTCCTTTCCTAACACCCAATCCTTCATGGCATCTTGAATGATCCCATAATTGCTAAGGATGCCCCCCCTTGCACCAACATAAGTGTCTTAGATGTGGGTGTCTTAAAACGTGAACTTTGAAGTTGGATGGGTAGGGAATAATGGGCAAAATGTTTTTGTTTTGTTAAACATAAATTGAATATCCATGGAAATAATTCAAATCCATGACTTGCCCCAAAATTTGCTTACAAGCTCCCTTTGAAAGACTAATCACAACAATGGTATTGATGTGAAAACCCATGGCTTGTTCTTTTTCATCCACATTGGGTTCCTCCATGCGTGAAGACCTGGAGTCCCAAACCATCCATTATAAGATATCTTGGATTATGCAACATTCAATTTGTGACTATATGCAATTAATTGTCATTCACAACTATGTTTTGTCATTTTTATAATTAGTCATCATCCTTTTCAATCTATTATAATTATTATGACTATGGTGTAATTGATTTATGACAACTAAAGTTTCCATCCTTTCATATTAATTACTTTGTGGACATTTCATATAAGAAGATGATTATGTACCAAATTGATTATAAAAGTAGTCATAATTTAATTACTTCTATGTGGTGTACTTATATATTTTATGTACATTACAATGTTTTGAAATATATTAAGATATATTTATTGACTATGTTATGTTTAAAACATGTTAAGTATACATTTTGGATATAGTGTGGGTGGATTATCTAGGTTAGAAAATTAATTAAGTAATAGGTAGATGAATAGGTTGGTAGGTAAATAGGTAGTCAAATTAGGTACATAACAAAATAATTTTATTATTAAATATATATACTATAATTAATGAGTAATTATTACTATTAATCAAATTTTAATAATTATTTAAATAATGTTGAAAATATTAATAATTAATTGATAATTAATAATTAATACATATTTTTATATGCTAATTTATTAAATATTAGCTATTAATGATTTTTAGCTTTGTTAAGGTTTTTTTATTAATTTTTTCATATATTAAATTTGCCAAAATTTATCCACCTTTTAATTTAGCCAAATTTTACTTTAACCAAGTTTTAATTTAATCAATTTGTAATCAACTTTTAGTTTCACCAGTTTTTAACCAAGTTTTAATTTAGTTAATGTGTAGTCAAATTTTAGTTTAGACAATTTTTAGCCAAGTTCTAATTTAACAAATGTGTAGTTAGGTTTTAATTCAACCATCTTTTAGTCAAATTTTAATTTGACCAATGTTTAGCCAAGTTTATTTTTAACCAAATTTTTGTTTAACCAATGTTTTGTCTAATTTTAATTTAACTAATGTTTAGTCAAGTTTTTATTTAGGCAATGTTTTGTTAATTTTCAGTTTAAATAATGTTTATTTAATGTTTAGCCTAGTTTTTGATTATCCAATGTTTAACAAACCTTTAGCCAAGTTTAGTTTAGCCAATGTTTAACCAAGGTTTAACCTAGGTCTAGGCATAAATGCCCATGTGGGCTTAACCTAGGTGTGACATAGGTTACTTTAATTAATAACCTAAATTAATTAATAGGTAGTATTTGGTAGGTAATAAACTAGGTTAATAGGTAGTTGGTTAAGTATTAGTTGGTAGGGAGTGTTGGTAGGGAGTACTTTAAGTTAATTGTATACATATATATGCCTTTGATAATTAGTTTGGTAGGTTAGGAAGGTAGGTTAATAAGTCAAGTGAACGTGTACATATGTAGGTAGGTACGTAGTTTTTTAAGGAGGATCTTATTTTAATTTTGGGAGTAAAAAGTTTATTATGCACATTTAGTTATATAGTTCATAACATTGAAAAAAAGACAAAATATATGGGATAAATGTTTTTAATCACAAATTAATTTGCAACTAAGTTGTGACTAAAACATTTATCCAATCTTTTTTGTTTTAATATAGTTTATGTGTATGTAGGTATGTAGATATGTAAATACATAAATAGGTAGGTAGGTAGGTAGGTAGGTAAACATGTTGGTAGGTAAGTAATTTATTTTATTTTATTTTATGTTTAGCCTTTAGGGTCAAGCCTTTTTTTGCCTCATCCCAAATGCATATCCTTTTTAATGTTGTTTGTGTGTTTTCAAGGTTTCAAGTGCACTTATTTGTATACTAAGTTTACAAGATTTATTTACCTACCTACATGCCTTTACTTACCTAACCACTTACATACCTACCTATCTACATAAATTGAACTTTTAATTTTTAAAAAAAATGCCAAATGGCAATTTTTAGTTGAGCCAAGTGGTAATATGTGATTGGGTTATATTTTTGTTTTAAAATGGGGATTAGTTGTAAATTGTATACAAATGGTCAATGGATGATGTTATATATGTTGATTGTATATAATAGCCATGTGGAATGTGTTAACATTATTTGTGACTAGATGTTGAATGTGATTTCATTTATACAACTAATGGATTTTTAATCACAAATGTTGATTCTAATTTATTTATAATCACAAATTATTGTCACAAATTGACACTTTTCTTTTAGTGAAATAGGTCCTCCATCTTAAAATGCATGAAAATTTGGAAATTTCAAAAAAGTCGATAGGGCAATTGGGGCAAATTCAACCCTATTGACCACAACTAAAGGTGGTTAACCATCATGACGAATCGCACATCAATGACAACCCAAATCCAACATGTCATCCACCAAACATGTGGGCGACCTCAAATTGAATCGATATGCATTCTAAATCACCTCTAGTGGTGGTGGTCAGTTAATTCACATCCATTGGAATCAATGGGAATATGAAATTGACTAATGGAGCATCCATCTACACTTGTTCCACAATCCAAGCTTGAACATGGTGCCATCTTGCCAACACAATTGGTCAAGAATCCCCCAAAGGTGGGGCATTTTCCAAGATGTATGAACACATATGCATTTACATGTGGTCTATGAATATTGCCACAAATAAATTAATTCTTGGAAAACTCCTGATCTAAGTCTAAAAGGCCTTGACATGTGCCAACTTTTAAAAGACCCTAACACGTCCATCTTGAAATGACCAGATCTATTGGCTTAATCCTATCTAAATTATGTGCCCCCAACAAGGTGATGTTGCTTGGTAAGGAACGTTAGTAACCTTGAATTGCTAATGTAGGCAACAAATGTACATGTTATTGTTGTAACATCATAATGTGGTGCATGAAGGTTTGCCAAACTTGTGGATCCTTCTCCATGTAGTGATATTGTCATACTTTGATGTTGGATTGAACAACCACAATAAGTCTTGAACTAATGCTTCCAAAATATTCTAACAAACATATCCCAACCACAAGAATATTCCATTGGATAACCTTAATGTTTAATGGTCTAAAACTTGGTGGTATTGGTATTAAATCCATGGATAATTGTGGGTTTGGTGATGATAAAATGTTTCAAGCCTAATGGATGAAATGGTTAACATTAACATGAAAGGGGTAGTGGGACAACATTACTGACCCCAAAAGATTGAAATCAATGTACATTTTTGGAAAAATAATTGTGCATATGTATTGAGATTCAAGTTAATCTAAATATAATGTCCAACTAACAAATGTAAGCATTTTTTTTTGCCATAGGTGTTCAAACCAAAGGTATTTTACAAAAGTCATGTGTGTGATGAATAAAGTGAGCCACCATACCATGCATTCATCCTTCCACAACAAATGGTGGGTTGGCTCTAGGAACATCGTGGGATGTTATTATTAGTTTTAACTCATCAAACTAGTATAGTTAACATCCTTGTGATGTTCCCATCTTTACATAATATGGTCATCAAATGAAACAATATCATTGGTTGAAAATTGGTAATAACCAAAGTTGTTGTGGAAAACAATGGTGTTTTGACATATTGTCATTGCCACCCCCAACAAACTAGTTGGTGGGTTCAACCATGTTATAAGGAGCCACATGTGACCCCTTAGATCCCTATTTTTTTGTTGTTTTTTTAAAGAACATTTTCAAAATATTTTTAATATGTCTTTCAAAAAACATTAAAAGTTTTTAAAGTTTTCTTTATACTATTATGTTAAGGTGTATATTAAAAAAATAACAAAATATGTCCAAAAAAATTCAAATTGTGCTTTTAATGTTAAAATTGTTTTTAAATAGTGGTTACAAGTCCTTAAAAGTGCAAATTACATATTTTTCACTCATTAGATTGATTCCAAATTTTATGATATGTACATAATGTATTCACAATAACATTTTTTAAAAAATATATATTTATTATTTTTTTTCACAATCCAAAACAAAGTAATGGTTATAATTGGTAATGGTACATGTTAGTATGACTACACCTTGGGGTCCTTTTTCTAGAGGTGGAACTAAACATCCTTTTAATTGTAATCGGTACACCACTAGAAGTAGATGCTATTAGGTTGGAAATTATGTCTACCAACACAAAGGATTATGGTAGGCAAACTTTGCATTGGGCCTCTCCATGTTGAGGATCCAACCTTTCATCAACACCTCGTGGTTCTAACACACAAACATTTTCCCTAGTCATTAATATTGTTGTTGAAACCTTGATTACATTTCCATCATTGGTTACCCTTGAAACACGATCTTTAGGAATATTTGACATGTCATTATTTGGGGCTAGTGGCTTCAAAAATCGATCCCACAAAAAATCATGGGTCTAAATTAAAAGATGATATGTCTTTTTGATCTTGGGGCATCCTTGTCAACATAGGCACATTGGATTTCACAAGTGCCACCATGATGGATGCCATACTTGCCAACAAAGCCTCCAATTGTGCAAATTGTGCTTCCATGGTGTTGAACTAGTTTGAAAATGGCTTGGTGGATAGCCCTTTGTTGGTTATGTTTTTCCCTTTCTAGCCTATGCTTTGAAACCTAATTTGGATTTCCTTGCATTTCTCACTTGGGATTAATCCTACTAAAGTTCGTGATGCAATATGAAACAATGGTCTACATCATGACCATAAACCTTATAATGAGAACAAGGCTAAATGGGGTTGGGGTTTGTGGTAGTGACTTGAGGAGGATTAAGGCAATCCTTCTTTTGATGAAACCCACCACATTTCTAACAATTTTCCTTTTCCCCCTATCCCATAAAATATGATGTGGAGCAATCCTATTTGGGCCCCTTGCATTTTTGTGGTGCAATTTTGGTTGGCTAACCATGTGTTTACTAGGCCAAAGGTGTCGATGAATTCTTTGGGTTATTCCTATTGAACCTAAGGTTACCACCTCTTCAATCATGTTGAACTCAATGTGTTTTGAAATTTGGAACATTCGTATCAAGGTTGGATTTATCGATTAACTCAACATGATATGTTGCACACATCATTTGAGATCCTTGTCCAAAATGCCATACCAAAATTAGATTACATGGGCTTCTATGGCCCTTTGAAACTTATTGATCAATCATCGCATTAGAACACATGCCTCAAATGCAAAGTCTTGTGGGAACTCCTTGAAAGTTGGCTTTTAATTCTTTGAAATTTTTATGGTAGGGTTGAAAATGAGCAGAACCCATTGCCCACTCATGGAAGGAGTGCTAGTAGTGGCAATTTGTGTGGAAGGAAATATGGTTCTAGCTAAGGAATAACTACTAATGTAGTTCCACTAGTAGATGAAAAAGTCCATGCTTGTGCAATAGAAAAGTAGTTAGGCAACTAAAACCTTGACACAAATATTTATTCTTAACTTCATGAATTTGGCAAAATTCATGTTAATTATCCATGGGTGGCCCCTTCAAATGCTATAATAAACTTTTATAGGTTAGGAAAGGAATAAACAATTAGGGATTCCATAATTGCTACATATCACACCATGTCACACCAAATGTCAAACTCTCGAATGAAGTCATTTAGTTTGATGGTGCTAATCACCTTCAAATATCAGCAAATTCCTTAAAAGTGCAATACACTTCCATGTTCCATAACAACAATGCAAAAACCAAGTGTGGAGTTAAGTTTGCTTCTAAATATTCATGAAGATTCCCTTTTAAATAATGTTGTAGGTGGCATAGGTGGCTTGAACATCACCCCACACATGGTAAATCCATTAATGAACTTGCTTTTAGTATTTGACCCTTGTTTCATTTCCATGGTGAACCTTAAACCTAACCTAGGTGTTTAAACCCTAACCCTAGGTATCCACACCTAAAACCAACAAAACCAAGGATTGCTACACATACGGGTTGTTGCTAAACCTAATGCGGTGTTGAACCTATTGAGACTTAACACATAAACCAAAATACCCAAATCATAAACCTAGGGATGTTGCACATGTATGGCTAAGGCATTTGCATTCACCAACATGTTCCATAGGACCAATTTAAGGCCACATAATTGTGTTACTATGGAAACAACAATTGCGGTCTACCGGTCATTAATCCAATCTCACTACCACAAAGGTCTATTGGTCATCACCTTGATCTCACCCCAACAATAACAAACATCATCACAAAAATTACAACTTACATTTCATTATATTTTAATTTTTATGTCTAGGCAATTTAGGTGTTAAATATGACTTATATTTAAGAATCAAGATTGGGTGATAGCCCTATCCCATGCCTAACCATGAATGATGCCAATTAGAACCCCTGAACTCATTGCGGCAATTAACACACATGGGAAGGCATGTAGCCTTTCATTTAAGGTTTCTTATTGAATAAATTGAATAGGTTTTTGAAAAGTCATCACACAAGAACATGCTTGCCCAATGATGTTGGCACACAATTTGAAAAACCCCTTTACCCCCTAAAAATAACTAATAGCCCAACCAACATATAATTAAGAAAACATGTGCAATCTCAACAACACAGAGTGATGTAATTATTCATATAACACAACCCCCACTTTCTAATTAAAAATAACGATGGGAATTCAACTATGCTTTCATAGATTTGTCAATGGTGTGGCATTCCACCCCTTGTGAGTAGTGGATGGCAATGTTTATTGGCACAAATGTGAACTTAGAAATGTGTTGCACCCCTATTCCACACACCTCACAGACCACACACCAAACCTTGGAAAAAGTTTCCAAACATGTTTCGCACCAAATGGGTTAAAATCTTTCACACACCTATTTCACTCCAGAAGCACAACAACGAAAACAATGGCAAATTCATCCTTACATGCAAAAGATATGAATTAAAAAAATTTAATGCCAATTAATTCCCAAAAATAAGAAATTAGCCTATTGATTTTTCCAACTTTTGTTTCCAAAAATTCTAACTACTTGTGTGCATGTAAGTTTTATTGTGACAAAAGTAATGATGTAAAATCACCTCAATGTAACATTATGAAAAAAACACAAATATTTAAAGTTCGTGGATGGATGAACTTTTCATCAAAATTATGGATGAAAATTGCCCATGTGGATGAAAAAACTGAAAATGGATGGATGGAATCTTTTACATCCAAATTATGGATGAAATAATTTCCAAATGGATGAAAAATCCCCCTCCCATGCATGGGCTCCCTTTTTCAATTATTGGTGACAAAAAAGAGGTTGGAAGCTTGGAGCTACCAACACTATTGCTAGTGGCAGTAGCTCCTCATTGTTGTTGTTGGTTTTTGTGGTTGCCAAAGAAAGAGAGAGGGAGAATGAAAGAGAGGGAAAAAAAAAATGTATATTAAGAAAAGAAACAAAACAATGATGGCCCCTTGGATAAAAACAAGGCCTTTTTTCAAAGTTGTTTTTATGTTTTGTTTTGTTTTGTTTTTTCCACACTTTGTCTTTGTTCCTAGGGGTTCTTTTGACAACCTTTCCTTTTTTTCTTTCCATGTTTCGAATATCCAAGCCCCATTGGGATTCAACTCCTCATGGAATAACACCTTTCACACCAAAATTCACCTTGGCATTTCAACAACCACACCTCCAACTATGTTCCTTGCAAAACACCTAAACTATTTGTACATGGCAAGCCACACGCTTGGTGAGTTCCAACACTTAACTTCATTTCATAACCTAGGGCTGACCCTAACATCTAGACGGGTGTGACTAAACCCATTATAGGTTTCTCAACTAGTTCAAGGCCTCATCACCCAAGATTACCATCTCCTATTTATAGCCTAATTGTAGACTTGTGTCTCGTTCAAGGACTTAACGTCAAACACATCTTTTCAGCCCCCTCCCTATTAACACAAATAAAACAACGCCAATAAACAAAAGTTATGAAATTGGGGGTGAAGCTCTTGTGAGGGCCAATTTAGGTGGGAAAACTTGTTTGGTCCTCACTTTTTTTTGGAGAGTTCTATTTTCAGGCTAACTTTCAATTTTGTCCCTATTTTTGGTAAAATTGGGGCCTAATAACCCTAGTAGTTTGGAGAATTTTACAAAAAACTATAGTATGTTCCAAAATCTTTTGAATGAGAAAAACCAACTGCATATCTAAATACAAGTATATTTTAGGATCTTAATGGAATAGAAAGGTGGTGACTAGAAGCATGGCAGATGGGAATAGTAATTGCAAAAACTGGGTTTGGAAAGCAAAATCAATTGAGCCCTCAATGTGTTCACATTGCTGAATTAAAAAATTTCAATTCTGAAAATGTGAAAAATATAGAATGTGTTCATACTTGGCCAACCACACTTGATAAAGTAGTTAAAAAGGAATTAATTTAATTATATGTAAAAAATGAATATATATATTTTTCATGTGAACATAAATAAAACATTGAATCAAAAAATTTATTCTTAAGATGTGACTATAACATTTTGCCATTTGACTATAATAAAAAAGATGAATTGATCAATTTACTCCTCCACATGCAACCATTAAAAATAAGTAAGTTTATTATTTCTTACATGTGACCATGGCATTTTTACATATAATTATAAATAAAATAAAAATTTACTTATAATCATAAGTAAATAATTATTTAAAAAAATTCCTTCTATTTTGTATGATCTCCTTTTGGATTACCTATGTTCAAATAAAACAAAATAATAAAATTAAATGATAATTTTTTCTTACTTGGTCAAAGTCAATCACGCATATATTTTGATTGAATGTTTAATGATTGACATTCCACAAATGTGAAAGTAAACAAAAAATTATCATGTCATGTCTATTTGATGAACCTTATTCTAATAATCTATTTAGCTAAACTCAAAAGCAAATATCATTGCTATCATTTTAAAGATGCACAAGTAAAGTTTTCATTAGTATAAAATTACATAACCAAATTTTTGCAAGAGAAAACAATTTTTTGTACTAAACAATGATCAATTGATTATACAATGTTTCATTTCTCAATTTGTTCATCTCAATTTTCAAGAGATGTTATTGTATAAAGAAAATTGTTGGAAAGCAAAACACCATTATAGTTGTTTTAGGAATTCTACTAGTTTAATTTTTCCTAAAACACTACTAAAGCATTATCAAACTCAACAAGAATGGAAATGAAATCTTAAGTGACATGAAGGTGTATAATATGTATCTATAATTATTTACTACATTTAAGGTCATTTAAGTTTTGATTTTTATTTGTGGGTAATGTGTCTTAATTATTCATAAGGTAGCCAATCAATCTACATTTAGTGTTTTTTAATCTAAAAAACACATGAACAATTATTATTGAATTGAAGTTTTCTAAATTTTCATAAATGATATTCATTAAAAAAATTCATTCCTTTAAGTTCATAGGGATTCATTTGCAAATGAATCCAACCCAATTGCCCTTTATCAGAAGTGGTGCTTAACTTAAATCCAAATGATTGTTTTGTGTCCCTCATAAGTTTTAAAGTTGCTATGAAAGATATCCCAAACATGTACATCATCTCTAGGGAGGTGTCATGCCATTTTGAATGTCAACATTTCCAAAGATGAAATTTCTTCCAATCCCCTAAATGTTATGTTGGGCCCTATGATGTTGAAACAAAATATATCACGAAGAGCGTTGTTTAAAAAATATTTGGTTGATCATTGGAACCAATTTTGACTAAGTGTCATATTAGAATTTCGAACTAATTTTCAAAATAAGAATCAAATGATAAAATGCATCATGAAGAGGGCCGTTTAAGAAGCACTTGGTTGATCGTTGGAACCAATGTTCAATGAGAGTCATATGAAGTGTTAATTTTCTAACTAGTTGTCAAAATGAGAATCAAATGATAAAATGCATCATGAAGAGGGCTGTTTAAGAAGCACTTGGTTGATCGTTGGAACCAATGTTCAATGAGAGTCATATGAAGTGTTAATTTTCTAACTAGTTGTCAAAATGAGAATCAAATGATAAAATGCATCATGAAGAGGGCCGTTTAA
>Ga0116227_10002497_pt1 | contig 41658 bp, 27 predicted proteins | sample S1TSphgellanicum_FD_89693 | JGI IMG/M metagenome (GOLD analysis project Ga0116227, IMG submission 89693) | Host-associated microbial communities from peat moss isolated from Minnesota, USA - S1T2_Fb - Sphagnum magellanicum MG | ecosystem: Host-associated > Plants > Peat moss > Unclassified... | reverse complement strand
CTCCTTTTTTTTTTTTTTTTTTTTTTTTGCTTTTGACACTTTTCCTGCCTACCCCCCTACTCCCCCCCACTGTCCCCCTCTGACCTACTCACCTATATATTTAAATTAAAAGTAGATTCTTCCTCATCTACCTACTCACCTGTAAATTTAAAATGTGCTATTTTCATGTCCACCCACCCCCCCATCTATTTATCTTCCTACCTACCAACACTTTAAGTAGGTACCTACCAAACCCCACCTACATGGCTACACCTACCTACATGGTTGTCATTCTAATAGACCCCCAATGGTTGACAATGATGAGGAAAGAATAAAATGAAGGTATTTCATGGAGCTTGGTTTTGTTCATTCAAACAAATAAATAAGGGGAAGATTAAAGTATTTGACACACCCTATATAAAGGTTTTGCAAGTTTTGTTTAGAGAATGTTTTCCATGGGGGTATTGTAAACCAAGTGGATAATCAAAGCAATACAGAGCTCTAGTTCAATTTAGACACATTTAATGTATGTTGTACTCAAGTTCATAAAGCAAAATATTCAATGAACGTGCAATACCTCATTTTGGGCTCCATATCATATTTTTTGAAACTTGGAGAAGTATTGTGTAGCCTTAACAAAATCTAGAAATAATGCAATACATTCATTGGGTTACATTGTAACACCATGGGCTGAATTATTTTGGTCTAGGCTATTAAAGGGGTATTGTCCATGCCCAGAAGGACTCACTAAACATGCAATACCCCTCTTAAGGTATCCCAAAAATACATTGGGTTCCATAACATATTTTTTGACACGTGGAAAGGTATTGCGTAACCTTATGAAAACTAACAAGGAAACTAATACCCTCATTAGTTATATTCTATAATTAAACACCATGGGTCTACACTATTGGAGGGGTATTGTTCATGGCCAAAACTACTCAATACACCTACAATACCTTTCTTAGGTTATCCTAGAAATACATTGCGCTCCATAACATATATTTTGAAAGTTGGAAGGGTATTTCATAGCCCTACAAAAACTTACAAGCAAATCAATACCCTACTTGGGGCATTCAATAAACACCATGGGCTAAATTTTTGGTCTAGGCTATCAAAAAGGTATTGTTAATGGTTAGGAATACTCAATGCACATGCAATACCCTTTGTAAGGTATCCCATGGATCTTTAAGGTTTTATAATATATTTTTTGAAACTTGGAAGGGTATTGCATTACCATGCCAAAGCGTAGAAGGAAAATAATATTTGCATCATATTGTAATAATATCTTAAACCATGAAACAAAAGGGCATTGAAAAAAAAAATTAATCATGTGTTCAATGTATCATGTCATACATATTGATTCAAGTAAATGAAGGTATTGCAAAATTGATCACATTGATGGTAGAAGGTCATTTGAACAAAGTAATGGAGTCCAAATACAATAACTGTATTGTATCATGATAATTCATTACCCATGAAACATAAGAATATTTTTTACATATTTGATTCCCTGCCAATACATCATGAAATTCATGTTTTCAAAATGATTTAACATATATAAAAATGAACGTAAAGTGAAATTGGTCACATTAATGGTACAAAGGTTTAGGGTTTAATGTAAAATTTATTACTTAATGTTAGACATTCATAGTTTGTCAAGATCAAAAAATTAAAGTTCATGCTTAACATTTTTTCAATGATGTACATTTAAAATTTGGTCCAACTACAGAACTTTTTATTTTTTCTTATCTTTATGATTGTGTTTGGTGGCATGATAGCACCCACACCATTTCAATGGTTGGTAAGTATAAATTTTTTCCCTCTTAAAGTTTTAAATTCATTTCCAAAAACAAAACCATAAATTTTATAATTTAATAAAATTTTAATGTCTATTTAAAAAAAATTTAAGTTCATGATTTTTTGTTAATGGTTCACATAATAATAAAAAAATGATCTTTCTGATATATGATCCTATGTATGATTTAAATTTTATTTTTTATGATGTATAATATTTGCTTAAATATTGGTTTGAATATATTGTTATTTATAACATATCGAGTAACACATTATATATAATTAATTATATTATGAAATTATATTGTTGTTTCATTTTAATACATATAATATCTTCATATTTATTTGAAATAAGATAAAAATTGATTAGAATTATATATAAACCCATGGTTATGTATAGTGCAAATTTTTTATGAACTTTATTTTTAATGATAATTTAAAATTTCCAAAAGATAATTATTAACATTATCAACTTGATGGGTAAAGAAAATCTAGTAAATTCAAGAATAGGCAATCCTTTTCCCAACAACTAATCTTGCCTGATAGGATTTACAGCTTATGTGTTGCACCCATTGATTTGACTTGTCGTGAGACTTCTGTATAAAATTCTTTACAAAGGGATACCGATATTTTCTTTGCTCAAGAGACTTCTTTTCAAGTTCTATGCAAATGGGTTCCCATATATCTTCTTTGTTAAAAAACTTTTTATTTCAAGTTTTTTACAAATTGGTACCCATGTCCTCTTTTCTCAAAATATTTGTGAAACTACAAGTTGCAAATCCAACTCATGAAAAAATCAAATTGTTCAAAGTTCCATAAAGTCAACCCAAGTTTGAAACTCCAAAAAGAACTTTTCTTTTCAAAAAAATCCATTGCTAGCCAACCCAATTGATTCAAATCAACTAAATTTAAAACTTTGGCTTGAAATCAAATGTGCATTAGAAGCTTCATGCAAGTACTTCAGTAATCATGTGTGATGGTGTTGTGTTAAACTGTATTTTTATGTTTTATTCATTCTGCTTATGGTGGATTGTTTGTAGGGTATAATGAAAATGGGAGTACTAGTAGTGTGAAGGTGATGAATCATGTTGACATGTTATTATGGGCCATGGATCATCCACCACCCAAAGATGTATGTGATATTGACATTGCAAGATGGTGCATTCAAAGATGTGGTACATTAACTACATGCTCAGAGGTATGACATCTTGGTGGTTGACATTTTTCCTACATATTTTTTCTTCAATTTGTTTCCAAAGCAATCACAACATCAACATCAACAATTCAAATGCTCTACAACAACAATAATGGCTACAAAAATTAGTAATGTGATGCTTGAAATTCAAGCAACAAAGAATATTGTTATTTTTCTTACTGCACCCTCATTGAAAAATGTTACATCATCATCATCAAATGAAAAAAAAGAAGAATAGTACAAGAAGAAGCTTGACAAAAAAAAACCAACTAACTTCCATAATGTTCCAAAGTTTCCTCCTCTTTCTACAGTAGTAGTTCAAATTCCCAAACCGCTAGAAGATCATTGTCACTAGAAAATGGTGAAAACCCACCCACCCACACATTTATTCTCCAATCCTCCACTCCATTTTGAAAGCACCCATCATTTTTCCTTAGGTTTTTTGCATCCCTTAGGGTTTTTGAATTTTGATTGTTTGAATCATTTCAAGCATGCATGCAACACAAAGTTTGTTTCAAGTGACCAGCTAACCCATGAATCCCTCTAAAAAGCTTGTTGGGAAAAACTTGTCTTCATCATCAATCATGGAGGGAACTGACCATTTGAAGAAAAACCTTAACAATATTTGATGACAAAATTATGGATGTTGTTATGATAGGGCTTCATTTGCTTAATCAATTAGCTCAAAATTAAGATATTATCACACCATATCCCTTGCAAATTATGCACCAACAAAATTAAAATAACAACTTCATCAATGGCCATAATAATAAGCATGCTTTAATTATAGTTTTTAGTTTTTAGTTCTAACTCGAGTTCTAATTTTCAAAAATATTGTGATTTTGTGATTTTTTATCGATTTTTTGTGAGCATGAAAATTAGATGACCATTAGAGAAGCACATTGGATATTTGTTGAGATGGGCATTTTCCACACCATATGGATGTAGGTGTAAACATAAGATGAATTGCCAACTACAACAACAATTCATAGCCAAGGTTGTTTGATTGACATTAACCAAACTAGACAACCTAGCCTAGCATAAATAATAAACTAGCAGACTAATTGTTACATAACCTAACCTTATATATATATATATATATATATATATAGTAATATTATAAAATTATATTTTTAATTCATATATATATATATATAATCTTAATATTTATTCAAAAAAAGATAAGAATTTATTAAAATTTACATTAAATGTAATTTTAATATATAAACCCATTATTATGTATAGTGTAATTTGGTTATGATGTTTTTGATTTTCAAAGAGAATTAAAAATTTCCCAAATATGTAAATTGTGTTTGTGTTCCATTTAATTTTTGTTTGAATATTTGGCTTTAATAATGACCCAATTTTCTCCTTTTTTAGAACATAAAAACAATTGTTCAACAAGAACCCTAAATTCCTTCAGTCATGGTCTAAGGTTTAGGAATAAAAGTTTTAATTGAATTTTAAAATATAAATTCCTAATATTATATATGTTTGGTCTATGTAATTTTTAAATTATATGTATAATTTAATTTACAATATATGAAATAATGATATACTTAATTAATCAATGTGTGGGTTTATTGAATTTTTTGCATTCTTAAATACATAATATTTTAATAAAAAATTTATGTTGAAAAATAAACATTATATATAGTTGAAAGATATTCCCAAATTCATAAATGATAAGAATTGTTCAATGGACCAATGCAAAAACGTTGGTATATGTACATGAAGGTATTGCACTATTGGCCATTTAATAGTATAATTCACTTGAGTAAAATTTTGACGTGTAATTGCAATACCCTCATTTTAGTGATAATTTCATTACCTTTTACCATCAATGTGATTAACTTGACAATACCCTCATTTGTACCATGGTTTAAGATATTGTCACAATATGGTGCGGGTATTGTATTGCTTTTAAATTTGGTAAGGCTATGCAATATCCCTCCAAGTTTCAAAGTGAATACAAATATCCCAAGATGATGCATGTATTGCATTTAACTCCATAACTTTGTTCAAGTGGACCTTTTAACATCAATGTGAATTTTTTTGTAATACCCTCATTTCCAAGATGATGCATGTATTGCATTTAACTCCATTATATAATGAGCATGGAATAAGTATTTAAAAAAACATTCTTTTGTTTCATGGTTTGTGATATTATTGCAAAATGATGTGGGTATTGCTTGCCTTTTAAGTCTTGTTAGGATTGTGCAATACCCTTCCAAATTCCAAAAGGTATGTTATGGAGCCCAAAGGTTTTATGAGATACCTTGAAAGGGGTAGTGTATGTGAATTGAGTAGTTATGGGCATGAGCGATTCCCTTTCAATAGCCCGAACCAAAATGATTAAGCCCATGATGTTTGTAGATTACCCCAAATAAGGTATTGTTTTCTTTCTATATTTTTTTATGGCTATGTAATACCCTTCTAGGTTTCAATAAATATGTGATAGAGCCTAAACAATTTCTAATATACCCTAAGAGAGGTATTGCACATGCATTGTGTAATTCTAGGCACAAGCAATACCTTTCTAATAGATTGGACCAAAATAATTCAATCCACAATGTCTACAAATTACCCTCACGAGGGTATTGCATTCCTTCTAGGTTTTGTTTGGGCAATGCAATATCATTATAATAGTCCATTGTGTTTACAAAAAACCCCAAATAGGGTATTGCTTTCCTTTTATGTTTTGGTATGGTTATGTAATACCCCTCCAAGATTCTTTAAATATGTTATGGAGCCAAAGGAATTTTAATATACCTTAATAGGGGTATTGCATGTGCATTGAGTAATTTTGGGCACAAACAATACCCTTCCAATAGCTTGGACTAAAATAATTCAATCTGTGGTGTTTACAAAATACCTTCATGAGGGTATTATTTTCCTTCTAGGTTTGAGCTTGTTATTTTTTAGGGTAAAAAAAGGAGTTTTTGGTTTGAGTGCAAGATTAGAATCAATTTTTTGATAATTTCATCAAACATACATATAAGAATATGTGAGAATGTATTTCTAACTATTAACACAAGATGTTGTGAAATGAAAGTAAAGTGCATTGAATAAAAAAACATGGGTGACATGTTACAAAAATGTGCAAAAAATGACCAAGTCCAAAACAACCCCACCCTAAAATGGGGAACATGTCATAATGGTAAATATGTGGTTGCCTCAAAGATAAATTATTACCTTAAACAATTGCTAAAAGGGGTATTTTATTCATGGTCATTTGTTTTCAAGTAATTTGCAACTTCCTTTGCAGCTCATAGATCAAATGATCCCTATAACCAGAATAGGAAACCCACCCAAATTTTAATTCAAAATATTGCTCAAGTAATCAAAATCACCAAGTTAAATAATAATAACTTTTAATTTCCTCCATGATGACAATGAATTCCAATTCTTTGAAAAAACCAATTCACAAAGTCATTTCTATAATCCATACATGCATTTTATTATATACTATTACACCCGAATAGGAATCATATTGAGAACTTTCAAATACTAATCAAAATCTATCATCACCTTGAGGCCGATAAAAAAATGTGAAGTTAGGCACGCTAGACATTAACAACTTTATTGTCGTTGAGAGGTCGTGATGCCACTGTAACCATTAAAAAGAAATCCATACCTCTAGACAAAAACACTCTAAATAGCACATCGGTCATGAGCTTCTTGATAATTACTTGCTAGGTCATGTGTGGCCACACTCGTATAATAAATTTTCATCAATACTAGATTTGCAAGCTCAAATAAAAATTCCTTACAATAGTGATTCCCAATCAATCCTTAGCAAGTTTTTTTCTAGATTGTTTGTCAGACTCTCTTCATGAATTTCACAAACAAATTTATGTTCTTGAAGCTTGTGACAAATCCTAGATAACATGGATGGAGAAAGACATAGGTAGAGATAAATTCTAGAAAGTTTGTGAGATGAGAAAAACATGGGTGGAGATCAATCACCTTCTTGAAGGCAGCATGGAGCATAGCTAGATCATATGGAGTGTAAAGGATGATGGACTTTAAGTACCAAGATGGGTTGAAATATCTACGAAGTCCTCTTACATGCACTGAAGATGATCAAACAAAAATTCCAAGAAACTTCAACATTTGGCATGATCAAACATGACCTAAGGGAACTGGGAAATTACTTTTGAAAACATAAATGTAGAACAATTTGCAACAAGAAGTCTTGATTTTCATTTAGGTTTTGTAGAACAAAGTTTTTGTTTGCTATTGCTTTTAATTTGATTTGCTAGAGTAGATGTGGCCCAATGGGAAAATCTCAAAACGTTCACAATCATCTTTCAATGCCTTCATCTCCAAGGCGAAGTACTTAGCCCCTAAAACAAGTAGATGACAAGATTTCAATCCATGTTGTTGATCAGATTTTTGCTTATAGTACTCTTGCTTTGATTTTACAATAGTAAGTCTTGCCGCTACAACTTGAGATGGAATTGCAGGAAGGAAAGTTGATGGAGCTGGTACCATCATTTCCCCAACCCAGGTAGAGTGGTGTTATGCTAGAAAAAATAGTGTTTCTTCAGAGAAAAAAAAAAAGAAAAAAAGAGAAGAAGACAACAACAATAGTGACACTATTGTTGTCTTTTTTTTCGCAGTAAGAAGAGACAAAAGAAGACAACAGTGACATTGTTGTCATCTTCTTCGTAACAAAAAAAATGCAAGAAATAAGAAAGGAGGAGGAGAGGGAGCTTTGCTTCAATCTCCCACTTCTGTCACCACCTTGAAGCTCCTCTTGCTTTCATGCTCTTGTTGCCACCATGTTGAAGCTCCCAACCCTTGAAGCTCTTGTGGATTTTGTGCTCTTGAAACTCTGAGCTACTCAAGCTCTTTCTAGCTCAAAAGCTCTGGCAATGGAAGTGAATGCAAAAGGAGGTGGGTGGGGAGGGGGTCAGCAGGATGAAGGAGGTAGGTGGGTGGTAGGAAGAAGGGTGATAGGTGGGTTGGGGTAGGTAGGAGCTTCCCAAAAAAAAACTTGAGGTCAGGGGTGGGCCAAAAAAAAGTGATAAAAAACTGTTCCCAGGAAAAAAAAAAGACCGTAAAGTAACCCTCTCTTCACCCTGTCTTTGGGCCTCCTTTCACCTCCTATACTCTCTTTCAGTGGTATTCGCAAAGTAAAAACATTTTAATAAATTCCAGTATGAAATGCTGATACTCAGCATTTAATGCACAAGGGTCGAGACTAATTATAGTCGTTGGACAGTTAGGAGCAGTGAAAATATATGTAGCAGCAGTCGAGGCGCTCAGGAAAAAGGAAAGACAGGATGAAACTCAGTTTACCACCAAAATTGATGGTATTCTGAGTTTCATCCCCCGTTGAACACTAATGTACTTGTTTGCAGGTTTTTTTTGAATCTCATCCTGTGTATGACCAAAACTCAGGGTTCTCGTGCTGTGTTTTTCTTACTTTACGGATAACTCTATTAACTTGGTTGAGGTTTATAACAGGCATCCACTGGATGGTGTACTGGTGGGTGTTGGTTCGGCCTGGCTCTAAAAATAAAACTACTCTAGGGTAGATAGGCTGGTGAGTGAACACTTAAGAAGTCAAATGAGGTCAAATCTTCATAGATTGTTCCTCTAATTCTGAAACTAAAAAAACATTTTTAGCCCTCCACCTAGCACTTCCAACATCCCAAAAAAATGTCAATTTGGTAGAAGAATGGGCAAGATATGGGTGTTTGGTGTAAGGGGGTTCAGTGTTTGGTCTTGGGTGGATTAAAACAGAATAGGATTTTGAGCTTAAGATCTTTAGTAGTTGCATCTTTGCTGCTGGAATACAAAGAACTTTTGTAAAGCCCTAGCTGCCACACCCATCATGTTTTAAATCACTCAAAATGAACTTAAAAATGACGAAGATATGGGGTTGGAACTAGAGAGAGGTCTAGAGCTATTTTTCAAAAAAATTGAAACAAAATATCAATCATCCTCTTCCTGTGTTTTCGAGGTTGCTCCTTTACTTATGACACTCAAAGAACATTTGTAATCCTCCAGTTTGCATATCCAAAACAAAATAATAGCTCAATTTGGCTGAGGAATTCGGAAAATTTGGAAATAGTTCAAGGATAGGTACGCGTTTGATGATGGGCAATTCTACCCTAGTGTTTACAGTCACAGAACTCAGTGACAGACTAGACTTGTCAAATTTTAGTACATGCGATACAATATGAATTTGTGCTATATTGATCCAAAGTTGATCAGCAGTTATATTTCTTATGGCAAGCTTTTGCCAATTGGTGAATTCAAAATAGAAAATGTGAAAAAAAGTGGTTTGATGGTTTTTAATTGCCAGAATCTGGAATTTTTTATATTAGAAATTGATTTCTACAATATTTCCAAATAGGTAGTAGCAGATTAAACACAAAGGATGCTTAAATTTTCTTAGAATTTTCATATATAGTTTCTAGCCCAAATTTTGCTGAAATGTTCTTATGAATTCTTATTTTCTTTTTCAATTTTGTGATGTAGCAGAAGTGGCAATTCTGAATAAGAAGATTTAACCAAATTTGGCTATAGAGTAGATATGAAAGTAAGGAAAACTCAAGAATCCCTTGATACATTCCACTATATGCTCCATTATAGCCAAACCTAGTAAAGAATTATGGTGACTTGTTTGTTTGTTCTTCTTTTTTTGGGGTGTTTTTCTGGCAGAAATCTGGCAAATTTGGGTTATTTTGTTCATAAAAATTATTTGTACAGGTTGAAATATCACATTTTTTGGGTTGACAATTTGTGAAAATTTGCCAGGGAAATAAAATCCCTGCTTCAGCTACATCACCAAATGGAAAGAACAGTACTAGAGTTGATACTGGACACTATAAGATCACATTTTCAGGCACTTATTTAGATGCCAAGACATGAGTGGAAGATCCAGTAAATTGTTGTCTTTTTCATAACTTTCAACTGCCCCAGCTTGTCAATTTCCTTAAATTATATTCCAATAAGCGGCTATACTTGGAAGGGTAAAAAGTCACTTCTGGAAGTACCCTAAAAAATAAAAAGGTAGTGAATATAGACAGCCCCACCGCCAACATGATCATGTCACAAAGTGGGCTGTGCACCATGTAAAGATTTTGTCAAAATTTTCTAGTGTAGTTGGAGGGCGCCTTATTGGCTGTAGTTTTTCCTCCACAAAGGCTGGGTGCTTTGAAAAAGGCGTAATGCCGACTCCTGCAGGCATTGCATTTCTCAAAAAGGAGCGATAATTAAATTTCAGAACATGTTTTTAAAAAACCAACGAGGTCTTTACGCATGGTTAAAGCCATGGCCTGGGGCTTTGGTTTGGGGCTTTACCAAACACTTGAGGGAAGATGCTCTTCTCTTGCTTATGTTGGGAGATCGGTTTTACTCTTTTATATCTACAGAGTGGGTGAACGAATCATGCACCAGAGCTTGATGCATTCTCTTCTGACAGAATCATGACAGCCTAAGGGCTTCTTCCCAGACAATAAGCAAGCCAATAACTTATTGTTGTTGTCCTTTGGTAAGGGAACATGACATACCTATAAGGGAGGCAGGCCATTAGCTTTTCCCATTAGCACTGGGCTGAGGTCAATTAGGATTACCGATTGTTGTCAGAGCCTGTCAGCCCTGGCTGTACATTCACTCTCAATTCCATGGAAGCGTGAAAACCCAACACCAATTATGTGGCAAAATGATGCATATGGAGCCTTCACATGACAGCTTCAGCCTTGGAAATTTTTGTGGTGGACTACTTACTACAAGATGCATTCTAATTCTCTTCAAGTTTAGACCAGTTTACCGACTTGATTTCTCTAGTGGGCTCTCTACAAAACAAACCCAATTTTCCACAACAGTTAGGATAAACACAGTTATCATCAAACACAAGTTGGTTATTGAATCCATAAGCTGATAATCAAATATTTATCCTTATAATTCCTCATTGCTTGCTTTTTTTTATTGATTTTCATGGCTTATGGGGGTGCCAAGTGGAGATTTACAATGTTTTTTTGAATTTCATTGAAGCAAGCAATGAAAAAGAAGCAAGAAAAGAATGAGTATGTCCAAGTGCAAAACGTGTGAAAAAATTGCATTAGAGCCTCTTATTTTCAGACCCCATATTTTTCTCAATTCTTGTTTGTTTTGAGAGATTGAAAACATATGGGTGTGCCAACCTGAACTCTATAATCCCTCTTTGAAGTATTGAGGCAATTGAACTATGTCCAAGGATTTTAAGCTTTCTAAGAGCTGGAGTGTTCAGACACCGACCTACCACCTTGATGCTGTGAATTCTAGATGAGCACACAGGGTTGGGAGAGTGCACAATCACCCCCATTCAAACTGTCTGTAGTTGCTAGTTCTTCCAGCTGTGTGGCATTATGGCATATTCAAAAAGCTATGATGGCTGTTAGAATTTTTTATGTTTTTTTGGGGGTGTGAAGTCTGAGTTGCTTTCACAAGCAATGGTGCCTTCAGGGACTGTGGGGTCATTGATATAGAAACATGGTCTAGAATCTAACCTCCTCTCACGCATAAACGTCCCAATTGTTATCTGTCTGAAGGCAAATGGCTCAAGCCCATTGTTGAAAGACCCACCCACTGAAGATGACCTAACCATTAAAAATAATTGTTAGATGATGTTGTGGATCTTTGGGGACAATAGCAAGTGGAAAATTTGTACTCAAGGAGCTTAGAAATAATTTGAAATGTATTAATGCCATGAATATGTATATGTATGTTTCCACTTGAGAATCATACTTGCAAGTTTCACGCCAATACGTGGAGGATTGGTTTCTTGCAAAACGGAAAAATACTCATACCAAGGAGGAAGTTTTTGAAAACCCTTCAAAAATTTGAGAAAAAATAACCCCATTATTCAGAATCAGCTAGCTTGATAAAAGTAGTAGTGGTGGAGTGTTTTTTCCAAACCATATTATTCTACTAAGAAAAGATTTGAAAGCTATTCATGAGTGCAAACCTTGCACCAATTCGTTGTTTGGTTCCTTGTGGCTGTTTGGTGAGTATCATGTGGGTACATGAGGGCCATGTTGCTCCTAATCTAATCATCTACTGTGAAACGGCCACTTTGTCTCTATTTGGCCACCTTGAAGTGGTTGCTAAATTGCCACCAAATGACTGAATCATTGCACTTGGAAATTGAAACCGCTTAGTGAATGTTTTTCTGATTGCATAATTTTGAACAGAGTCTTGGTTGAGACAATCATATCTTACTTTACCAAAAGATGTTATTCCTATAGACATCAAAATACCAATTGGCTACCACAGAAGTGAAATGAGTATTGTGCTATGTATTGGCTTGCACCATGTGTTGGGCAATAACAAACTAGAGTTTTTACATTTGAAGTTGGACTCTGATTTTACTCTCATGGTAGTCTGAGATAACTTTGGGGGTGTTGGGGTTTTTTTTTGGTTTCATTATCTTCAAGTTTCTTTTGATGACTCTTGAATTTGTAGGTAGATGGCTTAACTCTAAATGTGACCATTGTTAATGTGACTTAAATTGTGAATGGCCATGAATGGTCTGTTTGAAGGTTAATTCCTTTATAATGAAGTCTTATAAAAACTGAGCACCAACGTTGTACTCTGTAATGGCAATTGTGAGGATGTGGGCAAGCAAATAGGGGTGGTTTGTGACCACCCCTATTTGCTTGCCCACAAACCCAGCCAACCCCAGCCAAGCTAGGGTTGGTTATAAGCCTGGTCTGATTGATGACCAATATGTGACATAATCGGCAATGTGGAGATGTTCTTCCACATCATCAGGAACTTTGTCGACTATTTGCTAGAACTCACCATTTTCTATGTGCTGGTGAGATGCCTGTGAGAGAGCAGGTGAGCCTAAGAGCCTTAAGGTGATGGGCAGAATCTGCTGATGACAATTCTATGAGAAGTTGGTCAGAAGTGATAAAACAATACTTGGCAGATATAAAACGATAAAATCGTTCCCAAACTGATGCATGTGGAATGCACGCCTTTAGGTTTTCTTCCTTTGGATCTTTCATCTGGAAAATTGCGGAGGAATTGCAACTAAGCTTTAGTCACAATGTTGGTATCGAGTCGAGCCTAAAGGCACGAAGTGATACAGGACAAAAGAATCTGTAAATAAGTCATGATAGGAAGTACCAACTACTACCGACGTACTCAGAGCAAAAGAGTAAGTAGCAAAAGAGTAAGTAGCGGTAAAAAGAAAGTGGAAAATAGAAAAAGGAGAACTGATTGGAGTCACTTTTGCTTTTTTTTTTCCCCCCAAAAAAATGCTTATTTACAATTGCACTGGGTTTTTTTTTGTTTCAACAGTGCAAAAATTCACACGGACAAAAAAACCACTACGATTGATACTACTTAGCATTTTTTTCCTTTTTTTCAATTTCTCTGTTTACAAGATGAAAAATTAAGTCTTCTTTTGATGAGATGCAGAATCTGCAGGTGACTAACAAAAAAAAAGATGAAAACGTTGCAATGTTCTAGTAATGCCACATTGCAAACTATGCAAGTAATGCAACGATCTAAGAATGAAATGCTTGGATTTTATATGAGTTTTGGTCCAGTCCATAAATATAAAATTTCCAAGGCTTTCTCGGACTTTTCTTAAAATTAAGGAAAACAAACTGCATAAAGAATGTCAGCAGGTATTACGCTAGCTATGTTTTTAAGTAAGTGGATAGTGTTGGGTGATGGGTAGTGAGAAGTGAGGTTTGAGTAATGATCTTCTCATGAGTGGTAGCCACAAGCAGCAATTCAGACTCCTTGATGATAGTGTATTGAGTCATCCATTCATGATAGCCTAGCTCATTCACTTATGCAGAAGACATCAGCTTGTGGCGATCACAAAAGTTACCTTCTTGGATGATGAGTTATATATACCATGTGTACTTGGAGATATGCAACACATTACAAACCAGTTTGTTTTGTTTTGTATTTTTTTTTCAATTTTGTGATGTAGCCACAGTGGTGATACGTTCACAAGAGGAATTAGCCAAATTTGGCTACAGGCTGAAAAGGAAAGTAGAAAATTTGAAGAATCATGCTATATTTTTGTGAGCTAGAACCTATTGTCTAAACATGGCTATTTCAGAAACAATTCCCTCAAAATCTGGCAACTTTGGTGCCAAAAATCCTTCATATGAGTTGCACTGGATTTTTTATTTTATTTTTTTAGTGCAGTGGCAAGAATTTGCCAAAAGGCTGCTGATTACAAAGTGACCACAAAATAGCCCATGGCATGCTCTTCCTAAGTTGTATTCAGATCTCAAAAGAACCAGACGTTGGCTACATCAGAAGTTACTGCAATAACTGTATGTGAATCATATAGCATATAGCTTCGAAGCTGACAAATGACTAGTGACAATATGTTGTGCAAATGGGAAACCACTCTATCATGTTTGCAGTTCAAATGGAATCCAATCTGTCCAATGTCTCATAAAGTGATGAGGTATTCTACCATGTTCACTAGTTCATCTTGGGAAGAACAATGGTTAAGAAAACATGGTAATGAAACACTTCCGATCTGGGGGATGTGGGTAATTTTAGTTCATTGTGTGCAGCATGTTTCCCCCCTCCCCCTGCAATTTTGTGATGCAGCCTTGATCCTAATCAGGAATAATTCGACTTAGGCAAATTTGGCTATGGAGAAACCATGAAAATAAAAAAACATTTAAGCATCATTCTATATTATTGCCTCCCTATTGGAACATGATGTAGAATCTGGCAATTTCTTTCAAATTACAATTTTGACTTCTAAAAAAATTTAGCAATCAGAAACCCCCAAAGGCACTCAATTTCTGCATTTTCGAACAAAAGTTTCCTACTGGTGAAAATTCACCCAAGAAAAAAACATTGACTGCAAATCCTGAACATGGAAGGGACTATCCTCTGCAAGGCCCCCTGTTTGAGAGCCATTTTGGTGGTAAGGCCCCTTTAAAACCGATCAGCTTATGGATGATCACCACCTCAGCTACAACACAAAATTGGGAAAAAACCACTTGTCGGTGTATGCCATATGGACAATGATCACTTATGCCTACTAAGTAATTAGTTATGTGTTGGGGATCAAAAGCAGCCACCAAAACTGGAAAATTACTAAGAGAATCTACGGAATGCAGCCCAGAGTACTTGTTTTTTTTTCTTTAGTTTGAAATTTTGGAGTTTCTACAGAAGATCTGTCCACAACAACATACAGTATTGTACATACAAGTTTGCTTCAAAAGGCAGGCAGGCAGGCAGGCAGGCAGTGAGAGTCCTCGACAGTAAGTAATGCTCCTCCCTCATGAGCTAACTGACTGATCACAGCCAACTCTGACACCACCTACCTTCCTCTGACACTAGTAGCTACTCGAACTTGTTGTGTCTGTTGCTCTTGTAACATTTTATTCCCTTTAGAACTCTCCTTCAATTTATGGGCTCCTAAACTGCTTTTAAAGTCAGCCTCTTTCTTCTCCATTTCTCCACTGGAGCAAGACTTCTTTGGAGCAAGGAAGGATTCCTGCAACTCAGTCAGGCTTTTGCCAGTTCACCAGCTTCTCGAGCTCGTCATTAACACCCTGCAGCTCAATCGGCGGGTGGGTGAATGCAGTTAGAACTCGAGAGCACTAGCACCCAATTCTGATCCCGACTTTCTTGGATGTTTTGTTGTGCTGCCTGCAGAAGGGCGGCAGAGCTTCTGTTATGTGTTGCTTGCAGATCATGAATTATTCGGTGGTGCTTTCATGAATCATGAATGCTCAGCTGATTCCGAGCTGAATCCAGACAGTTCTTGTCATGAAGAAGTTCAACTAAAGTTGAACACAATGTCTACTAGCCTTGCAGAACTTTGTATTTAGGGCCACTTTCTTCCAGAGATTCAATGGGTATTTGAAATGGACTGCAGTGTTCAGGAACTGTTGTTGTCTGAGAAAGTTTGTAACGGATTTTCTGACGGAGTAGATCGTGATTTAAAGGTTTGAACTTTGAATTCAGCTGATCTAACCATCCAGGCCTGGAACGTAATTTTTTGTAGAAAGTGATAGACTATGACTTCTTGAAGCTTCAGATTCACCAATTGTTCATTTGTCATCTCTCTAGTAATGAACTCTAGTGTACATTTGTGCAGGTGTTATAACTATGGCCTGCAGTGCCATGAAGAGGAGGAGCTGTAGTCGAGGTGTGCTGCTGGTTCCGATGCAGCAGCAATTTCTGCTACTAGTGCTGGTTGTGTTGGTGACGGGAGCCTCGCGATTGTGTCAAGTGTCTGCCGGAGGCTACTATGGCGATAACTACTGGAGTTCCGGCCATGCTACGTTCTATGGTGGCGCTGACGCGTCTGGTACTCAAGGTGGGATTGGAATTCTAATGCCCTCTCTAGATCTCTCTCTCGACTTTCAAAATTTCCCGCAATTCACATCCATACTATTGAGTTTCTCCACGGAGTAATGCACTAGAGGAGCTTGCAATGCAAAATTTTCCACAAAACCAGGGATCACGCATATATGTTCCTCGTTATACCTAAGTTCAGCAAGTCTTTGAGCATGAAAGAATGAGCTAAAGTTGAGGGCGCCGACGTTGTTGGTTTGTAGGTGGTGCATGTGGATATGGCAATCTGTACACCACAGGCTATGGAACCAACACAGCAGCGCTGAGCACGGCTCTTTTCGACTCCGGCTTGAGGTGTGGAGCTTGCTACAGGTTGATATGCAATGAACCGCAGTGGTGCGTGCCAGGAGCATCCGGGTTGACTGTGACGGCCACCAATCTGTGTCCTGCCAATTGGGCGCTGCCCAACGACAACGGCGGATGGTGCAATCCTCCTCTCCGGCACTTCGACCTTGCTGTGCCTGCCTTTCTCCAGATCGCTGCACCCATTGCTGGAATTGTTCCTGTCCTCTACAAACGGTAAAATTTTTATCACTTGTTTCCTTAAAACAAGTCTTCTGAACTGGGGAGTCCTCCTGTTAGCTGCAATCTTGAAGGACTCTTTGCACAGGTCTTGGGGATTCCAGGGACCGATGGAATCTTGGCCAGAACAAAACTGGCCATCTGTTTTATAACGCTGGATATAAATCCTTTTGAGATACATAGGTCAAGAAAAGAGCAATTTTGATTTAGGTTTGTCACATTTCTATTCATGGCTGCAATAGATGATCAAGTTGTCGAAGAATTTTTTTTGGGACAAGTCCTAAAGATTGGGTGTCATTGAATGTTACATTCCTCTTGGATGCTCAGCACTTACATGAAAGAAAAAAGATACTGATCAACAGATTGCTTTTGAATTTTTTATTCATTACGTGAGAATCTAGCTGCTTTATTCATGAGAAATATGATTTACCATGCAACATAAGGACATTTCTCACAAGGCTTGGAACAATTACTGGGCTGAGGTTTTGCATGGCGTGTGTGCAGGGTACCATGTCAGAGACAAGGAGGAGTGCATTTTACCATCCATGGCAACCCTTACTTCCTTTTGGTGCTGATCACAAATGTGGGAGGAGCCGGGGATGTGCAGCAAGTCTCCATCATGGGCTCGCGCACAAACCAGTGGGTGTCATTGCAGCAAAACTGGGGACAGAACTGGCAATACCAAGGCCGTGTTCTGTATGGCCAGGCTCTCTCCTTCAGGACCACAACCAGCGATGGCCAGACTATAGTCTCAAATTATGTAGCTTCTTCAAATTGGCAATTCGGTCAAACTTTTGAAGGTGCTCAATTCGCCTCATGGTAATGAATTCCATCATCATCCCATCTAGCAGCCCAAAATCTTCCAACTTCCTCTCAAGACTCAGCTCAGCTCCTAGATTACTAAATTGGTTTCCAACAAGTCTCCACTACTGCAAGGTGTGAATCAAACTGCGCCACTTGAGCAACTCAGAAATTTGCAACAACAGAAGAAGCTAAGAAAGAGGCTGGACCGTATCTTGGTACATTATACGCAATGGCATATAAGCATTTTGTTGCTAAATAACTCCTGTGTAAAACTCATTCTTATAAGTGAGAGATTAATTAGGCTGGGAGCTGATCATCAACCAAATTGTCATTAGCTGTGAGAGCCCAGTGGGTGCAAGGTATATAAAGGATACTAGGTGGCTACTACAGAGATTTCGTCTGTGATGGATCCATTGTAGTTCTTTAATGGAGAATCAAGAAGTTTGAGTCTCACAACCTGGGGAAAAAAAAAACTGAGCTTGAACTCGGACTCTACTTGAGGGGATTCAAACCTTGCAGCCGGTGGAAAGGAAATTTTTTAGTGCAAGAGCCCTGCAGCTTGTATGATTCCAACAGAGATGATAGGTTCAAGTCTAAACTTATGTTGTAAAGAGGAAGTACTAAAAAGGAGCTGCAAGGACAGCTTCTAAACTAGACATTCAGGAATCATGGCACAAATTGAATAGTTATGTGGGTGTGCTATTTGAACTTTCCCATCCCTTCGCATTTTCTTTAAATTACTAATCATGCAACAGTGAGGGCTTTCCAGAATACATCTCACCCTGCCTTGTACATGAGCATGATTAACCTAATTGTAATTTAAGGGTGCCGTGGTGTTGTTTAGAAGACCACCCAGCACTCCAGTTTAACATTTCTGCCTGGGTGGTGATAGGTATTCTAGATCAGCTCCCACCCAGTTTCTATTGCAATCTCATAGATAATACATATGATCTATTATATGTGTCAAAGTTTCAGGATTGCATGTCTAAGCATATCAACAAAATGGTCACATAGCATTGTGAGTTCAGTTTCTTTAGTACTAGAAGACTATAGCAAATTTGCCTTTTGCTTGGTTTGATTTGGAAACAATAATATCCAAGGTTGCTCACCAAAAGTGTTCTCAATTGTCCTAATTTGAAACATTGAGACATTGCAACAAAAACCCAAAAGGAGTCCTTTTTGTAACTGCAGATTAAATAAAAGAGAAGCTAGGTTTGTGGTCAAGATTTGTGTAAAGAAGCAAAAGCTGAAAATGGGATTGTAATATATTATTGTAATTTAGTGTGAGGCCTGTTATCTGTGCAAGAAGGCCATCCCTGTCTCAAGCCTGTCTCTCTATCCACACTCCAGTGAAAAAGCTCTTCGATACATAGCATGAGATAATAGTATATTAAGATCAAATCTGAAGTTTAGAACCCTGCTCATTACTGACTAAATTTTCTTTATAATTTTCTGTAGGATGGAGTTTAACTTAGATCAGGCAGAGCTTGATGAAAGTCCCTTGCTCTCTAGTACCTTATTTTGCTCTCTAATTATTTCAGTTACAAGGTTTGGATGCAATATCATGTCCTGGATTCTCTGGTCAGCAGGATTTGAGAGGTTCCCTTCAGTTGCTTGTGGACCCAGTTTAGGTGAGTCAGTGCTTGATCTTTGACAGGCACTTCTCTCCTGCTGCTGCTGGTACACCTCCCTTTCAATTTCTTTTGATGCCTCTTAAACTGATCTGACATCTCTAACCAAACCCACTCATAACCAATTACATCATTGAGCTGACATCTACATTGAGAGCAAATAACAAGTTTTAAACTGCACTTCTACTCCACACTTGACATCAAAAACAACACTTCATCAAAGCATTTTCACATAACACTTGCACTGGATGGAACTACTACCAGTATGGTGATGGTCAACAATTCCGGAGCACCAAATACATACTCTCATCCACCTTGACAATCTTATGAGACCTTCTTCTCCAACCCTCCAAAGTTTATGGCTCCAGCTATTAATTAACACCTCCTTGAGCAGTTAATGTCTCTATTCAGTTGCAGGACCACTGCTTTTGGTTGTTAAATATTAAATCTTAAGGCACACCCAAGGTAGATGTGTCAACAATTGTTTGAGTAAAACAGATCTCTGTTTTTGCTACACTAATTTTTTCTTGGAAGACAAGAGGTTTCAAAACTCAATCCAAGTGGAATCGTATTATTTAGACTTTAGACATCTTTAGAATTAGCTATGAGTTATAAACTTACAATAGGGTAAGCCAATTATGTACAGCTTGATCAATGAAAGGTAGCTCAACAACATTCACCCTTAAACGTCACAACAGACCAAAATGGTTCATTGCCCTAATGTTTCTCCTACTTAGTATGTCTGAGACTAAAAATTGATTCCTTATGGTATAGGAGACATGTCATAGCATATTTCCTACACTTGCAATGTCCCGTTCGGGTTTCTCAAGGCAAATTGGCAGTTCTTTTCAAGCTTGAACAGAGCATCTAACAACTCCAACTTCCAAACTTTGCTATTTGCCCATGCTACAAGATTAACGAATGTGAGAGAGGGGTGAATTCATACAAGGTGCACAAAATGCCACAGCAGTTGGCAACAATCCCTAACATTTGTGAATGATTTTTACTCAAAAATAGTTGAATTTCTATGATTTTGTGTAGAGTTACATTCGATGGATGGTTAACTTTGACTATCCATTTCTCTCTCATCTCAACTTTGTTTTGCACAGATTTTTCCGACATCATTTATATACATGCCTTCTATTTATCCTAGAATTTTTACCATCAATGGAGCATGGATCTTGGTCCAATCCTCAAAAACCTATAATTTTAAAAGCTGCCCAAAAACCCCTTCATTTGTTGTCATCTATCGATTTGAACTTGTTAAATCACTGTTTAAAGCCTGATTTGCTAGGGATTTGAGTAACATTGAGGTATAATTTGAGGCTACGATATTATTTGGTGCCATGCGTGCACTATAGTTTATGCTTGAATGAAGGTGGTGTATGTAAGAAACAAGTGGCTCTGTCACGTGAGGCTTTGTCCTAAAAATAAGGTATTACATTTAATGTTATACTATGAACTCAAGTTATATTGGATGAAAATTTGTTGGCTTTATGAAGGACCATGAAATTATTTTTTCACATTTGTACCAAATTTTTTAATATTTAACCATCTTAGAATTCATTGTGGATATTTAAAAATTGAAACCATAGTTCCATTGTCTTTTCTTTAACCATACAAATGAATATAAAGTTGCAAATAATTATATCATTTAAGAAAATCGAAGTTTTCCAAACTTGGATAAATGTAAACAATTTTTAACAATGTGCATGAGGTATTTTGGTGTTTGAAACAAACATCAATATTGAATGAATATAATTTACATGGAAAAAAAATAATTCTTAATCTCATTTTCATTTTTAAGTTTGAAAATTTGGCAACTCTTATATGTGATTTTGTCACATTTTGAGTTTAGGTTTTTCATGAAAGGTGCTTTGTTATGGTGTTTGATGGGTGTATGTGTAGATAAAAAAATCGTCCAAACTTTAGTTTGTTTTGTTATTGATATTTATGATTTTTTTTGGCACATGGTCCATGAAAAAATGTAAAAATACAAATTCAAGCCACAAGGTGGCAACATTTTGGGAGTAATTAATTAGGTGGAAAATGCAACATTCACTTGCATATAATCACAAACATTCCACTTTAAATAAATTGAGACATTAATGGTTTTTTTGTTATACATTGGAAGTGTGTTTGGTAATTTGAATGCAATATAAATCAATTTGTGAAAATCTAACCAATATGTTTCTGTTACACCAAATTTGCATTCATTTCCAAGGACATTTGTCCATATATGGTCTAATTGAAATCCAGCTTTTGTGGTGCTTTCATTAAATTGTGATTTTAATTGGAATTTATTTATGAATTTTAATAAGTCTTGTTTTCTTTTTTTGCTTGGTTATTGTCTTTTAGAAAGCCAACATTAAAATCTCCCATAATGATGATTGGACAATGTTTGGGAGATTGTTGAATTATGGTTTGAAAATTGTTTAGGAATGTAGAAATTAAACATGAATGAACTTTATACACACATTTAATATGTATTTTTTTTCGTGTATTAATATTAAAAGTTGTTGCTATATATTATTAACCATCACTAGTTATTGTTTTGAAGGAATCTAAGTGCATGTGTGTGTCATACATCATCACTAACCCATGACCACCATGGATTGAAATATATGAACATTTTGATGAATTTATAAATTCGTCACATTTGTTGCCACATGGTGTATTCTTGTTTTAATAAGACATAAGATATGAAACATTTGAAGGTATGATTATGATTGATGTCTTCGTAATGTTGGCATAAAGAAATTGTATTCAAAGCTTATATAATTACATGAAGATTATGTAATTTTTTAAATTGAGGAATTAATGGTATCCAAGTTGTAATTGTTTACAATCTATTCAATTTTATATGTACTTTTGGATCTACATATAAATTTTCATGTTGGAAAGGAGTTAACAAAAATAGTTTTTATTTTGTTTAAATACGGGATAATGTTGTATATGTTAGTGGGATCAAAAACCAATTCATCTAATGATAATCCTTGAAAATGATGAATGGTTCTTGTTGTTGCAAATTGAATTGGAAATTGAATCTTTGTTATGATAAATGATTGGGATTTACCAACTTTTATATCTTTGATGATAGGTTTAATTGGTGTCCATTTTGATTCAATGTTGTTGTAATAATGATTATATTTTTTTCTTGTTAATATTCCAATTTTAAAATTTTAAAACATTATCCATATAATGGTTTTTTCACAATATGTTGTTGATGTTTTAAAAATGTCATCAATTCCATTCATAAGACCATTAAATGTTGCATAGTTAATAGCACAAAATTCAACCAACATATCTTTTAAAATATGAATTGTAGAATGCAAACATGTAGTTTTATTTGAATCATTTGAAAGTTTGGAAGATGGCAAGCATGATTGATGGTTAATGTCCATTGCTTTGAAAATAAATGTGGGACCTAATGTGTTAATGAACACATTTTCATTGTGTTTTTCACAAGTTTATTTGTATGAAATAAATACGAAATAGTAAAATTATTGGGTGGTTTTCAATTACAAATTGAATATCCTTTGTATTTTATGTTGTAGTATAAATTTTGTTCAAAGTTTGTATAAAGACCATATTAGACTATCACATAACTTTATTTACTTTATAACGTTAAACATATGTTTGCCAAAAATTTGGTGTTAGTGCATTAATATTATCTTTGAAAATGAAAGGACATTATAGTGGCCAAAATATCGCAAATTGAAAGTTGCGATAATGCAACTTTCAATTTCCACCAAGTCAATATTAAAAGAAGTTTTCATAAATTGTATTAAAAATAAAGCAATTCCATAACCAAATAATGAAATTGTCAAGGAAACTAAATTTTTTATTAAATGATTAAAGAATATATTTGTGAGAATTTAGTAATTGTCATGATATACTGCAAAATGCAAATATACTCTAAAAATGATTCAAATAATTGCAAAACTTGATGAAGTATTTAGTCATATATTGAATATGAATTTACTACACCATTTCAATTACAATTGAAAAGTTTGACTCATGTGATTTCACAAAAAACATTTACACAAATTTTTCATTCAAACGAGCATAAATTTGTTGAAAGAAAACATTTTGTCGACAAATTACTTCCATTTGAAAGATGACAAAAGTTATTTTGGAGGCCTTTGTATCAAAATCCATAAATCCATTTTATTTATATTTCAAAATTCTAGATGAAATGAAAGGTTTGCCTTCAAAATATACCCAAAAAGAGTACATTTTCTTGCTTAAAATGACCCCCCACCCCCAATAATGTGTTTTCACCCTTGATATTTTGAAAGATCCAAATATCGTTCACAAGGGATGTTTGATAAAAATCACTTATCATGATAACATCAACACCACCAAAAAAATATTTTTGAATGTGTTTTATGGACTTTAGCCTATTATTTATAACATTAAACATTTTAACACCAACAAATAATATTTCATTTATCACAACAAGTTGTAATTGTTCATATTGACATGTAAACATATTTAATGAATTTGATGATAAGTTTGGTAAACTAGATAAAGATTGTTGAACAAGTTCAATGTTGAATGTATTATTAAACCATCAATATTGAAGGCAACTTTACTTGTTTATGCTATAAATAAAGCCTTGGCTTTTGTTAAGTTGGAAAACATGTCTTTATGCTATAATTGTAATAATATTTGAATTATGAATTTTAATGTAAAATTTTTATTAGTTCCAATGCCCCTTGTAAGAAATAAACATATTGTTGTATTAAGGTACAATTTTTTTATGCATAACATTATCAAATATTATTCTTTGTTATGCATTTAATTGTCCAAGTAAACTACAATATGCAAATTCTTAAATCATAAGTTACATTAAATGAAAAGTAGAAGTATTTATGAATTGAAATGTTCAAAATGAATGATATAATGTTAAAGAAAGCACAAGGTAAGCAACAAGTTGAACAACCATTATTAGGCATTAAAAAAAACATTACCTAACTTTTGAATTCTTATATTTACATTTATATTATCTACGATGCATTTTTTATGATAAAATGTAATTTCGATGTTATTAATTTATCTATTTTTATCATATATGATGTGAAATATGTTACACCTATGTATGGGTCCAAAATAAATTGAATGTTTATATTTGCAAACCACAATGAACATCACATATATTAAATGCATTTGTTTTATGTTTTTAGGAGTTCATTTTAAGAAAATGTGTGCGTTTGTTAATTTACTTCTCAAACTTAATATATATGTACTTTCATGAAGGTTTAAAAAATTTAAATATTCAAAAAATGATATATTATCATTTTCTTTAAATTTTTCAAAGATTGAAAAAAAAAATTTACTTGTGTATGGAAATATTGTTATGAAAATGGATGATTCCCATTTATTTGAAGAGGTTCTAAAATTTTTGTTTCACGCATAATACGCAATGGGTAATGAAATCTACAAACAACATAGTTTTTTTCTTACATTTACCTGTGTGTTAATATTTTTGTGCATTTTATAATAGGTTTAATAACAATAATACATCACAAAAAATATATATGTTTACAAATGGTTCAATTTCTTCATTTGGGTGCACTCCATACATAGGTGCATTTTTTATCAATAAAAGTCCATGGTCACATTTGTTCTCACGATTTTGGAATTCAATGATAATATATATATGCCCAAAAAATAATGATATTTTGCGATAAGTTTATATAAACAAAATGTTCTATGATCGTAATAGTTTACACACATGTGACAAAGTCAATTCATATCAATTCTGCTATATGAACATATTAAAGGTCTTTTATTTTATTTGGGAAATTTAATATTGAAACATGTAATGTGTGTAAAGTTTTAATGAAAGGATCCCATAATCTTTTAATAGATGTAAAAGTGAAAACTTGAACATTGGAGGACTAAGCTGTCAAATCATTATAAATAATTTTTTTCATAAACCTTCACAATAATCAAGTGAATTACACAAACCTTCCAAATCATGATAACCTAAATATCATTTCAAAATAAATTTGGTTTAATTCATAATTGATAAACTTTTAAAGTTCTACCACATAATTTTCCTTTTCCTATTTGCACACAACCAAAACCTATGATTTTTTGGATGGAAACTTTAACAACTTAAAAAAAAGGTTAGAAATATTTCTTGAAAAATCCCCAAATTTATGAAGTAATTCCCGTTGAACTATCTATTGACATGGAAAACCTTCAAAAATTTGTTAAGGTTGCTCGTAAAACAATGTTGAAAATTTAGTTCCTCTAAATGTTTATCTTTAAATAAACTTAAAGGGTGAAAGTTCTGACTTGGGGCAATAAAAGATATAGTATTTTCATAATCTGTTATTTTTTGAGCATCTAAATAATTATGTATCATTGAATTTGTCATTGTACAATGTATTTTTTCATTATCAAAATTCGAGTTATCAGATGATGCATTTTTATAAATAGGAATTTGAGATTCTAAATTCATATGCAAAGTAAACAAACTTGCCCATTGATGATGAATGGTAACATTCAAATCTTTGTATAATGGTGTTTCAATTAAAATCTTCTAAAACAACCAACACCATATTTAGATGAACATTCCTAACATATAAGGTGATTTGTATTCAAAACATCATTCAAAAAATACACCTATTGTTGCACCATCATGTGATAAATGTGGTAGTATTAATTGAGTTTGATCCACATTTGCAAGGACATTATTAACACTATCATGCATATTATATTGTTCATACCCTTGGAGTTTGTAAATTTGAGTAAAAATAAAACGTGGTGAAATAAAACGTTTTTATAATTGTGTTAATTGTTGAACTAATGGAATGATTTTGTTTCTAGAAATTTTATTTGATACTTGAAATAAGGGTGGTTTATTTTCACAAATATTATGTAAACAACTTATAATATGTACGATTTTGAATTAAGTTTTATTTGAATTTGAAAGTATATAGAAAATTGTTTTGATGATTGATTCGAAAAACATTTAAATTGTTTTTAAAAACATAACCTTTCACAACTAAAACATGGAATTATGGGAACATCTTGGATTTTTTTATTATAAATGTTAATTTATATTGAATTATGTGTATTTTCCTTTATATTAACATTATGTTATATTTTATTTGATTAAACAAAAAATTTTGTAAGAAGTTCTTATGTGGGAATTGGTTTTTTAATTTTCTTTTAGAATGCATTGAACATATGATAATTGAACTTTATCATTCATGAAAGATTCTTGTGATTTTTAGTATATATATTTCATGCGATTCATAATTTGTGATCTAGTTTTTTTAATATTTGGAAACATGTTGCTGAATTTAAATGTTTTTGCATAATAGTTAGATTTCAACAAACCTCCAATATTTTTGAAATATCGTTGTCATAAAGAGCCCAATCAAATATATATATATATATATGATGTTACATTAGGCTCAACAATTAGATGGAAGTGTTCCATTTGAATTTTGGGATTTTTTAAAACTCCAATAAGGGAAACTAAAATGAACGGATTAAACAAAACTTCATTGATAGGAACATTTGTGTTGTTTTTCAAAATTTTCAGAAGTATTGAATATGATTTTTATTTTTTTAAATAATATTTATATTACAAAAAATGTTGAACAACAAAACAATATACTCCAATGGAGAATCCCAATTATTTTTCAAAATGTCCATTAATGCATAATCAAAATTTTCACTATAATAAAAACATGTAGCTAATTGTGATAATTGAATAAGAAGTTATTGCACCACTGATTTGGAAAGAAATGGAAAGTCATTTAAATCTATGGTAACTTTGGGATCATTAATTTGAAAGTAGACAAAGACCTAAAAAGACAAATAACATATTGAATCGGTTCAAAATGTTGAAAAATATACATTATATGTAAGGGGATAAATTGAAAATCAATGCCACATCAAGACATAATGTGTTTTGATACTTGATTCCAAATGTAAATTGGCCTTTGTAGATATTTAATTATCCAAAATATTGCAATGAAATCTCACCACAAACCTCCCATACTAGCATTTAATGCCATTTTTGTCACATATTGATGTTCATTTGTGACCATGCTTTGACGCAAATCAAACAAAAAAACTTTGATTTAATTTTCCAATACAACATTGTTGGGTTTTTTTTCTATTCAATAATAAACATTTAAATGTGCCATGTTATTTTCCCCCAATTTCAAGAGATGATAAATGAATATTCAAATAATGAATTAACAAGATTTAATAAAGGTGTTTTCATTATTATGAACTTGAATTTAATGGATGTTTATATGAACAAAAACATGGTTCCCATATAAACACATTCAAAATAGATAAGATCAATGATTCATTCAAAATTATTTACTTTTTTTTTTTTTGGAAAATTCGTTGCATTGAAAAACTCTTTATATTGGAAAATTGTTTGGATGGAAAAATTACTCGCATGAATATATATATATATATATATATATATATATAAATTTTCATGCACTAAAAAATTATTTGCATGAAAAATTATTTTCATTGAAAAAACTACTTGCATTGAAAAACTATTTTCATTGAAAAATTGCTTCATATATAAAATGTTGCATTTAAAATTATTTTTAATACCTATGGACAACATCCCAATCACTTGGGTAAAAAAACAATACACACACACACACACGCACACATAACATGTAAACAAAAAGAATGAAATACATAAAAAAATGCATAATAAAAAATGTTGTGGAAATGTAATAATTTTAAAAATTAATATCTAAATAATTAATACCCCTTCCTTTCAAATCATATATCTTTTTCATTTATTATTTATTTTGAATGATTTAAAAAGTTATGGGTGTGAAATTTGAAGTTCCAAAAACGATTTGGGAAGTGCAAAAACATTAGACCAATGTACATATATCTTAATCTTTAAAACAAAAACTATTTTTTTGTGTTTAAACTTTACATTTTCACCCCTTTCACTTTTATAAGCCATATTTTGTTCATTTCAAAACTAACTCCAATGATTTTTGTGACATTAGATGTGCCAAGAAAAGGGCTACAAAAAATTTTCAATGTTCAAAAGCCATTAACCAATGTGGAAAAAGTTATAAAAACTTAATTACAATAATATACTTGTCTACATTACCATATTAAAATTACAATATGTTCTTCTTTGAACAAACACACTCCAAACATTTTATCTTAAGGTTGTCACGGCATTTGTGCATCTGTTACAATGCAATGAATACATCTAGACATAGACGCACCCTTACATCATGTTAGTATAAGGTCAACTTAAGTCAACCTTGGTAAAAAAAACATTTGGTCATTACACATCTATGGATTTGGGTCATTTAATTGATGGTGGATTAATTTTCACCATTGAATTGGCCACGAAATTTGGTTTGTTTAGTAATAAAATGTAGACCCTACATGTCAATATTCACTTTCTCCTTTGAGGTCTGTGGGCCTTGTGTTGTTTAACACCAACCATTACCATATACCACACACCCTCAAACTCCTTAAAAGATTCAAATGTGAGTCTGAAACTAACAACAATGGAAGAAGGAGTTGGGGCACGTTCCTTAACTTGCAGCATTTCAGAGTAAGAAAGGCAAGTTAGAATTCAAAGATGGGGATTACGATGAGTGACAAACGGGTCAATTATTCATATGGGTCTACATAAACGAAACAAGTTGGTTAATGCATAATTAATTCACGAATAAACCATAGGCATAAACGGACTCACAAGACTCACCACGGAACAAACTTTGGGGAAGCCACCACCTTCCCCCTTATAACATCTCTGTGATTAACCACGAGGCTACACCCAAATGTCATTTTTCTTGGGACTCCCAAATCGGAAATCCTAAAGTTCTTGAAATTGAGATTTTTCCATTTTGGACGCCTATAACTTCTTGTGCAAACCTTTGATTGAGGTGATGTTTAAAGAAAATTTGTAGCCCTTGTTAAGAACTTTCCAATGATATGTGTCATGCCCCCTGAACACATGTAATTTAAGGCAATTCTTGACTTTTAATGGTCAGGAATCAAATTGACATTTTGATTACGACCTTTCTTTCGGCCATAACTTGTGTTGCAAGTATTCAAATGGATCATGTAAGCCCATTTTAGATATCTACATTTCAAGAGATTTCCAATGATATAAGGAACTATTCAATACAATGAGTTTTGACCTTTCAAATCATTCTTTGAAATTTTGAAAGTTCTAAAATGAGAGCGCACTTAGGAATGTGTGGGCTCATTCCCTCACTCTCTCACACTTTTAGGAATGTGAATGTGACTCTTGGGTTGCATTCTTGGCCCGCACCTTTCCATGCCCCTTGCCTTGGTTACAAACCCAAAGCTAAGGTCATGACATTGCATGTCAATATTCACTTTCTCTTTTGAAGTCTATGGGCCTTTTGTGTTTAACACCAACCATTACCATATACCTTGGGAGGGAGGGGTGAAACCTTTATGGGTGTTTGAATTCCAAATCGTCATATTGTATTTGTAATTGTTGCTAAATTTCAATTATAGCCTTAAAGATAGAGTTCGATCTTATTTTCAATACATTAATTATATTATTCAAGTTTATTGTTCTTTGTCATGCCCGTATGCATGGCCTCATACATGATGACTAGTTACGGGCATGCCAATCATGCCTTTAAAGGTTAATGTACGTTCTTAGGTTATTGTACGTTATTAAATGTTTTAAAATTATGGTTTGTTTAGGGTTTCAGCTTGTTGACGGCTATATAAAAGGCCAAACTTTTCCCTTCTCTTGTTAGTTTTTTTAGAATTCCTTTGTCAAGAAAAGTTTCCTCCATAGTTAGACTGGATTTCTAAATGTTCATGGCGGCTATTACACAGCCACCGTTTACATACACTACGTTTTCTTTCCTTCTCTTCAATTTAATTTTAGAAAAACTCCTCTCTGTCGTTTAATGTTGAAAGCAATAGATTTTTCTTGGCTTTGAGTTTTTTGGGTTTTTTTTGCTTATTGGTTTCTTGTGTTTTTGAGTTGTTGCTACTTCTTTTTCTACTTTTGTAATACAACTACAACAAGAACAACAACAACCATAAGTAGCAACAGCATAAATGAAAAAAAAAGGACACTGGAAACAAACTACAAATTGTGAAGTTTTGAATTCTGAAGCTTCGGAGGGAGGAAGGTATGAGCAGCTCCAAAGCTTGTTTTATTGCCAACTTTAGGTCTTGGGAGCACGCACGCACACACACACAAGGTTTGATTACAGTACAAGATCTACACCAAGTGATGCAACCCACATACACTTGCTTTCTTTGTACACGGGTTTGGAGGTTAGCATTTAGGTTGTGCACTCTTGTGTGTTTTTGAACTTGTAATCATGTAGTGAGTTGCCCTTTTAATAGCTCTAGACAAAGAAAAAGAAGAAGAGAATATATTTTTTAAAAACCCACGAAGTAGAAAAAAAATAAAATCTCTTTTCTCTTTTGCACGCTATTGCTGTAGAGTTTGCGGACGCAGATCGCTCTATAGCGTCGTCGTAGTCATCATCCATTCCATTCCGTTGTTCCATTTAGTTGTTTCGTTTGACACTCGTCGTCGTTTCGTTCGATGTTCATCCCCATTTGTTCGACGTTTGTCCTTGTTTTGTCTAACGTCTATCCTCGTTTCGTCTAATGTCCATCACCATCCGTCTATTCGAATTCATCCCTTCGGCCCCTTCTGTTCATCAGCGTCAATCCATCATCGTTGATCCCCATCGACGCACCATATTTTTCAAACCGTGCGTTGTGTTAGAACTTTGTAGCTAATGCTCTGTATTACTACAAAATTTTGGGGCATGGGACAACACCATGTCCTCGAATGATGAAAGCACTACCACTCAACCAAAGCCAAGGTATTAGCTACAAAGTAACACACAATCATTTGAACCAATTTCTTTGAGCTCATGATTTTCACGACGATAGTATCAAGTGTCTACAATGCCACTATCATCTAGTACAACTCCTACTAAGAATTCAGGTTCAGGTTACACTACATCAACGGTACATCAAAGTCCATTTGGAGGGGTCAATTAATGGGGTACACCTGCTGCCACACCAACTTTCACACCATCACCACATATTCCGTTGCAAGCCATGACTTCTACACCCATATACACCATGGAGGTTAACAGTTCCTCTCGGAGAATTGAGAAGTTTAGCGAAAGGCCAAGTACCATTTTTTTGAGGGAACTCAAGGCAATTTCTCAATTGTGGTTTGTGAATTAGAGCTCATGTATGGCACTAATTACACAGAGGCATTTGCATTCAAACAATTAGCTCATTATGTCCACTATGAAGCATTGGATGTCTACGAACAACATTTTTTGAGGATTTTAAGCATCACTGAGATCCCCAATCCAATTTATGTTACAGCCATCGCCATCGCCTTTCAAGCTGCACTTCAAATTGCCATTGCACATCATAGGACTATGCCCAATAATCTAAATCGGGTACCTATTTCAATAAATTTTTTTCCTCAACAACTCATTGTTACTACCACAAACATTCTTCCCACCATCGATGCACTAGCTTTTGTTGATCCAATGGGGGAATTCTTTCGAGTTCTTAAGCTGGAATTTCTAGTTAAAAGTTCTAAAACAAATTTGTAGCCTACCACCTTCTCTCAGCAGAAGGCTGAGAAGGATGAAACCCTCAAGATGCTCTACAGGAGGCTTCTCAAGCTTAAAGAGGATACTCATAGCATCACAGACCTGGAAGTTGCCCATCGATATTTTCGTTTGTTGGAAACTACTCCGACACTCCATGCGTAGGTTTTGCAACGGGTTTTTGTAGAATTTGGAAACTCGTACACTTTGTTGGATGTGTACAACATTTCTGAAAAACTGGAACTTGCTCATGCACACTCTCAGGCTAGTACTATGAGGCCTCCATCACGTTCAAGGCCTTAGCCTCCACTAGCTATGCTAACCAAATCATCACATTCTTCTTCAAAGGCTAAAACGGTGCATTCGACTGCACTCATCCTACCTTCTTGTAATTATTGTGGCAATCCTACCCACAAAGCTAGTGAGTGCAACATTCCTTCCAAGGATCTCTTTTATGATTATTGTGGGAAATAAGAATATCAAGAAGCTATTTATTTTGTCAAGTTCCCGGAATGGAAATAACTTCGATTACCATGGCAAAATCTGCCAACATCTTCCAACGCCCTTCTCAACCAACAACCAAGGCACCTTAGCCTTCCATTTAGACTTTCCCCACCAAAGGTAATTCCAATAAAAATGGTAAGAAGAAGCACAATGCTAACAAAAGGGAGGTGCTTCAAGCCCATGCTGTTCAAATTCAAACTTTGCAAAATGAACTCAAATCATTGACGGCCCTACTTGCTAATCTAAAAAGCAAGTCTTCCCAACCAGCTAATCATGCCCACCTTATATAGGGTTCAAGATCACGGGAGGGATCTCCTAGGTCGTTTTATGGCCTTTTACACGATGCCATGGTTGGGGAATATGTTCTTTCTAGTGCACACAATTCTAGTCTCACACTAGAATTTGCCACTTCTTTTTGCCCTTCCTACTTCACAACACAAGAGGCTAGTGTGGCACCCAAAGTTTCTACCACTAAGCAGGTAATTTAGACTGATAGACTCACATTTGGTTCAAGTCTTATTACCATGGCTAGAAGAACTCGAACAGTCATGCCACAATCTTTTCAACCTTTTAACACGAAAGAATAATGCACCTTATTGGCGAGGGGGGAGAAAACTACTACAACACAAACTGCTAGGCCATTAAATTCTCGTGTCCCAAGAATACATGTGCATTAGGAAAACCCACAATTTTCCACTGATCAACTTATGGAGTGCTAACTTCAAATGCATGAAGTGGTGCAAAAGCTTGTGAATACACTGTTGTTTAGTTTTCAAAATTTGAAGTTAAGCACCAGGGACATAATTGCAGTACGAAAGGATACCCTGAACATTATATTAGGTCCTCTACCAATCCCTGATCAACATGCTACAAGGTTCCCATCCAACACCTTGGAGAGACACTCGATTAGTTCACGTGTTACAGATGGCATTCGTAATTTGGCCATTAGTTCTAACATGGCTAAACTAGTAGGCTCTCCTACCTCTAATTTTACATTCACATATTAGAAGGGAGCTAAGAACACCTCATTTGTGGACTTGTTATTTAACAAAGGCGTTGTGGATAGCCATTCTTTCCACAAAGTCTCTCACTCATTTTCGAAGGTGGTGCCTAGTGAAAAAACTTCCATCGCCACTAGAGTTGCCATTGTCGACAATATTAAGTTAGCAATCCAGGTGGGAGGACATACACCCAAAGTGGTACTTCTTGATACAAGTGCCCAACCAGTGATTCTTGGAGTTCAATTCACCAAGAAGATGGGCATGCTCGACTCCAAATTATGCAAATATATGTGGCAAATTTGCACCGTTAGTGGGAACGTAGAAGAGGTATTTAGGGAGAGTTCGGATTTGATTGCACTTAATTTCAATGAAAGTACATATCAGGAGCTTTACCTACAGGTCAAATGTTTAGTCACCAATGCCACCAGTTACGATGTGTTCATTGGGCAAAAGGCCGCATTTCCACTAAATTTCACAATTCACAATTGGTTCGAACATGTGTACTATTGAGTGGATTAGGAGATTGATGGCCACCACTTGAGATACATACCCTTTGATTTACACGGGAACCATAGTCCTATGGTTCACCATTGTATGCTCAAGGAAGCACACACCATTTGTCACAACCCTAGCTTTGGGCTCGCAACCAAGGCAAAGGGGTTACAAGGTTGCGGGCCAAGAAGAAGCTCGGGAGTCAAGGCAAAGAGGTCGCAAGGGTGCGGGCCAAGAAGAAGCCCGGGAGTCACATCACATACTCCCGGGAGTGTAAGAAAGTGTGAGAGAGTATGAAAGAGTGAACCTTCACACTCCCAAGGCAACTCCCACCTTGGGAGATGGAGTCCCGGTGAACTCCCGAAATTTCAAAGAGCGATTTCAAGGTTTGAAACTCAATGGCTTGTGGCATTCTTTATATTATTAGAAATTTCTTGGAACGTAGATGTCTAAAATGGGCTCGCATTACTCATTTGGACATCTGAAACACAAGTTATGGCTAAAAGAAAGGCCGAGAGTCAAACTGCCAATTTGACTCCTGACCAGAAAAAGTTGGGAATCGACCCGATTTACTTGGCTGCAGAGGGCGTGTGACATATTGTTGGAGAACTACAACTTTGCTTTAGATCACATCTTGATCCGAAGTCTGCTTGCAAAGTTATGGGGCTCCAAAATCGCAAGAGTCCCAACTAGAACGATTTCGGGACTCCCACTCGAGAATCCCAAGAGAGAGAAAAGCCATTTGGATGTAGGCTCCATGGCTAGCCACAAAATCTACTATAAGGGGGAAGGTGGTGGCTTCCCCCAAGTCCGAGCCGTGATGAGTCTAGTGTGTCTGTGTTGCCCGTGGCTCGTCCTAGCACCAAAGGTGTTCCAACTATGCACTAACCACTTTGTGTGGGTTGTGTGCAGGCCCGTGTGAGTGAATGAAGCTTGTCAATTCTTCCTAGTCCCATCCTAGAGCTCCAACACGCCCCTCTACCCCTCAAAGTGTTATGAGTTAAGGAGCGTGCCCTGACTCCTCCCTTTTCCACTGTCTTCTACTTGGATTCACATTTGAGTCCTTCCAGGAGTTGGGAGTGCATCACCATTTGTTACATCCAATGAGTTAGCCACGAATGAATAAAGGGAGATGAAAAGGAGACAGCTTACACCCAAGCTACTAAAAGCTTGAGGGTGGTTCCTACGTACATTCAACACAAACCAAAGGTTTTACAGAAGTTCAAAGTAGCCCACGAGCCCTTGATCAAAGCTTTGTTTAGTTTTGAGAACATGGAGAACCATGGCGAACTGATTAAGCTAATACTTCATCAGCTAATCACATAAACACCACCTAAGGAGGGGATTACATTACTAGAGCTCTTTGGTGGTATTAGTACAGGTCTCGAAGCCCTATTATAGTCAAGGATGGTGGTTTGGAGGTATTTCTATGTAGACATTAATCCTATTGCAAAGCAAATGGTGGCTTCGAGAATGATGGAGCTCACAACCACATTTCCACAATAGTTTGCAACCACCACATGGAAGGCTAGTTTCATTTGTTTGCCCTTTGACATACAACTAATTTAGAAGAAGCATATGGAATTACTTGGCCCCGTGGACTTCATCATTTCAGGTTGGGAGAGTCAAGGATTTTCAATGGCTGGATTTGGAGAAGGCTTGAATGACACAAGTTTCGGTCTCTTCACAGACATGGTATGATTGATCACCTGGGCTCAATCCATTTCTCCTGCACTTGGTTATGTAATTCAGAACACCCCTTTTCAACTTAACCAAAGGAAAAAAGTCCAGGAGCATTACACGTTGGTCAAGCATTACCTTGGAAAGTCATTCCTATTCGATGTAACACAATGCGGTTTGTATGTGCACCGACTGCGCAACTAGTGGACCAACCTTGCACCATTTTCAGTTCTGCAGTTGGCTTTGAGATACACCATTGGAGATCCCAACCTACAGGTTTCTCACATATTGGATGTTCAGAACTCCTGCCAATTATAAGGCAAGAAAAACCTCCTTAGTTTCCTACAAACACAATAGGAAAACTAAAAGGTGTTTGGCCCACCTTTGTGTCATTCCCAAGAGCACATGCCTTTCAAGGAGATGGACCAGGCCTGGTGTATCGTCATCCTTCAGCCAATTGGGATGAACCAAGCCCAGAAGAAAGAGAAAGGGCTATGGGGTTCCAAACTGGCATTACTAGTCACACCAAGGTGACTACATTGGAGTGTAACACTCTACTTGGAAGAGGCATGGACCTGAACTCCTTTACATGGTTGTTGGTAACCTGTGTATTCTTTCAAATGTACACAACACCAACACTAATTCAATCAGCTTGCAATAATGGCGATGTGACTACATGGCACCCTGACCAAGTACACTTGTTTATCTTCAATATTTTATACTTCACTCTTAGTGTTGGGGGGGAGGAGGCACCATGTAATTTGACTCAAGTTGTTTCTGATACACCTAGAGGTACATTAGCTTTTGGAAAAATAATTACAACCTTCTACGAATATGCACAGTTAGATAGTGGAAAACCCAATACACCTGCTTCTTCAAACACATTTTCTAGCTCTATTCCATGTGTTTCCAACTACCCTTTCATTATGGGGAACCAGCTCGCCAAGAAGGAAAGAGACCATGTCATAAACTTGTTAATTAAGTATGAGAATGTGTTCACATTCTTAATGAAAGGCTTAAGTAGGTGTAAGACCATGCAATACTTTATAGACCTTATAGATGAAACACCCATCTATCAAAAAAAACATTAGATTGAGTAAACATGAGTGGGAACCGGTAGATGAAAGATGCAAAGAGCTCTATGAGGCTAGTCTCATTCAACCATCAAATTCTGATTTCACAACCACTATAATAATGCCAATAAAAAAGGATTCAGTTGGATTATGTACTGAGAAAAGGATGTGCAAGGATTATAGGCTTTTGAACCTGGTTACACCTCAGGACAGGTACCCCATGCCCATCCCTGAAGAACTATTTGATAGCATTGGAGACTCAAACATCTTCCCATTTATGGATCTGAGGTAAGGCTTCAACTAGATTATGCTCGCTGTGAACGATCGCAAGAAAATGACATTCCATGGAAGCAACAAGTTGTGGGAATGGCTTGTCATACCTTTTGGATTGAAGAAAATGCACCTGTCTTTTTTCAGCGAGTCATGGACTAGGTTTTCGAAAGGGTAGATTTCCTGAAGTGCTACATAGATGACGTCTTAATGCATAGCAAAAGACTCCTGCAGCATTTGGTTCATCTTGAGGAGTTATTCAAGAGGCTCCACAAAGTCAATATGAAGATCCATCCTAAAAAGTGTGAGTTTGTTGTCATTTTAGTAGTTTATCTTGTACACAAAATTTTGCCAAATGGTATTATGGTTCATTGGGCAAAAGTAGTAGCCATTTTGGAGATGCCCAATCCTACTAATGTTCACACTTTGAGGAACTTCATCAGACTATGTAATTATTATAGGATTTATGTCCAAGATTCAATACTATTGCTCATTCTTTTTATGCATTGTTAAAGAAGGATGTTGCTTAGACATGGAGTGAAAAGGCACAAGAAGCTTTCAACACACTCAAGGAAAAGCTTTCAAAGTTCCCCATTCTAGAAAGACCTGATTTTAGCAAGGTTTTCATTCTACACACTAACTAAAGTGCTTTTGGTATTGGTGCTATTATTGGCCAACTTGATGAGGAAGGCAAGGAATATTTTATTGCCTATGCATCCCGAAGCAACAACAAGGTTGAAAACAACTACTCTTCATACGAGGGGGAATGTTTTGTTGTTGTATGGGCCATCATACATTTCAAGGCCTATCATTATGGCACGAAGTTCACTTTACATACCAACCACCAACCTATGAAGTGGTTGATGACCAACGACAAGCTTACTGGTAAGTTAGCTCATTGGGCACTTATACTTCAGGAATATGCGTTCAAGGTTATTCACCAACCTAGTATTACACATCAAAATGCAGATACCATGTTGTAGAAACCCCTCACTACCTTTAAACATTTCTGAGAAGCCAAGCAAGACTTTGACTAAATTCCAGCAGTACATGTATCTTATGCATCTAATTATCTTGCACACTGTAATGTAACCTGGTTGAGCATCCCATTGTGGATATATGGGAGGACTTGGACACTCTGAGGTTTCTTCAGCATGGGGAATACCTTCCCCAAGTTACATCAAATCATCGAAATTACATACAACAACGGTCCAAATGCTATTCATGGAGGGACAATCACCTCGTCCAATCTTACCACAAGGTGACAATGTGGTTCCTCCACCACATGAACGGCTTGGTCTTATTCAGAAAGTACACTTGGAGCTTGGACAATTTGGAGTTAAACGTACGTATAACCTTCTTGTTCCTCATTACCATTGGAAAAGTATGTATGCTCAAGTTCGAGACATCATTACTAATTATGATCAATGTGATAGAGTGAGAACAATTCAACAGTTCACGCTTTCTCCACTCCCTATTCAGGGCATGTTTTATCGCTGGTCATGTGATTTAGCTAGAGAGTTACCATAGACCTCCAGGGGTAATGTCTACATCATGATTATGATTGAGCATTTTTCAAAGTGGGTCGAGCTTGTTGTGTTGCCAGACAAGTCATCATACAGCACCAGCCAGGCTTTCTTACAATAGGTCCTAATTAGTAGGTTTAGGGCTTGTGTTGAGTGCCTTGCTAATCAAGGATCAAAATTCAGAGGAGAATTCCAAGACCTATTTGATCATGCTCTCATTGACCATCACCGGACTTCAAGGGATCATCCCCAAGCTGATGGCCTTGTAGAGAAGATGGTTCAAACATGCAAAAAGGGATTTCGGAAAATTTACCTCACTAAGAACAAAGAGGATTGGGACCGAGCCCTACCTTACATTGCCATGGGGTACATGATGTCCAAACACACCTCTTTGTTTCATTTCTCTCCTTACTTTTTACTTTTTAGGAAACATCCCATTCCATACTCAAATGGACCAAGTTGTGGACTTGGACTCCCTAGCCATTTGGGTTAAGGTCATTGCAGAAAGGGTTGTTCTGTTTAGGGGGGTTATGCCCATGGCCATGGAGAACTTGTCCGGTGCACAATATCAAAACACCTTACGGTATGCACACACACGAGGTGGCAGTTACAAATTTAAGGTGAAACAATTTGATGTTGGTGATTTTGTGTATCTCTAGCAGCAACCTAATGATACTCTAAACACTTCTTCTAGTCACACTATCTTGAGGATTAAGGCAATCAACCCTTCAGGTGTGTTGTAGTCGTAAGGAGCTAACAAACGCACAATTTGAGATCATTCCAAAAAATGTGCACCCTGCCACCTGCCGAACTCAGATCCTACATCATCACGTCGATTTGGATTCCTCCACTTGATTATCCATGTCAGGTATGTCAAAGGACAGATGACGCTGATCAGATGCTGCTTTGCAATTTGTAATGGTGGATACCATATATTCTACCTCAAGCTAGAGCTCATTCAAATTCCTGTCGATATTTGGTATTGTTCATCATGTTCTTAATTTGCAGCACCTTGATTTCTACTCAGACCATGCCAAGCTTGTTCTGGCTCAGGTCTGGGGGGGGATACATGATAATTTCATCTCAGCTTCTTCTTGTGCATTGTATATATATGTGCGTGCATTTTTTTTGGTTGATTAGTTTCTACCTTTGATTGGTTTTAGTCTTTTTGTTTAGTAGAGTTTGCTATGGATTTACACCCTTACAACACCAAACGTCACAACACTACACATCACGATAGTTGTCTTCACTAGAAAAAAAACATGTATTTTTTACTACTCTTTGTGACTAAATTTTAGTCGCAAGAGACATTTTACAACTAAAATCCTTTTAGTCGCCTAAGACAAATCACATGTGATAAACTAGTCGCAAATGACAAAAAGTATTGTATGAAAGAAAAAGTCAACAAATACATTTCATACTTTGACTCCATTGTATACGTATTGTCACATGCGACTAAAATGCAACTATTTTGGTCATAATTAAAGGCAAATCATGTGCTGCCACATGTTTTAATATTTGAGTTTTAAATTATTATTATAATTATTATTTTGAAATAATCTAGGATGTTCAATTCAGATACTTGGATGATCTTATATTATGACACGTGGCCCAATGTAAATATGCCACGTGGCATTTATAAAAAAAAAGGTTAGTAAGTACTTAGGTAGGTACATAAATAGGTGCTTATAATCCTTACCTACCTACCTACCTACCTATTTAGGTAAAAAAGTAAGTAGGTAAGTTCTACCTTTTTAGGCTAAATACCTACTCATATAGGTAAGTACTTAGGTAGGTAATACATAAGTTGACCTAGATGGGTAGGTCAAACTAAATACCTACTTAACTATATAGATAAGTAGGTTAGGGAGGTAAGTATTTTATAATTGTGCATTATTATTTTTTTTGTTTTGGGTTAAGACTTTTGATTAGCTCATCCCATGTGCACAAATTCTTAATGTGAAATTAGATGGCCACACCCCCCTTGATTATATAGTATTCAACATAGGAAGAACAACCAATATGGGATAAATTTTGAAGTTCCAACTTCTTTATAAATTAAGTTGTAATTCCAAAACTTTTTTCATGCCTTACTTTCTAAATTTTTATATTTTTAAATAATTCAAATACTAGATAGTTAGATAATCATTTAATTAATAATGATTAAATTTACATATATTTAAATTATAAACTATACATTACAAATATTCAATATTCCTTATCAATTACTTAAACAAGCAATAACTTTTTAACATTTAACAAACTAGCTATCTAGTTACTCATAAGTTATAATACATAACTCATAAATAATTAAATAATTAAATAATTTTTAAAAATCTGATCGAATAATATAAAATATAATTAATGTAAAAATAATTTAATGACTATAATTTTTAAATTAAATGTTTTAAATATTTATTTTAAAATTATAAGTAATGAATTAACAATTGTTATTAGAAAGTAAATTCTTACACGAATTTTTTTTAAATTATTATTCAACTAATTACATTACTTACTGTATTATTACATTTATTGTTGTAAAAATTATTATAGGTCAAGTAATTTTTTTCTCTTAGTAATTATTAACTATAAATACAATAATTTGTTAAACGTAACATTAATTTTCATAATTACTGTAAAATTACTATAAAATATTTATCATAGATGATTAATCACATAATTTTTTAAGATAATATTATTATACAATAATTCATGAAATTAAAGAGTGTGAATAAATATGTTCAACTAGAAAATAATTTTGCACATACTAATTAATTCTTATCAATGATTTTAAAGTAATGTCACATTAATTTAATTAATGAATTTCTTCTAATTTAAGAATATAAATTATATAATATACAAATCTATGTTAGAAGAATAATTATTTAATGTCACTTAGATTTAATAAACATAATCATTTATAAAAGTGATTTATTATGGATAACACTAGTAGAAAAAACCCTTGAAACTCAATCAATAATTTTCTGAATTAAAATATAAATTTAAGATTCCAAAATAGTAATTCAGAATTCAAATATCAACTTTTAGATCAAATAAGGTTTTTGAAGTTACATAACAAATTTCAGAATTGAAATGTCAATTTTCAGATTCAAATAATAATATTCAAAATTAAAATGTCCATTTTAAGACTCAATTAATAATTTTCTGAATTGAAATATTAATTTTGAGAATCCAAAATAAT
>Ga0116227_10002495_pt1 | contig 41679 bp, 31 predicted proteins | sample S1TSphgellanicum_FD_89693 | JGI IMG/M metagenome (GOLD analysis project Ga0116227, IMG submission 89693) | Host-associated microbial communities from peat moss isolated from Minnesota, USA - S1T2_Fb - Sphagnum magellanicum MG | ecosystem: Host-associated > Plants > Peat moss > Unclassified... | reverse complement strand
GTAACAGTAAACACGCCCCCCCCCCCTAAGAATACAAGCGCAGATGCTTGTTGCAGCATCCCCACAGCCCCACCCCCCCACCCCCAATCCCACAAGGGGGAAGGAGGAAAAAAAAAAAAAAAAAAGCAACTCCTAGATGCATTTCTTGGTAGTCCTTTCATTGTTTACATGAAAATCCTACTACTAAAACAAATTGTCACCACCTAGGCTAATTACCCCTTTTTTTCTTAGGCTAATTGGAATTGAGGTACCTACCTAATTAGATGGCCAATGGAAATGGTAGAAAGAGTCCACAATTATGGGGAACAGTGTCATAGTTATCTGAATAAATTATGGGAACACGCATTGGAACAGGCCCTGCTAGAACGAAGCCCTAGAGACCGGTCACGCCCCCCACCCCTCTGGGCGCTTTGGTTTTGCAGCGACTGAAGCTGCATCAGCTATGGCGACAAGCTCGCTCCTCACCAGCATTCGTACCGTGGGGGGAATTGCTTCTTCGCAATCTGCCTATGGCTGTAAGCTTCGTCTCCGTGCAGGAGGAGCTAATAGCAGTAGAACATCCCCTAGCGTTGTTCTCGGTGTCAATGGACCTCCTTTCGGAAGCCCTTTGCAGCAGCAGCACTGCCGCACAGTTTGGACGCCTTCTTTGGGGATGGGAGCACGGAGACCAGAATTAGGGTTAAGGTATGCGGAGAGTCCATCCGCCCCCTCTCGATATGGACAGTCGGAGGAGCCTCAGGATGGCGAGGAGAATGTGCGAAGGGGGAGCAACTTGCCTCATTTCTTCAAAGAATTGTCGAAGGATCCCGGGGACCCTCCGAATCTTTGGCTCTGGGCATGTGGTATGAGTGAAACGATTTTCCGTTCTTTATTTATTTTTGTTTCTTTGCGCAAATGAGTCCGATATGGAAAAGCATGAATTCGGAAGCACGCCTGGTTTCAAGCTACTATAGAAGGAGAATCCCTTATTAGATCACTGGTGCACTGTAAGTGTAGTTGACAAACATGTTCATTGAGCTGTGGGTATCTACCTGTGTGCTCAATTCTGCTGGTCCCTTGAGTAGAATGCACTTCTTGAAGAAGGGTTTAGGGTTTAAACCCTAAACCCTGGTGAACTGTAAATGGCAATGAGCTCATAGCACTCAGGTCTTAGTCTTTAGGAGTAATTCATGCTGAAGACCAACACCTCTTCAAGCTGCTTGATAGGCATTGTGTCAGGGACATGTGAACTGCATATAGTGTTTGTACACTAGAAGATTATGATGCAGGAACAAAAGCTGCACAAGGGGGTTTGGACCTCCTGAAATTCTTTGATATGGACCATCAAACCAGAAGTTTCAAATCCAACCTGATTTGCAAATGATATGGAGTTATGGCAGGGTTTGTGGTGATAGTCTTAATGAGGGACACCATTTTTCGAGAGCTTGCCCACTGGGTCATTTGGGCTGGACGGCTTGCCCTCTATGCAGCAGACGCTCTAACTGTAAGTACCTTCAGACCCTAGTTTGTTTGTTTGTTTGTTTGTTCAGTTCTTCACAACAATGTAGCCAGCACTTTGCTGGTCTCTGTTGGCTGGCAAATTGAAATTGGCAAAGTTCTGTTTGCAACTGACATTGCATTGGTCTCTCTGAGGAGTACATCCGCTATTATATTGCAGTGATTGTAAACATTAGCAGGAAAAATGCAAGTCTAAACTGTTGTGTAAGCAAGTGGAGATTCTTGTCTGTGCTAATCAACGGTTTCAAGAATGTTTGCAGCTAGGGTTGGCAGCTTTGACAAACATTGCAGCAGAGCCGATTGCAGTGGTCCTCACTTTAGTTGGATCAGCTGCAGTGGCGGTTTCAGATCTTTACCACTTTATTTTGGATACCACTCCTGTTCTAGCTCTTGTGAAAGCTTTGGTTCTCTCCTCTGCAGTTCTCAGCATAGGAGATGCATCAGCCTCGACAGTTAGGGGCTCTGAGTCCCCACTAATCGGTGTTGCAACACTACTTGGGGTTGCAGGTGTCCTTGAGGTTTTGAGCCCCATAGGATTACTGCTAAGTTTAGCCCTTCTCACTGCCTATGCATTTCTGATACAAAAGGCAGATCTTGTATCTGGACTTATGCCAGCTACGGTCACAATTGTAGCTGTCTCTGAGCCAGTCTTACAAGTCTTGGCATTCTTGTTGTTTGTTATAGTGTCAATATATGCCAACTGGAAGTTGACCCCTCAACAAGAGGAGAACAAGGTTACTCCCAAAAGAAGGAGGGCACCAGTGATCCTTCTGGCAGCTGCATTTGCTGTAGCCATCACTTTAGCAGCCCGAGTTTTGTATGCCCGATCAGTAGCTTGGCTTTTAGTTCGATAGAGGAACAGGATCTCTGCTTGTCATCTGTCCAAATGGGAACAACTTTTCTACAAGACCACTCTGTGAAACTTGGAAATGCGCTTGACAGTCGCAGCAGTACATGAACTTGACATGAGTCACTCCAGATTGGTATTGTAACTAGTAACTCGCATAGGTTGGAATTGTTCATGTCATTATAACCACACCATGATCACTGTTTGAACCATGTTTCAAACTACTTTTCTCTTTGCATTACAATGTTCATATGTTCTGGACCTTCAGAGATTGTTTGGGTAACAAAGTACAGTCCTCATTTTTTACATCTTGACACTGATTTGTGGATTAATTGGATATTAGGAGAGTTGAAGGCAGCAGAATAGGCTCTGGGTGATGGAACAAATATCACATTCCATGGTCCAGAAGGTGCCCAATCACTCCTCTACCATTTTTGGATCTCTATTTATCCACACCTGAATTGGATTCAACTGCCATTGCAATCAGCAGCTCAAAATATCTATTATTTATTAAATGGCTAGTGCAGGAATCCCAAATCCAAAGACAGTCATTTGGATTTTTATCAATTTTACTGTCTCAGTAATTCTGTAAGCCATATCTGCTTACATTATGACAACTGAAGCGATTGCATTTCTTATAAGATGGAATCAAGCTGCCCGCCTGGTCTCCATGGCCACTGCCAACTTATCCTCCTGTCATCAGTCAAAGAGCACAGGAGTTGTCCAGCTGAATGTCTGGAGAGAGCCAATGCAAATTTGACATATCAGTGACCGTGCACGTCAGTTGGTGATACAAAAAGACTCTGGTTGGAGTTATTTTGTTTGCATTTGCTAATGTGACTTGAGTTAGTGGATTTGAGGTTTTCTTGATTGGTTTGACAAATAAGTTTTCTAGAGCAAGCACATATTGATGGAGGATATGAATGACATGTTCCAATACTTCCAACTAGTGTGCATGGAGCTGCAGCTGCTTGGCAATGCTTGCTCTTGTGCTCTGCAAGTGGCACACAAGAAACTCTAGTGTTGGATTAGGAATTTCCAAGACCAATGTGCTGTTGGTCTTCATGAGTCTTAACCCAAACACCCATCATCTGCAAGTAAGGTGATTTTTCCTTGGTGGGAAGGTCATGTAAGGTGATTTTTCCTTGGTGGGAAGGTCATGTGTATATTGTAAATTAAAACCTAATCTCTTAATCTTCACTCTGTCTCATTGGAAGTTGCCAAAAGAACAGTCAGCAACCAGGAGGCTATTTGTTCACAAACCACCTCGGGTTAATATCAAACAATTTCTTGCTTGGCATTGTACAACTTAAAAAATGAAGTGCAAAATGGCATCACACCAACATAACAAGAACATCTAAATTGATGGTACTCCTTACATAGTTGACAGATTATGCAAAGTAAAAGATAATGAACTGAATACTTAAGGAAAGTCTACTCTACTCATGATTGCACAGTATGCAGTCATTTGAAAATGTCATAAGTTCCACACAATAGACCTCTAAGAGTACAGTAACATGTAAAATAGTTCCATACACAATCAAGGTTAGCATGCTTAACTAAGCTCTATTACAACCAGATCATGAGATCAAAACAAGGACATCATTTAAGTGATATTCATTGCCACTGAACCCCCTCATTTGGCACCCACACTAAATAAAATGAACAGAATTGAAAAACACCAGAACTCACACGACATAACACATCTTGCTTCCTTGGAATTCCACTTCGCGACAAACCAATATCTTCACCATCACCATAGCCTTTATTTTGAAAGATTTCACAACAATGTAACACCTCAAAACATGCTGATCACTACAATTAAAACATGATAAGAACAATCCTGACCTAATCAACATCACCACTTAAAACTTGGGAGTTTCCACACAACAAATGGCAAAGGTGGTCCTGCTCACAAAATTGTCACACCAAACCCTAAACCATTATTCACACAAGCTGGAATATAAAACCCAATATCTAATCACCCAGACCAGAGTTGTTTTCAACTCCATAGGTTCCACAATTGTAAACCATGTCAACCATGGATAAAATTTGTCATCCTCATAAAAAAGTCAGGGGAACAAATGCCTAAAGTTTGTTATGTTAGTGCAAGAACAGATTGTATGTGAAAAGATTTTATATAGAGATGGTCAGGGTATTCCAAATGTCTTATGGATTGGGGTAATGGTGTGAACATCATGCCCTTAATGACCATAAACCCTCAACCATGACAATTAGTATTGCAGATCATATAAGGATCCAACCCAATAGGCAAAATGCCCATTTGGAAGAACACACAGAGAGCGTGGATCATATACCAACTTCCTAGTGAGTCTCTGAAAGTCACTACTTGCTATTAGTTTTAAGACATCTATAGTTGGTGCAAGTCAATGCTCAAACAAATTAGTCTACAAGAACTACTAAAACTCTCTCACTAAGATAACCTTTCTAGGGTCTATCAATAAGGACATCCTCAAGGACGTAACTTTTGAATCAGAGAGGACAATACTGATCAAATCTGTGACATAGAATCTTTTTGGTGTGATATATTTTTATGTTCATTGCAGACGTCTCACCCAGAAAGACAAAGTCAAAGAATGGAATGAAAAAGCACATGGATGCACACAATTAATAGGGAGCTCACCTTACATTGAATGCAATGACAAAATATTCAAGAAAATGGATGACACAACTGCGTTCAGAGCTATTGAAATTCCCTCAGTCTCGCCTGCTTCATTTATTGTGGTGCTTAACAACCAAGCTCCCTCCCTCCATCAGTGTACACAATAGTGCTATGAGTAAGCAGAAGCAGGGACTTAGCTGAAGTGTTCTAAGCCATATCCTTTGCCATTTTCTCAGCCTTCTGTGCCACCTCCTCAATCCCCCCAACCATGTAAAATGCTTGCTCTGGTAAATCATCATACTTCCCCGCCAGTACTCCCTGCAAATCACCCATTTCTTTGTGTCAGATGTGCCTCACTGCACAAGCAGCAGCAAGAGACTAAACAACACTTTCTGACAAGACTTGTGAAACAGACATTGAGACTTTGATACTGTAGCAATCTTTTACATGAGAATGCAGGTGATACAGATGGGTAGTGATTAGCTACCAGACAGGGCAACTACATCCAAAAGTTCAGCAGATTTTCCCAAGGAAAAAAGCATACTAGAAGCAAGAGATCAAACATCATAATACACATGCAAGAAGGATAAGCAGAGGCGCATAATGACCTGGAATCCTGCAACACTGTCCTTCAAATCAACGTACTTCCCAGGAGAGCCTGTGAAAACCTCAGCCACATGGAAGGGTTGACTCAAAAACCGCTGCATTTTACGTGCACGGGCAACCGTCATTTTATCATCCTCGCTAAGCTCATCCATACCCAAAATGGCGATGATATCCTGCAAATTCTTGTAGTTCTGCAATATCTTCTGCACTCCTCGAGCACAGTGGTAATGCTCTTCACCCAAGATGCGAGGTGATAGCATCCGTGATGTTGAGTCCAATGGGTCCACTGCTGGATAAATACCCAGCTCGGAAATCTGCAAATTCCAAGACACCACAAACATTGAGTATTGCCTGACTGTACATCTTCCAAAGATCCTGACTATGTTGAACAGCAGGCCACTGAGCCAGCTTCCAAAATAAGAGAAAGCACAACATCCAACAATTAGTGTTAAGAAACACATCAATGAAACACGTAAGACTCTAGGCTTAGGGTTAGGACCATTTTTTTCTCTTGGTCCTCATGCTCACCTGGCATTGCCATGAGTAAGATGTGTGATGGCACCTAAAGCACTCAAGAATTCTAAAGTTAGGGGTCACAGCATCACGTGTGAGTTCCAGTGGTAGTACAGGCTGTGGAATACAGCCCTCAAAGAACTCACCTGCCTAGAGAGCACTGTTGTTGCATCAAGATGAGCAAAGGTAGTTGCAGGGGCAGGGTCTGTAAGATCATCAGCTGGCACATATATGGCTTGCACTGAGGTAATGGACCCCTTCTGGGTGGTTGTAATGCGCTCTTGCAGACCTCCCAAATCTGTAGCCAAAGTGGGCTGATAACCAACAGCAGACGGAATACGCCCTAAAAGAGCAGACACCTCTGAATTTGCCTGTCCAGTCACATCATGTGTATACAATACAACCTCAAATCTCTGTGATTGCCTGTCTCTCCAGAAAACAGAAACAATTGATTCCACTTTACTATTGTGAGCTATTTCTGGATACAAAGTTGTTACTGAATGTGGCACCATTGAAGACCCAATGCGGGCCAAGTCAAAAGATTTTTCTATGTCAGTGTCACAGGACTGTAACGAATCAAAGCTCAAACCTAGTCCCCAAGTCTTCATGACCTGCGAGATAAGCAGGGAATAATATCTGAGAGACAAGGCTACATATCTCCAGAGACCACACCTGAGTGAATCGGAAAATGTTGTCAATGAAAAACAACACATCCTGGCCCTCTGCATCACGGAAATGTTCTGCAACTGTTAGGCCTGTGAGCCCAACTCGAGCACGGGCACCAGGAGGCTCATTCATCTGCCCGTACACCAGCGCACACTTGCTTTCCAACTGCCACCACCAAAACTCCTCTCTAAACATCAACAATTTTCTAGTCTGTGTAAGCATTGAAAAATGAGAACACAATCCCAGCAATTAAGTTTACCACAATATTCAGGAATCAACTCAAGTACAGAGTGAAGCAGCTGTGCACCTGCTTCTCTCCAAGCTTAATGACACCACTCTCAATCATCTCTTTGTACAAATCATTACCCTCTCGTGTCCGCTCTCCCACTCCAGCAAACACTGAAAACCCACCTGCAGACAAACAAATGGAGAAGCAAACTTTATTCTCCTGTCATCATACATTGAATCTTTCAAGCTGCAAGACATAGTGCAGCTGATGCATTTTTCCCATTCAGATTTTGCAGTTAAATGCTTGTTTATTCAAGCAGGCATTGTTCTCAATGTGCATATACGCCTTGTCAAGACAGTGAGTAAGATAGATGTATTTCTAAGTCAACTGCTTGCATGTGAAAAATCACAGATATGCATATCAGAGACCTGGTGGTTTGGCAAGAGTAGAAATATAATATATTATTCAGGGAATGTAAAAGGACTTCAGAAGATTGAATGGCAGGTGCAAAATAAATTAAATAATGGTACAAACAGATCTGAAGAATGCATACCATGAGCCTTGGCAATGTTGTTGATCAACTCCATGATAAGCACTGTTTTGCCCACACCAGCTCCACCAAACAGACCAATCTTACCACCACGCTGATATGGTGCCAAGAGATCCACAACCTGAAAATTGACACAGAAAATATGTAAGTGCTTCTCTCATAAGGACAAACTGCAATTTTTCAGCCCATCTGGTGATATTAGATCTAACAACTGGGTACACACACCAAGACACAAAAAAGAATATAAGGAAGCTTGAAGCTCAACTGGGCTCAGAAAAAATCAATGAAGCTGGATCCTGAACACATAAATGACAAATCCTCCTCTTGGCATCCAGATCTACCCAAGAAGAACTCAGGGAGACATAAGTCTCAACTCCACATTCATTGAAAAGAAAGAAAACATAGGAAGGAGCCTAATGACCTTGATTCCTGTCTCCAAAATTTCTTGCTCTGTCCCTTGTTCTATGAAAGATGGAGCCTCACGATGGATTCCAAGAATGTGTTCTCTACCTGCCAAACACAACATGAATCGAACATTGCCTATCTGGTGTAAAAAACCACAAGCAGGAACAGAAGAAAGTGAGTAGAAAACTCAAGAGGACAACATATTACAAGCTGAAGTTCCATTGAAAACAAAACAAAAAGTCGAGTCAATCAGAGACAAACTGGAGACTGATGCATTCACACAAACAGATGTAAGCATTGATGCAAGGAGAAGTCTTGCCATCTGAAAGAGATAGACTTACTGATGTCACCACGCTCGTCAATGGCTTCACCAATGACATTGATAATCCGCCCCAATGTTGCTCGACCCACAGGAACCTGTACCATGGGACATGTCACTGAATTACCAGGTTTCTGAATCTTCTCAAAGAGAACTCACCTAATTGATTTCATTTCCAAAGAAGCAAAATGCAAGAGAAAAACTGAATGTGGAATTACGAGCAGTTGAAATAATGCAGCATTTTCTTGATTTCTTCAGCTACTTGGAGTGGATCCTTGAGACATCAAGACCATATAATAAACATTTGGATCATGGGAAAAAACATGAAGACTCGTAGGATCTCATAACATCGAACAACATGTGAATCAATGAGAGTGAGGAAAACTTCATGGGCACACACACAACAAGCCCTAATCTGCACACAGAGAAAAAGCAAGCCATGGGTGGTGCTCCACCCACCTGGATCGGAGCTCCAGTGTTGAGAACTTTTTGGCCACGAACAAGACCATCAGTAGTCTCCATAGCTATAGTTCTCACTGTACTCTCTCCCAAGTGCTGTGCCACCTCCAGCACCACCCTTAGAGGGTTATCCTGCACCTCCAGAGCTGTGAGAATTGGAGGAAGGCCCTTGTCGAACTTCACGTCCACCACAGCTCCAATAACTGTGGCGATTTGTCCGATACTTCCAGCCCCAGTGAAATCGGCTGAAGTATTGTCAGTGGCAAATCCCTGTACCATACCTGCTGGACCCAGGCTACTACTACCGCCGTTGAGAAAAGACCCATTGAGAAGCCCTTTGGAGGTAGCATTGATTACAGCCCTGGAGGACGACGACGATCCTCCTCCTCCTCGGCGTCTACTACCCACGTACCCATTACTCCCGAATGATCTGGATTGCTGCTCCGTCTGCTGCTTGGCAGCAGCCCTCCTTGCTCCTGCAGCTCTCCCTGTCCGCAAGACTGCTGTCAAAGCCCTCCTCCCGGACATGGCGTACTCTCTCTCTCTTCAGCCGCTTCCTCTCCCCCTGCGAGTAATCCCCGATCACGCACACGATCCCGAGCTTTTGATCGTTGCTCGCAAACACAGATCTGGATGCACGCTCGTGAATGCTGTCACGACTCGTGATGCCGCGGACTCGCGGAGCGTTTGTGCGCAGCGGAGGGTGCCCTAGGGCGTCCGGGGCGTGCGCATCACCACCTACCCAGTTTACCGTGGTCAATTGACCACGGTCAACAAAGCAGTTTGCACTTTTGAACTTTACCATGGTGGATTTCCAGCGTTTTCCACTGCCCAGAATCTTTTTCTTTTTCTTTTTTAGAATTTTTTTTGGGGGTGACCCAGCCGCCCAAAAATAAAATTTCTTCAATGTGGTGGTTATTTTCAGTGTTGGGCAGGTAATCAGTTTCACAGGTTAGAACTTAGAACCCTCAGTTTCAGTTCTGGTTAGTAATAACCGAACAAAAACCAGGTCTGATTTTTCAAACCAGGTTTGGAACTAGAACTGGGGTTCTTGGCTTTTTTTAAAAAGGACTAGAAGCAGAGGCTTTTCTGGGAAAAAAAAAGGGACTAAAACTGGGCGCTAAACAGTAGGTAATCCCCAGTTTTGGTCCAGGTTCCTCAGAACCAGGTGTGATTTTTAGAACTGGGACCAGAGGTTCTTCATAAAAGTTAAGAACTGCCCAATACTTGTTCTTTTGTTATTTCAAGTGTGAAAGGAACCCTCTTATGGTAAACCTTTGGTGTGATGTCAAGCCTAATAATATGTAGGAGGTATTGGGAACCAACCCTCTCCAGTTAAACTTTAGAGTGGATTTTGACTTGCCTTCTGAGAATGGTTTGGAGGGCTTTTAGTTTTAAGTATTTGCAAGGAATGATTAAAGCCCATTATTATATGAAATGAAAGTTGATGGATGAATAATGTCAAAGTAGATGGAGTGAATTTTGAGAGATGAGATTGACCTCGAACACACCGAATGAAATGATTTTTGGATGGATGAATCTGATTACATGAAATGAGGTGAAGGTTGATGGATGAATAAACAAGGGGTGACTCACTCTTACAGTTGAAACTTCATAGTTAAGAAAATTGAATTCAATGCATCAAATTGGTACCCATGTATTAATCATACATTTGATGGGTGAAATTGATCAACTCAAACATACAACAAATAATAATGATCCATGGATGAATGTGAGTGACCCCCATAGGACAAACAAGTTCAAGTGAAGGAGGTTGCAGAAATGGATTTCATGCACTTTCATAGATGAAATTGTGACCCAACTAAAAGGTGGTCGACTAGAGCCTGGCCTCCCCTTTGAAAAATTGCAACATGTTGAAGGCAATTGGCATGCTACCGATCTCATTCTCCCATCTATCTTTGCAATAAACTGGGTGTTGTGTGGCAGTTATCACACTTGCAGATTCTTGGCAATGTGGGGTGGAATACCCATGCATGTTAACGAGTCCAACCACACTACCTATGGTAAAAGCAAGCACAATGCCTTCTTCTTTAACAAAATCTTCACCTACTTCTTTCCATTTGCAAGAACAATTTCTCAAGTTCTGGACAAATTTCATGTGTACAACAAGGTTGTGCTGTAACAAGTTTCTAACTTTAGGGTTTTGGATGTGAATAGAAATGGGTTTTACAGTTTTCAAGGAAGGATGTTTTTTTTCCTATTGGCGGTTGGTAGTGTTTATTCTCAACGGCATAGAGACAAGGAAGAGCATTGAATGGAGATGCGATGGTGTTTGATGGCGTTGAAATATGTATGTCGTTTTCTTCTATTTGGGATATTTGTGCTATTGTTGGACATAGGAAAATTGTGTGGCAAGGGAGCTACCAAGTGAAGTGTAATCAACGAAAAGCTTGCGGTGGAGCGGAAGAAGGATGAGTAGCAAAGCAGATAAGTAAAGTGGGTTTTTTTGGGTTTTTCAAAAAGGTAGAGGTTTTTCAAGAAGTGAGATTAAATCTCTGTCTCCAACAATGGTACAAAAAAATACGTTGCACAATGTACTTGGGGAGGCAAAAATTTAGTCTAAAGGTTGGTTTTGATGGTTGATAACGGGGGTAGAAATTTAGTCTGAAGGTTGGTTTTGATGGTTGATAAAGGGGATGATGAAAAGTTTAAAGGTCTCGAAAATAGCTAGAAATCCTTTTCAAAATGTGTGTTTTGGGTTGATTTGTTTGTGGGTGTTGTTGGCTTACATTTCACGAGATAATACCCCGATTATTAGGAATTCCGAAAAACTACAATAGTCCATTGATGTTACAGGGTGGATCATGTGAAGGAAGGTTGTGGTTCTTTGTAAGACTTGTGAAGCAATCACTGGGGGAGTTGATATGTGTTGTTTTCATGTTTTCATGTTTTGTCAAGTTGAAGGATAATGTCAGGAACATTAGATTATGTACCTTGTCTGGGATGAGGGATTTATGTTACCAAATGCAAATAGGAACTTGAGTTCTTGTGGAAGTCCAATGTGATTATAGGTTCGTGTGGTCTAAAAAATGTGAGAAGAAGAAGGAAGGCCAACGGGCTCAAGAGAAAAAAATTAGAGCGATTTAACCCCTTAGAAACCTCAAGCCTCTCTTTGATGAAGAAGGCAGTGACTTAAGTGGTTACATGACAAAACTTAGGTGGCCATAGGCTCATGCCAATGGGTGACTCTAAGAATGTATTTACCATTCAATATATGTGTGCTCTATGTTCTAATTATCATGTCCCCCAGTTTTTTGTCACAGTGTTTGGTCATATGCACCTCTATACACACCTCATCCAATCGTGCCCCAACTATATCGTTTTCACTCCTTATCATCCTCTATTGTCCAATTTTTGCACTCCAATCCCACTTGTTTACAACATCATAAGTGTTTGATAATAAGCCATAGACTTGGGCATCTCTAAGTTCCAATCCAAAAACTCACTTCGTGACAAGATCACATCCCTCCATTGCCATGAACTCTACAAGTACTAAGCAAGGACATTATATCTAGGATTTGGTTGACATGACATTGTCTTAATCAAATTATTTGTCTTGTGCACATGTAGATAATTGGTTTTGTCAAGAATATCAACTATACAAACATTCCTAATGATCCATTGTTGTAAACATACCACATACTAAACCTATGGATTCAAAGCAAATGTCATGCATATAAAACCACATGGTTGCAAAATGACAAAAAAGAAATGAATTAAAATATCTAGCCTTATGTTTTCCCCATTGTAACTTGCTAGTTTGGACAGAAACCCACCAACCTCTTCCAATTAGCAAATCCATTATGCAAACAAGGGAAGCTATAAACTCATATTCCTAAAACTCTAAAATACAATAAGAGTGGTTAATTATGCATGCCACCACTAACTTCAAATGAAATGAACAAATCCTTGCATCACACAAATATACAAGGATCCCACATGGAGCCTATAGAGGCTTGATCTTGTACCCTGAATGGATAGGCTACATTATTCAAAAATAGAAATCAGCCAAGTTCTTTGTAATGTCAAGATGATACCATATTATTGTCCAAGAGTCTCTCTACATTAATCATTTGGTTTTACTAACAAAGATAACTTCATAAGGGTATTATTCCTTTAAATAAAACAACATTGATTGCTACCAATAGAAAAAAGTTGTTACATTTGTTGTCCAAAGATAATATTTGTTAGTTTATATGGTCCACATGTGTCATGATGTTGTCTCTCAATTTTCATACATGATCTAAATATATAGAAACAACTTTGTGTTCTTGAGGTGAGTAGGAAAGACTAATTTTCACCCCTCTTTTGCTTGACTTGACATTGATAAACCTTTGCCAAAATGCTAAAATTCTATTTCACCATAGGAATGAAGTTCAATGGTATTACACCATGTCTACATGTTATTCCTACATCATTATGCCTCTTTCAATCATGATTCCTTGTAGTCATTACACACCCATGTCATTTTTCCTTTACATTTCCCCATGATGTATGTGACCTTATGCAAATCAAAATTAATTACAATCTAGGTTTTGTTTCATGACATCAAACAACCATTTGTTTACAAACTCCTTCTCAATTGGGATCTTCAAAGCTTACCACCATGGTAAGTTGAGAAGGGAGTATTGGGTTAACTTCTCCAAACATGTTGAGCCAATTTTCAAGTCCATAACTTATGAAGCCAACTCAAGAATGAGTTGTTCCCCCACCTTCAAAAGAATGGATAGTAACCACAACCATTTATCAAGAAATGGTTCGATTTTTTAAACGTCTCATGTTCAAACATTACCTCAAACTTGGGTTTCTTTTTCTATTGAGCTCAATTACTGTATGCTACAAGTTTTAAAGTCTTGCGCATGTTTAAGTTAGACAAGTATAATTATGTGCAAGTACTTCCAACATCAAACAGATCCAATAATCAATTTGAGTGGTGTAAAGCTCAGCAAAATTATAGATTATTCTTTCACATCACAAATCCCATCACAAATCTTATGTAATTGTGCACATTTAAGCCCATATGGAAGTAACCAAGTCCCTAATGTATGTATTGTGTTTTTTTTTGCAAAAAAATGCAAATCATGAAGCATTATGTTGTTCAAATTGCATTATGAATTCAATGAAGGTTTTTCATTTTCTTGCATACTTTTCATTGGAGCTATTTCTCAAAGTTTTTGATCTTCACAAAACCTTTTTTGAATTCTTTGATGATTCTTGCTACCATAGCTTTTTAATGTTTAATTATTATTTGTAGCCTTGCATTTTGATTTTTAAAAGTAAAATGGGCAAACTCAATATCCAATATGCATTTGGAATCAAGTCCCATGGATAGGTGGATGTTCATTTGAAAAACATCGTGTAAAGGGGCTACATGTAGTTCATGTTGTGATTTGAAATTTCATATGACTTTTGAAAATTGTTGTGTAATAAAAAAAAACATTTGAAACTCAAAAAACCTTGATTCCATGGGATCATGTATAACCTTTTCCCCTAATAACTCCACAACAACATCATGACTAATGTGAAGGACAACCTTGGGTTATTGTGACATGCAAGGTTCATGATCTCCCACCTAATTTGGCCAAATGTGCATTGAGTTCAAGTTGCAGCTATCTATGAGGAACCATTGTTTCAATTCCTCCATCACCATTATTTAATCCTTCCTAAATACATAGTATCACAATCACAATCATGAGAGATGCAATCATTATGAACACACATTAATTAAACACACATTACAAAAGTTATAAAGAATGAATGAAGTATGCCAATTCCAAACACAATGATAAATTTTCATCAATTTTTTTTTAATAAGGGTGCAATCATGCATGTATTTCAAGAAAATTAATTTTTATACACACTGTGATCATATTATATTCTCAATGAACCAAAATCCTTGACAACCATTGTTGGTAGCACAATAATCATAAATAAGTTTCAACATGTCTTCATTAATGATATCCAAAATTTCATCATGAATTAAGGAAGAACCACAAGTATATCGAGGTAATAACCATTTTCATTACATTCCACCAACACCTTAATTAATGCCCTTGAAGGTGATGATGATCAAACCTTCATTTAATTCATAATGTGAAATTTTAATTTCATATTTACTGAGGTCGTGTAATGCCATTTTCAAGACAAAAAAAATTACACTAAAAAATTAGGAATCAAACTTCAAACCTCATGTTAAAATGTTCTTATGTGAAACTCAATAAGATTCACATTTCAACTATTTTAATCATTTATCAACAAAAATGAATTGGTTGTAAACTACAAAATGAATTCAATATATTAAATTTGTTGCCATGGAAAAATGCAATTAATTGTTGGAGATCAATTTTAAAAATTACAAGATGTATTACATTCAAGAACACCAATGATTTATTTGAAATTGAGGGGAAAAGGTTCAGAATGAGAAACATGTGGAATCAATCACTGCACTCAAACATTTGGCCCAATAAAATAAAGTTTTATGGTGCTTGATAAATAGGTTTGGGTTAATGCAACTTCCATTTGCTCACAAAAATCATTATTATTTTGGGAAAACACAATTTTGCATCCAATACGGCTATAATGAAAAAATTGTCATCCAACTTTTCTAGTTTTTTTTCATAACATATGTTGAGATGAAGCATAAATTGTATGAGGTCATCAAGACCGAGACCTACACCTAATTTAAAAAAGAGATTTTTGGTGGCCACAAATAAGGTTTGCTTCAAAATGTGTTCCATTTGATCTTTGGTGGTGAAACCCTTAACAATTTAATGTTGGGTATCTTTGGAACCAATAAGAAAGTTGATTACATCATGATAAATCTAATTTGGATTAAAAATCACCCATTCCAAATCTTGGAAGTAAATGATGTCTTCAATGTCATGTACATGATTTTTTACAGATTTGGATAATAATCGTTTACTCTACAAAATTATAAACCACATTATTATTGGATTCCCCAAACCCAAATTATCTAAAAATGTTTTAGATGCATATCTTTTTATAATAGTTGGTAACATTCTGGTCCTTAAATTTGAACAACTTGCAAAAGGCTAAATCCTCACCTAGGCCCATCCCATTAAAACCCCAAAACCCATGGTTAGATGTAACATGAAACATCCTAGGCTTCAAAGCCTTGCCAACTTGTTATCAATGTCCTAAAATTTTTAGCACAAGCAAAAGTCCTTCCTACCTTGAATCATAATTTTTGCACATCAAGTAGCCATGTCCTCCTTTATTTTTGTAATGCGCATCTAGAATGACACACAAAAAACACCTTACTATTCTCAGCCATGGCTATGCAACCAAGCACCCAAAGATTTCAAGGAATCAAATAGTAGCAACCCTTATTTTAATCCTTCCATAAAAGATGGTGATAAGATCTCTACCAATAAAACCAATAGGCCCCAAAGGTGACACCATCTAACAACAAAGTATTAAGCCACAAAACTCTTCTATGGAACCCAAACCTAATATCAATGAACACAAATAATGCTGCTATCCACTTTCACTAAGCATTAACCACAACTAGCTCGTACATTAATGGTTATGTAATTTGTCTACAAAAGTAAACCATTCTTTGGTTACTTGAGTATGGGTCCCTTCTTTGGTCCCTATAAAACCCATATTTGGTTTCTTCCAAAACCTCCTAATAAGAAATATTTAATTTGGTGATGGTGGTCTAGCTTTTTCTTTTAAATATAGGAACCAAGCACAAATGTGTAACCAACTTTAATTGCGAACAAAAAAATAAAAATTGCCATTCAATTTTTTGTACAGTGTGGTTTTGTAATGAGCCATCATGTGAGTTTGTCATCTTCCTATTAAGAACTTTCATTTACATATATTGGTCTATCATGGAAAAATAGCCAAGTACCACAACCTTTTTAATGTGCCTGCAATTTGGTTTTCATTAATTGTGCATCTATACTTTGGAACATATCACAATCAAATAATATACACCATATTTATTACATTGATTTTATTGGCTTTGAGAAATTTAGGGTTTCAACTCCTCCATAAAACCCATATAATTAGGTTATGTATTGTGGACCAACAAAAATATATATATGTGTAAGTGCATGCCCCCATTTTCAAAAGTTTATTACTAAATTTATGGTCCCTATTTCATTGAAACAATCAAAATTCCTCATTTTATGATCCCAAAGGCTTTTATTCTACTATGGATATCCCTATATTACATACAAGGTACTTTAGTGTTCGAGTGGTATCCCCAATTTATTTGGTGGAACCAAAGTGTAATGTTTATTCAAAAGTCATAGTTCCTAGTTTATAAATTTTTGAAAGAGCGAGAGAGAGAAAGAGAGAGAGAAAGGGGCCCTCCTCCACCCCTAGTAACATGAACATGATATTTTCAAATCGATCTTGTATACACCCACTAAGGGAATGTGTACCAGGCCCATCTTGTAAATTACTTTTTCTCTTATATGGGACGATATATAATCCAACCATGGAGAATTCCAAGGTTTTTGCATGATACCATCAATCCTACCAATATATCCCATTAATCATGAATTGGGATCCTTTTCATTTTAAGTGGGTCAAAACCCATCATATATGTAGGAGAGGATATAGAGGTTATTATAAACCTTATTATATCAACTTGAAATTAATTCATAAAATTGGCCTCAATCCTTCTACCCGACAAGTTGGCATTGTATTTAGTCACTTATGACTTGATTTGCATTATGTCTAGTGGATATACCAAGAAAGAGTTATCCTCCATCCTAGGATTATATGGGTCTAAAAATAAATTTGAATCCCGCACATTATTCTTGCTACATATTTGAATATGCCCATAATATTTATTTTACCCAGTTTGGCCAATTTCGTAATGCATTGACATTCATAGAAGAGGAAATATATATTACACCACAAAGGTAAACATGCAAAACCCATGGGAATTCCAAATATTTGTCTCCAAAATCAATCCCCCAATGACACATGACAATTGGACATTAGCCAAAAATTGACCTTAATCAATCGATTAGTTGTGAATACAACCCAACTACCATTCTTAGGCATAGATGTGGTTGCCCATTTTGTATTGGTCTTCTCCCCTTTTCTCCATTTCTTTAAATCAATTTTAACCTAAAGAAGATGTTCTAACCTAGGGTGTTGTGAATGGTATTGTTGAAAAGCATTTTTGACAAAGAAAAATATTGTAGAGATCACAATATCTTTCCCTTCAATAGGGATGTTTTCATAACATTGTGTAATGTATGCTACAAAGACATCCTCTATCTTTTTAGGTAGATTAATTGTAAAATCAATAATTGATTATACAATCCAAAACATAGATGTTTTGATATTGAAAAATTTATAATACCCATGTATTCTAATTTTGCTCCATTCCTTGAAAAGAATCATGAATTTCATAAGGGCATAAGTAAGTACATGTGTTGTAAATGTAAAAATGGACCATGGGCATCGGTGAGCCACCTATAGTTGTTTTTATGGAACTTATAAATCGACATTAGAAATGGTAAAGATGTAAACATCATTGGTATCTAAGGATTTTTTTTTCTAACTCTATTGCAATTAATTTTGCAATATGTTCCATCAATATCCAAAATTGTAATCTATTTTAGGCTTGTGTTCTAATATGTTTTATACGTAATTTTGTCAATCCTAGAAATAAACATTCTCTTTAGGATCCAACTAAGTTCATTTTGTAAAGACCCATTATTCTAGTCTTCCTTACCGTTATGCTTAGGAAAAATGTTTTTTTTTTCTTTAGCATTTTTTAGAATCCACCAAGTGTGTTCCCGCATCCAATTGCAAGTAGTATCCAAATCCATATTGAATTTAGTTAAATTTGTACCCAAGCATCTAGCATTGCTGACACTACTTACAATAAGTGCCTTAGGTGTTCTTGATTTTTTTCTTTTTTAATTACCTACTATTGCAACCAATTGCAAAGAAAAAAACAATCTATTAAAATGCAAGTATTTTACATCCAACACAACTAGTTATGACAACTAGTAAATACTACATGGTTTCTTCTTTCTTACATTAGTTATCATGGTTTGTTTACACAATTTACTCCTGCAATTGAATTATGTTCAACACAATGCATTGTTCTTATTCAATTGCAATGTGTGAAATGCAAATAAGTTGAATTTAAAAACTAGAAAATATAAAGATGCAACATCTTCAAAATTGTTCTTGTGGACAATATTTTTTATCTTTCTATAAAGTTCAATGAAACGTGCACAATGTGATTATATTACTGCCAAAGCTTTGTATGCATTGCAATACAAGGATAATATTCAATACAACCCTTGGGTGGCATTTCTCTCTTTTTTTCTTAAAAAATTATAAGATGGGAATATGGCTTTTGAATAAACATTGCACTTTGGTTTCGCCAAATAAATTGGGGATACCACCCAAACATTATAATACCCTATACTCATGGTGAAAACACACTATGGGGGGCCAAAAATGTTTTTACATTGTATTTTTTCCAAGGGTTTCCATGTTTGAACTTCAACCATGGTAATATTGGAACATATTTTTCCAAATTGTTTACATAACATGGTAGATTATAACATAAAGAATTCAATTGCAAAGAAAATTCCTTTTTCCAACTTATATTGTGAGGTTCCAAAATATATTTGTGGTAAAAAAATGTACATCACTATGTACTAGAAAATGCAAATATACTAAAAAAAGTATTGAAATGATTTTTAGTTTTTATGAAATTTGTAGTATCTATCAAACATTGTGATTCCATATGATTGGAATAAGTTTGTGAGTCATGTGAAAATTTTGATAATTATCATATCACAAATGTATGTTTTTGGGGGTTATGACCATAAATATGTGGTAAATTAACATTTTGACAAATTATCATTTTCAAATAGGAAATGACAAGATATGTGAGATGGGTAATTTTTTTAATTTTCATTTCAGACATTTTTTGATTGACTAATTCAAACCCAAACCCAATATAGTCCAAAAAAGAAACAAGTTCTATTATATTGTATATACCATAAATATACTCAATATTCCTTGAAACTAAGCTTTTATGAATTTTTTTTCAAATAATATTAGATATCATTACCTTTGTGAAAATCAAAATATCAAGCCCAAACACCAAACGTGAAACCCAAAATTAAATGCAATACATTTTGTAAAAATATACTTTACATACATGTCATCAAAGTGCCCAAAGTGCCCCCCCCCCCAATGTGCTTTCACCCTTCAATACAAGGATGTCCATAATAGAAAAAAAGCCTTTGGGACCATAAAATGAATTTGTTTTATTGTTTCAACAAATAAAAACCATAAATTCAACAAGAAACCTTTGAAAATGGGGGCTTGCACTTACATATTATATATATGTTAGTCCATAATGCATAACCTAACTATGTGGGTTTTATGGAGGGGTTGGAATCCCAAAATTTTCAAAGCTAATAAAATTAGTGCAGTAATTATGGTGTATATTGTTCGATTGTGATATGTTCAAGAGTACATATGAACTATTAATATCAAAGAGACTCAAGGAAAACAAGAAATGACTTTCCTATGATAATTCTATGATAAATCTATGATAATTTGCAATTTGCAAAAATGATTATTCTAGTGCAATTTCCCCTATGACGGAGTATCAACGTTTTTGTTATTTTGCACATGTTATCCCTTGATGTCTATGCCTTTTGATCCATGTTTCAAACATATTGGACAACCACAATAGGAAAAGTGGAAAGATCTAAAACAACATAGATACATAAATTTTATAAAGTGAAATTCCAAATTCAAATGCAACACAACACTTGAACTAGATAATGAGTTGCACTTGCTTACTTGTGGAGACCCACAAAGGAACAATTTGGCACCATTCAACTTGATTAATAATGGATTTCAACTCTGGAAAACTATTGAAACAATTTTTTTTGAATCATGGAAACTTATAACTAGTTGACAAAGGAGTGAGCTACAAGTTTAGGTGCAACCAAAAATTGGTTTGTAAGTAGTTGAAAATTGTGTAAAAAAACTCTTGTTTTTCCAAAATAATAAAATAATTGGACAAGTCAAATGATCGATGGACATTGTTTCCTCCAAGTGCTTGAAGCAAATGGATGATGTCCTTTAGCTTTAATTGATTAACATTACAACAAAAACACATTTGTTTCCCCCCCATTGTGACCTAGATGATTGTAGAGTCATTTCAATATGACTAACATGATTAACTTTGTTCATTTGATTGAAATGAAAGTAACAATGCTTGATTTGACTAAGTTGAAATTTTTTTAATCAAAACAAATATTACTACTAAAATGTGGAACATGGCATATCCATGTGGAGAAAATGACAATCTCACCATATATGACTATTATGATTAAAATATTTTATTTGTGTCAAATCCTATATGGTGTTGTGATTGAAATCAGTCACACAAGAAAATGACAAGGACGACAATGTATCACCATGTATGATTATTGTGACTTAAACATGTTATTTATGTCAAATTTCATGTGGAATTGTGATTAGAAAATGTTACATTTTTTTGTCTTTTGTGGCATTATGACTAAAATGTGTTACATTTTTAATCGTACATGGCATTATGATTATTGAATTATTTTTCACTAAATTAAATTAAATTGAAACTAAGACTTGTATTAGAATTTGGGGGTGTTTTTGGTATTCTTGGAAAGCCTTTAGCAAGTCAAAAATAATAAGGTTCATTTAACAATTTTGGGACCTAAGGTTTAGAAGATATTGATTTTTGATTGGAATTTGTTTTTGAAAATTCAAACAAATTGCAGAAAGTGGGCTTGGAAAGAAAAACTAGTTGAGCCTTCAATTTTTGCACATTGCAAGAATTGTTAATTTTTAAAATGTGAAAAAAATTGCAAACATATTTTGTCATTGGAAATTTGATATAATTCATAATTCCAATTTGATGATAATTGAATCTAAATTCTAGGCTGAAATGTTAAACAATTTGTATGAAAATGGTTTAACACTTGGGCCAATGGCACAAGTTAAAACCCTTAGGCCTTTAGCTAGCAAGAAAAAAAATTGAAAGGGGAGGGGGGTAATTTGATTACAATGAGTGCCCTATTTGGTTTTTAAGGTCCTAGGGAATTCCACAATCCATATTCATAACGAACAATTTTAGAAATAAAAAGCTCCACATAAAAAAGTGCCTTTCCCAACTTCATTATGGATTTTGATAATATGGGGGCATTTTTTTTTGCCAGTCAAAGGAGTATGTTGATTGTATTATTGGTTTTTAAAAAAAAAAACTCAAAAGAAATTTTTAAGCATATAATTTTTATAAATTCATTTTTGTAGATTTTGTGGTCCTTACCTCATTTTTAAAAATAAAGGATCCCACTTTTAGAGGCAAAGTCTTTTTTATTTGGATGCTCTTGTTTGTACATTCACAAATTCCATTGTTTTAAAATCAAGGTTATGCACATTTGTTTTTGACAATGACCTCAATTTAAGGATGAATTTTTTACCATTCTTGAAGGGTGTTTTGGCTATCATAAAGAAAGGTCCTCCTTGATTGTGGTGGAAAGAACTTAAACAATCTAAACACAAATTGGATCAAATCAAAGCAAATGTATGACATATTACCTCATAAATGAAAGATAGAAAACACATCATGTAATACAAGATGAAATATGATATTTTTCAAATTTTGGTGTTAGAACTAATTTTGTTCTTGCAGTCTCAATGCCTCAATCTTGTGAGACCACAAGTAAAGATTAGAAAGATATTTGTAATTGTTTTTTTTATAGATTCACTCATGGACATAGTGCCATGCATATGGTTGATTGTTTAATTGTGGTGCATCAACTATTCAAAAATATGTGGACATAATATGTGATGTTTTCACTAACAAAAACAGATTTTTTAATAAATAAATTAACATTCCAAAATAGAATCAATCGAGGTGATCATTTAAGAATTTCAAGAATTGATAGGTTTGCCAAACATATGTGGATTTATACCTAGATGGAACCCACATCCCTTTGGGAGATCTTCTAATAAGAAGGTCACATTTGCACAAAGTGATTTCTTTGATGAAAAAAAATATTCATAATATTGTTTTGCGAGGTGTGTGTGGTGCAACCAAGTGGTTTTGGAATGTGTGTGCTAGACAATCAAGACGAGTTCATGATGATAATCAATTCAAAATATTTAGTTGAGACAAACAACTCAAAGTTTGAAATTTTTTGCAAGAGCTTGCTCTTATGGTCAAAGGTGTTAGATGTACACTTTACATATCATTGATGATTCAACTTATTCAATTCAAACAAATTTGAAAAAAAATTGGAAGACTAAAAACTTTGTAAATATGGACAAAATAAGATATGATTTTAACATGAATAAAAATAAAGTTGTGATAAAAAATGCTTTTGGTTCACTAAAGAATAAATGGAGAATTCTAAAACATTTAAACTCTAGAGTGGATAGAGCAAAAAGCTGAGAATAGACAATTTTTATGAGATGTGAAATCAACCTAAGGCAACATGTATAATGTTAAGAAATAGAAATGGAAATCTACTTGAATTTGGTGCACATTTGTTTGCACCAAAAAACCTACTCATTGAGAAGGAGCAACAACTAAAGCAAAAAAAAAAGGAGAAAATTTGAGAATGGCCTTGGATGAACAATGGGTTGATTACCCATTATAATGAATCCAATTTTTATCACCACAATACATACCTTGGTCACTGAAACACATCTTTGTTGAATAATTAATGGTATTTGAGGATTTCCATTTTGACAAATGACATATTTTTAAATATTCCATCAGATTTTTTTCAATTTTCCATCACCAAAAAAAATAATTCTGAAAAAAACAATATTTTGTCAAGTTTTCAACAGTATTGGAAACTAATACAAATTAGGGTTGAACCTGCTCAGGGGTTTAGGGTTTAGTGATCCCCTTTGTTTTTGTGCTCAAGGGTTGTTTTGAATGTTTTGAATGTCCTTGTACTGCAATGCAAACTAGGTTTTTCTGTGGGCATGGAATCACACTATGCATTTTCTGCTCAGTTTTATTAAAAGATGAGATTTTTTTTGGGTCCACAAGAACAATTTTGAAGATGCTGCATTCTTCATCTTTCTGTAGTAGTTCCTGAGATCAAATGATTCGCCTTCAGTGCATGGCAATTGAGCAGGGGCAGTGCATTTTGTGTTGGGTACAATTCAACACAATGAAATCATGCGGGAGCTTTTTTTTGGATGCAAATCATGAGAATTGATGTATATGAAAGAAGGAATCTTGTGGTACTGACTGGTTGTCGTCAGCACAAGCAGTGCTGGGTAGTAAGATGCTTACATTCAGCAGATAGCTTATGTCTTTGCAGGTTGCAGTAGTAGGCAGTCCAAAGCAGTGGGAAGTCAAGTGTATTGGAGGCACTTGTTGGCAAGACTTATTATCACAACGTCAGGATGTTAGTACATTGATGACCTCTGGTCTTGCAGCTTGTGCAGACAGTGTGGAAGCCTGATGACCACAGTGAGCTGATCAAATGGGGAGAATTTCTACACCTTCCCGGCTGCCAGTCTTCAGATTTTCAGCAATCCACAAAGAGATCCATGTGAGAATTTATCGGCGTCGAAAATGCTCCCTTCTCTGTCAATTAGATGTCAGCACTGTTGGAAAAAAACATGCTTTTGGACTGTGGATATTCATGTCTTGTTGTTGGTACACAAGGCCATTCAGCTAAAAGTATGGTCCTACTAGTTTTGGTTTACGATGCACTCAAGAGGGTGGTTGTTGTGTATTGAGGGATTGTCTTTCACAAAGTTCTTTCTTTCTTTGGTGCAGTCGGAGACAGACCATGAACTGCAAAGCAACAAGGAAATCTCAGAAACGCAGTTGTGGCGGAAGATATTCTCTCCACATGTGTTGAATATAACAATGGTGAACCTGCCTGACAACAAAGGTGCCTGTTGGTGACCAACCATTGGACATAGAGACACCTGTGCGCATCATGATTCTGTCCTACATTAAGCACAAGAGCTGAATTATCTCAGCAGTCCCACCTGCAAACACTATCAGATGCCTTGCAGACAGCTCAAATTGCTGACCCTCATGATTAGTCTCCTCTTGGTGTTGTCAACTGCAGTAAAGAGGTAAGGGGACACATTCTCGCTATGTCATGAAGACTATCTCCAGCTTTTCACAACTGTGAAGGGAAAGGAGGCTGCATTGGTGAGGATCTATGTTGATCTTGTCGTACCAGTGTTAAAAAAATATTTTCACACAGCATGCAAGCCTAACCTATGAGGATCACTGTTGGCTGTAATCTTGAAGTGAGCCAACTGTAAGTTGTGCATTTTGGGTTCAATGTTGATGCATGTTGCTGTCGACATTTCTACAGGACATTGCCACAAATACAAGCATTCGTGAAGCTCTTGTCTATGAAGAAAACTTCTTGAGAAGCTGACCTGTAAGAGATGTCTTCTTGCCCAGAAGTTGGTTGTGTATGGAGTGAGTGTTTTTCTATTCAAAAGTGGCATAGCTTCTGAGTTGACCACTGCAGTAACTTAGGTACTTGTTGATATTGAGAGGGGTTAATTGGCCAGCTTGAGGTGATTTTTCAGGTATATCACAGTATTGTCAGATCAGTGTGGAATTCCTCAGTTGGCAAAGAAGTTAAACTCTGTAAGTAGGCTGTTGTCAATGTTACTGGTCCTTTCTGCTTTGTGGCTTCTAAGCATCTTGGTGTTGTATGATGAGCCTAACATCTGGGTCATTGCCAGTTACCCAGATATTGATGAAACATATTAGGGCCATGCTTCCTGATTTGAAATTGTGCATCAGCACTTGGATGATTATGTTGCAAAAAGAGCTTACAAGTTATATGGGGAGCTCATTGATTCCAAGGTGAACCACTTTTCTTTTTTTTGGCTTTTTTATGTTAGCCCTATATGCATAAGGTGTTAGCAATCAGAGAGTTTGAAGCTGCATGGGGAGGCAAAAAGATCTATGCTGATGGTGGTATGGGTTAATGATGGGTGAAAATGCAAGCTGCATGCTACATGAAGAGCTTGGGATGAAAGCCCTCTTGCATTTTGTCCAAATTTTGGGATTCGTGTTCAGCTCAACATGGTTCACCTGGGCATTGTGTGTATCTTGATTCAGGTTTCCAATCAATTGTTGATGGAAAATATGAAGAATGGTCGACAACAGAGCTCTCAGGAGTAGCATGCCTTCAATACATCTTTCAAGCTATATTTGTTACGAGCTTGGAGGTATACATTCTATTAATTCTTGACACAGGTTGTTATACAGGAGATGCTATGAGCACATATCTGAGTGTTTTAGAACATGTTCTGCAGATCTGTTTCCCTATGTGACTTGTGCATCTTCTATCTGAAGTGCTGTGAAAGTTGTGAGAGTGGTTGTGCATGTTGATTCCTCTGTATACTTGCATCCTGACTTTGACTAAGCTGAGCAGTACAACTTGGGTTCTGGCCCATGTATAGTGTATAAGGATAGATCATTGTTGGTAATGTTGGGTCACTATTTTCTCATGACATAGCAGGTTGATCTGTGTGAACAATTGAGTGATGAAGACATTTGAATAGTCATTCAAAATGCAACCAGGCCCAAAAAAGCTCCCTTTGTTCCAGAGGTGAAGTTCATGTAAAATGTACTATTGACTGAAAGTTGATGCTTACAAAGTACTGGAATGTGTGCAATGCTTGTTAGACATATCTCAGTAATACACTTGATAGAAGAAACCCTATTGGAAATTGCCACAAGTCAGGTGATTTTCATTTTGCAGATATCACATAGGTGTGAAACACATGAATTGGAGCACTTTCCACAATTATGTAGGCACATTGACTAAGTGGTGGCAAGTTTCTTGTAAGAGGGTTTGGCTCCTGTGGAAACCATGATCAGCCATCTCATTGAGATGGAGGTAATGTATCCTTTACCCTTGATGGCCTACAGGACCTTGGCTCACTAAACCACTGCAATTCAAGCAAATTGTTAGGGGGAAAAATTGAGTTGTTACAGTGGGAAACTGGGCTGATCACTCTGTTGTATACTCTGGATGCCATCAGGTGCAGTCTTAATATTTTAGAGTGTACTGACAAACCCAAACACAGATGTTGATGTTTTAACATTTCTGGAACCAGGGCTGGTCATTTGCGGGTCACTTACTGTCCGTGATGTATTGCATCTGCCTCCAGATTGGTAGTTTGATGTGAAGGGATTGGGATCTATACTTTGCAGATGGACTATATAAACACATCACATCCAAACTTTATTGGAAGCAGCAAGGCTGTGAAAATTCCTCTGCAACAACAATGGGGCACAAAGGTGGTGCCAATGTTGACATTTCCAAAGCCATTCTTGGGTCAAGGGCATGTAATTGTTATGCAATTTTGTCTCTTCATTCTGTTGTTTGCTTTAAAGTTTTACTTCCTTTGTTTTTTCTTGAGAATTGGGGATTTGGGATCAACACAAGATTTCAGTATTTGAAACCTTGTTTCTATGCGAGTTGTTGATTTTACCAATACACAAATTTGTGGGTGAAACAAGGCCCAGAGGTCGGATTCCTTTGCAGATAACTCAGTTGTACCTACATTATTAACTCTCAATCTCGAGTCATTTGTAAGTGCATATGCCATTTTGGTTCCGTATAAGCTAACCCATGTGTGCATGTACATGTGATATATGATCCATTTAACTTTTAAACTAGACACTCACATGGACACCTGATCTCAAACTCAACCCTAATTTCTAACCTATCCGGCTGGTGTAGATTTTGGGATTTAATTTAAACTGGGGTGTGCCATTGTTTAGAGGATGATAAAAAGATGGTACAACAAAATTATATCTTACAACTTGTATGCATTCCCACAATTTGTAATGCATTTTGTTATGTGCAGGGCAATGCCCTAAGAGCAGGACATTACACCCTATGAATCAAGGGCAGAACCTGATGTTTGGGATGGGAATATTGTGCTGCCAAGGCATTGTGCTGCATAATGATTGAGGTAGACCCAGTGTTTGTTTTGTTGAATTGTTGCCACTTGGTGACAAAAAGAAAGGCAATGTGAATCTTTCAAAGAATGTTTTTGGAAAATTGGACCCAAAGTCATCATGATTTGAGGAAAACACAACTGAAATTGCCACGGATAGATGATGAGTTCAAGCATGTCATCGAAAGATAGCAGGAATCCTAAATTTTTTTAATGTCCTCCCATGAGATTACGACATTTGAACATGGATAGATGCTTGAGACCAGAAATGCACTCAGCTAAATGAAATCTTGAAAGTCGAAGGCCCATTACCATGCCACTTAAATCAGTCCCTTTTTGTACTGACCAACAACAAAGCTCAAATGGAGTTCCTGAATAATTTGATCCCAACAGTCCAGGATTTGGCTAAGTTTTGATCAGGGCAGTGTGTTGGAAAGACAAGAACAAGGGCTACACTTTTGCTTCAAGTGACACTGCCGCCAAGAGATCATGTCTCTGTGAGAAGGTACAAGTTGCTTAGGCTCCAATTCAAAGGACCCGAGCCAGTTTGGTTCCAGTCAGGTGGTTGAATCAAGTGCATTTTCCAGGGCATTTATATTGCCAAATTGCAAAAGGTTTGTTTCCAGATCCCACTCAAATATGCATGTTTGTTGTGCACAAGAAGCAGAACAATGTGCACAACAATTGATCCCGAATACAAGAAGAAATTCTCAATACGGACTTGGTAACAATATCTAGAACAATCTAAGATTTGAACACATGATCAAGTGCAAGATGGCCATGATCCCCAACCATTAACTATACTACTGTCTTAATGCAGGAATGCTGGTGAATCTCAACCCCACTGTAGCCTTCCAGCACTTGTGAACATATTCTATGACACATCCATGTTTGGGTGCTGCTGCAAAGAGCAGTGAGCTCCAATTAAGTTCAAAGTTTCATCTTTTGTTCAATTGACAAAATTGCTCCTAAACTCAGCATGAAATGGCAAAGGCAGGTCCAATGGCAGGCCAAAGACACAATGGGTGACTTTAAGCAAAGCTCCAAGTTAAAAGTTAAAAGTTTCATCTTTTGTTCAATTGACAAAACTGCTCATAAATCTCAGCATGAAAAGGCAAACATACGTCCAATGGTGGGGTCAAAGACAGGGTGACTTTAAGGATAACTCTAGTACCACGGTTTCTTTTGAGCCCTCCTGCTGAAAGTCTAGATGAAGATAAGGAGCTGAGAGTGTGCATGACTGCTCACTCTAGCTACGTGAAGAAGGTGCCTAAATCTCCGGTCCTTATGCCCTGATCAGCAGAGAAGCATAACCTCAAAAGATTATAAATAATAACAATGGACCCATTTGTCAGCTGGGGAGAGGGTTAAGGGTGCAAGTGTACATGAGCTTTTATGCAGCAATGTTCTGGTGACCCAACAACCAACCTCCTATATATTCACTGACTTGTTTGCTTTCTGAATTTCTAGCCTGAACTTCTGCAGTCAAGTTCAACAACCGTCTAAGACCTAGACCTTGTTAAACAACAGTTGTATGTTCAGGATGATCAAGAGGTATTGTCTCACATTGGCTCACCATCACCCTTGCTTTGTACAGGGCATTATATATTGGTTTTGCAGTGGAGATGCTCTTTACCTAGTGGTTTGGCGTGTTCTTGGCCCACCCACCAGCTTCGTACCTGGTTTGTGGGTTCTTCAAATTACACAGAGCGTAGTTGTTTTTCATGATATAGATCTCTGAAAATTCAACTACTGCCAAACTCAACATTCAGTCAGTGTTGGTTGGTAGACTATGCCATCAATCTACCCTCTTATCAAATGCAACATGTGTAGGGTAAGGACTAAGGACTGAGAAGGGGGAGGAATGGCCCTGTGGGGAATGAGGGCCCCCCACAAGGTGGGTGTTGAGCCAATCTTCTTCTTTTTTTTGGTGGTAAAAAATCACCAAAGCGTGACAATTTTTTTTCAAAGAGAACATTTTTCACAAATTCTGTTTATCATAATTGGAAAAGTCACCAAAATTCATCCAAATTTTTCTTGTTGGGGCCAGAGGGAAGAGTGTCGCCACACTTCTGTCTAGTGGCTACTGCTTTAATGGTCCTCTACAAACATGTTGTCAATTAAGGTGTGATCTGTTTGGGGATGCTCACTTCCATCACAGAATTGGAAACAAAAGAGATTGAAGTGAGTGCACGGGATGTGAATTTCCAAAAAAGCTCCATTCCAAGTCCTTACACATAACATTCCTCAAAAGCTACATAACATTCCTCTGCAATTTTGAGGAACATTATGCATAAGGTGCCATCCTCTCTTGAGGCAGAAATTCTAATGAGAGTAAGGTGCCTTCCACATACACTTAGAAAAATTCTACCAGTTCAATACATATATAATGCTAAGCAGCATTTTTCTTTTCAAGGAAAGAAGGGAAAATTATGGAATCTTTTGTTTTTCTGGTGTAAATATGACTAATTTTGCAATTCTGTTGGAAAACTTCCTCAAATTTTAGATATCACAAAAAATTGAAGGGAAAAAAAAAAACCCGGATGCTATGTCAGTCTTAAATTGGTAGACCATCATCATCACTTGCCTTGTTCTCAAAACTGCAGACTTTTCAGCTGTCATGGGCCTACTTGAAAAACCCATGATCAACTCTGCCAAATTGCAAAATCTCCATCTTCCCCCTGAAGAACCCAAAAGAACCTTTCAGCTATACCCCACTTTGCACAATTGAGTGCTTTTTTTGCACAATAGATAATGTTTTCTTTGGCACATTACACAAATTGCATCACCTCGATGATTGAGCCACCCAGAAGTAAATAAGAATATCTATGCATCAGAGCCCACACAGAAATCACTGAAGTATATATGTATAGATAGTACCCTACATTACCGTTCACTATTTCAAACTCAAAAATTTGAATCTTAATATGCTTGCTGAACCCCAAACCCTAATTTAAAAGTCCATTGACAGGCCATTTGGACTCGAGTAAGTACCATGCTAAATGATGAAAACCAAGTGCACTTGTACACACTAACCCAATGGAGTGAAGCTAATGATACTCCATGACTTAGTATAGTTTTTTAAAGTACTAATGCGTTGCTGATTCAAAAAAACCGCATCACTTGGGCCTTAGTTGAATTTGATCCCTATTTTAAACTGACACACGGAATGCAATGTTAGGTATGCTTCAAAGATTAAAACTGGATGAGAATCAATGAGTCATTCTAATTTTACAATCTCCCTCTGAAGAGCTCATGTTTGAGTACCCACCAGGTTTGTGAAAATTTTCAGAATCAAAGAATCTCTGGTTTTGGGCTGTTGAAGAAATTCACAATTAAAGTAACCTTGGGTTTTGGGTAACTGAAAATTTTCAAAGAATCTTCAGGTTTAGTAAAGAACCGGCGCTAGTTCAGGGGAGGTTCTTTGTCCAGTTCTTTGGTTTCTTGAGCCCCACAGAAAACAGGTCAAAACCCAGAAGATCTTTGATCTTTCTGAGAACCGCCAGCCAAGGGTCCGTCCATATACATATATACCCAGCCCTTACCCACCAGTTCCTTCTTTGAAAAAGAGAGAAGCACCCAACAATGGTCATCACCAAATGTGATTTGGTGGTGACAAAAAAAAAAATCCAATGCAAAAAATGTGCCAAAGACACCAGATCTCAAGGAAATTTTTTTCTGCAACTGGTGATCTTTAGACAATGGGTTCTTCTTCCCACTGGTCACCAAAATATATAGCAGGATTCTTAAATCTTTCTACTTTCCTCACTGAAACTGTAACCAAATTTGGCTAATTTCCTCTTGTGGATGATCGCCAGTGTGGCTACATCACAAAATTGAAATAATAATAACAAGAAGACGTCATGACCCACATTTACCTTGTTGCAAGACAGAGTGGGTAAAGGTTCCCTGCGTATGTGCATCAAATGGAAAGGTGATGTCAAAATTACCAAAAAGTCCATGAAAATTTGAACTAAGAAGAACCTGTTCACTCTGACCCTGGCTAGTAGGCTCTGCTGCACATGGAACATCCTGGATTGCAGCTCACACTACAGTACTCCTTCCTTTTAACCCATGCTATTAATAAGAAAAAAGCCATCCACAACAAACAAATCCAAATAAAGAAAGAAATAAAGAAATAAAATGAATGAATGAATGAAAATGGTGTTAGTAGCCATAGCTGGCCATTCTGGATTGCAGGAGAGAGAGAGAGAGTAGTAGTAGTACTACTACTACTAACCATGAGATTGATTGGATAATAGTGCCATCCACAAAACTACAAATAATAAATAAATAAACATGGTGTTAAGCTATATAGCTGGATCCATTGATGTCACTCCCAGCAAAGCTAACAAGTAGGAAAAAGTGCCCTGGACTTTTGAAGAGGAAGACTATGTAATTACTACTACTACTACTACTACTACAACTACAACACTCTCTGGACACAAGAAGAATGGCTGGCTGGCTGGCTTGCTGGCTGACTTCTCACACAGCACTCACTCTGGCAGCAGCAGCAGCAGCTCCAGAGTTGTTGCTGTTGCTCCAGACACCAGAGTGAGTGAGTTGAGTAAGTGAGTGAGTAAGTTACTGCTGCTGATGTCTTTGTTGTGCCAGAAAACCTCCTCATGACTTTGATCTTCTGGATCATCATCATCAACAACTGCTCTGCTGCTGCTGCTGCTGCTGGTGGAAGGGTCTTATGAGCCAGAGAAGATGACAAATAATGGTGTGAATCATTCATGCATGCATGACCTCCTCCTCCTCCTCCTCCTCTCCCCAAGTTTTCCAATGAAGAAAACTACCATCATTTGTGTATTAATTACATAATCATCAGCTCCACCAAACCAAAGTACATGTAATTTGTTTGTGAGATCCTTGTCTTGTAATGCCTTTTGGACACTTTGTCACACAACACAACCCCTTGTTTAGGGTGGTGGGTTTACCGAAGTATAACAAGGATTAGGGTATCACCCTATCACAACACAACCCTAATCCTTGTTATACTTGGGTTAAACCCACCACCCTAAACAATGGGTTGTGTTGTGATAGGGTGATACCCTAATCCTTGTTACACTTGGGTTTAACCCACCACCCTAAACAATGGGTTGTGTTGTGATACTGTGATACCCTAATCCTTGTTATACTTGGGTTAAACCCACCACCCTGAACAAATGGGTTCACAGATGCTAAACAGCATACCTCAGAACCCAAAGATTTTTCCTGGAATTTTTTTTAATAGAAAATGAAAAATAAGAGGTTGATTTTTTTTTGGGGGGGGGGGGGGAGAAAGAGAGAGAGAGAAAAAAGAGGGACATTGCCAGATTTTGGTGGAAAAAGAAAAGCAAAAAAAAAGAGAAAAAAAACCCATTGCCAGATTTGTATATTAGAAATTAGGTTCCAATAGGCTGCTGACAATATACAATGATGCCTTAAATATTTTTTGCTTTCATATCTAGTCTATAGCCAAATTTGGCTAAATCATCTTATGGATGATTGCCACTATAGCTGCATCACAAAATTCAACGAAATTTGAATAAATAATTGTTTCAAATAAAATTTTCCAAAATTACTCACAAAATTATTCCAATAATTGTTCAATTCTTTAGATAAAGATAGCTAAATTTTCTATGTCACCAATTTTATTTTTTTTAAAACCTAAGAAGCAGTGTTTCTGTTTTTGGCAAAACAAAAGAAAAGCCAGTATGACAGATACAAAGGCTTTTTAAAAATTAAAAAAAAAATGACCCAAAGTTGCCACACTAGGAGGGGAAAAAACTGAATTTGTGATATTTAGACAATAGGTTTTAGCATGTTGCCAAAATATGTAAACACAATTCTTAAACTTTTCGACTTTCATGTCAGAACCTATAGCCAAATTTAGCTAAATCCTCTTGTGGATGATTGCCAACCCAGCCACCTCACAAATTAAATAATTAATTATTTTTATTTTAAAAATTATTTTTAAAATAAAGTAAAAATTAAATTAAATTTCTGAGAAGCCTGGCACAACCTGAGAAAAGGAACATCAGAACTGAAAATTTGTCAATGAGTTCTGGCATATGTTTGTCATAAGTATGCCAATATGTATTGCCAAAGAACACTGGCTCTCTCTCTCTCTCTCTCTCTCTCTCTCTAACCCTAACTTAACTAACATTCACAGTTTAGTTTCCAGTTCTGACAAAAGAACAACAACTCTTTTGGTTTTGAGTGGAATTTTGTGGTGAGTTGAAAATCAACCCAATGATAGGGTTATTGATTCAACAATTCTGACACCCATTTGACCATAACAATTTCTTCTTGCCATAACATAACCCCTTTAACTTTAACTTGGGTAGTGTTAAAAATCCTGCCAATTTTATTTTATGAATAAATACCAAATAATAAATTTTCAGTCATCATCTCAAACCAACAATTTCTCTTTGGCAATTTTTTGGAAAAGTAATAATGATTATTATTAATCAATTAAATAATTCAGTAGAACTCATACAAAGGATTTTTGTGCAAAAAATGTGCCAAAGTCACCTGAGGAATTTTATTTAATTTTTTTCCTGAAATAGCCATATTTATACAAATAGGTTTGAGCAAGTTGCCAAAATATTGTACGATTCTTAAATTTTCCTACTTTCCTCTAGGACATGTAGCCAAATTTGGCTAATCCCTCTTGTGTAACCATGATCCAACTCACGGATCGCCTCGCATGTCATTCACATGGAAATCTTATATCACATAATTGAATGTCTTTACCATAGTAGTATGTGGGTTGGTTTGGCTACAAGGTGCCAAATAATAATAATTTCTTTGTCATTTACTTTCGGTAGTAAAAAATGATAATATTTTATAATTAGGCACTATACTAAAAAATTAATGAAGCTCGTGCGGTTGAGAATTTCTTTTAGATTTTTGGCATGACAGTTAAGTATTTTTCAAAATTTTCAGAAATTCCAAAAATAATTAATTAGTGCCTAACCAGCCTAGGTATGGTAACTAAGTTATCCCCATGACTTGAAAGTGAATATGATTGTAGTTTACATGGTCTTCAGATAATTGTAATCCAAGTGGGTTTGTTTGACCAGAACTGGAGTTTCATGTAAGAAAGAACAAGAGGGGGGAAATGGTATGAGGAAAAGAAGTTTATGGCTAAAGTTGGCAATTGAGAGGAGTTAGCTAATTCTTAGTTTATGGCTAAAGTTGGCAATTGAGAGGAATTAGCCATATTTGGCTACAGCTCACAAAGGAAAGGGTAATGGGTACTGGATATAATGCTTCACCTCAAGCTCTTGTTTCATATCTCAAGTGTGATCAAATATTGCTAAGTTGGTTGGCACATTGGCACCATATTTAGGGTAAACTTTTCAGAGGCCATTTCAAAAAATAAAAAGTCGACTCCAGCAAGTGTATTAATTTTTGTCAATTTAAAAATAAAATTTTGGAGTATTTCATTATGCTCAATAAGGCTCAAAAATGGGACTTAGAGTTTGGGCTTATACTTTAAAAAATCATTCCCTACCCCTTTACAACAATCATCTTTTTTCCTCACATTCACATTCTTGTGTGATAAGCTACTTGTGTGTGACAACTTGAAAATCTCTCCAACTTGATTTGTTTTGTCACATGTAGATTGTTAGGGGTTTGTTTCAATCATTTTTTGCATGTTTCATGCAAGTTTTTTAGACATCAAAATTTAGACTACTGTAGTACACAAATTGTTTTGGCATAAATTAAATTATTTCTTATTTTGTCGAATTTTTGAAATTTTATTTATTATTTGTGTCAAAATTTTGATGATTATTATAAAATTTAAAATTTTGAAGTATTTAATTGTCGGGTTTGAATTAGACTTGTCAATCCTTGAATTTAAAAATGTGACAATCTAAATACACTTAAATTGTCCCACAAAAACAACAAAGTCTTGTTTATTATTTCCTATAAAATATTTATAGGGTACTTATACGATATTTATATGTGCTCACTACAACAAAATGTGTCTGTTATGTGATTTCATTAGATTTTGAATGAATTCATTAGATTTGATTGAATGGGAACAATGAATTCATTGGCCTACTAAATGAAGATCAATGAACTATACCCACATTTTGATTGAATGGGAACAATGAATTCATTGGTCCACTAAACGAAGACCAATGCACTACACCCACCCATACATTTTGTAGTAGTGATTTCTAATGTCACTTTTAGCTTTACATCCCCATACTTAGGCAACAAAAACAAACCAAAAAAAAAAAAACCATTCATTCTAACTTTAATACCACTTGCATGTTCTATACACCTTACTCCCAAATCTAGAAGAGATTTTCTTCACTTTGGGACACTTGTAGTTTTGTCCTCTTGGGTGAACTTGTGGGTGAAGAAGGGATGGAGAAAAGCATAATGTATAAATAGTTGTTTAAGTAAATAGTGTGAGCATTTTGAACTTCTATCCCAAAAGGATCAATACTTTTTTATCCAGGCCATGCTTGCTTAGGTGACCCAGCAAATTGCAAGTACTACTACTACTACAACTACTTGATGTTCTAGTTATATCATGCAACTTTGGCCCACCATGATTCCATCACAAACAAACAGCACAAGTAGTCATGTGCCAGAAGCCCATGTGTCTGTTAGTATGAGTAAGGAGGTTGCAAGGTTGAAATTGTATAACCAAATTTTTAGGGTTTGTGGACCCCTTAGTAGTAGTAGTAGTAGAGAGCTATTTTAAAATGGAGATTTGATGCTTCATTCATTCATTCAATGGCAAGATTTTAAAAGAAAATCAACAAGGAATTTGGATTATGTCGAATGAAGTTATGTGAATGTTGTTGATTAGTCATGTGGTTTTGAATTTGTCAATTGTATATATGCACAACATGTTCAAGGATTTAGGGTTTATGGTTCTATTTTGGCCGAAGGGGGGAATCGTATTTAGGCTTCTATGTTGGGGAGTGCCCTATGTTTGAAAAATATTGGTAGTGAGCCAATCAAAATGGCTTTGTCTCAAAAGAAAAAAAACCATGGGTGCAAACCCTTCCCCCCGCCCCCTTTCACTAATTAAAAGAAGCGTGAATAAGTACCCTTGATATTAATTAATATACACCCGTAGTTCATGCCTAGTAGGGCAAAAATGTCAAAAGAACATGGGCAAGTAAAAAAAATTCTTGCAGCCAATGACGTGCGGCAGCATGCACACTCTAGGGGCCCAGGTTTTTTTTTTCTTTTGGGGGAGGAGGGTGGGGATGTTGGGATTTTTTTGGGGGTTCCCAATGTGCTCCCATCATGTTCCCAATGTGTTCTCCAACATAATCTCAATAGTTTCTCACTTTATCCCATATCCTTTGCCCTAAGTTCTACTCTTGTAACCTATATAAGCGGCCAAAGGCGAGGAGATAACAAAATTATATTTTGGGACCCTGCAAAGCTTTGTTTTTTTAATATTTTTGTGATGGGCCAATCAAAGGTGGCCATCACAAAAGCCGAAAAAAAATTGAACTTTGGGGGTCCTCAAGGCAAATCCCAATGGTTTGCTAGATGAATTTCCCAAAAAATTCATCCTTCTAGAAAGAAAAACTGGATGTAAAAAATGAATGTATATGTTGTAAATGGATAGTAGTTTTGACATCACTGAAATATATTAGAGAAATTCGTAAGGTCAGGAAAACACAGGACCAGAACCCTGAGTTTGGTCCAAAACCGGGTGAGATTCAGAAAAAAACCTGCGAAAAAGTGCATTAGCCTTCAAGGAGAGGATGAAACTCAGAAATTGAGTTTCGTCCGGTTTTTATCCCCTCTTTCCCTTTTTCCTGAGCGCCTCCACTGCTGCTACATATGTTTTCACTGCTCCTACATGCACAACTTCTACAATTATCTCGAACCTTGTGCAATTAAATGCTGAGTTTCATCATTTCATACCCAGATTTCATAAAACTTCCTTACTTTGTGGACCTCTTTGACTCAAAGAGGGGATAGGATAGGGGGTGAAAAGAGGGCCCAAAGACAGGGTGAAGACAGGATGACTTTACGGATTTCTCTATTATTACGTTTGCAAAATCTCTGAATTCAACAATTTTATAAATCTAAAAAACTATCCACAAACCCACACCGAAGGTTCTATGAAATCAAAATAAAATAAAACAAAAATAATTAAAACCAAAAAAAAATTCAAAACCAAAGGTTCCTTACAAAATCAAGAACTGGACAACACTCATATTTACTAATTACCATAATTTGACATAAATATAATATATGCAACATTAATGTCACAACTTACACTACCATCAAATTCTCATTATTTTTACATTAAATTGGTTGATACTGCAAAAGTTCACCTTACACATGTATCATGCTTGGAAAAAACAAGGGGGGGAGAGGAGGGGTGGGGTTTATGCACTTTGTGTGTGCATTTGTGGTTGGGGGAGTTATATGGAACTTATGATGTAAATATTGGGTTGCCATATTGTGTTTTGTAGTGTTGTGGAAAAGGCACCTTTTCCAATTAATTAGTAGCCCTACCTTTAATGAATTGGGCACCATTAGGTGGCTACTATACCTAGTATGTATTCAAGTGCTCTCCAAAGTTTAGCTTCCACCAGAGTGTGTCTGTACCACTAGACCAAAGTTGATTATTTGTTGGCCTTGCCTTCTTGCTAGGCAAGGATTATTGTGTTTAGATTCATTATAGAGTATATAGGGGATTTTGGCCCCTATATAGTGGGTCTATTTTTATACAAGGGTTTTTGAAAGATGATATTTTGGCTTGTGTTCAAACTTGAGATTAGTTATAGAGTTATGATATCTTGAAGGATTTTGGTTTCTTTTAGAAGATTTTTTTTTTTTTTTGAAGAATATATTTTTTGCATGGTTAAACAAATATTTGAATTTTCATATTTCTTCTTTTGCCTCAAGATATTTTTTAATGTAAATGGCAAGGCTATAGTGTGACACACGTCCCCCTTATGTCCTCAACTTGGGGCTTTACTAACCTACACGGATGTGACCATTTGTGTATGTTGTGTATGATTTTGGTATCGAGATTGGGAACAAATAATGTGGTGTACAATCGGATTCAAGTTTCATGATAATATGACAATTGTTCCATGGTGTCATGGATACCAAACAACGGTGGCACAACCCGGGAAGTAAGGGATAACAACATGTTTATGTTGTATGGGTTCTTTTTTTTTGCATTGGGTAAAATTGTTACATGCGACCACAACAAAAAACAAATGTGCAAAGAAGTTTTTATTAATGACCATAAATGAAATGAATTTAAAAAATGAATTTCAACATATGACCATATTGACCACACTACATATGGCAATTAAAAACAATTGTTTGAATATGAAAAACTTATGAGCTCCAAACCAAACATTGGGTATCAACAAACTGACCCCGCTACAAAAGACACTTATAATGCGGCAACTTTTTTTCTTTTAAAAAAAAAAAAAATTAGCAATCTTGAAATTTTGATTTTTTTACCCCTTTTAAAAAAACTGAACTCAAAGGCATGTGAGAAACAATAGAGTGTAAAAGAGACCAGTAGGAAACCAAGTCAATGGACTGTCCTTTGCTTTGCTTTGCTTTGCTCAAGTTTTTCTTTTGAGATTTGAAAACCTACATTTCATGCTGAGTCCATATTGCCTTTCTCAATGTGAAGCTAAGGATTAAATCCAAGTATGCAAAGATTCAAAGCTATGCATAGAGACTTCAAAGAAGTTTTGCAAGCTTTGGCTCCTCTACCAAAGCGACAAGTGGGAGTGGAAAGTTGATCCCATGAGCTTAGGAGGTTGAGGATGCAAACATGATAGTGGTGATTGGGGGGTTCATCGATCCTTGGAGCAATACCAACTTGTGCAAGCAAGCTCAACCCATCTTGTGTTTTGCCAAGACAAGAGTTGCGTTAGGGTTATATTGGGACCACAAGAAACATGTTTATACAAGAGCATGATGAAATGTCGAAACAAGAACTATCAATGGAGGTGCTCCAATGTGAAAGTCATACTACAATTGCCAGTTTCATAGGTCTTAAAATCCTTGCTTGCACCATCAATGATTGGGCTGAATTCATTAATGTAAGGGTCTTATGTATTTGAACTTCACAACTCAAGAAGGAACAAAGAAGTTGCTAATGTTAACTCCACACAAGACGTTATGAAGGACAACAATATATCAAGAATGAGTATTGCAATACAAGCCAAAATTCCCACGAGATTTAAAGATCCTTGTTTGGTGTGCCCTCAAAATGTTATTTCTCAAATATCAATCCATAGGTGAAAATATTAGAACTCAAATTGACAAGGTCCTAGGAGAAGACATTAATAACCATAAAAGATGAAACTTTAGATTATGTGTTGTGATGGAACTAGGGGAAAAAAAAGGTATTGAAGATCAACATTTTGAGGTTATATGGAAAAAGTAGAGGGGTTGGTTGATTTTGAACATTACACTAGTATTAAATGTCATTACTATGGCAATGTACTTCACCTCCTTGGTGAATGCCATGCATTTTTGGCATGAAGAACATCACAAAAATATTCAATGGGTCTTAGTAAAGTCAGGAGAATAGAACTTGGGAAAGGACAAAAGAGAAAAACTAGAACTTTAGGAAGGCTTGACCTAAGCAAGGCATGAAGCAAGGAAAATGGCTCAAGAAATACACATGGCCAAAGACGTTTATGAAAGTTTCACAAAAATACTATGTAGGAACCAAAACAAGCCTAAGAAGGCAATTGTTAAGGATCTAGGAGCTCAAGGTTAGGATTGAAGTTCATAGGGCAAAAACAAGGACAAATGGGCAAAAGCCATGCACTTTCTAACCTAGATTCAAGAAGGACATTATGGATATAAAAACCAAAGTTATGAAGAAATCTTCTTAAAACATTAAGAAATTGTCCTACAAGAAGGACAAGAAACTAAAATCTAAAATCCAATTTTGTAACAAAAGAAGATAAATTATGGATATGAAGGTGAAAGCACTCTAGGGTGAAACATTTTGGATGCCTTGGAATTCATTTTAACAATTTTCAATATGGTTAATTCCAACTATGCAAATGATGGAATGGGATTCACATCAACAATCATCAAAACACAATGTAAAGATTTCATGGCAAACCCCTTACTATCCAATTTGTTATTCAAACTTTCGAATTTTCAAGTTTTAAAAAAAATGAATATATGGACTCAATACACCTTCATATAATGCCTTTTATGATTAAATGACTCAATGATAATATGGTGTGATGGGTGAAAGCACATTATGGGGGGTCCAACTTGAGTAATTTCATGACATGTTTGTAAAATATATCTTTGCAAAATGTGTTGCATTTAATTTTGGGTTTCATTTTTGGTGTTTGAGCTTGATATTTTGATTTTTAAAAAATTAATTATATTTAATATTATTGGGAAAAATTTCTAAAGATTAAATTCAAATAATAATGGTTATATTTATGGTATATGCAATATAATAAAACATGTTTCTGTTTTTGGACTACACTAGGTTTGGGTTCGAATTAGTCAACCAAAAAATATTTGAAATTAAAACTAAAAAAATGATTCACTTCACATATCTTTTCATCTTCCATTTGAACGTGATAGTTTGTCAAAATCATAATTTACCACGTACTTACGGTCATCACCTTCAAAAACACCCGTTTGTGATATGATAATAATCAAACCCTTCACATGACTCACAAATTTATTCCAATCATATGGAATCACAATGTTTAATAAATACTACAAATTTCATAAAGATTAAAAATCATTTCAATCATTTTTAAAATATATTTGCATTTTTCGAGAAGTTGTGACGGTTTTTTTTTGGCACAAATATACTTTAACATCACATCACATTAGATTAAAAAGTGTAGTTTCTTTGAAATTTGATTTATTTGGGTTTTGACCTACCATAATATCAAAAACATTGTGAAAATCTTTCATAATAATGACATGGTTGAAGTTCAAACAT
>Ga0116227_10002492_pt1 | contig 41693 bp, 41 predicted proteins | sample S1TSphgellanicum_FD_89693 | JGI IMG/M metagenome (GOLD analysis project Ga0116227, IMG submission 89693) | Host-associated microbial communities from peat moss isolated from Minnesota, USA - S1T2_Fb - Sphagnum magellanicum MG | ecosystem: Host-associated > Plants > Peat moss > Unclassified... | reverse complement strand
TTTCCAGCGGTGTAGGGTCCGAAGTCTTTCAGTCGGGGGGCGGAGATGGCCACTATTTCGAAAGCAGCAAGCTGCATCAAACTCAACCGTTCGGACAATCTAGTTCGCTGAGTGACCAGGACGCTCTCGACGTGGCGACGTATGTCGACAGCGAAGACTGACCTCAAGATCCTCGTTTCACAGGACCTGTAACACGAACTAGAACCCTATACCATGATACATCGGATTCAATGTATGGCATGCACGTTGGCTCGAAAGTTCTTGGTAGCGAGCCGACGTAACTGATGACTCCAGCCCAGTGTAGTCGACACGACGCCGCGCCCGGAAACGTTCAGTTGCCTTAGGCGTTATCCATTATTCTCGAAGTACGAGTACTCCTGAAGTACGAGCATTTTCCTGGCTTTGAAATCCTCGGTCATTATTAATAAACTGAGACAACATATGGGGAATTAGGTTAATTGAGTACACTTCGAGTACGGGTCCCGTGGGGTGACGCGGATGAGTGTGCGGCAATCCAGATCGCGGGTTCCTGCGCACCTGAAAGCCTTGCGCATCTGATATTCAAATCGCCGATGCGGCAAATGTCAACGCACATTCGCAGGGGTCCCGCTCAGAGGCTCGCCGAGACGGTGGCCGCATTTGGCTACCTGCTCTCGGTGTCTTGCAACCGCTCCGTCGGCGATGAACCCTCCGAGGCTCTCCATGTCTGAATCCGCCAACCCAGTCACGATCTATCACAATCAAGCCGGCGGCACTTCTCGTAACACCCTAGGGCTGATCCGCAACACGGGATTGATGCCACGATCATAGAGTACCTGAAACCCCTTCCGTATCGAGCGACCCTGGAATCTCTGATCCAGCGGATGGGTCTTCGACCTCGCGATCTTCTTCGACAAAAAGCACGCCCCATGACGACCTGGGTCGCGGCGGGAATCGCTGGACGGATAATGAATTGCTCAAAAAAATGTTGCATCATCCCCCATCATTATAAATCGACCCATTATGAACACTGCCTGGAGTGTGAAATTGCGCCAGCCTTCCGAGGTGATTCTGGATATTCTCCCAATTCCACAAAAAGGTCCCTTCTTCAAGAATGACGCCGAGCCACTCGTCGATTCACAAGGGCATCGCGTGCACGCACGCTAGCGCTAGAAAAACATGGTTCGCGTTTCCGCCGTCATCATTGATACTTTTCCGGATAAGGTGATACCACTGCTTGCCATCCGGCGTACTACGAGGCTTCCAAATTTTTCGAAGCTTTACACCCTGTCCGATATGCCATTTTTCCCTGGCGCCGAGTTTCACAAGATTGCACCGATCAAGTCGCTCAACGAGTACAGCGATATCGTTCTTCGGGTATTACCGGAGGTGGTACAAGAGGATCATTTTCTACTGATTCAGTGGGACGGAATGCCGGTTTCACCAGCACAATGGGATAACGCATTTCTCCGATATGACTACATCGGTGCGCCATGGGAGGGACAACCACCGGAGTACGCGGTCGGCAATGGCGGCTTCAGTTTGCGATCGCGTCGACTGCTCGATGCCATCCGTGCAGCAGACATTTCGGTGGGTTTTTCTGATAAAACGCATCAAGCCGAGGACATGCTGATATGTAGGACGCACCGCGCCCAGTTGGAACAGATGGGAATCGCATTTGCGCCGCCGGACGTAGCCCGACGTTTTTCCTTCGAAACCGGTGTACTGAACAAGGCGGTTTTTGGTTTTCACAGCACGCAAAATTTCCCCCTGTTCTTCTCAGAAGACGAGCTGCTCGGCTTTTTCCACGATATCGTCTCCCGCCAATCCAGCTTGAAGATCCTGCTGAACTATTTGGAAAACCTCCTCCGCCTTAACATGCGCGACTTGCTCCGACTTACTATTGCGGCCATCCATGCCACGCCACCGCTTGATGCATCAATACGTCGCCTTTTTCACACAGTCCCGTCACACTATCAGATAGCGACGGCGCTCAAGCACGACTTTGAAGTCTAATCCAAATACAATACGCAAACTCATCGGTGTCTCCTCGCGAGCCTGTCCGAGTGGGTCGGAATCAAGCGCTCGGCGGTTCGCCCAGAATCCGGGCATGAGCGATTCGTCTTTCAAGTTTTCGCTTGTCGCTGCGCCAAGGCCTTCCTCGCCATGCGCCTGCCCCGCCTGAACATCTCGCCGTATTGCATCGGCGACCCGGTCGTGTTCCATCGCCCGGCCTACATAACGGTAGCCAAATCAATGTTGGACGCCAACATTACAAAGTGTCACCTCGGAGCTCATGAGCTGAGCCGGGACAAACACCGATTGTGAAGCCGCGCTCAAAGACGTATAGAAACAATCCCCGCAGGCCACCATGACCGGCAAGTGATGAAACGGCAGGTCGACATCTTGATTGTGGTGGCCCATTGTTTGCCGTTTTCACCGACATTCGACCCCTAACTGATGACTTCTCCTCATGCCGGATACGTTTGGACTCATCAGATGTCCCTATTGCCTGAACGTAGTGAAGTGTAATTCCGATCTTCAGATCCATTTAGTCTGGACCAGCAAGATGCGCGGTGCTGTTTTCATTGCCGTTGGCCGGCAAATAATTCTATAGAAGTTGCTTTACTCGCCGCCGCTGAGATTGGCACTGACGAGAATGATGCGTTGGCCTGGCAAATGGAAAGCGCGCTCCCTTGTCAAGACTCTTTAGAAGCGGGTATTGACGTCGAACTGCACAGTGTCAACGTCAAAAGTGGGACCATCAATTTCGTTCGCGCTTAGGTAGCGAAATCGTAGCCACAAGTTATGGGCGAGACCATAGTCGCCGACCAAGTAGTAACCCCGAGCGTTTGTACCGCCGAAATAATGGAAGTCGGAGTCTGTGTAGCCGTCGATTACTGCATCGTTCTGCAAATAGCGGTAGCCCACCGTGGCGCGCCATGCACCGGCTTGGGTGACCGTGGGATATCCGAAGCTCGCCTCGGTCTGGTATCCCTTGGTGCGCGGCGTCACATAGTAACCAGTGTTAGCCTCTACCGCAGCCTCGTTGAAACCAAAATTCCTCACGGCATCCGCAGTAACCCCCAACGTATACCGCCCAATGGCGAAGGAGTAGGTCGCGTTTAAATTCACCAAGCGGAACTTAGACGCGAGCGCGTAGAGCTGGTTGGTCTGCGACACCGCCGAACTGTTGCCTTCGATGTTGAACAAAGTGTTGCCGAAGCGCAGGAAGGTCGGCGCGGTATAATTATAAAGTCCCGGCTCGTTGGCGGGATTCAATCGGCCGGTGACATTGAAAAAGTCGTAGAACGCGCCGGAGACAAGCAGGTGTTGTCCCTTGCCCCAACGTAGGTTCGTACCCAGTTCCGCGGCGACCAGCCACTTGTCGTCCGGCGAGAATTCGATTTCCTGCAGCTGGTTGCCGCCCACCGTGAAAAACACGTTCGATTGATCGACACTACCGTCACCGAACCCAAGTCGCCCGGTGGCGGCGAGGCCCGTGAAAGACAGGCTTTTGTGGAATATCAGATCCGTGGGCGTGTCGTACGGATTCAAGAATCGACCACCTACCGCTGACAACCATGGGAAGCGCTGAGAGTTACGCTCATCCAAGCGTATATACATTTCATCGAGTCCAATAGTGTACGGCTCGGTGCCGTCCAAGGTCTGTGTCTGGGACACAAGATCGGACGTATTGCCGGTCACGATCCTCATACCTGCCGTCACCGAATCAGCGATATCCGATTCGACGCCGAGGCGAGCGCGGCCGCGAAATCGGTAACGGTTCTCGTCCGTGTCAAGGAAGGCATTCACGCCAGCCTGTGAAATACCACCGGCCTGATTGATAGCGTAGTAGTTGTACTCGGGCGCGTTGCCACTATTGTAGAGGATTCCCTCTTCGCGCAAGGTGATGTCTCCATAAATTCGCGTACGCGTCAACCAGTCTGCAAGTGCGCCAGGCACCCCCCATTTCTCTGCCTTGGCCTCCTTGACCACATCCGCGACCACGGCCGGCTTGACCTCTTCAGCCACTTGCTTGGCAATTTGGTCTTGAACGATCTGGGGTACATATGGCACCCGTACGGCACCCTGCTCGTCCTTCGCCAACGAGCCTGCCTCGGCAGCCGCCTTGCTCTGGGCGGATTTCACCATCTGCTGAGCCTGTTCGTTGGAGATGATCCCTCGTTCTACCAGCGTTTGCAGCAGATTAATGACGGTATTACGTAATTCCTCTACCGATTGGCGTTCGTCGTCGGCGCGGCACACCACCGTTAGCACGAGCATCATCACCAGGGATGCTGCCAAGGCGCGCATCGCTTTCACGTAGAACATGTTCATCTATCCCTAAACCTTTCTTGGATTCAATCAGCTATTTCAGAAAAGAGCTTCAATTTGCGCCTGTTCTTCCAGGCCGGGCCGCGGCAGACTCCCAAGTCTCGGCCGTGCTAACGGTTGCTCGACGCACTCGCCAAGCAATAGACGAACCAGCACAGCCGTGTCCTATTATTGTTCTACCTGTGCTGTTTGAAGAGAGAATGAAACCCCGATACCCTTCCTGGCACTGTCATTCGTTCCTTTACCAGAACACAGAGAACCCGGCCCTGATTCAGGGCGGCGCAGCAATCGCGATAACGCGTCCAGCAGCATTCTCAATCGGTTCCTGACCCATCACTTTAGAGTATTCAAGGGCACTATATTCAATAAAGTGCGTGACTTTTCTGTTACAGCCAGACAAATTCTAACGTCTTTGGCGAGCAGCTGACTCACCCTAGGAAGACTGCTGTAACCGATGCCTTACCGTTGCTGAACCATGAGAATTACTGCGCGCCAGCGAGATTACAGAAAGCGAGAGCGGGTGCGTAAGACGCTGGCGCAGCCAATGTATAGGTTGCTTGCGGATATTGCTGGCCCATACCGTTACTTTACTGGCAACTAATTCGATAATTGGAAATGTAGCGATTGCGAGCTCAGCATTAACCGGCAATCCGCTAACACTTAATCCTTTACTGCGTGTTGAATCATAAGATCTAGTAGCTCGTCGCGCAGTTTTTTCAACTCTGTTTCATTCAAGCTATTAAAGGCTGGGGTCTCTTGCAGAGCCTCTCGCACGTCAGTTTTGTTTTTAGCCGACTCGATGGCATCAACCACCGCTTGAGCTTTCTCCGCGGGAACGTCGATCTCACGCAGCGCACTATACAGTTCGTCTGATGCACTCATAACCGCTCCTTAAATTCTGGCGTGCCTCTTAATCAAAACAATGTCTTCTTCCCCAATATCGCCCAAATAGGGCGGGTGTTCGCGACGCAAGCCGTTAACGCATCCGCCAGCTTTGACTGCCGCGCTCTCCGCATCAAGATGATAGCTCGTTTCTTATTCGCGTTCCTTTTCAAGACGCGAGGCGCAAATGTGAAGCCAAACGGTCACGGAAACAATCCTCGCTTCACCGGATCTGTAGCGCAAACCAGAACTCCGTACCATGATATTCTGGATTCAATGTATGGCATGCACGTTGGCTCGAAAGTTCTTGGTAGCGAGTCGAGGCAAGTGATGACTCGAACCTATTGCGGTCGAGACGAAACCGCACCCGGAAGAGTTTAGCTACCTTAGGCGTTATCTGTTATTCCCGAAGAACGCGCATTTTCATGTCTCCGAAATGCTCGGTCATTATTCATAAACTGAGACAACATATGTGGGATAAGACCAATTGAATCTACTTCGTGCGCCCATGTTTGTGAGTACAGTAAGGCATAGCGCTCGATTTTCGCTTTAAGTTCAGCGTGCATAACAACTGTCACTTTGACATTGGTTGCATCCGGCAACTTACCTAATTTGATTTTCAAGGTTATCGCTCCGAAATTTGCGCTTTAGAGAAAGAACGCAGTATCAAATCTCTATTGACTATGATCCGCAGCGGAAATCCCGGCCTCACGACCAGGGTTGGCTGAATATTCAAATTCTTCCGGGTAATCTGCTGCCCCACCTGATTGAGACTGTCCTGCGAGCTCTGCCGAACTGCCACCGTTACCGACCCCGAATTCACCGCCTGATCGGTATTGATCAACTGCGAATTCACCCCTAGCAAGGTCGACAGTGCCGCCCCGGCAAAGATGCGTCCCCAGTGCGAGTCGACCTGATCCTCGAGACCCGAGTATCCTGCCGTATCGGCTCCCTGCAGTCGATCCAACGTAATCGACGACCCGTCGGGCATCATGAGCCGAGTCCAGACGAGCAGCACGCGTCGCGCGCCGTAAGCCACCTGGGAATCGTACTGCCCAAGGACCCTCGAGCCTTGAGGCACGAGCAAGAAACTGCCGGTCACCGTGTCATAGACATTCTGCGTCACCGTCGCGATGGTCTGCCCCGGTAAATCCGAATTGATTCCCGTGACGAGCGCTGCAGCAATCACGGTCCCCGCCATCAACTCATAGGGCGACCGCGGTTCCTGCAGGACCTCGGAGGCATAGATCTTCGCATCCGCTTTCCCGTTCACGAAGTCCGCTTTGTGCATCTGCTCTCGGTCCACGCCTTCACCGGATTCGCCGGCCGGCAGAGCGGCGGGATTTGCGGCTGCAGCCTCGCCGGCCGAGGCCGTCTGACCTTGCGGGTCGACCGGCGAGGCTTTGTATCCGGAGTGACTGATCTGGAAGAATACCTGCGCCTTGGTCGCCGCCTCCGCCTCATCGTGCTGTCGCATTCGGGCCGCCCGATCAGCGTCTTCCTCGGGATTGGGTCGAAAAGTGGTCGCCTCCGGCAGTTCCATTCCGGCATCCTGCTCGGCGTGAAGCACAGGACGTCCGAGCTCTCCGGTGGCTGGTCCCAGCTTCGGAATTGGACGCCACGCATCATAATCCCGCGGCAACTTCTCCAGGCCCTCTGCCCGAGTGACCGACTCCGTAGAGCGCAATTCGGGCCCATTTATCGGCGGTGCGGGCGGATGCTTTCGAAACGCCCACAGGCAAGCTCCCAGCCCAATAACTCCGGCGCCCCCTACCAGAATCAGCAACGACCGCCGGTTCAATAGGGTAACCGGTCGCGGCCGGGCACGGAGCGCCAACCCTTCCGGATTCTCCTTGAGGTTCTCGCTCATGAATGCTTACCGGGAACCACGCCGGCCGCTGCGGTTCGCTGGATCCTCACCCGGCGTTCGTTCTTTCCGCCCAGCCGCAGTTCGGCGACATCGAACAGCCGATCGACGATGTAGTACTGCGCATGCACGCGGTAATTGACGAGTTCCGCCTGGTTTTTGTCGCCCACGATGAAGAGCGGCGGCATCTCTCCCTGTGCGATGTCGGCCGGGAACTGCAGATACACCTTCTCGCCATCATCGAAGACCCGAACTGGGCGCCACGAGGTCAGGTCACCGGTAATCTCGTACCCGAAATTCAGGCGCTCGAGCGCAACCCCATCCGCGATCGGCGCCACTGTCTGAGCATGAACGTTCTCCGCCTTACGGAGCATCAAGAGATCAAGGGGATAGGCCCAAGATACCGAGGCCATCCAGGTTTGCGGGGTCGACGACAACTCCAGATGGTATGTACGGCGATTGGTGTTGATGAGGAGATTGGTGTGCAGGTCGGGCCGAGCCGGTTTGACCAGCACATGCACCCGCAAGGTCGACCCCGCCCCGCTGGTTGTATCGCCGATGATCCAACGCACTGTATCCCCGGCGGAGACCGACACTAGTTCCTCACCGGCCTCCAGGGTGATGTCGGAGATCTTCTCCGGGCTGGTGTACACCTGATACAGGGCATTGGGGCTGTACGGCCACACCTGCGTGGCATCGATGAAATTCACCCGCGCGGGTTCCACGCGCGCCATGTCGTTGGCGACTTTGACCCGCTTCAAGGGATCGGTGCCATCCGGCTCTGTGGGTGCGTCCGTTGGCAGCGGCTTGAGCTGCCCTGGGAGCGGCAGCAGCTGAGGCACTTCCACGAGTTCCACCGGCTTGACCGGATCGGCAATGCGCGTCGCTTCGACGGCGACTTTGAGTGTCAGCTTCGGTGGCGGCGCGTGGGCACACGCTGCGATCATGCTGCAACCCACCAATGAGATCAACTTCCGCGACATGAACTGCTCCTTTCGATCAATTGCTGTTACCGTCCAATTCCCGAGTCCAGTTGAGCCCATCGACGTACAGACCCAGCGGATTCTTGCGCAGGTGCGCTTCGTCGCGCGGCGGGGTCATGACGAGGGTCAAGATGGCCGTCCAGCGCTCGGTGACGGACGGCGCGCCGTTGACGTATTTGCGCTCGATCCAACGGACCTGGAACGACGTCTCGGACGCTCGCACGACACTCGTGACTTCGATCGCAATCGAGGTCTGCCCCACGCTGGCGAAAGGATCATTGGCGCGGGCGAACTCGTTCAAGCTCATGGCACCGCGTTGCGTGGTGAAGTCATAGGCCTCGAGCCAGTTTTCACGCAAGACGACCGGGTCGATCGGAATCGACCGGACATCCCGGATGAACCGCTCCAAGGCGTGCGCGATTTGGGCATCGGTGGGTTGATAGTGGTCCGTAACCGGACCCACCCCCTTCACCTCGCCCTGCGCGTCGATCTCGACGATGTAGGGCGTGATCTTCACTCGCGTTGACTGCCAGACGAGGCCGCACCCCAAGGCAACCGACACCAGGCACGAGCACAGCGCCATGCGCTGCCAGTTCCGCGCCTGCACCCGGGCCGACCCGATGCGATCGTCCCAGACCTGTCCTGCCGCCTGGTACGGAGTCGACGGTTCCGGCGTCTTCGAGTACCGAACGCCTGCACGTTTGAATATCACCATTTACTCCCCATCCCGTAGAGACGGGCTCGCGCCCGAGCCACCCCGGTCAGCCGACCGGAGCGTGTTTGCCGCATTCGACAGACCTCGCGAGACGCGACCCTGGCGTTTCAGTTCTTGCGCCCATTCGGGCGCTTCATCACCTCCTCCAGATGCAGTGGATGATTGATTGGGCGGCGAACTGGACGACGTGAACATCGACTTGACGCGGGAACTTGCTGCCTCTGCGCCCGCGCGGGCGGCTCCCGCCACGCCGGCCTTGATACCCGCCATGCCTGATTCGCCTGAGGCCGCAGCGCTCTCGCGGTAGGCGGACCGCGCGCCGCTCGCGAGGGAGGAGGCCGCGCTGACCCCGGAGCGCGTCACCCGCGCAGCGCCCGCGGCGGCACCGACGCCGGCAGCGGCAAGACCCGCGACACCGAGCGCCGTGCCTGCGGCCGCACCGGCACCGAGTTGCGGGGCACCAGAGACCAATCCTGTGGCAATCCCGGGACCGAAAATCCCGAGACCCAACATCGCCATCGCGCCGAGCATCAGCGCCAATGCATTGTCCATGGTGGGATCGACGCCGGCCGGCGGATTGAACTGAGCAAACAAACCGCCGCCGATGCCGACAATGACCGCCAGGACCAACACCTTGACGCCGGCCGACACGACGCCGCCCAACACCCGTTCGGCCAGGAACGCCGTCTTGTTCCATAGGGCAAAGGGCACCAGTACGAATCCCGCCAGCGTCGTCAGCTTGAATTCGATCAACGTCACGAACAGCTGGATGGCGAGTACGAAGAAGCTCAACACCACGATGAGCCAGGCGAAGAAGAGCACTAGGATGGTGTCGAGATTCAGGAACACGTCGGGGAAACCCGAGAGCTGCCCCATCTGGGCGATGAGCGGCTGCCCGGCCGCGACCCCGACACGCGCCACGGACCCGGGTTGCAGGAACTGCGCCTGGGTCATGCCCGATCCCGTTGCCAGCAGCCCCAATCCAGCAAAGGAACGGAAAATGATGTGCGACAGGTTATTGAAATTCGAGAGGATGAAGGCGAAGGTGCCGACGTACAGCGTCTTCTTGATGAGCTTGGCGATGACTTCCTCGTTGCTCATGGCCCAAAAGAGGCCTGCGAGAGTCATGTCGATCACAACCAGCGTCGCCGTGAGGAACCCGACTTCCCCACGCAGCAGGCCGAAGCCCGAATCGATGTACCGCGAGAACACATCGGTGAAGTGGTCGATGACGTCCAGATTATTCATCGGTGCGGTCGCTTGACTGAAGATTGGTACCGAGGACGGAGGCGAAGCGAAACACCGCATTCACCGTTCATGGCCCGAATCCACCGACGGGCTGCGGCGCGTAAGCGACCCCGCCCGCGGTGAACAGCAACCGAACTTGCCGAGCGCGCTCCTGGGCGGCCACCGCCCGGGACTGCTCCATCGCGGTCGCCCGGTCCTGCGACAATTCGATTTGCTGCTGCTGGATCAGCTGACGCGCATGCAGCGCGAGCAGCTGATTGGTCGCCTGTAGCGCGCCCAACGCGCCCGAGGCGTTTTGACTTTGAGCGACCAGGTCGCTCAAGTTATTGGTGTCGGAGACGAAGTTCTGATTCGATTGCGACTGGACGTTGACGGCCGTGCGCAGCGCCTCGAGCGAGTTTTGCCAGCGGGCGTAGGCGTCCGCCGCCATCTGCGCATTGTTGACCCCGGCGCCATAGGCCGATGGATACTGCTGCGAGAATTGAGCCACCGTCCGCTCCAGGGTCATGCTCAAACCCCGAGCCTGGGCCAACAACTGATTCGTCTGTTCGTAGATCGCGAGCAGTCGGCTCAACACGTTGAAATTGAGCGACTTCAAATTCTTGGCTTCGTTGGTGAGCATCACCGCCTCGTTCTCGAGGCTCAAGACCTGGTTGGCGATCTGCTTCAGTGCCCGCTCTGCCGACAACCCCGTCTTCACCAGATTGGCGGCATCGATCACGGCAAACTGCGCTTGTGCTGGAAGTACCAGTGCACAGGACAACCCGGCAACGAGCACCAGGGAAATCGTTTTCTTCATGAGGGTTCCTCGTGAGGTGAGAAGGTGGGCAGCAGGTCCGCGGCCCACGCCAGGCCCTTGTGCCGGAGCCACGCGGCAGCAAACTTTTCGCGACCGGGGGCGGCACACAGCGCATCCATCGCGCGCTGGTCCTCGGGACTTGCTGCCGCCACGAACGCTAGCGCGACCGGGCCCAACGACAAATCGAACAGGCGTGCCCCGAGGCGCGAGTGGTAGTAGTAGTCGGCCTTCGGCGTCGCTCGCGCGATCAGCTCGATCTGCCGGTCATTGAGCCCAAAGCCCTCGTAGACCGATCGGAGCTGCGGCTCCGTCGCCTGGGGCGACGGCAGAAAGATTCGGGTGGGGCAGCTCTCGAGCAACGCCGGTGCGATCGACGATCGCTGGATATCGCTCAGCGACTGGGTCGCGAACACCACGGAGACATTTTTCTTGCGCAGCGTCTTGAGCCACTCGCGGATCCGCCCGGCAAAGAGCGGATCGTCAAGGAACACCCATGCCTCGTCCAAGATCATGAGTGTCGGCGACCCGTCGAATCGCGCCTCCAACCGATGGAACAGGTAGGTCAAGATCGGCAAGACCGCACTCTTGCCGTGCATCAGTTCCTCCATCTCGAAGCACAAGATATCGGCGTGACCCAACTGGTCCTCGTCCGAGTCCAATAGCCGGCCGTACGGCCCTTTCAACGTGTAGGGCTGCAACGCTTGCCGCAATCGGTTGGACTGCATCAGCACCGAGAGACCGGTCAGCGTGCGCTCACGCTTTGGCGCAGAAGCGAGGCTGCCAAGGGCTGACCACACGGTATCCTTGACGTCCGGATCGATCTCGACGTTCTCGTGACCCAGGAGACCCGCGATCCACTCCGCCGCCCAGACCCGGCTGCCCTCGTCATCGATATCTTGCAGCGGTTGAAAGGCGATGCTTCGATCGCTACCCAGGTGATAATGCTCGCCGCCCATACCGAGCGTGCCGGCCCGCGCTGAACCGCCTTTGTCGAACACGAAGATCCGGGAACGGGGATAGCGGCGAAACTGCAGCATCCATAGCGCCAACAACACCGATTTCCCGGCGCCGGTCGGGCCGACGATGAGCGTGTGCCCGACATCGCCTACGTGCGTGACCAGCCGGAATGGCGTCGAGCCGTCCGTACGGGTGACGATGAGCGGCGGAGCATCGAAATGGGTGTTCTTCTCAGGTCCCGCCCAGACGGCCGACAGCGGCATCAAATGGGCGAGATTCAAGGTCGAGATCAGAGGCTGGCGAATATTGGCGTAGACATGCCCCGGAATGGAGGACAGCCACGCCTCCACGGCGTTGAACGTCTCGTGAATCGTGACGAAGCCGCGGCTCTGAATTGTGCGCTCGATGAGCTTGCGTTTGTCTTCCGCCACTGCGGCGTCGGCGTCCAGTACGACCACGGTGGCGGTCACGTAGCCGAACGAGACGTCGTCGGAGCCCAATTCCTGCAAGGCCGCATCGGCGTCATTCGCCTTGTTGTCCGCATCCGAATCCACCAGCGGAACCTCTTGCTGGAAGATGGTTTCGCGCAGCAAGGAGACGATGCTCTTGCGCTTGGCAAACCACTGCCGGCGCAGCTTGGTGAGTTCCCGTTCGGCTTGATGCTTATCCAAGAACACGAAACGCGTCATCCAGCGATAGCTGAACGGTAGCCGATTGAGTTCATCCAAGAGTCCGGGCCAGGTGGCCGTGGGAAACCCCCGCACCGTCAGGACTCGAAGGTGCAGATCCCCCAGCATCGGCGCCAAGCCGCCCGTCAGAGCACAATCCGCGAGCAACGCGTCCAGATGAAACGGAACTGCCGGCGGATCGACCGGATGCCGCTCCGCCGAAATGGTGGCGTGCAGGTACGCCAAGTTTTCGCGATCGTCGAGCCAGGCGATCTCCGGCATCACACCGTCGAGCAGGCTCAAGAATCGATCGGTCTGGGTCACGAACACACTCAAGGTTTCGCGCCAGTCCACCGACCCCGGAGCGTCCGACTCGATCATCCACTGCCCCGCTCGCGCCCGCGATTCCGGTGGCGACAAGAACACCAAGGTGAGGGTGTAGCAGCTCTCGAAATGCGCGCCCGACCCAAAGGCTTGCGAGCGCTCCCGATCGATGAGCCAGGAGACCGGGTCGGGAAACTCAGAGGGCGCGACCTCGACCGCCAGTCGACGCTCCGCCTCCACGAACAAGGCCCAGCCTGTTCCTAAACGCTTCAGGGCATTATTGAGGCGCGCCGTCGTCGCGACCAATTCACCGGCCGTCGCGCTCTCGAGGTCCGGCCCCCGAAACCGCGCCGAGCGCTGGAAGGAACCATCCTTGTTGAGCACCACCCCGGGTGCGACGAGACCTGCCCACGGTAGATAGTCAGCGAGAGTGACGGGACGTTGGCGATACTCTCTCAAGTTGAACATGGCTCAGACGTCCAGGGTCGACTTGTACTTCACGTGACGCGCGAACACGTCCATGAACTGCGGGTCGATCTTCGCCGCCCAGACCGCAAGCATGTGGCCGATCACGCCCACGGCGATCCCCACCACCCAGACCTGCAGACCGATGCCGATCGCCGCCGCGAAGGTGCCACTGACGATGGCGACCGACCGCGGCGCTCCGCCCAACAGAATGGGCTCGGTCAACGACCGGTGCAGCGGCACTTCGAAGCCTTGGGTGAGGTGCGGCTCGCTCATGCGACGACGGCGCCGCCGGCAAACGTGAAGAAGTTCAGAAAGAACGACGAGGCGGCAAAGGCGATCGAGAGCCCGAAGACGATCTGCATCAGTTTGCGAAAACCGCCGCTGGTATCACCGAACGCCAGCGTCAGGCCGGTCGCGATGATGATGATCACCGCGATGATGCGGGCCACCGGCCCTTGGATGGACTCGAGGATGGACTGCAGAGGCGCCTCCCACGGCATGTTGGATCCCGCGGCGAACGCAGGCAGCACCACGAAAGTGGACGTCCACAAACCCGCAACGGCGGCTTTGAGCATTTGTGGGTTTGAGTAATTACGGGTTTGGGTCATGGCGATTCTCCCTTGAGTTGTGTGACAGGCTGCAATTCGTAAGTCGTGCCAGAGAGGCCGGTGACTCGCACGATGTCCTCGATTCGGCGCGCGCGGCCGCGGCCGGCGATGAACACGACGACATCGACGGTCTGAGCTATCAAGGGTCGCGGCACGGTGACCACCACCTCTTGGATCAGTTGCTCCAGCCGGTGCAAGGCGCCCAACGCGGATCCGGCATGAATGGTGGCGATACCGCCAGGATGGCCGGTGCCCCAGGCCTTGATGAGATCGAGCGCCTCGGCGCCTCGGACTTCTCCGACCACGATGCGATCGGGCCGCAGGCGCAAGGTGGAACGCACCAACTCCGCCATTGAGACGACGCCCGGTTTGGTCCGCAGCGGCACGTGGTCCTCGGCTATGCACTGCAGCTCCACCGTATCCTCCAGCACGATGACCCGGTCATTGGTCGCCGCGATCTCCTGGAGCAGCGCGTTGGCGAGCGTGGTTTTCCCCGTCGACGTTCCGCCCGCAATCAAAATGTTGAGTCGGGCCGTCACGGCGTAGCGCAGAAGGTCTGCCTGCGCTTGGGTCAGGATTTGCTCGCTCACATACCGCTCGAGCCGGATCACGCCGACGGCGCGCTTGCGGATCGCGAACGTCGGCGCCCGCACGATTGGCGGCAACACGCCCTCGAACCGTTCGCCCCGCTCCAGGAGCTCCGCCGACACGATCGGCGCCCGGGCATGCACTTCCACCCCGATGCAGGCCGCAACAAGTCGAATCACCCGCTCGGCTGTCGCCGGGTGCAAGTTGATCCCGGTCGCCGACCGTCCGGACCCCAGACGATCCACCCACAACGACCCATCGGGGTTCAACAGCACCTCGACGACCTCGGGGTCATCCAGCGCGCCGGCAATGTCCGGACCTAAGGCCGTGCGCAGCATCTGCAACTGCCGATCGCTCACCGACGGGCGCGACCGCCCGACTGCAGGGGAGTCGCTCATGAGGTGACCTCCGGCGACGTCTGGCGGGAGGGTTCGACGTGAAATTGCTCCTCGCTTGGCTGGATCTCTTCCGCGAGGTCCTTCACCAGACTCCCGCCCCGCTGCAGGTGCCGCGCCAGCTGTTCGACGAACTGCTGAAATCTTGCGCGCCCCTGCGCGCGGGCCGCTTCCTGATGGGATTCGGGCAGAGGCGCCGTGACAGACAATTGATGGCGAACGAACAACGCCACCGTCTCGACCAGAATGGTCTGATCGCGGTTCAGACGTTCGAACTGCGACGTAATCTTGTCCAGCCGGCGCGCGATCGCCGCCTCGCGCCGGTCGGCGCCCTCGGGGGATAGAAATGATGCCAATGCAACGGCGACCATACTGGATTTGGAGAGACCTCGCATGGCGCAGAAATCTGTCAATCGCGTGTCGTGATCGGACTCCAAGTACACGGTGATGCGCTTGCGGGTCATAGCGAGAGCCCATCGCTCGGATCGAGGGTCGCCAACCGGGTAACACGGCGCAGTTGCCGGGCGTTGCGCGCCGTGTCGCGTACGTGAACAGGCTCCGCATCGTCCAGCATCTGGAACTCGTCCTCGAGGATCGGCGACCGCTCGCCGTCCTCGCCGATCTGCGGATGTCGATGCAGACCGCCCTCGTCCCTCTCAGCCATGGGCGGAGCGGCGGCCTCGGCCGCTGCGGGTGCCGGCAAGGGTAGTTGTGACCAATCATCGGCACGCGCCACCGGCCGGTCGGCGTAGACTTTCGAGTCCAAGACCGGCGGCGGCATCACTCGAACACGGAAATTCTCATCCTCGAAATAGCGCAGTTTCTGGGCCCGGACCGGGGCATGCCCCGACACCATCACGACCTCCTGGTGCGGTGGTAGCTGCATGACCTCGCCTGGGGTGAGCAACGCGCGGGCGGATTCCTGACGCGAGACCATCAAATGTCCGAGCCACGGCGAGAGCCGATGGCCGGCGTAGTTCTTTTGCGAACGCAGCTCGGTCGCGGTGCCGAGGGCGTCCGAAATCCGCTTGGCGGTCCGTTCGTCATTGGTTGCGAAGGCGACGCGTACGTGGCAATTGTCCAGGATCGAGTTGTTCGTCCCGTACGCCTTCTCGATCTGGTTCAACGACTGCGCGATCAGGAATGCACGCAGGCCGTACCCCGCCATGAAGGCAAGCGTGCTCTCGAAGAAGTCCAGGCGCCCGAGCGCCGGAAATTCATCCAGCATCATCAGTACTTGATGGCTGCGGTTACCGAGCTGGCCGACATCCAAGGTTTCGGTGAGGCGCCGACCGATCTGGTTGAGGAGCAGCCGGATCAGCGGTTTGGTCCGCGAGATGTCCGACGGCGGCACCACCAGATATAACGAGACCGGATGCGTGCCTTCGACGAGGTCTTGGATCCGCCAGTCGCAACGCGACGTGACCGCGGCCACCGTGGGATCCCGGTAGAGGCCTAAAAAACTCATCGCCGTCGACAGCACTCCCGACCGCTCATTCTCGCTCTTGTTGAGCACCTCGCGGGCGGCGGACGCCACCACCGGATGCGGGCCATCGCCCAAATGTGGCGTGGTCATCATCGACAAGAGCGTGCGATCGAAGGTCCGGGCGGGGTCGGACAGAAAGTTGGCCACTCCACACAGCGTCTTGTCCGCCGAGGCATAGAGGACGTGCAGGATGGCACCGACCAGGAGCGCGTGACTGGTCTTCTCCCAGTGGTTGCGCCGCTCGAGCGCGCCTTCCGGATCGACCAGGATGTCGGCGATGTTCTGGACGTCGCGAACTTCGTTAGCACCGCGACGCACTTCGAGCAACGGGTTATAGGCCGCCGACTGGGCATCCGTCGGGTTGAACAGCAGGCAGTGGGAGAATCGCGAACGCCACCCGGCCGTCAACTGCCAGTTCTCGCCCTTGATGTCGTGGATCACCGCGGAGCTCGGCCAGGTCAGCAACGTGGGAACGACCAGGCCGACGCCTTTGCCAGAACGCGTCGGGGCGAATGCCATGACATGCTCCGGTCCGTCGTGACGCAGATACTGGCCACCCAACCGGCCGAGGAAAACACCGGAGGACTTCAAGAGGCCGGCGGCGCCGATCTCCGATGACTTCGCCCATCGTGCTGAACCATACGTCGTCGTCAATCGCGCCTGACGACCGCGAACCACGCTGCCGATTATCGCCGCACCCGCTCCGACCAGGCCACTCGAGGCGGCGATCAATCCACCGCGATTGAAGACCTGCGGCGCATAGGCCTCATACGCGTACCACCATTGGAACAAGCGCCACGGGTAGTAGACCGGCACACCATCGAACAGAAAGCAGGGCGCGCCAAGGCGCGACTGAAATCCGAGGTGAGCAGCGGTCCACTGCGTCGCGAACCACGCGCCGCCGATCACGATCGCGAAGACGGTGAAGACTTGACCGACCAAAATGTTATTCGAGGTCATCGTTGCGATTCATCCCGTCGCCATCTGTGCTGCGCGTGCAGTCCGATGCGTGGAGAATCGACATCCGCGATGCGCCTGTCAATCGACGGAAAGTGTGATTTCTGCGGTGATTTCCAGTGTTTTCTTAACCTGGCGTAGCGCGTCGTAGACCAGCGTAGTCAAGCGCACAATCAACGGTGCAAAAAATATTTCAAAATATTTTTGATGTGCGCGTAATTTGAGCGACTGGCGGACAAGTTTGCGCAAAACTGCGCAAAGTGATCAGAGCGATCGGGATCTTGAACGACCGAGTTCCCAGTTCACGCGCGCACCGTCGATGATGGCGCTCACCTCTTGGCCCAGCCGCTTCTCGATCACCGGCCGCCAGGGGACCAGCGAGAAGCCGACGCCGTCATCGAGCATGGCGAACCGTCCGCTGGTGAGCTGCACCGATTCGCGATAGGTACCCGAAACTCGCACGCCGTCTTGCGTGGGACGATGCGAGAGATGGGTCGCCGCCTCGATCCGTCCCACCGCCTCGGCGATCTCGCGGTCCCTCAAGGTGGTCAGGAGATTCTGGGAGAGCAGCATGCGTTGCCCCGACCGCCGCGCCAGACCTTGCGTTTCCAAGAAGGCTTCCCGATCGGCGAGTGACTGTCGAATGCTCGATCCAAATTCGGTATTCGGCAGCGCCGATCCCTTGATCAATTCCTGATCCAACCAGGTGGCGCCGATGGCCTTGACCTGGCGCTCTACGGCCAAGTGGCAGCGCACGTCGACCGTCGCGCCACCCAAGCGATTGAGGTCATGGGATCGGCCGCGTTCCGGCAGATCCGGCGGGATCTTCCAAGTGCCGTCGCTCAACCGTTCGACTACTCCGCCGCGCCGGAGTGCCTCCAAGCGCCTGACGTGGGCCTCGACGACCGCGGCGGGATCTCGCGAGGGCGATGCTTCCAGGCGCAGCTCGCGCAGATGGTCCTCCGGACGGTAGAGACCATCGCGCGATACGGCGACAATCACTCGATCCGCTGCCCGGGTGTCCGCACCTCGAAGCGTGACGATCGCGCCCTTAGGAATCGCCGTGATGTCGACGTCGCCGGAGAGCGCCGCGTAATAAGCGCGACCGTCCAGACCATCGATGATGACGTAGCCCCGGTCGCTCAATTCGTCATGCAGCCCTTTGCCCACGACCCGCCCCGTCACCGGCGGCGAACGCGCTGCATCGAAGACCTGGTGCTGCTGCAGATCCTTGCCCATCGCCCGCTGCATCGTGCGCACGATGTCGCCCCGCTCGCCCATCGCGCGCAGAACCTGAGGCGCGTCAGTGGAGACCCGCCAGATGCCGGGTTCCAATGCCTCGGCGAGTCCCATCGTCGTTAGATGCTTGAGCCGCCCGATGATGGCCCCACGCCGGTGACTGCCGCCCGTCTCGTCACCCAGCGATCGGACATCGAAGCGGCTATCGATCGTATGATACTCGATGGTCGCATCGAGGCCGGTCCAGCGCTGCTGCGTGACCTCCCGGGTCGCGGCCACGTCGAGTTCCTGCTGAGTGCGCGGGCCCAACCATTCCGTCGCGATCTCGCTCGCACGCGCCCGCATGCCGTAACCGATGTACTCACGGGCGATGATGAGGTCCTTGCCGGTCTGGTCCTTTCCCCGAAGGACGATGTGCGTATGCGGGTGCTCGGTATCCCAGTGATCCACCGCAATCCAGTCGAGGCGCGTTCCGAGATCACGCTCCATCTGACCCATCAAGTCCCGCGTGAACCCTTTGAGGTCCTTGAGCTCCGTGCCGTCCTCCGCCGAGACGATGAACCGAAACTGGTGCCGATCACCCCGCCCGCGCTGCTCGAAGTCATCGTTGTCGACCTCGTCGTGGATCGGACCGTAGGCTCTCCCACGCTCACCGTCAGGCGTCGTGCCGTCCCGCTCGAGGTAGCGTAGATGCATTGGAGTGGAACGTCTGCCGGCCTGGGCTAGGTTCACGAGGCGCGCCTTGATCGAGACCCGTCGGGATCGGGCGGTAGTCCGCTCACGCGCAAGCCGCGCAGCCACGAACCCCCGATCCAACTTGGCACCCGGTCGGACCCGCCCACCCTGACCTTTGCCGATCCCTACATGACCCGCCAGTGACGTGGCTTTGACGACCCGGGATATGAAGCGCGGGGACGCGGATCCCTTGCCCCGAGGCGTCCCGAGCTTCGGCCGAAACGAGTCGTCGTCAGATCTCGCCATGGATGCCCGAGGGCGAAGCCAATCGGGTTCCAGCGCAGATGACGCATGCAAGCGCGTTGATCCGCATGAGGTTTCGTCGAACCCGCAAGGTGCGACACGAAAGATTGAGGTGCGCTAACCCCATGTGCAGACTGCCTTTACCCGAACGGTGGTACCGTTCGCTTTTATCTTGCCCTGCCGCTCTTCGCTCCCCGCCGCCCCTCCTCGCTCGATCGGCCGGGCAAGATGTCGCTGCACATCCCGGATAACCGATGTGCGAGCCCGTGACGGTAAACGAGTCACCAAGTCCACAAAGGAAACGCTCGGCCGATGACGCTTCGCACGTGAATCGGGCCGAAATACCGACTATCGAACGAGGCGGGATTGGTGTCGCTCAGCAGGAATAATTCGCCGGTCTTGAGCGCGCGACACTGCCGCCACGCATCGAGATTCCGGCCGCGGCGGTCATGCGCCAGCGTGACCGCCGCGAGCCGCCCGTCGATGAGAACTCTGTTGCCGGAGAGACAAACGCGCTGCTCTGGAACCGCCGCGATCCGTTTCAAGAGCGGCACAGACTTGGGCAGATACTGGCGTTCATCCGCAAGCGTTGCCATCTCGTCGGGCAACCTCGTCAACACGTACTGCCCGACTTTCAAATCCCCTGCTCGTGTCACCCAGTACCATCCCGGCGGCGCGCTGGTCGTGGGGTTGTAGACCAGACGGCAGGCCGGATTCGAACGCATCCCAAGCGCTGTGATAGCACTCGCTCCAACAAACCAAATCGCGATGGATCGAGCCCGGCTCATGCGAAAATCCGCAATCGATTCAGGTACGCAGCGTGGGCGTCCCGTGTGTACTCCGGTAGCAAATCCCGCGCAATGATCCGGTTCTGCACGGTGCGCCAGTAATGCGGGCTCACGTCCGCCGGATTGATCCTCAAGGCCTCAACCTGGCGTATCAGTGCGAGCACTCGACGGATGTTGCCCTTACCGGAGACCCGGAGCAGAACCTCCGCTCCCGGGTCCACATCCGCGATCCGAGTGGCCGTCTCCCACGGGGATGCAGCACGCAAAATCGACAGCTGCCACAGGATGGTACCGTACTCATTACCGTGCCATCGAAGCGTCGAGAAAACGGTATGCGGCGTGAAATACAGGTAGCGTTGAAACTTGCTATGGTCTTCCTCGAACACCGGCTGTCCGAATCGCAATAGCACACGGCATCGCTGCGGCAACGAGATCACCCTTACTCGGGTCATTGCCAGGGTCATGGCTCACGATCCGAGTAGCTAGCAAACTCTCGCTCGAGCAGTTCGCGAAGCAGATCGGCGACCGTCGTGCCGCCGGACAGTGCCGCCAATTTGATCCTCCGTCGCAAATCCGCGGTGATGTCGAGCGTTAGGCGGGCCGAATAGATCTCCGCTCTCGACGCACTCTCCGAAGCGCGTGCGACGCTGCCTTGTTTCACCCATTCCTGTGCCAGTCGGGTGGGTTGTTTCACGTTCAGCGTGAGGCGTTTGGTGCTCATCGACCGAATCTCAACACATCGAACATCAACGTCGCGACTTCGGCCTGGGCGGCTCCCACCCGGTTCAGTTCCCGTACCAATTGCCCGTTGATCGCACTCTCCGCAAACGCAATCCGTTGGCTGATGGCGCCGTTCAGTACCGGCAGATCAAACTGCTCGAGGGCGCTCGCGACTTCACGTCCGATGATCGTCCGTCCGACGCGCCGGCTGATCACGAAGGCGGCCCGCAAGGTGGGTTTGTAGATCATCGCCTCCCGTACCAGCGACACGATTTCGGTGCACGCCCAGACGTCATACGGTGACGGCTGGACGGGGATCAGGACCACGTCGGCCGCGAGTATTGCCGAGCGCGCCAAGGCGGTGACTCGCGGCGGTCCGTCGATGACGACATGATCGACGATACGGGCGATGGCCGGCACCTCCTGGTGCAGCGTTTCGCGCGGTATCCCAACGACGCCGAAGAGACGCGGGAGACCGGCGCGTTGTCGTGCTTGCGACCAATCGAGTGCAGAACCCTGCGGGTCCGCATCGATAACCATCACCTGATACCGCGAGCAGGAAAGTTCCGCCGCCAGGTGCATCGCCAGCGTCGTCTTGCCGACACCGCCCTTTTGATTGAGGAACGCGATGATCATGCGCGAGCTCCGTGGTCTCGACCGCCGCGTTCGCTCCGAGCTTTTCTTGGGCACTGCGGCGTAGTCGAGCGCACCCGCCGTCGGTTATCCACCGCGCTCCGCTCAGCGTCTTCCGTTAGAGAAACTTGTTTCGTTTCTTTGTTAGAAGAGTTACGGATGCCGATTTCAGAATCGGACCAGTGACTTAAGTCACTTCCGTGCGTGTGATAGCACGATAGTCGTGCGAGTGATAGCACGTGCCTGCGTGCGAGTGATAGCACGACACTATTCACAGCTTATCCCCGAATTTAAGTTGCTGACTCAAATGGCGGACGATTCGAGAAATGGGCGGCCGTGTTTTGAGCCGAAATGTCAGCAGCTTTCGACCGTCTGTTCTTTGTTCCACGTGGAGCCTGTAACCTGGGAGCGCTTGAGCCATCGCAATCCGGCGTAGATAAATTGCAAAGTCCGACAGGCGCATCGCGCTCCCCGACTTTGCATGCAGATATTCGACGTCAAACTGCCAACCTGCTTTTTGCTGACCGGCGTGTTTGCGGACCAACCGATAGAGCCATCGCTCGATGCCGCCCGTGAGCGAGAAGTAGATGGGATCGAGGGTGAGGATGAGGCTCGAGTCCAACAACCCACTGTAGAACCAGTCCGGCAGGATGAGCGAGATGCCGCTGGGCCGACCCGCGGCGTCCGCCTGCTCCTTCCATTCGTTGATCCAGGAGAACCGGTGCTGACGCCGCGAGGCAATCTGCCGGATCGAGGTCGCGACTGTCGTCGACTGCAGGCGGTCGAGCGACGCCTTGAGCCGATCGTAATTGCGGCTATCCGTACCACGCCCGACGAAGCGCAGGATCTCGTACGGCGTCGCGACCATCAGCCGTGACGTCGGCAGGCCTTTGTCGCGGGCCTCCACAATCTGCGAGGCGGCCCAGATCAGGACGTCCGCATCCCAGATCGTGGCGATCCCGTGTTCGTGGGTACCCTCCACACGCAGCGACACGTCCTTCGTGCGGAAGCTGATAGGCCGGGTCCGCTTGGACTTGGCCAGCGAGAAAAAGGGATAAGCCATCAAGTCTTGCGAATCGCGAGTCGCGAGGTCGCCCGGGAGCGAGCGAAAGACCGGGAGCTTTGACTCGCCAGGTTCGTCGCGAGCTGAGGATGGGTTGGTCATGCGGTTTGGGCGCGGGCGACTAGACGAGATCGTTGTAATTGGCATCGGACGTGTTATCGCAGATCCGCGCATTGGCCCAGGCTTCCAGATCCGCAATCGCATAGACGACCCGCCGACCGAATTTGCGGAAGCGCGGTCCGCCACCAATCACGCGGCGCTTCTCCAAGGTCCGCGGGGAGATTTTCAAAAAATCTGCTGCTTCCTTGTTATCGAGAAAGAGCGGCGCCGGCTTGTTCGAGTCTTGGGTCATTGAATTACTCTTTCAGTCGTCTTCAGGCGGTCGCAGAACAATCGCTGCGATGTGCAGGGAGTGTTAGATAATCTCAGCGCGTTGAGCAGGGAGAATCGGAATGCCGGGCGATTCCTCCCTGCAATCAACTCGAGTCGAGGTTCAGCAAGGAGCGGTAGCCGCCGGCTGCCAGGGCACGCCCCCGCTTGAGCAAATACCGAACCTGCGCTCGGATCTCACTGTCGGGAGACCAGTCGGCGGTAACCGCCTCCGAGCCGAATAGGGCCTCGGCAATATCCCGGTGCGACGCGCCGGCATCGGCCCCGTCCAACGATTGGAGGATTCGTGCATGGATCAGCGCTGAACGGGTCGGGCGGAAGCGGATGCTCGACTGCGCACCCTCTGCGGAACCGTAAGACGCATCGAATGCTTTTACAGCCCGGCAACAGACGTCGAGAGCGGCGCCCGCGCTTACCTGATAGCCGTAAGGAGCGTCTGCGGCCAGGTCAGAAGCTATTACGGCGCGCGTGACGCCAAGGGAATGTTTAGCGGTAACGTGCAACCCCGTTCCATCGTGCGCCAGGGATTTTCGACCCGGAATGCACCACAGCTGAAACGACGGCGCTGCATCGGCGACGCTCGACGGCGTCAACACCACGCTCGACACCGGCGTCGGCGACCAGATCGGTTCCGCCGATCTTGCGTCCAGCCCGGGGTCCTCCCAAATCTTGAGGCCCCACGATGCAGCCGGCGGTATCGCACCTCGGGACCGCGTGGCCCAGGCTGCCCGGTACAGCGCATTGCGACGCAAATACTCCCAAGCCAGACAGACAGGATCCAAACGCAAGGTGTATAGGTAAGCGGCCGAACCGCGCCACGTCGGTAGTTCGTAGTCCTTCACACGATCTCCAATCAATCCCATATTGCATTTCCCGTGTTATTTAAATAACACGTAATACACGATGACTGATATGGACTGAAAAAGCAAAGAGGGGCCCGCTGCCGATATTACTCTTATCCCTGTTTTATCCCGGTGACCATACCTCAAACGGGCAGAGCCACATTAAGGCCATTAGGACATTAGCCCTATTGCGTGTTATTTTATAAACACATAATAATGGCGCAGGACGTTGCGCAGGGAGCACTTCGCGTGTCGATTCACACCATATCGGTTGCACGGACCCCGCCACTCTTGCGCTGTATGCGTGGACTAGGGAGGTTCGCAGCATGAGCGAGTCATTGAAGGCAGCGGTTACTCGAGCCGTCTTGCGGCTATTGGACCCCTTGGTCCGCCTATTGCTGGAGGCCGGCATTGGCGTGGGTGAATTCCACCAGCTTGCCAAAATGGCCTTTGCGCGAGCGGCGCGCGACGCAGCACCGGAGGCTCGCCCCAATATCTCTCGCATCGCGGTGCTCACCGGCATCCCACGGGGCGAGGTCACCGAGATTCTCGGCCGTCCCGATGATCAGCCGCCGGCGGTGGAACGCGGAGGACAGCGTGCGGAGCGCGTGCTCCAAGGCTGGTGGAACGACCCCGAATTCTGCGACGCCGATGGCATCCCTTTACAACTGCCGTTGCGGGGTCCGAAGAGATCATTCGCGGCCTTGGTCAAACGCTATGCCGGCGACCCGCGCACCACAACGCTCGCGAAGGAGCTCCTGCGGGTCAAGGCGGTTCGCCGCGCGCCCGATGGGAAACTGGAAGTCTTGAGCCGCACGTTCGTCACCGCCCGATGGGACAATACCGGGATAGAGATGGTCGGTGACCATGTCCGGGACCTCTTGGACACGCTCGTCCATAACCTCAAACATCCCAGTCGGCCCCGGTATGCGCGCTTCGTCGCCAATGCCGAGCTGGATCCGCGTTATGTGCCGCTGCTGCTTCGCGACATTACCCAGCAGGCAGAGGTTCTCGCTGATACTTTCCAAGACGCGCTCCAGGATCCAGAACGCAGCATTCGGCCGGCGCGGTCCGCACAGGACGCGCACCGCATCACCATCGGTATTTTCGTGGTGGATGAGGCGACTCTCGTCGCCGCCGCCTCGCCGGCGGTCATCCCTGCCCGCCGCCGCGCGAAGGGCTAAAGGCTCCATGTCACCACGAGCACCCGCAACAACGAGTCGGTCCCGACCCGGTAAACGCAAAACTTCCACCGGCCCGAGGCCGGCGCCGCGCGACTCCGCGCGTGCGCGGGCATTCAAGCCGGCGACCATGAAGGACAAGGAACGCATGGTCGAACAGGTATTTCGCGTGATGCTCGAGTTTGGTCATGACTTCGGCGTTCCGCCTTCCGGCACTCGCCGCGCGTTTAGAAACGCCGAGCGCGCGGTCGGGTCCACACCCTACCGGCCGCAAGAGGCTGTCGGATACCAAACCTTGCATCAAATCGGAGAGATCTTAAACGCCTGGCACGTGGAACCCGCCTATCTCGATGAGCGGGGTGATCCGCGATCGCTGCCCATGGCCGGACTCAAGAGTTTCGCCACGCTTTGCCACAGGTTCTTGCCACTGGTCGACTCGCGCGAGATCGCGGACATGCTGATTGCAGAGAATCTGCTTAAAGCAGATGCACACGGTGCCGTGACCCCGCTGAGCAGAGCCGCACGTCTCTCGAGTGACAATGCGTTGATGTTGGACCGTATACCGCTGCTGCTGCACGCCTTTGCGAGCACGCTGCGGCACAACGCCCGCCGCACGGATCGATCGGTCGGGACGCGATGTGAACAGGGCACCATGCTCGACCGAATTCCGGTCGAAGCGATTCCCGAATTTAACGACCTGGTCAAAACATTGGGCCACACGCTCCTTAATCAGACCGACACCTGGGCGAGTCGGCGGCAAGTTGCGGAAGGTGCACAGACACCCGGCCGCCACGCGAGGGTGGGCGTCGAGGTCTTTGCGTATGTCGAGGCCGAGCCCAAGCGCCGCAGGAGCCGCCCAAAGTGACGGATCGCGCATGCCGCATCGCTCACCGCGCGAGATCAAACAGTCGCCGGAGGTGTTTGACATTGAATGTCGACGACCGCGCGGTCGCCGCGCTGATAACTGGGTGTGGTATCCATCGAACTCGGGAGCGGGCTCCATGAAGAAGGATTCACGCGCGAGCAAACAGAAGCGGGTTCCACGGGTGAAGCGCATCGATGGCGCTCGCCACTGGCCGAAGACCCTCGATCAGATCATTTGGCTGTTGCTGCGCGGCGGGATTGCGCCAGATGACATCAACCGGGTAGTCAACGCAAGTCTTCATCGGCATCGAGAGACCGCTCCGCTCACAATGCCGGCGCCCGAAGTCCTCGAATACTCGCGCATCCTGACTCATTGGCAAAATGAGCCGAGGTATCTGGATGAAACCGGCAACCCCCTGCTGCTAAAATTGGCTGGACGGAGGCCGAGCTTCTCGTCCCTCGTACGCGAGTCCTTGTCGGGTGGAAAGGCCGCGAGCGTCCTCGATAGTCTCCTGGCATACCGACTGGTGGCCCGCACGCGCGATGGCAAGATCCGCATGCTCGAGACCGCATTTTTGCCGCGCGGCGATCAACAAGCGCAGTTTCTGGCCTACACTCTCTCCTCGCTGGAGGGGATCGTGGACACGTGTTACGCGAATCTCACGACGCCCGATCGAGCCCGGCAAATCGGACAACTCCAGCGCGTCGTCCTAGCCGAACGCTTCGACATGAAGCACCTCGCCGCATATGACAGGTTCTTACGCGAGAGCGCCGAGGCCTTCTCGGTCAAGCATGATGCCTGGCTCAAGCGCCGTGAAGTGAAGGACCCAACCGCAAGAGGAAGCCGCGTAGGCTATGTCGGTGTAGGAATCTTTGGCTTTGTAGCACGCTGAAGTTCCGAATTTTTCAATGCTCGTATTTGGCTGATTGTCTCTCTACAGCTGCCATTGCTTGGTCGAGCTGTGTCACCAACTCTTGCATCGAATCGCCGCCGCCAATCCTCACCAGGAAAGCCAGGGTGGTCCGCAACAGGAATAACACACTCTTCAGCAGGGCTCTGAGTTCTTCGTTTTCTGCTTCGAGCTCAGTCTTAGTCACTTGACGCCTCACTCTGACAAAACCGACCGCCCAGCGGATTGGCGACGAAGCTCTGCGCCGAGAAGCAACACGCAGGAAATAGGTGACTTAAGTGCGTGCGAGCCACACGGACATCAGCGCGTAACAATGAATCGATGCCATCCCAATCATCACGAGTGTACGAAGGTTCCCTGTCGTTTATCAATTAGATTCCGATAGCCAGCCGTCCGCCGACCAGGCTATTTTCCTGTTAAATTTGAATGGAAAAGCCATTCGCAACTACCGCCATGCAGATCGGTCGAGCGACAGTATCGACATGGCGGCGTTGTTATGTGGGTGACTACTGATTACTCCGGACGACTCTCGGCCTCGACGTCATGCGCCGACGGCTGCAAACCTTGCAGGTAGTCGACAGCGCGCTGGGCATGGGCCGCGGCCGAGAAGATCGCGCGGGGGTCATCCTGCAGAATCTTGAGCCAATGCCCGATATACGCGGCGTGATCCTCGCGCGGCTCGGCGGTGACCCCCAGGGTCGCACACAGGAACGCAGCACCCAACTCGGCCACCAACTCCTCGCGGGAATAGCCCTTGTAAGCGTAGCGATGAGATTCGAAATGGCGATCAAGCCGGCTGCTGTGCTTGGTCCAGTGAATCAATTCATGCAGCTGGGTGGCGGCGTAGCTCTCCGAATCGGTGAAGCAATCGGGGTGCGGCAACTGAATCGCATCGCCCATTTCGGTGTAATAGGCCTGATCGCCGCCATGACGGATGGTCGCCTTCGTCGCCGCCAAGAAATCTTCAGCGGCGGCGTTGAGCTTCAGCCGATCCCGGGGCGGTTCGGCTGCGGGGACGAAGTCTTCCGGCAACCCCTCGATCTGGTCGGTGTTGAATACCGTGTAGGCGCGGAGCAGGTAGACATCGCGCTGATTCACTGTGCCGTCGGTCTCGATCGATTTCATGCTCAGGCTGTTGGCATAGACGACCTGCGAGCCCGCCTCGCCTTTGCGGACATAGCCTCCGAGCTCGAGCGCCTGGCGGTAGGTCATCCAGCGCGTGGACTGGTATCCCTTCTGGATTGCCTCCGACCACAGCAGCAAGATGTTGATGCCTCGGTACGGCTCACCGGTATAACGCAGCGGCAGATGCACGCCACCCCCCGCGTGGCCAGCACTCCACGGCTTGATCCATGGCCGGACTCCCTGATTAAGGTCGGCAATGATCTTGTCGGTGACGCGGGTATAAAGGTCGGCTCGGGCTGGTTTGGTCATGGTCGTTCTCTCCGTCATGTAGGGTGTGGGGTCATGCGCTCCGAAGTGGGTCGCGCATGGCCCATGCCCGTCGGCGAGACCGGGGAGGCAAAGTGCAACGGCGTTTCTGCCGGAGGGGGATCACCCGACCTGCACAAGGCTTCCGCGGAAGGTCGGGGAGACCGGCAGAAACGGCAGCGCTTTACCCTTGCACGGCGCCAGGGGCAGCGCCCCTTAGTGCCTTGGATCGTTGCCGTGGCACTCTCAATCGCGCGGGGAGGACCGGCCTCTTGTCAGGGTGCGAATCCGCAAATCCGGGATTCCGCAAATACAGAAATACGACTGCCGTACACGTGCGCGTTCTCCGGCACAGCTGCAAATCCACGTACCGACGGTGCGGCCAAGCAGCCCGCATCCGGGGCCTTTCAATCCGAATCGGGGCCTTGCGGCCCCGATCGAACGCCATCGTTCTTAGGCGTCCTGCCGCGGCTCGTGAACGCGCAGCACCAGCTTGCCGGCGACCGGCAGCGCACTTAAGTTGACGTTGAAGCCTTTGCCGTCCTTGTTCTCGAAAGCGACGCCGATGCGGATCCAGTTCGCCTTCTCCTCCCCGTCCCGGGTGTAGTCCTCGACGACGAAGACGTCGAAACGTCGGGCGACGGCGGGTTGATTGGTCTTGCTCATGCTGTGATCTCCGTTAAGTTGTGATTGCGATACCGCTCATGCGGCGAGGATCCAGCAGTGCAGCGGCTAAGAGCGCGTGCAAGACGACGTGGAATAAATGCGCAGCGACCGCCGGCGTGGTATTCAACACCACGTCCGGGGGCGCGCAGTCGTTTATGCCGTCGAAAGCGTCTTGCACGCGTGACGAGCGGAACTAGGATTCCTCGAATAACGCAGGAGGGATTACAACCACAACCGAGAGCGCAGACGGAGCTTGCAAGCCGCCGTCGGCTTTCGCGGCGTTCATAGAGCGATCCGGAATGCTGGGCCGTCGAACAGGCAGCGGCGTTGTCACGCAGGGGCGGCCACTCGACAACGGAATGGGCTGATGCCAATCCGGCGCTGGTGTCTCCACATGTTCCCGAACCGGGCCGACGCGTGGACCTCGTGTCGAAGCCGAAAGGCACCGAATCGCCAAGGCCACGCGGCGTTGAATTCCGAGTCGCACATCGATCTGGCGCATGCGTCGGGACGGTATCCGAAAGGCACCCAAGAGAAACGGCGATGCGGCGGAAACCGCATCGCCGTTGGGGCCTAGAGAAGGCCTCTTTCCGCAAAACTGATCGCGGTATCACCGGCTGTTACGATATGGTCGATGAGTCGAATGTCCACCAATTCCAGAGCGGCTTTCAGGCGTTGCGTGATCATCTCATCGGCCTGGCTCGGCTCCGCAATTCCCGACGGATGATTGTGTGCCTTATGTGCCCCTGATCGTTTTGTGCCCGATGATCGTAAGTGCTTGCAGCGGCTGACAATGTTGTTCGGAAAGGCCACATAAAATTGCCCTCGGCCCCGGGCTGTACCGGGACCAACAAATGAAATGGGTGGTTGTATAGGGGGCCGCCATGCCGAGCGTTCAGGCCAATGTCAATCGCTCGAAGTTCCGACAGGACCGCCACGAAGCGGCAGCTCAACGCGTGCGGTAAGCTGGGAGCCTTGCTGCACACCCCGGCGGTCTAAAGCCGATTAGATCTCATGCGTACTCCAATGGATGATTTAGACGAAGCGACTCGTGCGCTGGTCGGTACAAGTAAGCGCGATCCAAGCGCGCGCGAGGCGTCTGATCCCAGATCAACGTCGGAGCTTGTTGCTGTCTACCTTAAGAATCCTGAAACGCATGAGGCTGGGCAGGCTTTGGGCATTGTCCAATATCGCGGTGGAAGAGAAGAGTTTGATATTGCGGCAGAGCTTTCGATGAGCAACCTGCCACAGGAGCGGCGAGTTGCAGCGGACATTCTCGCTCAATTGGGATGGCAAGATAGGACGTATTTAGACGAGTCTATTGGAATACTTCTTGGTCTACTCGACGATAAAGACGCAACAGTACTTCAGGCGGCAGCGATAGCCTGTGGCCATCGCAAGAGTCCGCGATCCGTTGCCCGACTCGTTGCACTCGCAGCGCATCCTAGCAATGAAGTTCGATACGGCGTTAGTTACGGCCTCGCTGGACAAGACGAGTCAGCCGCGCTTGCCGCGCTTGTAACCTTATCGAAAGACCAGGATCGAGACGTTCGAGATTGGGCAACTTTTGCACTTGGATCACAAACAGATCTTGATACGCCAGAACTGCGCGAAGCTCTGCGCGCAAGGCTATCGGACGATGATCCCGAAATCCGCGGCGAAGCGCTTGTAGGTTTAGCTCGTCGGTCCGACGAGCATCTCAAGAATGCGGTTCTAAACGAGTTGAGCGGAGAGTTCACGGGCGACTGGGTCTTCGAGGCTGCCGAAGCCATTGCCAGCCCTGACTTCATTCCTGCGCTGGAGGGCATGCGTGCTCGGATGAGCGACGACTTGCCGGAACGGTTCTTCAATCGACTCGACGCGGCGCTGATGGCATGCAAAAAACGCGCATAACCTAACGGTGCTGGTTCCTACCGAAGCAGGAACCAGATCCGTCGAGAAGTCAGAGCAATCCGCGTTCGGCAAAGCTCAATATGCCGGTTCCGGTGACGATCAAGTGATCGAGTAATCGCACGTCCACCAAAGCCAGCGCCTCTCGTAGCCTCTGCGTAATGAGCTCGTCCGCTTGGCTCTGATCTTGGACCCCCGACGGATGGTTATGATACGCGAGACAGGCCGCCGCCCCCTTGAGCAAGGCGAGCTTCACCACCTCGCGAGGATGCACGCTGGCGCCACTCAGAGTGCCGCGGAACAGATCGATGCACTCGATGACCCTGTGTCTTTGATCGACCAGGATGAGTCCGAAAATCTCATAGTCCAAGTGGCCGAGACGGGTCGACAGGTACTCCCCGACCCGCTTGGGTGACTGCAGTAGCGCACCCCGGCGTACTCGATGCGCGAGAACTTCGCGCGCGGCGGTCAGGATCTGGGCGCTGGTCGCAGGCTCCACGGTTCCGTCGGTCCCGTGATAGAAAAGATTATGATTAGACATCGTCGTTCTCCGGTCTTGATCGGGCGGATTGCCCGAGTCCGGAGTCAGGCCATCGCAGCGCAGTCCGTCACAGGCTGGCCGTCCGGCCACGCGGCGAGTAGAGGAACGCGCGTGAGCGCGTGAGCAACGGAGCGCCTTGACGGCGAGATCGATGGCGTAGGATCCAAGGACCAGAGGCAATGCCCCACCCCTTCTGCGGGCTTCTCTGCGCCTCATGTCCTTCAATATCCTGCATGACTGCCCTTGAATGCGTTGATGGCACTGCGCAGTCTCCCCGAGAAGTGGCCCAACATACGACTCCCAAATTTAGCCTCTTGCATGGGATACCAGATCGCACATCGCCCGTATCAGTTCGATGGAGTCCGGCCTCGACCTTGCAGTCGAGGCCGGCACACCGGATCAAAGGCTGGTCAGCCAATTTAGCAGGGAAGGATCATCGTTCCAGAGAACAGCGCTGTTCCCTCCGGAGGGAGCACACAACGCCATGGCTTCCGACTTCATGCGCATCGTGATCTCGGCGTAACGGTGCGTCGTGTTGAGGCTGACGTGCCCGAGCCAACCTCGAATGACGTTGACGTCGACACCGGCTTCCAGCAAATGGACAGCCGCCGTGTGTCGCCACACGTGCGGAGAAACGCGCCGTTGATCGCCAGCGCCGGTGGTCTCGACATCGGCGGTGAGACGGCGCACCCGCTTGTAGATCCCGAAACGCGTGAGCGGTCGTCCCGAACCGGATACGAACACGGCGCCGTCCGGCTCCGAAACGCGTCGACCAACGAGCAGAGCGAGCTGCTCGGAGGTCTCCTGCCAGAGAGGACACGCCCGCCACTTGCCTCCCTTCCCAAGCAGGCGCACGGCGGGTGGTCGCTCCAGAGTGAGGTGTGCTATGCGCAGGTCCGAGACCTCCTGAACTCGGGCACCGGTGTTGTAGAGGAACAGCAGCAGAGCGCGGTCGCGAAGCGCGAGCCTGCCGAGGTTCGGCAAGCGCGAGAACAGCGCCTGCACGTCGTCCCGTGAAATGAACCGGGTGTCGGGCATGGGCGTGCGTTTAGTCGGGATCACCGCGATCTGTTCGCACAGGCGAAGTGCCTCTGGGCTGCGCCGTCCCAGATACTCGAAGAATGTGCGTAGTGCGGCGAGCCGTTGGTTCCGGGTGGCGACACTATTATGCCGGTCCTCCTCAATGTGGCGCAGAAATCCGAGTACCAGATCGAGACTGAGTTCTGCGAGCTGCAATCGGCTGACAGGACGACCCGTACCCTTCGCAACGAACGGGAGAAATAGCCGCAGGGTATCCCGATAACTACGCACGGAACTCTGACGAAGCCCTTTCTGTTGCCGTAGATAGTCCACGAAGAAATCGTGAACCACCGTACCGACCGTGAGGGCGCTCATGAGCGCACCTGCCTGACCGCGCTGCTAGCGAACGCCTCGAAGCGGTGGTTGGCGGAGGCGAGCAGATCACTCGTGATCGTGAGGTACACGGCGGTACTGTGGATGCCCACGTGACCCAAGAGTGTCGACAGGTGGTTGAGTCGTGCCTGTGGATCGATGCCGTCGCGATACCACCGCAACAACGTTCGAACTGCGAACGTATGCCTGAGCCCATGGACGCACGGCGCTCGTGTACCCGATGGCACCTCGAGCGCGAGCCGCGGCATAATGTGGTCACGGAAAGCGTTACGGATCGAGTTGGTCACGACCGTCGAGCGTCCGTTCCATGTGAAGAACGGGGCATCGGGAACCGGAAATCCGAGGCGCTGTTCACGTAGGATGGCGTAGGCTCGTAACCGCTCTGTGAGCCGGGGACCGAACGGCACCATCCGGCTCTTGCCGAACTTGCTGTTACGCACGAGAAGCACTCCGCCCTGCAAATCAACGTCGCCGCACTGCAAGCGAGAGACTTCGCCGATGCGAAGACCGAGGCCTGCAAGGAGCGCGAACATCGTCGCGTACGTTGGCCCACGGTGGGGACATCTGTTCCCATCCGGTAGCTCGGCCGCGTACTCGAGAATCCGCCGGATCGTGTCAGGGTCATAAAGATACGGCAATCTCCGGGCTGTCTGCCGTTGCGGCCGCGTGGTCAAGGGCGAAATCGCGAGCTCCTGCTGGTCGACCATCCACTCCAACAGCCGCCGCACCACCCCCACCAGGTCGTTGTAGCTCGCTCCACAGGCGCGCTCCCTCGAGGCCAGAAACGCATCAAGGCAGGAGGATGTCACGTCACCAATACGCTGGATACCTTGATCGACGAGATACCGATCGAGGAGACGCAACTGCCGATCCTCGGTGTTGAATCGGCATCCCATCAATCGCTTGGCGGCGAGATACCGAGTGATCGGATCGGCAAGCACACTCTCAAATCGTTGCCAGACGACGCGGCTCATAGCACGTCCTCCGCATCCCCGGTGGTGAGGGCCCGGAGCTTGTGCAAAGCGATCTTGGCGTAGACCTGGGTCGCGCCATCCGAGCGGTGGCCGACATAGTCGCCGATCTGCTTGAACGGGACGTCGGCCTCGACCAGCCGCTGCACGCAGCTGTGCCGGAATGTGTGAGAACCAGGGCGCCGGACTTTGATGCCGGCGCGTGTCAGATATAGGCTGGCTCTCCCGGAGATCGCCCACTGACCGATACCGCGATAGGGCGCTACCAAACTGATGAACAGGTGCCGATCGGTGCACTGGGGACGGGCGTTGCGCAAATAGTCGATGATCGCCTCGCCCACTCGCGCCGACAATGGATAGGTCGTCGAGTTGCCCGCCTTGCGACCAAGAACATGGAACCTCGATCTAGGCCAGTCAATCGCCGAGAGCTCCATCGCGGCGACCTCCTGCGCGCGCAATCCGTAGGTCGCAAGCAGCATCAGGGCAGCGAAGTCACGCTTCCCAACAGCCGAGCGCCGATCAATACTCGCGAGGACACGTTCGACATCGCTCCACGGGATCGCGCGGGGAATCGATGCTTGCTTATAAGTCCGCCCCCGTGGCACCGCGCGGCTGAGATCGGTTGGCGTGATCCCTTGCCGTCGTAGAAACCGCAAAATTACCCGCAATGCGCCAGCTCTGGACTGCCGTGCACAGGCCTGCAGGCCCGCGGTGCTGTCGATCAGGAACCGGTTGACGATCGCCGGAGTCAGCGTGGACAGATCAGTGATCGCCTCCGACAGCAGGAAGCGCTCGAAAACCCTCAAGTGGTGTTCGTAACCGGTGAGCGTAGCTTGCCGCAAGCCTCGCTCCTGGCGCAGATGGCCCTGAAAGCCCGGCAACAAGTCTTGCAGCGGCCACGGCTGCCGCCGCTCAGTGCCCACAAAATCGGGGAGCACAAGTCGCAGCAGCTCCTCGACCGTCGGTCGTGGCCCCGCGCGCAACGATCGAGCGTAAGACGGCGTGTGCGGCTTACGTCCGCGCGTGCGCTTCCACTCTTCGATGAACGGCTCTATCTGCGCCGGCAAATCCTCGAACGCACGAACCTGCCGATCGGTCACAAACCGATCGAAGAGAATCACTGTCTGAATCTTGTATAGGGCCGAAGCGCGCGACTGCTGTCGCGCTGACAACCACTCTGCGTACCGACTGATCGGCGCTCCGAGCCATAGAGACCGAATGCGATCAATCGTCAAAGTCCGTGAAAAGTAATGCTCCAACATGACAACCACTCCTCTGTTTTAGACATGGAGTGGGTAGCGTCCGCCATTGTCGCCGTTATGTGGCCGACGCTCGGATAAAATCGAACGATATCAGGACTATTGGCGCCGAGGGACACAAAACGAACGGGGGCAGATAACGCGCATTCTGTTCCGCGCCACATAATGTGCCACTATCACGGCCGCGGCGTTATGGCGCAAAGAGTTCTTGACCACGATCCGCGGATGGACCGAGGCTCCTTACGCCTGGCTTTTTCCGGATGTCTTTAACTCCAATCAAACTCTATCAGAGGCAGAGACTTAGAGTGCGTTAGACTGTTGACACTTTCCACGCGAGCAACTCATACAATATGCGTGGTATTTCATGTCAAGAGCGCAATCCGTATTGCGTTCAGATCGTGACTTTTGCTTCCGGTGAGCGCTTTCCCTTGTTGATCGATGCATCGACAGGCGCGCCGCGTTTTCAACCGACGCTCTATGCGACGACTCATCTGCGTGCCCGAGGTCGAGCGACCGAGACCATCCATCAGGCTTTGCGTTCGATCATAGTGCTTGAACTCACGCTCGGCCGACTGGGTGTCAATCTCGATCGAAGAATGAATGAGGGAAGACTACTGGACCGCGGCGAGATCGATGAGATTGCGCGCGGGTGCAGCCTGCCGTTGGAAAGTATCGTTCGGGAATCCTCTGGTGGGTCATGCGCGTCGCCGTCGTTGCGACGAGGGAAGGGCTTTGAACGGGTTCGTATGGCAACGAAGACGGTGCCTCCGCAAATCGATCCCTCGACGGCCGCGATCCGTATCCATTACATCCGGGACTATCTCAAATGGCTGACGGCGAACCGATTGTTCTCCCTGAGTCCAAGAGACGGAGCTTACGCCGCGCTCAAAGTCAGTGCGGACCTCGTCTGCGGGGTACTCGCGGAGCTCGCTCCGGTCTCCTCGAAGCGGCATGGGGTGACGGATAGGAAAGGGTTCTTGCAGACGGAAATCGATACGATCCTCGCGGTCATGGACCCCGCGTCGCCCACCAATCCGTGGAAGGGCGAGCATATCAAGGCACGTAACTTCCTCATTGCGAAATGGCTCGTCGCGCTCGGCATCCGGCGCGGCGAGTTGCTCAACGTTCGCATCGACGACATCGACTTCCAAACCGAGCGGGTGACGATCGAACGCCGCCCCGACGATGCGCGCGATCCGCGTCCGAATCAACCGCGCGTGAAAACCCGAGGTCGGGATCTGCCGATCGGATCAGCGCTCGCGGCGCTGACGCATGAATACGTGCGCACGCAGCGGGCCACGCAAGGGAATGCGCGCAAACACGGCTACCTGTTCGTCGCGAACGGCACCGGGGCGCCGCTGTCGCTTCCACAAGTCGCAGCGATATTTACCGACCTACGCAGGAGTCGGCCTGAATTGCCGCGCAATCTCATGCCGCATGTCCTCGGTCGCCACAGTTGGAACACGCGCTTCTCGGAACTCGCGGACGAACGGAAACTCTCGGCGGAGCTGGAAAAGAAAGTGCGCTCGCGCGCGATGGGGTGGAGTGAAACCTCCAACACCGCGGCGACCTACACGCGCCGCCATGTGGAACGGGAGGCCGACGAACTCATCCGCGCCCTCTACGACCGGTGAGGGACAACGCGGCGTCGAAGAGACGTAGCCCACGTCTCGCTCGATCACCACCGGGTTCATTGCCACTGGCTCTGCCGACATCGGCGCGAACGCGTGGAGGACAGCAGTTCGATCCGCGGGAGGAGATCTGGGTCTGGCGTGACGCGGTATCGCGGGCCTCCTTGAATTTTACGAGCCTTGTGCCCCTGCTCTGCCCGGCAATGCTGAACTCGTTCAAAATTGTGATGCTATGGGTGGCCCAGAACCGAGCGACGGGCGGCGTTAACACGGACTTTAATAAGCTGCTTATGTTCTTCCGGTTCGTGCGAGCCTCCCGCCGCGGCGACCTGGTGAAGATCACGGGAGCGGACATCCTGAATTACCGGGCTGCGCACCTGCACGATGGAACGCTGCAACGAGTACGACCGATCCTTCGCAAATGGTATTTGATGGGCCTCGCCGGCGTAGATGACGCGGTTGCGCTACTCGAGAACTTGCGCACCAAGGACCACGTGAAGGGTCGTGCGGTGCGCACCCATGACCCCAAGATGGGACCCTTTACGTCGATCGAGTTCGACGGGCTTATCTCGGCCCTCGATCAGCGCGTCGCCGACGGTTCGATGGATGCGAGTTACGCCGTCTTGGCGTACCTCCTGATCGGTCTCGGTATCAGGCCCGCCCAATGCGCACTCCTCAAGGTGCGCGATATCCGGTGTGAATGGTACGACGGCCGGCGGCGCTACGTCCTTTGCGTGCCGCAGGTCAAGCAGGGTCATCGCGACGCGCGGGCGGAGTTCCGTGAGCGCGTACTACCGGAAGTCCTCGGCAAACTCGTGTATGACCACGCTGAGCAACTGCGTGGAACGTTGTTTGCTGTCTTCGACGATCCAGACTCGGCGCCGCTCCTCCCGGCGCGGGTCCCGAGCGTCGCGCGGGCACGCGGCTACGAATACCACTCGGTCGCGCCCGACCTGACGCAAGGACTGCAGAAGGCATTGGCCAATCTGAATGTGTACTCCGAGCGGACGGGGCAGCCTCTACATACACCGCCGATCCGCTTCCGACGCACGTTCGCCACCCGTGCGGCCGCCGCCGGGTGGAGTCCGCCGGCCATCGCCGAGGCGTTGGGCCACAGCAGTACGAAGAACGTGATGGTCTATGTGGAGGCAATCCCCGACATCGCAGCGCGCATCGACCGCGCCATGGCGAGTGAGATGGCGCCGCTCGCCCAAGCGTTCGCAGGGACGCTCATCAAGGATGAAAGCGAAGCCGTGCGCGGCGGCGATCCGGCGAGCCGCATCGTTGACGCGCGGCTCGATCGCAGAGGTAAACCGTTGGGTTCCTGCGGCCAATACTCCTTCTGTGGCTTCAGCGCGCCGCTGGCTTGTTATACCTGTCAACACTTTGAGCCCTGGCTCGACGGCCCGCATGAAGCCGTGCGGGACTCTCTGCTCAAGCGGCGGGCGGATCTGCTGAAGACCACGAGCGCGCAGATCGCCCAAATCAACGACCGACGTATCCTCGCGGTAGAGCAAGTGATCCAATTATGCGCGCAGGCAAAGAATTAGCCGTGAACGCCACGACGAACATCATCCGCTTCAAGCCGCGCGCCACGCTCGAGGCGCAGAAGAATCTACGACGGTTTATCGACCTGTGTCGAGAGGAGCTCACCGTCTTTGGCGCCGACTTGGCCTTCGATGAGAATGCCTGGGACGTCTCGGACTTCGTCCATCTGAAAGGCAAAGCCGGCCGACGCCGACTGGTCTTCTCCATCTTGCCGCCGGGTCGCCTCGATCAGGGAGTCCCGTTCCAGGAGCCGTATCTGTCCTTTGCGAAGGCCTATATGCGGCACGAGTTCGCCATCCGCCGCAAGTGGTTTATCGAGATCGGGATCAATGCGCTGCGCGTGCTGTATCGAGCGATGGCGGATCAGGGCGGAGCGTTCAATCCCACAGAGATCCGCTGCGACACACTCAATCACGCCGTCCAGATGCTGGAGGGCGTGGGTCACTATCGTGCCAATCAGATCGCGCTGGAACTGGAGAAGCTTGCCGTCTTTCTCGTCGGCAACCACCTGGTGACGGCACCGCTCGAGTGGAAGAGCCCAATCTCGAAGCCAGGGATGACTCATGCGGCGCGTGTCGGAAAGGACTTTGACGCATTACGCGAAAGAATGCTTCCGTCGCCCGAGGCGCTCGCGGCACTCGCACACATCTTTCGCACCGCGACGAATCCGGGTGACGTGCTGGTCTCCTCGATCATGGCGATCCTGTGCGCGGCACCGAGCCGTATCGGCGAAGTGTTCCTGTTGTCCGCGGACTGCGAGGTGATCCAAAATAACTCCAAGGGTACCGCGGTCTACGGTCTGCGATGGTACCCGGAAAAAGGGGCTCCGCCGCAGACCAAACCCATCATCACCTCCATGGTCGATGTGGTGCGCGAAGCGTTGAATAAAATCCGCGCGCTGACCAAGCCCGCACGGACCGTATCGGCCTGGTACGAACGCCACCCGACCGAGATGTACCTGCCGGCATCGCTCGAGCATTTACGCAACAAGAAGACCTTGAATGCCGAAGAGCTCGCGCAGGTGGTGTTTGCGACATCGACGACGCGATCGGCGATCGCGAACTGGGTTCACCGGAACAAACTCAAGAGGCGCACGCCCCGGGGAGGCAATATGGCTGCGGACTACGCGTTCGCCGACGTGGAGGCGGCCGTCATCAAGCTGCTACCGCGCGGCTTCCCGTTCGTGAACAAGGGAATCGGGCTCAAATACTCGGACGCGCTGCTCTGTCATCCGCGGGGCCTGCGAAACTCGACGATCGCGACCTTCCGTGGTGCGGTGGAGCTGATCGGGATCAGTGATGTACTGCGCTTGGTGAGCGCACAAAAGGAGAAGGTCTCGATCTTCGAACGCTTTGGGCGTGTCGAGCGGGACGGCACGCCCATCCGAGTGCGCACCCATCAGCTGCGCCATTACTTGAACACACTCGCGCAGGCCGGGAATTTAAGCCAGCTGGACGTAGCCGTGTGGTCGGGCCGCGCCAATATCCACCAGAACGCCGTCTATGACCATGTGTCCGATCGGGATGCCCTGGCGATCCTCGACGAGAACACCCGCGATGATCGGCATGTTCCGGCGATACTTGCGTCGCGGCGCAAGACGGCGCTCATCAAACGGGATGAGTTCGAGCGTCTTCAGGTCAAGTCGGCCCACACGACCGAGTTCGGTTTTTGCGTGCACGACTTTGCGATGCTTCCCTGCCAGCTACACATGGACTGTCTGAACTGCGATGAACATCTATGCCTCAAGGGGGATAGGGTCCGCAACGAAAACCTGCGCCGATGGCGCCATGAAACAAAGGCATTGCTCAAATCCAGCCACGTCGCAGAGTCGCACGGGATCGAGGGGGCAGATCGGTGGACGCAGCATCAAACCCGGACGCTTGATCGGGTGGAGCAAATCATCGATATCTACGAGGATCAAGCGGTGCCGAACGGCGCCGTCATCCAACCGGCCTGGGGGTCTGTGCCCTCCTGGATCGAGCAGGGTCGTGAAGAACGACGACTAGTGGAAACAAGGCAGCCCGACCGCGCCGAAGAAGGCGTATCACGGGAAAAAAACCCATGAGGCATCGGCGGTCACGCAATCTTGACGATGCCTCCATCGGCGAGATCGTCGGCATCGTGGACGGTTGCACGGGTCCCTTGACCTGGCAACTCCTGATCGAGGCCATCGACGAGCGCACCCGCGTGCGCTACACGCGCCAGGCGCTCAACAACCACGAGCGCATCAAGTTGGCGTTCGCCGTGCGACGCAAAGCACTCAAAGCAGCCGGCGTCCCCACGCGCATTGCTACGGCGACCCCGGAGCATGCGGCGTTGCTTCAGGTCAACGCGCGACGGGACGCGGAGATCGAACGACTCAAAGCCGAGAACGCGAGGCTTCTCGAGCAATTTGTTCGCTGGGCATACAACGCCAACAATCGTGGTGTCAGCGAGGAGGTCTTAAATCGACCTCTCCCGGCGGTCAATCGCGACTCCTCGTTGCGCCGTCCCGCATTGATAAAGCCGCTGCCTCTACAGGCGGCACCTCCTCGGCAAAGTCTGCCACGCGGCGCTCGGGCGACGCGTGGCTCTTGAGGGCTAAAGCAGCCCTGACTCGGCAAACGATAGCGTGTCGCGACCGGCGACGATGATATGGTCGATGACCCGGACCTGAATGAGCGCGAGCGCCTCTCGGAGCCTCGCCGTGATGAGTTCATCGGCTTGTGATGCGTCTTTTACTGCGCTTGGATGCTGGTGGACCAGAATGACCGCCGCGGCGTTCCGAGCCAAAACCAGCTTGACGACCTCACGAGGTGCTACGTTCGCGCCATCAAGAGTGCCACGGAATAGCTCGACGAAGTCGATGAGATGATGGCGCGTCGTGAGCAGCAGTATGCCGAAGATCTCATGTTCCAAGTCTGCAAGACGCGTGACCAGGAAGTTTTTGACGGTACTCGGTGAGCTGAGCACCGATCCGCGTGCCACACGCTTCGCGAGTATGGCGAGCGATGCTTCGATGACCGCAGAGTCGGCAACCGGCGCGAAACCGGTCTCGGTCTGCTCAAAGAATCGCGTGCTGAAGGTCTCCGGCGGAGCGACAACGTAGCCGCGGTCTGAGCGAACGGCAAGCTTTTTAGAGAGTGAGCGCTGAGTCATGTGAGTCTCCTTGTCGCCGGCGAAATGGCCGGCGGGGAGAACCCGCACGTCGCAGCGGAGCGCTCAATTGCACCCTGGAATAAAATGGAGGGGACCCGCTCCCGGCGGGGAGGAGGCCGTTTTATGCCGGGAAAGGCGATTGACCGCGACGACCGACGTGACATCGTCAAACCCCCGGCAATCGAGCCAATCCACCCTCCCAAAACGTAAATAAGTACGCTCTCGGAGCGCTCTTCTTTACAAATCCACAAATAGCGCTATCATCAAAAAAACAAAAACACTGCATTTATAGGCGTTTGAGCGCTGTTGACAAGCGCATAGCCAGATATAAGGC
>Ga0116227_10002491_pt1 | contig 41697 bp, 27 predicted proteins | sample S1TSphgellanicum_FD_89693 | JGI IMG/M metagenome (GOLD analysis project Ga0116227, IMG submission 89693) | Host-associated microbial communities from peat moss isolated from Minnesota, USA - S1T2_Fb - Sphagnum magellanicum MG | ecosystem: Host-associated > Plants > Peat moss > Unclassified... | reverse complement strand
GGGGTGTTGAGAATATCCGTGGGGGGAAAAATGAAAAAAATTTAAAAAAAAGAGAGAGAAACATTAACACCACAAAAAAAAAAAAAAAAAAACCTCTCCCCCTTGCCCCCACAGCCCAAATTAAAATGTTGGGGCCCCTAAGTGGATGTTGCACTTTCCCATTGGCTACATGTAATTTCTATTTCCAAAATTGTTAGTTACCTTTTTGACCTAGGTTAATGGCAAGGAAATAAATTTGGGGACATAGTCACCTCTCCTATTAATTCGATGAGGTGCCTCCCAAATTCTTTACTTTCCTTTTTTTTAGCGACATGCCAATTTGATTGGCCCATCACTCCCAAAAAAAAAAAACAATGGAGACTCCCCAAAACAGAAGGCTATATTTTGAAGTATACGGTTCCTCCCTTTTGGCCCACCTATATAGGTGAAAGGAGGACACCATTTTCCAAGGCATATGGGATAAAAGTTGATAAACCCATTTGGGATTTTGGGCAAAATATATGGGATTAAAACAAGGTGCTACTGCGAGCACCCTTGAGGAACACATTGAGAACTTAGGAACCCATTGGGCACTTGAAAGGAACATAGAGGGAACAAAGGAAAAATGAAAAAAATCCTCCCCCCACCCCCTCTACCCAAAACTTAAAAGAAAAAAAATTCAAGGCACCTTGAGTGCATGCTTCCGCCTACCCATTGGTTGCATGTATTTTTATTTCCAAAACTATTGGTCAACATTTTTGGCCTAGGCTAATGGCAGGGGGAAGAGATTGATCAAGGAAGAAAAATAAAAAACAATTCCCCCTAAAAAGAAAAAACCAGGGCCCATCATGAATGCATGTTGAGCCTTCCCATTGGTTGCATGAAATTTCTATTTCCAAAATTATTCATCACCATTTTGGACATGGGCTAATACCCCCATTATAAACTGGAGGTACTTTTTGTTTTTTTGTGAACCTTACAAAACTTTATTTATAAGCACACCACATATTTAAAAATTGATTTTTTTTGTCTTGAATTGGCATAAGACTCAGACCATGGAATTGGGCTTTAATTAGATTCAGAATTGAATCTAGAATCGCAAAAAAGAAAAAAAGAAATCCTTAAACACACACAAAAGTTCAGATTCTTTATATAAGAACAAGTAAGTAAACCCATTTTGTTAGGGTTTTTTTTTTTGCTTCTGGATTACAATCAAAAAGGGCAGAAGTGAACATGATTATGAACCAAAAACAAACTATTGCTTGTTAAAACCTAGGAAAACAAACTTTGGTAAGAGATGGATGAATGAAAATAAGCACCTTTATTCTCTTGGACATAGAGGGATGAAAGGGGACCATAAGGATGAAAAATGTTGTCATGCCATCCAAGATTTTATGGAAGGGAGGAATTTGGGAAGGGGGGTCATGGGAGGATGAGGAATGGAGGATGTGGAAACTCTAGGGTTTGAAAGACCCCAATTAAAATTGGTCACTTAGATGTGTAAGGAAGTTCAAATATTTGAGAGGTTGAGCATAAAGATAAATTACTAGCTATTAAATGGGATTCATTCTAGAAACATGCTAACAAAAAAAAGGCTAATAAACCTATGAAAGGGGTGAAAAAAATGATGAGTATATTAGTAAGGATTATAAACATAGCAAGAATGAAGTTGCTTATGCTTCCAAAAGCAAAGAAACCTAATCATTTTGCTTGCAAAATGGGTTTATAAACCAGTGAGTTAATAATGTTTTTCACATCTTTTGAATTATCAACATTTGCACAAGAGTTGAATCATTCACTTTGAATATATCAAATTCATAATTCACAAATTGCATTTTGCATTCACCACAATTTTTTGAAATGGATGGATAAAAATTGAACACATCTCACATTTATATTCAATGGGTTAGTGATTAAGTCAAATGCTCATGCATGCAAAGTCTTTACATGTAGAGTTCTAAATTATAAAATTTTCATATATTAAAATTTTTCACATTTATGTAAATTAAAATGTATGTTTTTCCCTAGTTTGTTTTCAACATCATGAACAAATTTTTTATCATGAATGCTCACAATGCCACATCGAAAATCCACAAAAACAGTCTTTAAATTTTTCTTATTATTTTTCTCAGTGTGTAAAAAAAAATCCATGTTTAAAAAAATGTTTAATGTTTAATTAAATTTTTTAAATTTCAAATATTTTTTATAATTTCTATATTATTATTATTATAATTATAAACAAATTTTTTTCTTATTATTATAAATTATCAAAATTATTATTATTATTATTATTATTATTATTATTATTATTATTATTATTATTATAAATTATCAACAAAAAATATTATTATTATTGTTTCAAGCATGATTTATCAAAATTTTAAAACTTGATTTGTTACAAGTTTATGTTTAAATATTCAAAGGTGAATTTTAATTTTAAATTTAAAAAATAAAATAAATGAATGAATTATAAATGGTGATCATAATAATTACATCAATGATTTTTTTTAACCTTTTTATTTTTTCAAATTTGTGTCGTTATTCAAAATCATCCACTACAAGATTTAACTCACCTTTGGTTATAGACCATGTATATGAAAATATAATTTTGTTACATTTATTTCAAAATATTTTTCTATTTTGGTTACAAGTCCTAGAACCCATTATAAAATTATATCATTAAAAAAAATTTAATGAAAAAAATCTTTTGTTGATGTTGATTACCTCTTTATATGTTTAAAAATTTGTGGAAATTCACCACCAAAAATAATAATCAATTACAATATTAAAATTTATTTTAATGTTTGATGAGGTTTATAGTAATTTCAAAGATTGAGCCTAAATGTTTTCAAATAAATTTGGTGTAGGATTTTTTTAATGTGTTTAAAGTTGGAATTATTAGAATTATTTTTAAATTTCTATTCATTAGGAATTTTAAAAATTCTTTCAAATTTGTGATTTCAAAATTTTGAATTTTTTTTTGTTGTTTTTTATATTTGTCTTTGAATTTGCATAGTTGTTTCCATTTTTTCCCAACAAAAACTACCAAGTTAAAAATTTTGAAACCAAAAAAAAATGTTGATTGAGGGTGAGGGGTAGAGGTTTAATGCCAAAATTTCACCAAATCATGTTATTTTTATTTTTATAAAGGAGACATAGGTAAAATATTTTGTTGCATCATTATAAATAAATAAAAATGAATTGATTAAAATAATATATATAACAAGTTTTTTGCAAAGTTGTGTAATTAATCACTCTAACTGTATGATTCATATTGTTAAACAAATATGGTATTTAAAAATTAAATGACTATATTGAATACTTTATTTTATTTTTGTGGTCAATTTTCGCCATTTAAAAAAGGGCAACAATATTAACAAAAGAATTGTTTGAAAGGGAAAAAATCAAAATTTGTCAAATTAAAAATATATTTTGTCAAATTTTTATAATAAATTATTGTAGGTAGCCATAATATTGAAGGATTTAAACAAGTTTTCAATTCCACAACTTGTTTATAACCAAATGTGGCTAAATATTAATGTGAATGATTGCCATTTTAACAACATTGCAAAAATAAATTAAATTTTGTACCTAATCACATTGGGGAAATTTTAAAAATTGCAAATTTTCAAAAATGGACATATTTTACATAATGGAAATAACATTGTTAAAAATTGAATGAATGCATTTTTGAATTCACAAAGATATATGTCAATTTAAACAAAAAAATAATTGTATATTTATTCACGACATGATATTTTTAAGTTAAAAAAACCTTTTACATTTAATATTTGTAAATAATAATAATAAAATTTTTAATTATTTATTTTAAAAATTAATTAAGATCGTGTTTTCATTTGTAGCATTTGAATAAATTTTGAAAAAGAAAACATACATTAAATTTTGACTTTTCTAAATAATTTTATGCCGAACATAATAAAGTTTTTTATTTCCTTTGTTAATAAAATATTGTAATTGGTGGTTAGAATTAAGTTGGGTCTCCATGAGGTCTTTGGTTCAAACCTTGATGAATGTGTGCATCAATGTATCTTCTATAAATGCAATATACAAACATGTGCATCATGGTAATTGACATCAATTTTTAAAATTATATATTAAAATTATTCATGGCATGTAATATTGTCATGCATGCCATGAAAAAAATAGAATATGTGGCTTCATGATTTGGGAAAAAAAATTGGAAAAAAAATTGTATGATGATGTGATGATTTATTCCACATCATATTAACTTGGGATTTCATATATTCATGTTATAATTTTAAAATTAAAAATTATCTAGTGCAACATGTGACTATCCAAAATTTTAAAAACTTTTATTAATTAACAAAAATTAGGTAGTTCTTTTTTTATTATCAAAACCATACAAGTTGCATATTAATCAATTTTGTTTCATTTCATTAAAAACCTAGTGAATTTGGTCTCGGGGGTGGGGGGGGACATTAAAAAAAATTTAGATATGTGAATAAAAATATAAGATGCAATATATTGTTTGTTAGGTAAAAATTATAAGTTATTTAGTTAAAAAATAAGGTACATTTTATTCAAATAATCAATTTAATTATAATCTAATATGTGTAATAATTTGAAATAATGTATTATTATTAATATAGAGTGATAAAAAATAAGTTGGACAATTCTTTAATACCCCTCCTAAAAATGGTCGTTTGATGCACATAGATATGAAAGTTTACACAAAATGTCCCCCCAATGATTTGGGTAGTGGAAAAAGACAAGATTTATTGTGATTTGAATTTCAATTTTTTTCATAAGTAGGTAAATAGGCACTTAACTATGTAGATAAGTAGGTACACATGCCTACCTACCTATGTTTTTAAAATATACATCCCTACTTATGTAAAATATAGGTAAGTAAGTAAGGACATATATATAGGTATGTAATTAAATAAATAGGTAAATAAGTAGGTAGTTAAGTAGGTAAATAATAGGTAGGTAGGTAGATAGATGTTAGTAAGTAAGTAAATAGTAAGTAGGTAGATAAACTAATAGGTAACTTTGGTATATAATATATAGGTAAAACATAAGTAAATAGATGGTAGACATGTAGATATATAGGTATGTAAATAAATATGTAACTTTGGTAAATAATAAATAAATAGTAGGTGGGTAAGACCCTGGTAAGTAGATGCTAGGTAAGTAGATAAGTAGGACATAGGTAGGTATCACATATTTTGGTAAGTAGGTAGGAATGATGTAAGTTGGTATATGTTGGGTAAGTAGGTAGGTAGGTAGTTAATAGGCATAACAAATAAGTTAGTTAATTAAATTAATATGGCCAATTTGATTAAGCATGGCCATTTAATATGTTCAATTTGATTAAGTTATGTGCATCTTAATAGATCATTTTAAAAATTTGTCCCTTTTGACTAGATGTATGATTTAACACTTGGTCAAAATGGTCATTTTAATAATAAAAAAACAAAACCATGTGTCTTTCATGCTCCATGCCTTTAGTCAAAACACAAATCCTTTTGGTCAATGTGAACATTTTAGTTAAGTCGAGCCTTTTGAAAAGCTATGATTTGTAGTAGTGATTCCATGGTTGATGCATGTGTTCACATGTTAAGCATCCTAACTATCCTTACCTGAACATTATCTTCCCCCAACAATTCTTACATGAAAGAACAAAATGATTGCATAAGAAAATGTTCCTTTTGTTGTGTAAAATTCGTTTCCTTGTGTATTGAGCTCTCTTATATGTATTGAAAGACTAATGTTTCTTTTCACTTGAAATGTTTGAATAACATTGTAGTAATCTTCACAAAATTGCTTTGGCAAATTGAATTTGTTACGTTTTTCCATGGACAAGTGCCAGTAGGATATATTATGGCAAGTTCTTTTATGATAATCATAAATCCTCTTATAATCACCATTGATACAATTCAATTTATCTTTACACATTTTGTTGTTTTTTGGTGTCTTTGAATGTGTTTTTTATTAAAGGTCTTGTGACATATGTTCCACCTTTTTGTTACAAGAATCATATTTGCTTTTGGATCAATAAGATTCTTCAAGTAAATGTGCTTTTTGTGTGTACTGCATATCAATATAAGCACCTCTTCCTAACTCAAATTAGTGTTGTGTTGTTGTGAGGGACTTGTTCGATTTGATATGTTGCCTTTTCCTTTTACATTGTTTATTAAATTGTTGTTTGAATTGTTCATTACATCCAAAGCTTCCATTTCTAACTAAATTAATGTAATGATGAGATGAAATGCTTGATATAAATATGATGTATGCTATAAAAACAATATAAATTATGTGTTGGTTATAAAGATGATGTTTATTACAAAGATAATAGAGGTTATAGAAATGATGCTTATTATAAAACCAACATAGATTATATGTAAGGATGATGCTTATTATAGAAACAATAAAAATAAAAATATGATGTTTATTATAGAGGATTTTGAATTACCAGAAACAACAAAAATTATATAAATGATGTTTGATGCCAAGGTCATTGTTGCTAGAAGCTGTTGTTTGAGATGTTTTAGCTAGAGGATGTTGCTATCCAAGGTGTTTCAGCCAAAGGATGTTGCTACCAAAGGACGACTAATGTTAACAATAAAAATGTTGTTGCCAAAAGACATTACTACACACCTACGATCTTATTGTATGAGAAGTTGTTACCAAAAGACATTACTACACACCTAAGATCTTATTGTATGAGAAGTTGTTGTCAAATTAGGACATTGTTACCAAAAGTGCTATTATAATTTTTTTTCTTCAAGGTGACTGTTACCAAACACACTATTGCCAGAAATGCTTATTACCATAAAAATTTGTTGCAAAATAACATCTATAAACATTGCTGGAGATGATTATTATCAAATATACCACTACCAAAAACATCGCTGTTGGGACATTTTTTATTAGAAACATTGTTACACCATAAGTTGTTGTAAATACGTTTTGTACTAAAGATGCATGTGACGATAGCAAGGCGCTTGTGGCGATGTTGAGGAGTAGGAAAATGGAAGAATATTACCTTTGTCAATAAGTTAATATTTAGGAATCATGTGCAATAAATTATTGATGGTGTTAAGCACTGCACATTCTCATTTTCAAACATTTTTGCCATGGTATCGGTAAACTAACACCTTCATTAACACAAAAAGTTAGGGAAAAAATTAACAATGCCATGCTGGATCATTAGACATGTGATTTATTTGTAAACAAACTATGGTAGGTTTGAATGATGATAATTACTTTCAATTTTACATTCTACATTATCTCCATGTTTGAATGCATGTTAAGTAGGTCTTGGTTCACCCAAAGTGTTAGCATTAATGTTGTGTGGTTTGCAAAAAAATTAAGAAGACCCTTGGTGTTAGTTTTGATTTTTTAGAAAAAGTTGAATGTTTTTTAGGTGTGGGTTTGAACTTAGTTCTTCCCATTTTAAAACCTTATAATTTTGATTTTGACGCATTTTTCAAAATTCAAAAACCTTCAAATTCAATTCAAAATTCCATTTCAACATTACACATTCCCCTCTATTACATATTGCATAGATAGAACATTTTATATTAAATTAAAATCAGAGTCTATGTAAGTATGGAGTTCAACAACTAATAAAAATAATTATTTAACTATGAAGTTGAGCTTACTTGTCAACTTTTCAAAACAAAAATAAACTTCACTAGTTAAAAAACCTGCCCCTTTTCAAAGAAGTGTTTTTTCATTGGTTCCAGTTTTAGGTCCGGATCTAGCAAAGAACTAGTTCCAATGTTCAATTCTTGTGCCCGACCCTAAAAAAAGATGTGAGCTCACGTCCGGGTCAGAAAAAACCTGACCCTGAACTTCCTGTTTTCACACTGGAAACTGGATACCCTCACAACACTGGTCGTCACCTCGCCACACCACCAAAGGAGCTTTCAGAAAGGCACCTCATTCGTCATCTGGATTGGCACATGGGTACTGGAAAGCAAACCCTAATCGGGCCTGTGTTCACCAGCCATCGCCCCCACAACAATTCCAAGAGCTCGCGCGAGAGAGAGAGAGAGAGCACGCGCACGCGGTGTGGGACGGAAGGAGGAGTACCACGCACGGGCAACGATCGATCGTAGCACCGCCGTAGTCGCACATACTCCAGGTTTTTCACCTGTCACCTATAAGTCCCTAAATTGTTTGGTCTGGGGCAACTTTTGAATAAGAAAGAAGAAGAGGAGGAGGAGGAGGAGGAGGAGGAGCAGGCCGTGTCAAGCTCTGTTGGCCTGCTTTTGAGTATGGAGGAAGGATTCGGGAAGCTGAAATCTCGGATTCCCTCAAAGGTTAAGCAAAGACTGACTGCTGCTGGATGTTTTAGTTATCACGGGTTGGATCTTTTTGTTCAGTCTGTAATTGACGACTGGAGACTTGGAGGGTCGGCAAGCCCTAGAGTCAGGGTCGACGCGGGAGGGATGTGAGTCTCTGTGTGTGGAAGACCATAGAGGATTCTTCTGGTTCCATTTTTGGATTCTTGAGATGGTGAAGAACTCGGATTTGTTTGACTTAAATAGAGGACATTGTTGTTCAAAAGCTTTTGGGAAGGAGGCTGTGTGGACTCAAAGGTTCTGATTGCTTTATATGGTCCTTTTTTGTTCATCTCAGAAATCTGCAATCATGTGGAGATCTTATGAAGTATTGACTTCATTGAGCTTCTTCAGCTGTTGAAGTTCTCTCCCAAGGTTTTGAATGTTTTCTGGTGGTTCCTAACTCATGTTGTTGTCTCTGGTAGGTATGCTGAGTGACCTTTGAAGAGACACTTGGGTTCTGGTGTTTCTCAGGAAGTCTTGGGAAGACTTGTGTGTCATTTCAGCTATTTCCTCACGAAGGGCAGGTGAAATGCTCGTTTGGGGTGAGGAGCCAAGAACTTTTTGAACATCTGGCTGAATTTTTGTAAAGATGCAACAACAAGGAGGGAACCCAGGCTTGCCTGCTGAGTTTCCAAACTCTAGCACATCTCCGGCTCAGCAACGCCCACCTTACACAGTTCCTGGTATGCTGTATATTCCTGTTTACCAATCCAGACTTTCTTAAGGGCAAATTTCTCCAAGATCTATCCTTTTACACCAGATCCTGGCTAGTTCTTCTCTATGGTACATTGCTGCATACGAGATTTGTTGGTAGTTTAGGGGTGGATGTCATCATCTAATTTCTGACTTGACATTCAATTGAACCCATCTGCCCTTGCTAAATGTGTGAACACATGGCCCTGTGTAGGTGGGCTTTTCCATGTGCGGGGTCAGTTGTCAGAGGGTCTTGATTTGTAAGTATTAGTCTATTCTCTGTTGTGATACGTTGGAGAATGTGTAGAGGCAAGTCATACAAGCTTATAATGTTGGGAGATCATCATTATTATGTGGTGCACTCTTGTGTAGACGGCAAGTATATATTTTTAGGTTAATTGTGAGATTCTATTTCATCTGTCAAGAACTTGAGGAGGGATTTATGCTTCAGGTGTACATGCACACGGACACTTACAGTGCTCTATTTTTAGAGGCCTGGGACCTGCTTGTTCACCTGTTGCACATTTGGGAAATGCACTCTCAGTCTCTGTTTTTGTGTAACAGTGGTTGGTCATAGATGGTCAATCATTGATAGAGCTGTTGTAGTAGCATCTTCACTCATGGCAGATGCTTTATACCTGGGCTATCTTATTATGAAAAATGAGCTTCTTGAGTTTGAGCTCATTATGTTAGTTAATGTTTGACATTGACCTCCACCCATTGCTGGACGCTGATGAAGTCAGTGGGGATATTATGGTAGGTTGTGAACACCATGCATGTTGTTGAAGGTCCCTGAGCATGCATATGACTGTTGCTGTTATTCAAATCACTTCTCAGTTTTTGGTATTGTTTTCCAGGTTCCTGGGATTGGATTCTTCTTTTTCTTTACTGATTTGTTGCTGTTATGCTGTCATATCTGAAATTTCTCTAACCTTATTTCAAGCTGATCTTGCAATTTCATTCAGGTTGATTTAAACTAGGAGTATAGCGGAATTTTCAAGATATATTCTGAAGATATATCTTAGAACTTTGTAGCAACTTTCTTCTTGTCATCCTTACCTGACCCTCACAGATGTTTGGATGTATGTGTGTATGTGTGGTTTGTTCAAGGCTCGATCCCAAGACCAGGGCCACCTTCATGGCAAGGCCCTCCTCCAGGAACCCAGTTCCGTCCACAAGGGGTTCCTCAGCCTTCTTCAGGAGCTCCACCAACACTGGCTAATGCATTATCCAATCCCATTTCTCCTTTCCAGTCTGGTTCTTACCAAAGACCTGTTGCTGGGAGACCTCCAGGTCCTCCTGCTGTCTTTCAGCCTTCTCAGCCTTCTTTGGGGGCACCTCCACCATTTCAACCACCCACCTTGGGAGGCTCTTCGCAAGCAGATGGTTCCTGGCCTCCAGTTCCTAATCCAAATTCTGCCTCTGTGGGATTCTCACCAAAAGCATCCAGCACAGGAGGCTCTCCTTTCTCAAATGTTTCACCAGTGCCATCAATGTTTGGAGGGTCAATTCCCCCACCCCCAACCTCCAGCTCTCTTGGTTCTGGATTTCCAATCTCTTCTGCGTACCCTGCTAGTTCTACACCTGTGACAAGTTTCCCCAGACCTCCTCAAGTGGCTTCTGGTCCTGGTGCAAGACCCCCTTTCTATGCTCCTGGACCATATAACCTGCCTCCTACAGGCCATCAGTTCAGTTCAGCCCCACCACAGCAACCACCTCCTTCCTCTTTTGGACCATCACCACCCTCTTTTGGTGCCCCTCCCCAGTTTGGAACTCCAACACCACCTCAATTTGGTGGCACAGCCCCCTCACAGGGTTACTATAGCACAGGGCCACCTCCACCTCCACCAACCACCCCTGGGATCTATGCAGGTGAGGGCCAACAAGTTGGACCTTATGGGGCCCCTCCACTTGCAGGTGGATATGGGGGTAATTTGCAGCAACCAGCTCAAGGTCTGGTTGAAGATTTTCAGTCCCTGTCTTTGGTCCCTTTGCCAGGATCAGTTGAATCAGCTGTGGACCCAGGAATGCTGCCTCGACCACTAGATTCTCCAGATGATGTAAAATCAACAGGGACAATGAACTGTAACCCCCGATATCTTCGCCTGTCTACAAATGCCATGCCGAATTCACATTCTTTGGTTGCCAGGTGGCACTTGCCTCTTGGTGCTATTGCCCACCCTCTTGCTGAAGCCCCACCTGGGGTATGTCCAACTCTGCAATTGGGAAACATGGAATCTTTATGTATGACGTTTCATGTTTGGACTTAGCATATGAAAATGGTGTAGGTGACAAGACACTGATGTTTACTGTTTTGTGTATGATATGACAGAAAATTTAGGATACATTTGCTTTGTGCAGGAGGAGGTGCCAGTGGTCAATTTTGTGGGCTCCAGTATTGTGAGGTGCCGGCGATGCCGCACATACATCAATGCCTATGTCATGTTCACAGATGGTGGACGACGCTGGCGGTGCAATGTCTGTGTGCTTCTGAACGAAGGTGAGTAGACCCGTCATTGGCTTGCAAGTTCATTAATCCTAGTTCAAATATGAAGCCCTGTTGTTTGATTGTTTCATCCCTCAAATGGTTGGATCGAGCTTGCTTCTAACTTGGTCCTAATTTCCATTCCTTTAACTGAGTGTGCTGCAGTTCCCATAGAGTATTTTTGTTCTCTGGATGAAAATGGAAGACGGCGAGATGCAGATGAGAGGCCTGAGCTTTCTTGTGGCAGTGTGGAGTATGTGGCCCCAACTGAGTACATGGTGCGGCCTCCTATGCCACCGGTCTACTTCTTCCTCATTGATGTTTCCATCTCGGCAGTGAAATCTGGCATGCTCAAGGTAAGCATATCTCATTCTCTGGAATCCCTTCTAAATAGTTTCAACTAGCTTTGAGTTGGATCTCTTGTTTGCTTAGCATTTAGACTCCATATGTCCAGCTTGGGCACTGGGAATAAGGAGTTTCTTTATGACCTTTCAGACCTACCAATCCTCTCTTCTTGATGTTTACAGGCTGACTGGTGTTTGGGAACTCAAGGGATCTGTATTTTATGTGGTCACGTGTCCCAAGCACCTAGCTGTTAATGTTTTGGGAAACCTGAAGGGCAGTTTTGGATTTATTGCAGGTGGCAGCAGAGACCATAAAGGCAAGTTTGGACAAGCTTCCAGGATTCCCAAGGACACAGATTGGTTTTTTAACCTTTGATAGCATGCTCCACTTCTACAATCTCAAGGCATGGTGAACGTAAACCCCCCCTTTGCATTGATACCTATAATGTGAATCCTATCCATTAGATTTCTCTTTGGTTGAGCCTGTGCTTGCCTCTAGTTGCACTTTATGGAGTTATTTCATGCTGCAAGATGGAATTGACCCTAAATTCACTGTTCCTATTGAGAGAATGTGAAATTGCAGCATTGGCCAAATCACTAGTACCAGTTGTAAGGTAGAAGTCTGAAGAGGGTTTATGCTGACAGCATTTGCAAAGTGAGACAATTGCAAAGGTTTTCATCACAATAGTCATAAAGTGTTTGTGATGATAGGTTTCACAAGTGTGATGATAGGTCAACTTGTATGAATTCAAACTGAGAACTTCAAATGCTTTGGGCTGGGTTTGTCTGCAGTCTTCACTGATGCAGCCACAAATGATGGTAGTAGCAGACCTTGATGATCCATTTTTGCCTCTTCCCGATGATTTACTTGTGAACTTGTCAGAATCAAGGGTGGTGGTGGATGCACTACTTGATAGCCTGCCTTCTTTGTTTGAGAAAAACATCAGCATTGAATCAGCCCTGGGGCCTGCCCTCAAAGCAACTTTCATGATCATGGTATGTGTTATTAGCACTTCATCCTGAAGGGCTCATTCCTGAGGCCTCTTTCTGTTATTCCTTGAATTTGTCCAGCTTGAAGCATTTGAGACAGAATTCCAGAAGTTGAAATGCATTGGGTTTCGATTCAAATGCTTTTGCAGAGCCAGCTGGGAGGTAAGCTGTTGGTATTCCAAAGCACACTGCCATCTCTTGGAGTTGGACGCTTAAAGCTGCGGGGTGATGACCCTCGCATTTATGGAACAGAGAAAGAGTACCTTCTTCGTGGTTCTGAAGAGCAATTCTACAAACACATGGCAGCTGATTTCTCCAAATATCAAATTGGTGTTAACATATATGCTTTTGGTGATCGATATACTGATTTGGCTTCTTTAGGTGAGGCCCCCATCAGACCTACCTTCACTTCAATTGTTCTGTGGCAATGTTGAAGGGCTATCATGTTTCTTGATGCTGTTCCTAATGCTGTGACCAAGGTTGTCAGGTATGGCCCTAATGGCTGTATTATTTATGCATGGTTCCAGGTACATTAGCAAAGTACACAGGTGGACAGGTGTGTTATTATCCTGGGTTCCAGGCCTACCTGCATGGAGAGAAGTTCAGTTATGAGCTTGCTCGAGATCTCTCCCGAGAGACAGCATGGGAGGCAGTCATGCGGATACGCTGTGGAAAAGGTACCTCAATATATTTTTAAAAGTTCTCAATTGTCACTTAGTTCTGGCTCCTCTGTGAATGTAACTTAAGAATTGTGAATGTTACATCCAACAAAGAACTTGCAGTCCACACCAACTGAATGGTCCCTGAGGCTGACATCAGGATACTAGCTTTTTTTTTTGTTCAAACAAATTGTGTCCCTGTTCTAAAGTCTCAAAGGTTCTAATTTGAGTTTTCCCTGTATTTTGATGCAGGAATTCGATTTTCCTCTTTTCATGGACACTTCATGCTGCGCAGCTCAGATCTGATGGCACTTCCTGCTGTGGATTGTGACAAGGCTTTTGCCATGCAGCTTACACTGGAAGACACTCTCTTGACCACTAACACTGTGTACTTCCAAGTTGCATTGTTGTATCCTTTATAGTGCAGTTTCATGTTCTATTCGACCATGCAAGAGAATCCTTGTAGTGATTACTTTAGGCTTCCTGCTGTTCTTAATGATAACTGGCCACAAGGTTCATGGATGTGTCAGTAAAGCTTAAAGGCCCTCAGAAGTATTGGGCAAGAAGTCTCTCATCTCAAAATATCTGATCTTAAGGTTAAAGGTCTACTGGAGTGGAATTGGATCCAAGTTATCAGGACAACTGGTCAAGGCCCTAATTTGAACTGGTTGTCAGTAACATTAATCTTCAACCTGACAAATCTTGGATGGCCAGTCTGTGGATGAATGCTATACTTGGTTCTCCATTCTGTTTCTTTGACCCCCCATGACACAGATACACGTCCTCAACTGGCGAACGGCGGATAAGAGTGCACACAATGGCCACTCCAGTGGTGTCAGATTTGGGAGAAATGTACCGGGCAGCTGATGTGGGTGCTATTGCCAGCATCATGAGCAGGCTTGGTAACACAACTTAGACTCAATTCACTTTGGCTATTTGTCCCACAGTACCTCTACATTTCCCTTGCTTAAGTTGGCTTAATCCTTTGTTGGATGTATGCAGGGGTTGACAAATCAATGCAATCGAAGCTTGAAGATGCACGTCAAACCACGCAGCAGCGATTACACCGAAGCTTAAGGGAGTATCGCAACATGTTTGCAGTCCAGCACCGAACATCCAACAGGCTCTTATTTCCAGAGAGCCTCAGGCTTCTCCCTCTGTACACACTTGCCATTTGCAAGAGCCTGGCTCTGCGTGGAGGTTATGGTGATACCACCCCAGATGAACGGTCTGCCATGGGATTTGAGATCATGACTATGTCCATCTCCCGTCTCCTCAAATTGCTGTATCCTGCCTTTTTCCGGATTGACGAGTTCCTCCTCCAGGTATGTTATCCTACCATGCTTGCAGGAACACAATGATTCCCATAGGAGGACATGTGGTATGACAACCATCTGCAGTGTTCTTTTTGCATAAGAGATGGAGAATTGTTTAAGAAAGGTTCTTTTAGATATCCCTATACTATCTGTTTCTGGCTTGCAGTTTTCGTGGAGTTGATCTATGGTGTTACTTCTATTATTGTTCTATGAGTGTTAACTCCAGGTATTCTTGTACAGCCTAATCAAATGCCCCACTGCAGACTTTTGAAAGTTCTGGTGGGTCACCTGTGTAGTCCAGGAAGCTCTGCATGTGCTCTGTCTTTGGCTCTCTTATAGGAGATGTCATTTTTAGTGTCACCCTGGGTGCATGAAGAGCAAGGTGACTCTCTGTCATGAGGCTTTGTAAGGGTTGGCATAAGTAGACTCATTCTTCAATTTGTCTATTCCAAATGCAGGGTGGCAAGGGGGGAACGGATTACACGACGGGACTACCAAAGCCAGTGCCATTGGCATCAGAAAGGCTGGACCCACGAGGAGCATTTTTGTTAAATGATGGCCTGCGATTTGTGTTGTGGCTCGGCAAAGTGCTTCCTGATGAATTTGTGAAGCAGATACTTGGCCCTGAGTTTGCATACAGTCCTGACCTTAGCAAGGTTTACATTCCCTTCTCTCTTTAAGTTGATGTAATGAATCTGCCACTTGTTCTTATTATCTATACTCATGCACATACCTCATTGTGTGTCCTGTCCCTTCTTATTTTCCTTGCTTGATGCAGTCTAAAGGGTGTTGCATATTTATCATGAAACATGAATAGGTGATTATGGAAATTGAACGCTTCCACCATGTCATAGTGTACCCACAGTGAGAGTTTAGGTTGCCAGAAGAGGGTACAATGGCCTAGTTTGATGCAGTTGATGGTATGTGGGACCATAGAGTTGAGATGTGAAATATCTAGAACTGCTAGACAAGTGAAATACTGTTACAGTTCATCCCAAAGGCCTGGAATCTGCCATGTTACACCATTATGTTGTCATAGGTTTACTGCTCATCTGATAGTTTGTGCCCTCATTGTTAAAGTTGTGATGTACTCATAGGTTTCAATTTGTTGGGTCCTCAATCTCTTACCTCTAGTGTTCAGTCAAATCTCAAAGGTAAGTAGTGTTGTGGCAGGTTGCATTACAAGAACATGAGAGTATTTTGTCAAAGCGCTTAGTTGCCATGCTGTGGGAGCTGAGGAAAACGAACCCGGCTGTGTACCAGCAATGCATTCTCGTGCGACAGGGGGAGCAACCAAGGGAAGGAAAGCTTGTCCTTGGCAATCTTGTCGAGGATCAAACTGGTGGGTTGAGTGGCTATGCTGATTGGATTGTACAAACATACCGCCATATCTCTCAGAAAGCATCATAGTTTGATGCTATTTCCTCTGGCACTTCTGAAAGGTAAGAGCAGGAACCCTAAATACTCATTTCCCACTTCTCCTTGGGTTGCTCGTCTTTCTTAAACCATCTATTGGGCCAGAATGAAGGGTTCAATCACTTGTGTGGGTGGTTGCCTCACTAAAGCTGCTTGAGCAGCTGTGATGTTTACAAGGAAATCTTGAATTTCTGGTCATTTTCTTTGGGATAAGATAGCTTTATTTGGATGTTTGAGTTGTAAGTAGGGGGGTTACTCTATTACGTACAAATGTGCTATTGTTTCAGAACAGAGGACCTTTTAGCTGTAAACAAGGTGAAACTCTTATAAACAGGTCAGGCATCTGGACATTTGAATTATGAGAACATCATGATTCCAGTGCTTGATTGAGAGAGAGTTTTGCCTGACCATCCCAATTTATAGATGCACTTTGCTCAATTGGTTTCTCTCCTCCTGTGTGGTACATAGTACATACATTCCTAGGGCAAGAAATTTGATATTGGGAGTTATCAGCTGAATACTCTGTTGCTGCTTTGCTTTGCAAGCAAGACACTCTACACTGTATCTCTGATTCTTTGTCATGATTAGCCATAATCCTAAACCAAAACCCTAAAGCCTAGATGTTTTGAAATCCACTAAATCAGTAATGAAGGCATGTGGATTTTGTCAGGACTTTTAACCTTGGGCTTTTGATCAATGCATGCGGGTAAATTGGGTTGAGAAGGGAGACCAAAAGGGCTTGGTGAGGAACTGAGGTGAAGTGTAGAACTTTACAGATGCATGTGAGACAAATGCTTGGACTACAAGATTTGGAAAAGAGAAGTTACTCAAGATGTCATGAAAGGAGGTTTCCCTTCAATGATAAATTTAAGCCATGTTCATTTGGAACTGAATCTGGAAAGGCAAATGATGTCTACAATAGAATGGACGGGCTTTTTTTAATGTTGGAAAACTTGCAGTGATTCTATAAAAATCTACTTTTATTTATCAAAATTACAAAAAAGTGTCACATATCCCAAGTACAATTCAATGTAAAAATTATGAAAGTGTAAATTGGTGTGCTTTTAATTTAGTTGGGAATTGCTTTAAAAGTCTCTTCATTTGTGAATTTGTCAGTTTGATGGGCATATGCTATTTTTGATGAAATTGCCTTACTTCACCTCCAACTCTTTTGTATCACTGCCCGAGAAATTCTGGGCAGATTATGTCATGGCGATCCTGCTGCCCCCAAAAAAAACACCCCCCGTCCCCCCCACCCAACCCCAAAAGTTGCTTTCCAGGAAACAGCTTGCAAGCCTGGCTGCCGCGTGCCGACTTTTTCGAGACGTGGCAACAAACAAAAGTCACATCACTAGTGTAAAATGCGTCATTAATAAATTTACTTTTACTTGCTTTTTTTACTTTTACTTCTTACGAACCCTAGTAGGGTGAGTAAGAAGTCATTACTAATTATGACCGCGGTTAGTGAAAACGATTGCTGGGGTTTTAGTTAGTGCGTGTTCTCACTAAATATCTCACTAAATAAGCTGTACGGTGTTGCGCGGTTATTTGAATTTTAAAGAACCTCCGGTTCTTTTTTTGAAAACGGTTCGAAGTTGGAGAACTGCCGGTTCTGAGTTTCAAATGGTTGAGATTATGAGAACCTCCGGATCCGGTCCTTTGAAATAATCCCGTCGTCTCGGTCTTTTCAAAACTCTTAACAAGGACCTGACTGAGGCTTTCATGAAAGAACCGGCGGTTTTAATCACCTCTCACGTTAGTAAGACCTGACTGAGGCAGGGTTGGTTAAGTTACTGGGCTACTTGACTTTTTAATTTATTGAGTGGAGATATTAGTGAGGAATTAGTGAGAGATTAGTGATTAGGGTTTGGCGCTCTTCTTCTTCTTCCTCTTTTCTCTGATTCTTCTCCGTCTGTTTTGTTGTCTGTTTGTTTGTGGTTTCGCTGCGTGTGTTTGTTTTTGTTGTTGCAAGGGCATAGTTTTGTCCGGGGAACAATTTATCTGTCTTTCTGTCTATCTGTCTCTCTCTCTGTAGCGGTTTTTCCAGTACCAAGAATCTCAAGCAAGAACCTTGTAGAAAGAAAGTCTTTGATGATTGAATGCCCCTAATCCTTCCTTCTCTAGCGTCGTCTTCTCTTCTCTCCTCTTCGCTTTCGCATCTCCTTCACAAAAATCGCTTGCTGCTCCCAGTTTGTTCCGTAACTAGTGTTCTGATTCCAGAGAAAGGCAGAGAGACAGAGACAGAAAAATAGAGCTTGTAGAGTGTTGTGTGTGTTTTCAAAGCCTTTTTTTTCTGGTTGCTTGAATTGGTGGGAATTGCAGTTGAACTAGGGGAGGACGAATTGAATTTCGAGCGGCTGAATAAGGGGGAATGATGCCTGCGCTAGGGGGCAGCCCGACGTCCCACGCATCGACGCAGTTCCAGTTTCTGGGATCGGTGCTGTCGCAGAGAGGTCCGAGTGCACTGCCTTACGTTGAAGATGACAAATGGACTATCCGGCAACATCTGCTGCAGGTGATCCAGGAATTCCCAGGCCTGCAGGTTCGTCTTCCGTCTTCTACTACTGTCTCTTCTAGTTCTCTGTGCTTGGCCTTTTTTCTGTACTAGGTCAGAGGATTCGTTCACTGTCTGGATCTCTGTCTCTGTTTCTGTTGTGGATTCCTTTGGCCTGATTTTATTGAAAGAAAGCTGTGCAATCTGAATTCAGATATGTGACTAAACCTGAATTCCTGTCTCTTTTGATTTGGATTTGGATTTGGATTGTTCGCAAGCAGATCTCTTGTGTCAATATTTAGAGGATGATACTGTATGCGTGCTTGGAATGTCATGTGGCAGAAAATTCCATTGAAATGCTGTGGCATGATGTGACACTTGGGTTTGCAATCAGATTTTCTGAAGATATATTAGGGTTTTTCTCTGCTGATTTTTACAAATGGCAGAATTGAGAAGTGTGACTTACATGTGGATTTAAATGCTTCTGTGTCCATGTCTACTATGGTTGTTTCATTTGTCTTCTATCATCAATGTTCCCTTCTGCCATGTTGTTTGCTAGCTAGCAAGAATGAGGTGCATAGAAAGCTAAAGCTCTGTCTGTCTGTCTGTCTGTTCTATAGTCTCCTTTCTTAGTCTTTGATTGGTGAGCGGCAGAGCTAGCAGTCCCCATAACTACTGAGTCTTCTTTTGGCTTCTGGAAACCTGAAAGGGACTCAGGACACATATATTCATATAATTGTTTTCTCTAAGGTTTTGAGCAGAGTATTTGTTTAATACACTGTCCACACCCACCCATTGTTGGGACCTGATGAAGACCATGGGGAGTAGTTGCAGCTATTCACTCCCATTCATGATGAAAGTGATGGTCTGATTCTTTGTGAGGGACACCACTCACAAGGTCATGACTGCACTCATTGTTCTGTTTTTTGGGTTTTGTCAGTACCATAACTGTCAAATTGTTATTGTGGAGTCTTTTCTGCAATTTCATTGGTGTGTATATTGGTGTGTATATGCTCTTTGTTTTGTCTTTGATCAGTGATTTCACCTTGTTTTGTTCCTTTTTGCAACAGTCAATCTGTTGTTCTGCATTGTTTCTAGACATTCTGGAATTCCTTTGTATTCTTGTTGTTTTTGCAGTTTTCTTTTTTGGAGGTTGTTTTCTTGTAACACTTAATTGGCAGGTTTTTTTTAAAGGGGCCACCATGTTGTCTGAGGCCTTTGCAGCTCTGTATTTTCTTCTGCTGTGTCTGATATTGGTTTGTTTTTTTGACAATCCTGTGCTTGTTTATAAGGCACGATCATGGCAGTTAGGTATAGAAATTGGCACACTAAGTATCTGGATGCACAACATTGTCTGATTTGGAGTCCCATGTTCAGCATGTTTTGTTATTTTCTCAAGTGAAGGGGCAATAGGATAGGATCAGTAGTTTAGGTGAGCTAACTCTGGAACTAAAGTCTTTTAAGAGCAAGGACAGGCATTGTGGCCTATCTTGTCAAACATGGCTTCCTACTGAAACAGTTGAGAGCTATTTGAAGAGGAGGAGGTCAACATTCTCACAATTCTGAAGTATGTGGTGAATTCCTGTGCTGTCTATGTGCTGTGCATACTGACCATGCTCTAAACCAATTATGTGGATGGCTGGCCCTTCATCGGTGATGGTTGATTGTAGGGTCCTTGTTGGTCATGAGGATACCTTAAGTGATGTTGTGAACAGGTTTTGTTGAGAGTCATGCTTAAGTAATATCAGTTCTCTTTTTTCAGGTGAAAACAGCCATGTTCACGCACAATGATGGACGAGCCAGCAATTTATTACAAGCAGATGGAACTATCCCCATGTATTATCAAGACGTAAAATATAACATCCCTATCACCATTTGGCTTCTTGAATCTTACCCCCGTAATGCCCCCCTAGTCTATGTTACGCCTACCCGGGACATGATTATTAAACCCCGACACCCTTTTGTTAACCCTTCTGGTATGGTTTCGGCTCCCTACTTACAAGGATGGGTTTATCCACGCTCAAATCTGGTTGAATTGGTAAAAAAATTATCACTTATTTTTGGTGATGATCCACCGTTGTACTCTAGACCAGCTCAAATGCCAGTTCGACCACCTCCACCAGCACCGATGAATCACCATCCACCACAGTCTCCCTCTCCCTTCATGAACCCAATGCACACGGGAGGGCACATGGCACCAACATCTCAGTCATCATCCAGTTCTCCTGCTCAGCCATCATCGAGGCTTTCATATCCACCATACCAGAATCTGCCTCCCCCTCCACGGACCAATGACCCTTCTGAGGCTTATAAGCAGACAGCCATCAATGATCTCTCCAATCGTCTGCACCGTGATACGCAAGCCCTAATGCAGGAGCGAAACATTGAGATGGATGGACTGTTTAATACCCAGGTCTGTGTTTCTTTCTACAATTGCCATTTCCCTCCATTCAAAGTGTATTTGCACAGGGCAATCTCAAGAGGGCTGAAACTTTGCCTTATCACAAATAGGAATTCAGACAATACTGTGAGTCTGTGTCCTTTAATTACCCTGTATTGCAGGACAGTTTCTGTTCAACATATGTTTCATCTCCCAGATGGTTCCAGAGATTTTATGATATTCTTTGACCTTCTCTTCTGGCTCAGTTTTTTGGACAGATCAAGTTGATGAGAATCTTGCCTGATGTGGAGAACTTGTGAACTCTTGAGACTTTTCCTACATGGCTACAACTTTTGCATTTATGATAATGGAATAATCAAGCAGAGATAAAGATATCATTAAATAACAACTGCAGCTGGTTACATTCTTGTTTCATGTTGCTTACAGGTTGTGATGATTAATCATTTGCTTCTGGATGTGATCAATGAGTGACTGAACAAAATGACTAGTTCCTAATATGACCTTCAAATTATAAGTTCTTCACCCTTTTTCTGAATATGTATTTCCCTAAATTAGGACTGTAAGACTTAAGAGATAATCAGCCCACCACAATCTGAATGTCCTGAAGTGAAAATCAAGTTGCTAGTTCCCAGTCTTGAACCTTACCTTAAAACCTCCTGTTTCCTGAGGTTTGTTTTAGTGACTGCAGGCTTTGCTAAGTCAGAGAGCGGAGCAACTTGCGAAAGGGGTATCTGAACTGGTTCAAGAAAAGGAAGGCCTTGAAAACCAGCTTCAGCTGATATTAACCAACACAGATGTTCTTGAAACTTGGTTGAAGGTGAATGACAAGGGAGTCACACAAGTTGACATTGATGATGTTTTTGAGCCTGCTGATGCTCTCTCAAAGCAAATGTTGGAATGCAATGCAGCTGATTTTGCCATTGAAGACATTCTCTATTCACTTGATAAAGCAGCCCAAGAAGGTGCTATTCCTGTTGATGCTTACCTGAAGCAGGTGCGGGCGCTGTCTCGAGAGCAATTTTTCTTCCGTGCCACTACTATGAAAATTCGGCAGGCCCAAATCTCATCACAGGTTAATTCTATGGCGTTACGTGCACCAAATGTTTCTACATAGGATTTATGAACACCCTTTGGGTCCCACATTTGTGGAATCCTTGCAAGTCTCCCTGAGTTCTCATGTCACAACAATTTCACCCTGTGCCCACAAGCTTTGAGAAATCTCTTGAAGTGTCTTTCAGATCATGTAAGTTGCCATTCTCATCAGCTCCACAAGTATTCATAAGTCAATAAGTCTCCACACTTATGCAGAATCTCCCCTAGGCATTCCCAAGACTTGCATCGGCGTTCTTTGCCACATGCTTGGTTTAGAAGTTTTAGGTTTAGGAAGAATCCTTAACCAGTTAGTTAGTTTGGTAAGTTTAGGAGCAAGATTCAGTGGCATTGATTTAAAGCATGACAACCAACTCAGATACCTAGAATCTAGAGTGCCCTATAGGCTTTGTCGCAGTAAAAGGTACATGGTAGAAAAAACTGACAAGAGAGAAGACATCAATTGCTAAGTGTGTGGGCCTCCTGGTTGGCCCAGATTTCCTCTCTGTGTGTATGTTGATTCCTGACAATGCTTTGTGCCATCGCTGTGTCTGTTTCTCAGGATTTACCCATTTTTTCACTTCTTGTTTTGCTGGGATTCCTAGTTGTCTCAAATGATTTTGGTTGGTCCATGTGTATACTTTATATTAGTGTTTGCTCCCCAATGTGTTCATTTTCCCTAGATCATGTGAGTCAAATTGCTATAGCATAACAGGACCATGTATTACATGAAAATGATTTGTAGCTCTCATGCTGGGCTAACTTTTTTTGAGCTATTTGAATAGTATCCCAAGCCTCTTGTGGATTTATTTTGACAGCTTTCTCCTTGCTTTTTGTTTTAGGATTCTGGTCTTTATCTGTATTGTTGGAACTATTAGTGCACGAAGTCAAGAAGAAATTTTTTTTGTCTTACGATGTTTGCTTCAGGAGACAATGAAATGGAGCATGGAGCTACCAGATACTGGTCATGTTTCTTCCTTTGTGCTGCTGCTTTGTTGCACTTTCCAGTTGGACGTAATATCATTCTTAAGAATGAAAATTTGTGTTCGTAGTATTTGTGATTGATTGCTGTCTATAAACTTTGTATAAGTTGGGCTGTCTTCCATCAATTGATGAGGTGTGGCATTAGTTTCGTTGTAGCTGTGCTCTTTCAGATGGTGGACGGATAGTGACTCAAGAGTCCTGCTTAGGAAGCAGACCAATCTTTTGTTGAAACTTGCCCAGCTTTCTTTTTCCCCAAAAGCCAAAATTTCCATATTGTTGTAAAATGAGCAACATTTGCTTTCTCTTCTTGCCCACATTTCTCTTCTTGCCTGCATTGAACTAAGTGCACAGGCAGTTTGAACCTGATCTCCAGAGTCCCAACCTCCAGAGACCCAGGTACTACTGGCTGTACTATATTTTGAGATCCTGGGTATTTGCTGCCCTGCTCCTGGACCTGCACTTTCAGGTGTGCAGGAGAATGTGGATCCCACAAGATGAAGCCTGGAGGAGAACATGAATCCACCAGAATCAAGGCTGGATGGAGGACACAGCAGTTCACAATGTAAGAAAAGCTCAATCTGAAAAGCTCAAATTCTTTCACATTTTCTCCATTCAAGTGTGTGATAGAAACAGGGTATATATCCCTGGTGGTTTCATCTGTGATTTCTATGCGCCATGGCACGAACCCTATTAAGCACAAACAATCCCTGACATCTTATTTGGCTCAAGAATACTTCCACGGGCTTCTACTTTTCCAGTAATAGCGAAGTCAGATTGTAAGCTCACGGGTCTGTACACATATATATGGTTGTGCTTATCACGTTTCTCCACAATTTGTTGCATGCGTATACAATGTTTCTTTCTTTGCCTGTATTTTGTAGAAGTAATAATTGAAGCCATCAACTCATAGGTTTTTGGTTCTCATTTCATATGGTCATCAACATCCATAAGAATAGTCAGCTTCAAGAAGGGAAGGTTTTTGTAGTGACAAACATATTTCATTGTCTTGTCCAGGCATCTTACTTTTATGCTTGCTACTTTCACACACACACACACACATACACACACATTGTTAAGGCAAGCAATGGTGATGAAAACTTGTGAAAGTGTCCTTCACAAACAAACTATCATAACAATCAGATTGTATGCCTAAATCTGATAAACCATAACCTGTGGACCCAAAGTACACACACCAAAATGCATGCATGGGGCCGGGTACCTTTTGTCACTCTTACAAGATCTCCTCCGGGATCAAAGAATCCTAGACCCTCTTCAAATGCCTTGGTTTATTCATGGTTTGCTCGCACAATCCAGATCTTTGAATCCGATCTTTTTGTAGCCAAAAAGCAAAGAGTACTTACCCTACTTGAGGATCAAATTACTACTCTAAAGCATGATTTGCACTTGGGTGTTAGGGAGTTTTTGTTGGCCTTTCCTATCAAGGCAAGGATATTGTGTTTAGATTCATTATAGAGTATTATAGTAGCTTTAAGGCATTTTGGCCCCCTACTAGGTAATAATAATAATAATAATAATAATAGGTCTATTTTTATACGAGGATTTTTGAAAGATGATATATTTTGGCTTGTGTTGGAAACTTGAGATTAGTTCTAGAGTTATAACATCTTGAAGGATTTTGGTTCCTTTTAGAGGATTTTTTTTGAAGATTATTATTTTTGCATGGGTGAAATATTTGAGTTTTCATAATTCTACTTTTTGCCATAAGATACTTTTAAAATGTAAATGGCAAGGCCACAGTATGTGGGACACCCATTGTTAACATAGCTGTTATTTTTTTATAGATTTAGCACATAATGTTAGGTAATAATGAAACTTTATATGAACCCATGAAATTTTGTGCACTCACACCCAAAGACATTGCTTATGGGCCGCAACTTATTTTGCTACTCTAACATCATAGAGCATTCAAGACCAAAGGTATGGCTAAAGGTATGTAGCCATATCATTGTCTTGTGAAATAGTTGGGGTGGGGGAGGGGGAGGGGAATTAGGGGGTTTGAAGCAGATTTCTTTTACTGGTGAAATTTTGCCAAATAGCAAAATGTCAAATTAAAAATCTGGAAAAGACCTGATTTTGAGGTTTTTGGTCACCAAAAGTGAGGGAGAAAAAGGTTTTAAACTGTTAGATTCGTCTATTTGGTTTGCATTGTGTAGCCATTAACATACAAGAATGGTAATTTATTTCTGGTTTATAGCCAGATTTGGCTAAATCTACCTAGAGATGATCACCATTTCTTCTACATATTCCTATGAATGATAGCCACTTTGGCTACAAACAAAAATTCCTAAAAAATCACTGGTCTAGAGTTGCTCTATGTGGGCAATAAGTGGGAAGGAGGTGAGATCTAGACACCCCCATGCCCCCCCCCAAACCCCCCAATCTTGTATGTGCTAGCTAACATTGAGTTAAATGGCCATTTTTGGCCTTGTTACCCAATATTGAAAAAAATGTTTGAAATCTAGGTTTTAGGCTAAACTGAATATTAGCTACCACCAATGCTAACACCACTTGCCACCTAGGATGCCACGTCATTAGTATTATTAGCTAATGATCCATGTGTGTGAATGCACTTGAAAATTAAGAAAACTTAACATTGACTTACCGATTGATTTAAGACCATGTGTGAATCATGCTTAATTGTAATTTGTTAGGGGGTGCGAGACAATGCTTTTTCCTAACCTTTTTAAGGTGCCCTCCAAATAATACACTACAAAATCTCTTTGAGTGCTCTACAAGGTATATTATCAACAGCTGCAATATGAGCAGATTCTAGATAGACCTTTAGGTAATGCACTTTCATTCCACTTTGTCCAAACTCTTAATCCCCAACAAATACTGTAGAAATCTCATTTGTGACTACCCAATTGGCTTACAATGAACATGACCCAATTTGACAAATTATATTTTGTAAATTCATATCTAAATCTACAAGTTTAGACCTAATTTTGGTCGAAGATTTTATAGTCATTGCTATAGAAGCTGTTCATTTTGATGACTGCCATTTAGGGATAGATCTCTAACAATTAGCTACAAAATTTCTCTTGGTTTTTTCAAAGGAGGTAAATTTTTTCTCTATTGCAAGAAGGAAAGGAGAAGAAGGAAGGAAGGAGGAGTTAGTAATTATTGTCCACCCATAATATGATATGCTACAAATTATCATGTATTTGCATATGTTACCATGGCATCAATCTTTTTTTTCTTTTTTTTTCCCCAAATCAATCCTATCCATGATTCATAAGTACCTCAATTCTGGCAAAAATGATGTACATTGTTGTTATGTACCAAAAACTATGGAGATTTTTTTCTCCCAACTTGGATCATATCCAAGAGTTCAGAGCAGATCTCAATTATGGTAAGCTTCAAAACTCTCACACATTCTCAATTACTCAATCTTAATGCTTGAAGATCTGTCCTTAAGAATAATAGGACTAATTTTCTGGGATTGCCAGATTGTTGACCCACCCTAAAGATCCAAACAATGGTTTTTTTTTTTTTTTAATTTAAATTTTTTAAATAAATTTTATAATATAAAATTTAAAATTAAATTTATCTATTAATATTTTAAATTTTAAAAATATATTTATTAATATTTTATATTTTATTTATTTTTATAATTTATTAATAAAGTTAAAATTTCAATTTCGATTGTATGATGTAGCCAAACTGGTGAACATCAACAAGAAGACTTAGCCAAATTAGGCTATAGACCAAATATGAAAGTAATTTTAAAAAGAGAATACTTTCATATTTTGGCTACCTGCTGGAAGTTGGAACCTGTAGTAGAAATCTAGAGACTTAAATGATTTTTTCCCCAATATGTGGTGGATTTGAGCCATTTTTTTCAATAGAAAATCCTCTGTATGTGTTGAAATCTTCTTTTTTTTGTTCCAGGTGGGAAAAATGCGAAAATTCAACCCAAAAAAATCACTGGATCCAAACCCTGCTAATCCTAACTAGGCACACAATCTTTGCATACTGATGTGCATAATGGCTATGTCCTGGCCATTTTGTAGTTCGGGCATCAGCAATTCTGAAGATGAATAACATCACATTGTAGTGTTGAAAAGCCGGGATTTATGAGGAGAGGAGGACCTTGGGGTTTTCTATGTTTGCATGATCCATGATGCAACAACTTGGCTAACAAGCCTTTGATCCACGGAGCTCCTTAGATGCTGCTCTTGCTGAAGCTCCCCTTGCCAAAAAAAATTGAGCAAGTTTAGAATCGAATCTCTAGCAACAATTTTTGGATCATATTGTGGCAAGAATTTGTCAATTCAATGTCAAGAAAGACTTGCATTGCTCAACAAGGGTTGCCTGAAAATGCAAACTTGAAGCAGATTCGCCAAAATTGGATTTGATTGTAATTGTTGTCATCTCATGATATTTCAATTTATGGCATTAGTTGCAAATCCTACACCGCACAAGTAAAGTATATAAGAAGAGTGCAAATCTAGAGAAATGTTGCTAGGTAGCTCAATTTCTTGCCTACACTAATTCAAGTTGGAACACAAATTGTAGTACAAAACTTGGCATGATTCATTCATTCATTCAAAAGTTATATATATACATTTGCAATTTATTGTGAGCAATCATACATGCATCCAATAGCCCTATTAGATGTAGTCTCAAAACCAAAACCCACATCACAAACTTTGTGGAGTTTAGAAATCTTACATAAATGTTTCTATTGACTTATTACTAGAAAAGTTGAACATGTGCGATTCATTGTTTTACAAGATATAGGGCTCAAACAATATGAGATATGTTTCACAAAGTTGCATTGTTGAATGTAGACCTATTTGTTACCAAATTGCAAAACAAGGGGGAATTAGGTGATTGTCACATTTTCAAGGTTGTGCTTGATTTCCACATTTTGAACAATACTCTTGTTGTCAATTTCAGTGATACTTGTTTTCGTTTATTTCTTATCTTTCCTTCTCTTATTAATTGATGCGTCATTGATTTTGACGTGTCTATAAACCTTATTATTGAATCATCTTTCAATTCTATTTAGATTGACTTGAATTGTAAATATGGATGTTAACAAGAAAACACAACGTTTGAATTTTGGAACTTTTTAACTTTCAATAGCCATTTATTTTATTACTAAAATAACAAGTTTTTAATTATTCTAAAGCCAAGAGTTGATAGTTTTGAAGATGTTAATCTCTTGAAATAAACATTGAAGATTTGGTAATGGTACCAACCAAATAGTTTGGTCAACACTACCTTTACCAAAACAACTTAAGTAGCTCTTCAGAAAGGATAACAATTTTTTTGATAGGGTACTTAAACCTAATTTCATAACATTGAGGACCTTTTTTTCCTTATACTCCTTAGCCAATTTTAGCAAATTATTTTCTTAAACTTATTTCTCAATAATTCTTTTGTGTCTTCCCTTATTCCATAATGAGTTTTTGCATACATGTGATTATTTTTTGATAGATGTGATGTTTTTATGTTTGTGCACAGTTGGACTTTTGAGGACTATCAATCTTTTGTTCTGAATCTCTATAAAATAAATAAAGATTCAAATTGATTAAAATCACAAGATCTATGAAAAATTCTCGCTATGTATCAAAATATTTTGATAGAACCCAATCAAACTTGACAACTAAATAACTCATGTTTGGAGCTTTAGGACTATAAGTTTTTATCGATTTGATTTTCTCTTGTTTAATTTTACCTATATTTGTAGCCTCAAAGTTATTCAACAACACAATTTTAAAACTTTTACATTCAAGATTTTGACATTCCATTCGAACATTTTCGGAGTGGTTTTGTGAATGGTTCTTGATATTTATGAAATTATATTTTGAATTGCATGAATAGTTCAAATAAATTTGTCTTACAATCATTATAAGGTATTTTGATATGTTGAATGTTTAAATATTTTCATCTCATGGAACATGAAACCTTTATTGCCAATACATCTACATGAGTGTTGTACTTCATTTAATTCCCCTTTATACTTCAACTTGCCTTTAAGTAAAGACTTCCAAAAAACAAAACCTTGTTAAATAACATCATTTCCAAATATGTTTTCCTAATGTTTGGTAGTTAGTAAAATTTTATATAGACCTTTGATAATTTTATTTCTAAATATATGTCCACTTAACTACTAAAGGCCAAAAAGTTTTTAAACTATAATTATAAAGAACCTTGAAAGGTGAAGGGTTGAAATAACTACATCACTCAAAAAATTAGTATCAAAGATTACTTGTGTGTTTTGTTGAACTCCTATTAAGGTTACTTTCACAAACAACTAGTTCTTTGTTTTTTGCTTCTCTTGTGTTTGGAAGGGCACATAAGAAATCAATATGGGATTTTGTTGTGTTTGATGCATTCCAAATGTATTTTTATTGAAATGACACATTTGATGATGAAACATTTGGAAAATAGTCTAAATCTATGACATGGCATGTTCTTTAAACTAAAAAACCAACAAATACACCCAATTAGTTTTTGGTCAAGTAATAACTAGTTCGAAATTGATTGGAAGGTTGGAAATTTTTTATAATTTCTACCAAATATGTTATTTTAATTAGTAAAAAAATTGAAAATTTTCAGTTCCTACAATTATAGTTTTTAAAGACTTGGAACCAAGGTTCTTTAAAGAATCAAATAACCACCCAACACCAATTTTTCTTGGATAGTCATGGATCCAAACTATCTCAAATAATAATAAATGTGAAGTGTTATTTGTTGCACACTATTGATGCGTTCATTGTTCATTGCTTTGAAAGGATTGTGAGTTATTGATGTTGAAGCAATGTGCATGCATGCATAAATAAATCAAACATGTAGTTGCATTATTTAGTCCAACAAGGTCATTGTTGGCTGGTATATTACTTTGCATTTAGTCTTTGGTTTGTTTTTTCAAACGAACTAATGAATGATGGCTTTGAAAAAAATTTACTACAATTTTTTTTATCATTGGTTGTGTTCCTTTACATTAGGTTTTATGGTGAAAGCTTGTGCAAACCAATTTCAAGTAGATTTGTAAATTTATTTTTTCTTGGGTGCAAACCATTGTCAAGTAGATGGTTTCAATTATATGCTAATGACACTTTTTGTTGTCTATTGTTTATGTGCATGTTTCACATTCTTATAAAAAAAGGTCACAATTTAGAAGCTTACAAGGTTACGAACTTCTATGGGTTCTACAATTTGACAAAACTTGTGAATGTGTAAAGGGGAAAAATATCCATGTAAGTTCTGTCATTTTTTCTATATGCAAATTTATATGTTGCATAACATCTATTATGTTGAGCTTCATAGGTTATTGACTTGTGTTTCAATTGTTACTCATCATTATGTATTTGTTGGGTTAGATGATGCAATAATAATGAAAATTTGCTTTTGGAATTGTCATAGCGTGTATTGTTGACACAAAACAAGGTTGATGTGGAGTTACTTAAATAAGTTGATGAGTTGGTTTTTTAAGAGTAGGTTAAGATATATTTGCTCATCTTAATGATGTTATGTTAATTTCATACAAATTAATATTTGTAAATGTAATTGTTTGTGAGTTACATGTTTACATGGTTATTGTAAAAATATCGTTTTTTTTCTTGTTATTTGGATTTAAATTCTAAAACATGTTGCTTATGTAGATTTGTACATGCAACTAAGGTTTGGGGTTGGGGTAATTACATCTCCTTTTAAATAATTTTTTACAATTCTTGAATAACTAGGTTGCATAAAATTTATCTTGCCATAAACGCTAAAACTTAAACCTTGATCCCTATCTTAAATTTGTTGTAAACCCTAAATTAAATTTGTACTTAGTGATCTATTGAATTTGGAACTTATAATATGGTTAACTTTTGGTTCAAATAAATTTTTTTGTACTTGAACCCTAGATTTAAAATCTTAACCTTTAATTTAAAAAATAATTAATAATAAAATAAATGACCCTTTATACCCTAAACCTAGAGGTTAAAACCTAAAACTTAAACCATGAATTTTTACTTATATAACATGAGCTTAATTTGGTTTTGATCTTGGATCATTTCTTATTATAGTTATGTCTAGTCTTTAATGTTTAAAATTTATGTTGTTTACTCTTGGGGTTTAAAAAAAATTGTGATTGTTTAAAAAACTTTATTTCAACTTCTATTGCATATTAGTATTTTTAAAAATAAATAAATTATGACTATTTCTTTTATTACAACCGTGTGTGAAGTTGTGTTTTTGGTGTTTGTATATTTTTCAAATTTATGGTTTATGGTTGTGTGTTTTATTGTTTTTTCTAGCATCAATTTTGTTTTGGACTATCATCAATTTTGAGGTCACAATTGTGTTTTGAAATTTTTTTTGCACATTTGTTGGTTCTTTCATTTTATGCTATGTTAAAAATTGATGATAAATTTAATAATTTGGGGCATGATCTTGATCCAAGGTCTATCAATTTTTTTGATGTAAATTGTGTTTTCAATTTCTATTTGTATGTTGTGTTGGTATTTTTTTGGGGTCATCCATGGCTAAGTTAATTGCGAACCCCATTAAGAATAGGGCAACACTAATGTATGTCTTAAATATCAATAATATAACAAAGGATGTTGGTGTGTATGTTTTGAGTTGAATTGATCCAAATCCTATGATGTGGTAGATATTGGATCTATAAGTTTATTCATTGTGATTTCAACAATGTTTTTGATTTCATGATGATGACATTGACCATAAGTTACATTTTTGTTACTATATTCTTCCCATATCTCAATGTTGGTTCATACATATAAGTGTAAAATTTTGGTGTTACATTAAAAAAAAAAGTTTGAGAAAGGGGACTAAACCTTTTTGTTGAAAGTTGGGGCAAACACTACCATAAAGCCTATAGATCAATTTGAATTTCCTTGCAATTTGTTGTTATTCATTCCATTCAAGATTTGATTCGAAAATAAGATTTCAAGGACCTTGGAACAATGGAATTGGTTGACATTTGAATTTATGAGTGCAAATTTGTCAAGAATTTTCATCTTGATTGTAGTTAATGGCTTAGGCCCTAATAGGTGAAAACACATTAATAAGAATCACAAAGTGTGTGGACATTACTAAAAAACTTTATGCCTCCATATTTGAAAATCATTAGAGGAACATAACAAATTATAGTATCAATTTTTTTTTTTGGAATAAATTCCATCGCTTACAAAGTTTTAATGCCCAAAATTTGATGAAAATGTATGATATTTCAAAAGTCCTTTGGTTTGATTTAAAGATTCAAATCAATTGTGCAAACATGTGGTTTTTTGGGGCCAAAAGTCCATTTTCCTTAATAAATGCGCCCTAGAATCAATATGAAAATTGGTGAAAATTTTGATGTTCATACATAAAAAAGAAAAATGGCTCAAAATTTATGAAATTTTTGTTTCTATGTGCACCATAATTTTATTTGGTTGTATTTGGTTCATAAGTGTTTTAAACCTTTATTATTATGAAAAAATTCATAATAATAATATTTATATACAAAAAAAACATAGATGCATAATATATAAGATATGGGATTAAAATATGTTTAAAATATTTATTTATAGCAGGCAATCATAAATTGGATCAAAGAAAAATCTTTAAAATTGACCCAAAAAACGGCCATGAATGATTCCTTTTAATGTGTATACAAGTGTTGTTTTCTTCCCTAGTTTTACATTTAGTATTTTTAGCTTGTTGACATTTACAACATTGGTAGACCATCAATTCTCATGGTTAAGATCATAAAAAAAATTGTATTTGGTGAACATCAACTTGTGATTAATTTTGTAAACATTTCCATAATCCTTGTTCTTGATCTTTCATCTTTTGAAATTTTTATTCAAGTACACAACAAACAAATTAAAGGGCTAGATTTTATAGTTAACTTTGAGGTTTACTAAATTTAATTGTGATTGTTTGATTTTTTTGGTTTACATTCAATTTTTATCATGTGGATTTTTTTAATGAATTGTGTTGGTGGAAGTTGTAGGCAAGTTAATTATTTCAATTAATACTTCTTGTTTAGAAAACATATGTGCAAGGTGTCACCTCTCTTTTATGGCAAATACAGATGGTGGCAACTACTAATGCAATTATAAGCATTCAATTTTGATTGAAACTTTGCTTTGGATTTCTTGCAAAATCAAGGAAGATAGTGGTTATGAGTACAAATGTGTGATTTGCAGCTCGTGGATCAAGGCTTTGTTCAAACATGATGTTTTTAGCCTTGAAGATTGTGGTTGTTTCGAAACAAAACCTAGAGGTAGATTTATTTTGAGTCCCACAATTGAAATGGTTAGTTTTTCAACCTTGAAGGATAAATATGAAATCTAAAAGTCCATAAGGAGAAATGCAATTAATGTGCAATTTTAAGCTCCTAGGGATTATGTGTTGAAATGCAACCTTTTAGGAGTTTTAATTTTACTTGTACATCACACTTGGAATTTAACGATTGGATAAAGAAGAATGTATTCAGATTCAATCTTTTAAAAGTTGTTTTGAATAGAAGTTTGGATTAAACATTTGGATTTAATATTAGTTTTGAAGATGAATCTTTGTACATATCGTTCCAAATAAGTTCACTTTTTGGAATTATAGTATTATGTATGTATATCATATATTGGAAAATACAATTTTGAAGTTAAATTTGAAATTTGAACTTGAGATTGGGAAACTTGAAAAAGTTGATATATGGGGGGAAAATTGAAACTAAATCATGGGTTTTCTTCTTGGCCAAGGTTGTATCACGGATGGGTCTATTGGGATCTTATTTTGAAAGTATGTTTCAAAAACATTTTAGAAATTGAACTTGCATTGTAGAACTTGAATGTGCATTTTGGAAGTTGATTTTGGAAGCAAATAATAATAGATTGTAAAATTAAAATTGTTTGAAGGAGTCAAAGATTATATATATATATGAAATATTCATTATTTTAAAAATATTCATATTACTAAAAATATTAAAGGAAAACTATTAGTAAATACATATGAACAAGAAAATAAAAAAATAGTAAATAAATGATTCATAATATATAGTAAAGCTATTAGTAAAGTTTTTGAGTTGAAAAAATAATTAAAATTTTATTTGTATAAGTAATATGATGTTCATATATAGTGAACATTGTTTATGTAATTTTTTTATTAATATTAATTTTAATATTTAAAAAAGGAATATTCTTTTTTTGAAAATTTGAATTTTTTTGTGGTGAAATTTTGCAATTAAAAAAAGAGTCATGAGCAATATGGTTAATAATTTTTTTGGAAAATTTCTAAAAAATTCACCACCTTTTAAAGAAAAAAATTATGAAATCATCAAGAATTTTGGTTGATTTGGGCAAATTTCTTGCTTTCTTATTTTAAAATCACCATATTTAGTTAATAGGTTCTAGTGGGTCACCAACATGTAATAGGATTCCTAAGTTTTCTATTTCTTTATTTCTTGTATCCATATTTGGTTAAATCCTCATTAATCATCATTTTAAAAAAAAAATTGTGGAAATGTATTAAATAAATACAAAAATTTGAACATATACATTAATAGTCAATTTTGTTAATATTGCAGGTTTTTAATTGAATTTTTTAAAATAATATTATATTCGATATATTAATAAAATTTTAAAAACATAATTCAACAATTTAAGAAGAAAATATGAAATAACATATTACTATTGAAATTAGAAATTACATATGAATAATAAATTGTGTTAATATTTTAGGTTTTTAATTGAATAACTAAATAAGATTTGAATATAAACTATAATAAGATTTTTAATACTAAAGATTTTTTTTAAAACATATTAATAACAAAATGGTAAAGTTGTGTACTACGAGAAGTTATATTAATGTATTTTAAATTGAAAAAATATTCCTTTTAGGAAACTGGTAATTTATGTCAACTAAAAAAATAACTCTACATAAAATTTCAATTAGGTAACAAATATAATTAGTCCATCAAGGAAGGAAAAAAATTAGAATTTTATTAGAAGGTAAAAAAAATTGCCAACACAAAACTAAAAAAGTAGAATGTGGATTGCAAATTTATTGACAGACTTAAAATTCATTTGAAAGGTAAAGTACAAAATTCAACTTAACATAAAATTAGATATTTCAATATGAACATGGATATAGAGATCTAATTAGGTGAGATTGGTTTGTAATATTATTAATTTTCACCATAATGTGGGAAATTGTTTATTCAATGCAATCTTCTAATTATTGAGACATTCAATAAGTTCTTAAATGATATTGAAAAATATATGTTTCATTTAAAACAATGTTTAACTTGGGCGCACCACATGCTTTAAACATGCTATAAATGTGAGTTTAAATTTTTAAAAATTCACATGATTTACATCATAGGCAAACAAACAATGAACAAAATTGTATAATGTAGAATGGTCATATTTTCTTTAAATGGTTGATTGTGGTGTGGTTTCATTGTAGTGCATTGGATATTTGAATATTTATAACACTCCATTCATGTTTCAGAATTAAAAAATAAAAATAAAAATTGTAAAAGTTGGAAATGAAAACCCGTATGGAGCTTCAAACATAACATATGGAAACATTACTTTTGAACTTGCTAATATATATTATGGGGTTCCAAAATTTCAAAATCATTTTAATCATAATATATAAAAAATAATCTAACAAGAAGTATGTGAATGGAAAAATAAATGTTAATGATAATCAAAAGATATTTAGTTAGTATTTAAAAGTTAGATTTTTTTAGGAATGAAAAACAAATAATTTTAATGGATCCTTCACAAAATTGCATTAGCATTCCTTAAAAGGTACCCAATTTTGAATATGAACATATCACAATTTAAAATACATTTTAATCCTCTTTAATTGAAACAAACCAAAAATTATAATATAATTGATTTATGTGAGGAAAAAAACAAGTTTTCTGATAACATAATACCATAAATTTCAAATTCATCAAATGTTTTTTAGAAATATATTGCCTTTTGAAACAATTGTTCATCAACCTAATGTTTTCTATTGAAAAGGAAGACATTTATGATACCATTCATCATATGCTTTTATAAATTCAATTGAAATTAATCATAATGGAAATGACTTTGTTGAAATTGATATGAAGGATGGTATTATTATTGAAGTTAATTGTAATCATCTTGAAAATAAAAAATTCTCAAATATTGTTTCATTTGTTTTGTGAACTAATGATGGGACATAAATGGTTAATAAGAGTATCTTAAAACATAAAAATGATATTAAAAACATTGCTAAACATGTTTGTTATTGTTGTGTTTTGCATACCAAATTTGTTTTACATCAAAATCATATATCAAAAGATTCCTTGATGTTTTAGAAATTAAAAAACTAACAAATCATGTATTAAAGTGTAAATCTTGTTGAAAGAAAATTGATTTTAATAAATTTTTAGACTCAAAACCAAAAAACCATTAGTTTTAGCTCCCTATATTTTTAGAGTTCTATGTGAAATAAGATGATCGTAAATTTAAAAAATAAAAATAAAATTACATTTTGAACGAAGACCGTAAAGGCCCCTCTTGAAAGCATTAGGACTGTAAGTTATGAGCCTAAATTCATTTGTATTCTTAATGGCTATTAAACCCTTGACATGGAGCCTTACCTCCATGACCCCCCCCCTCCTCCCACCCACTCACTCACCTTAGTTGTCAGGGCTATGACCTTCAATTCGGGACCAACCTTTTTCCCCTTTATACTTTTTGTAATGTATATATTTACAAAATCTTTTGAAAATCTGACATTATATAGAGTAGATTGTACCATGTTGAAATGTCTTACTTAAGTCACTTCTCGTCATCTTCTTTGTGTAAGGATAATATATGCCGTTGGAAACACACGTTGTTACACCTTGTGGAGCACACGACATTAAACCTTGTGAATAGTGAGTGGGGGTGCATCTTCTTTGTGTAAAGTAATATATGCCTTTGGAGCACACCACCGCATCGCACCTTGTGAACAAAAGTGGGGGTGGAGAAGTGCATGAAGAAGAAGGAAAGGAGAGGAGAGGAGAGGAGAGGAGAGGAGAGGAGAGAAGAGAAGAGAAGAGAGTGAGTCCACTCGCAAGTCCCACGCATATCGTGATTACCACTCACAAGTCGCACACATATTGTGATTGATTGTCGTGTAATGTTCATGACATGGGTCATTTCAGTGTCATATTATTATCATTAAGGTTCTTTGTTGTTTCATACAAATTATTATTGGTTTCAGTGTTTCATGGTTGTCAGGAGTGATTTTTGTAGCATTGTTTCCACACACAAACACACACACACACACACACACATAGATATATGCCATTCTCTTGCCCCCATTTGTGTGTTGCTGACTATTTCACTGCAATACATGTGCAGCCAGCTTCTTCTTCTGGTGGATTGATCAGAAGAAAAGACTGCCATTTCCAATAGTGTTTTTTAGGGTTTAGGGTTTAATATCAATATGGTTCCAATGGTGTACGCTCGTATCCTAAAATTCATTTGGGAAAATGTCCCGTCTCTCTCTCTTTTTTTTTTGGGGGCACTTCAATTTGGTTCATGTACTTACTATCTATCCCATGCCCGCCCGCCTCTCCTCCCCCCCAATCCCCATCCCGCTCTCAACCCCACCCCAAAAGAAAAGAATGAATAAAAAAACCCTTGCCCGACAATATCAGGGCACATCTTACAAGATTTCCTCTGAACATAAAAAGATCTCATGTATGGGGGGGGGGTTAATGAGATTTTTCCCTCATGCATCATGAGGACATCACAATTTTTGTTCAAACTTTACAAACCGACCAAAATCAATGAGCAAACATAAGACTCAGACACCACACCAAACCACGTTGTTTGTGATTTGCATTCAAGTCCGTGCACATGTAAACGATCTATGCTGATTTTTCTAAGTGTAATCGGATTATTTTTTCTTCCATGGTATATGGGGCATTTCCAAAAATGGGTTACAATTTTCAAAAACACCCCATAAATTTTTTTTTTCATGTTTTTTCTCATGTTACATACATACCCAATGTTTGTGTGTGTGTGTGTGTGCGTATACACAAGGGGGGAAAATTAAATTAAATTAAAAATTAAAAAAAAATCAGTGCAAGTTTTTATGTTGAGTAAAGAAAAGCCCTTGGCCATGAGTTTTAATTACTGGAATTGGGGCTGCGCTCGACTCCACCTTGCGCAAGCCCTTATTCCAATAAAGCCCGGAATAAAAAAGCCTGCAGCCTCAGGCTTTTTTACCCCTTCCTATATACAAAGAACTCAAATCTAAACATGAACTCAACCCTAAATAAATAGATAAATAATAAACCGATCATTCATTTGAACTTTGCAACAACTTTTCCTTTCTTGAAATCAAACTAAAGGGTTTTTTTTTTTTTTAAAAAAACACTAAAAAAAACCCTAAAAAAAAGAAGAAGAAAAACCTTATATAAAACTTGCTTACAACTTGCTACTACTAACTAGTCTACCTAAGGAATTGTGTTTGTTGGCCTTATTGGCCTACCAAGGCAATTAGGATATTGTGTTTAGATTCATTATAGAGTATAGTAGCTTAATGGATTCTGGCCCTTACTAGGTAATAATAACAATAGGTCTATTTTTAAATGAGGATTTTTGAAAGATGATATTTTGGCTTGTGTTGAAACTTGAGATTAACAGTTATAGAGTTATAATATCTTGAAGGATTTTGGTTTCTTCTAGAGGATTTTTGAAAGATGATATTTTTTGGCTTGTGTTGAAACTTGAGATTAATAGTTATAGAGTTATAATAATATCTTGAAGGATTTTGGTTTCTTCTAGAGGATTTTTGAAAGATGATATTTTTTGGCTTGTGTAATTGAAACTTGAGATTAATAGTTATAGAGTTATAATATCTTGAAGGATTTTGGTTTCTTTTAGAGGATTTTTGAAAGATGATATTTTTTGGCTTGTGCTGAAACTTGAGATGAGTTATAGAGTTATTATATCTTGAAAGATTTTGGTTTCTTTTGGAGGATTTATTGAAGACGATATTCTTTGGCTTGTAATTGAAACTTGAGATCAGTTACAGAGTTATATAATATCTTGAAGGATTTTAGTTTCTTTTAGAGGATTTTTGAAAGATGATATTTTTTTGGCTTGTGTTGAAACTTGAGATTAATAGTTATAGAGTTATAATAATATCTTGAAAGACTTTGGTTTCTTTTAGAGGATTTTTGAAAGATGATATATATTTTTTGGCTTGTGTAATTGAAACTTGAGATTAATAGTTATAATAGAGTTATAATAATATCTTGAAGGATTTTGGTTTCTTTTAGAGGTTTTTTTTTTTTGAAGATTAGGTGTATTTTTGCATGGTGAAATATTTGAGTTTCCATAATTCTTCTTTCTTTTGCCTTAAGATACTTTTTCATGTAAATGGCAAGGCCACCACACAGTGTGACACACCCCCCTTGTTGTGTGCGGAGCAGAAAGGTCAAAACTCCACAACAGACGAAGAAACACAACAGAGTGACCCTGGCCTGAGCACCACCCAGCCAGCCGGGCCGGCCGGCCAGCGTGTTGTGCATGTGCAAGTGAGTGAGCGAGGCCTTGATTCTCCAAATCTTTTGTTACCACCCTTCACCCAAAACCGAGGAATGAATGTATGTAGTATTTGGTGGCCGGCCCGACAACTTGCAATGCAAAGCAAAAAAGCATGGACGGACACTACTACTAGTCTCTCCCTCGAACTCTCTTGGGGATCGAGTGAGCAAGTTTAACTTACCCCACCATGCCAGATGGATGAATGAATGGATGGATGAATGATTTGTAAACAGAGGGATGAAAAAAAACACACACACACACACACACTCTTTCATTGTATTAACGTCCGTCCCATAACTAACCACCATAACCCATTAACCACAGTGGTTAGCCTACCTAAGTCCAAATTGTTACCTACCACCACAACAACGAGAGGGAAAGTTTCTTGTTCATGATTATCAGTTTGTTTTTTTCCTTGGCTAAATTTAGCCAGTTGGCCCCAAAAAAAAATGTTGAAAATTTTTTTTCCCCCAAAAAAATGGCTAAAAAAAAAAATGCTTTTCTGGTTTTCTGGTTGCCGAATTTCAACCAATCTTCTTTAAATATTTCTCTATTGAGTTCTAGCATGTAGCCAAAAAATTGAAGTATGTTGAAATTGTTTTTAAAAAAAAATTTCATATCTTGTGTTTATAGCCAAATTTGGTTAAGCTGTCTTATAGATGATCGCCACTTTACCTACATCCCCCCCCCAAAAAAAGAAAAAGCCTTGGTGATATATATACCCAATTGAGGAAATTGTAGTTACAAATTTGAGCTAGAGAACTACAGCAAAAAATTTCTAATTATTAAAATTTTATATTAAAATATTATTAATATTATTAAAATATTAAAAATTATTTAAGAATTTATTTATTAAAAAAAAACACAAACCCTCTTCTACCCACAACAACCACTAAACACACACTCGTGGACTCTTGTTGTTGTTGTAGTATGGGGAAGCTCGATGCCTTTAGTTAACTCATGTTGGGCTTCATGGGTGCTCTTGGTTCAGCTCCAGTTGGGTCTTGGAGGGTGGGTGGTTTTCCCTCGGTCTTAGCACTTTGTACTTTGCCTTTGTTTAACATCCTCCCTGGCCGGGCCGGTGGGGACTTCCGGTATGGGATATATGCTTGAATCGAACCAAAAATGTATCTATGCTCTGGCAGATGTTCGGAAAAAAAACGGCAAAATATAATTTCACATTGCTCGGAAGCGAAACCAGGGGGGGGGGGGACCACCCGTACAACCCATACTTCACCATACTGCATGAGTGAGAGCAATGTCAGATCCACTCGTCTATAGGGACAGGATGGAACGGGACGGGATTCAGGGGGGGGTGGGGGGGGGGAGGGGCGGGGTTGGGGCTGAGGGGGATTATTTTTTTTGGGCCCATGCGACACCACCGTCTGGGGGGGGGGCGGTCAATGTAGGTGGTCGGTTGTTTAATTTTCTTTTCTTTTCTGATCTTGTATCGGATGGATGGAGAGACCGATGGGATGACGTTTGTCGTCGAAGTTAGGTCAAAATAAAACACCAACTTGTGTTGACAAGTTGTAAAATCGATTGCATTTTTGTCATAGATTACGTATTTTATATGTAAATCCCCCTCCTCCTCCCGTCGCATTCATTCCGCTCCGCTCCATCTCTTTTATATATCTTATCTCATCACGAGACATCATTCCACACTCAAAAGCAACCCGTGACAAAAAAATTTCCTTGCTTATTATCGTGACAGCTTTATTACGCAATCGGGAAGTAAGCGAGCAATTTTGATTTCACGCATATCATCATGATGATCATCACCATTATTATTATGATTATTATTATTATTATTGCGATGTCCACTTTTCTCTGCAAATTGAGTAAAGTAAAAGTTGAAAAAAAAAAAAAAAAAAAAAAAAAAAAAAAAAAAAAAAAAAAAAAAAAAAAAAAACAAAAAATAATATTAATTCATAAGATGAATTTGAATTTAT
>Ga0116227_10002490_pt1 | contig 41732 bp, 42 predicted proteins | sample S1TSphgellanicum_FD_89693 | JGI IMG/M metagenome (GOLD analysis project Ga0116227, IMG submission 89693) | Host-associated microbial communities from peat moss isolated from Minnesota, USA - S1T2_Fb - Sphagnum magellanicum MG | ecosystem: Host-associated > Plants > Peat moss > Unclassified... | reverse complement strand
TGTGGTCAGGAGTCAAACTGGCAATTTGACTCCCGACCCTTCTTTTGGCCATAACTTGTGTCTCAGATGTCCAAATGAGTAATGCAAGCCCATTTTAGACATCTACATTCTAATAGCTTTTCAATGATATAAAAAACATTATAATCCATTGAATTTTGACCCCTACAATTGCTCTCTGAAGTTTTGGGAGTTCACCGGGACTCCATCTCCCAAAGTGGGAGTTGCCTTGGGAGTGTGGGAGTTCATTCCTTCAAACTCCGTCACTCTTCTTACACTCCCGAAAGTGTGTGATGTGACTCCCGGGCTTCTTCTTGCCTTGGCTCCCAGGCTTCCTCTTACCTTGACTCTTGGGCTTCCTTTTGGCCCACAACCTTGTAACCCTTTTGCTTTGGTCGTAAGCCCAAAGTTAGGGTTGCGTCACCCAAAGCATCGCAACCCTACTTTCAGGAATGCCTGAGTTCCAAAACGAATTGTTTTTCCAGAACTTGATCCTTTTAATAAAGCTAGTGAAGTCGCTCTCCCCCAGGTGATGCTCCTAGAGGAGCAGTATTTGTGGCGGGGTTGGAAGGGAGGCGATCCATGTTTTGATTTCTTTTTGCTTGGAGGGGTTCCTCCCCAAGCCTTTCACATTGAGAGAGACTAAAATCAAGGGTCTCTCAATCATGGAAAGAGTGGCTTAGGGTGGCATTAGTGCCGATCGATCCTTGTTACCTGCTATCCTTTTGAAACAGGTATTCTTGGTTGTCCTTTTCTACACCTTGAGCAATGCGAGCGAAGCTAGTGCTGCCTATGTTCGGGAGTAGGAGGCGCTCTAGGTCTAACTTTGTGAACTGTTTTTTCTTGGCCGCTTGAAGCAAGGCTTAAATGCTTGCAATTTTGTTCTTGTAGGTTTGGTGATCCCCGCCTACGGTCCCAGACTTCAACAGCAGACTATGTGTCGAGGCAGTGAATTCTACCTCATTTTCATGACTGTTATAAACTCCAGCGCTTTCCAATGTAAGTGCCTTTTATTTTGGATGCTTATGGCATTTGTTCCAATGCTTATGTGCGCGAAGATGGTGCATTCCATTCCCCCCTTGTTTGGTTTTTTTCGCTAACTCCATTTGAAGATGAATCAATTTTTAAACGGGAGCTTGTATCTTAGCACATTTTTTTTCAAGCCCTATTTCCAAGTGCTGGATGAGGTCCTCTAGCGCTAAGTTTTGTGTCCATCCCTCCTCTGTGGTCCCGGTTATCTTGATGCTGAACGGGAGGTTGGGCAGAACTTAGTTCCTGGAGTGCACCAGTATTTCCTTTTGGGAGTTTTTTTCCCTTGTGAACGCCGGCCAGACCCTGGCCCTGCAGTATTCCATGTCATTTGGGATGGGATTTCCTAGTGAGGCGAAAAACGATTGATGCAGCTCGGAGTGCATCTAGCCTCGTTTCCCTCCCGGTGTTGTGTCAGGTCGGGGAGTGTGGAGGGGGGACTTGGCAGCCTCCTATCGGGGTGAGGAGATTTTAGCTATGTGTTTTTTTTTTTCCTTGGAAGGACCGGCCTTCCTTTAGATCCTCTTGGATCTTTTTGAGGAAGTCAGCGCCTCCATTTTCCTCGCCTGGAGCCGCAAAAGGGTTGGAGTTCATTGTTTGAACGTGCACCAGGATGCTTAGTGATCCCGGAATGTCAAAGCTTAGCTTTGCTTTTGGGGTGCTGTCTCCTCCCGGTTCTCGGCTGATGCTAGGGGGAGGTCTATCTTGAAGGTGGTGTGGGGAGGCTACAGGGTCTGCCATGTCTTGGTTTATCTAGTCGTCATTCAGTGAGTTCCTTTCACCGTCCCCCTCTATTGCCTTCTTTCCTGTCAGTTTGGTTGTGCGGGCCGTCTACGAGGGTCTTGGTGGGCGACCTGTTTGTGCCCCCACTTCCGTATGCGAAAGATTGCCTCCTATGGTCGGGGGCTTGGTCTTTGCTTTTTGAGTCCTCCTTGTGTTGTTTGTAGGGATAATGTTCTGGTGCAGTGTGGTGGTGACCGAGGCCCACACTGCCCTTTCTCCCCAAGAGGGGGGGTTGTTGGGGGGGGCGTTCCCCTCCCATGCTATGGCTCTGGTGATAGTGCAGGCCCGGGCGTAGTGACTGAATCTGCGAGATTTTCGACACTGATTCGGGAGTCCAGGGTAGAAATTTTTTGTGCTGTAGTGTTTGTTGTTGAAGCTCCTTTCGCCATTGAAGGGATTCTGAAGAAGCCTGCTAGCTTGCTGATGTCCCCCACTTCTATGGTGATCATGGGGCCTGTCGACCTCTTCGTGTAGGAATCAGCAGTTTCTATTTCAAGTACCTCTTTGATTTTGTTAGCCACGATGGTCAGCGCCTTGGTATTTCAGAATTATTCGTGTAGATCAGGGAATTGCACTTTTATCAAGTGAGTGAAGAGCGTTTATGCTCCTTGAACATTAGTGCCAAAGTTTGGAACGTATCTAGAAAAGGAGAGGTTTAACCCACTCCATTGTACAGTGGTAAGTTTCCTGGTCGCTTTGGCTCCTTCTTCATCTTGAAAGAGGATTTCAAAGTACCCTCGTGTTAACAGGGTGGTTGAGATGAATGAGGTTAAAAGATGGAACTTGAGGCAGTCGTGTAGAACTTTGATTGTTGTTTTTCCGCCAAGTGTCCTTCCTATAACTATTCTGTGTGCCTTTCGGATAGCATTTCCTTGCATTTCGAGCACCATCTCTAGCGGGAAGTCTGCCTTTAGTTCCATTCCATAGTCTACTAGCGATGGGCCTTGGGTGACCTCTCCTGTGGGAGGGGTTGTTTTTGTCCCATTGCCTGGAGGTGTGATCAGAGTAGGGGTGGGTGGAACTTGCGTGATGGTAGTTGGTTTCCTTCTTTGAGCATTTTTTGAATTTGGTGCTTCCATCTTGGCGGCTGAGAGGTCCTCTCGTGCCACCTACCTTGCGGTAATTGCGTCCAAGCCCCCAAAACCAGGGCCTCGACTGACATTTATAGAAAAATGATCTGAAATGTAAAAAAGGAATGAAGTTTTTCTAGGGGGTACCTGAGTGAGATGCATTCTATCAGGAGCTTCGGCCAGGCTCGTTGCTCCTTGCATCGGAGCATCCAGAGGGGCGAGTGGTGAAGATGACTGTTGAAGACTGGTTTCGTCTAGTCCACCATCGTTCCTGTGTTAATCTGCGTGAGCGACTTGTTTTAGTAGCAAGCGCCTTGCCAATCCTCTCAGAGTGGTGGAAGTCGTCGGTGTTTGATTCGCATGCTTCCGATCTTTGCTGATCAAGCTTCCTAGGAAGGGCAGATTTGGCTCGAAGGGAGTTGCACAATTGCCTTGCATCGACGGATCAATAGATCCGTTGGCTGTATCCGAGCTCTCGATGTTTGTCGGAGGTTGAGGAATTGGGGTGCCACCGCCGCCGCTAGGGTTCAGCTTGTTGTTCTTCAGTTTGTCGATCCCTTGCCACGCGTCGTGCCCCGCCTTCCGGATCCTATTAACAACGAAAAAGAACTCTTTCAACTTGGAGTTCTAATAATCTTCTGAATATGAGCTTATTTTCATCTTCACCATTGAAAAATGTTAGGAAGTCAGCTAAGAAAATTTACATCGAGCTTAAAGAAGTGGGGAACCCCCTTATACACGCCTAGGAAACGAAAAGCCCATGCGTGCCACTACGGAGAGGTGAAGAGAATACTATATAGGGGAAGGTGGTGGTTTTCCCCGAGTTTAGGCCATGGTGAGTCTTATGAGTCTAGAGTTGCCCGTGGCTTGTCCTAACACTAAAGGTGCTCCAGAAAGTGAACTAACCAACTTGTTGGTTGGTTTGATGCAGGTTCGAGTAAATAACTAAAGCTTGTCACGCTTCCTAATCCCATCCCGGAGCTTCAGCATGCCCCTCTACCCCTTTTCGTGCTGAGAGCAAGGAGTGTGCCCCAAGTTCCTCACAATTCCACTATTTGAGTAACTTAAACCCATCTTGGGTTTAACTAGGAACTTGGGAGCGCGTCATGTATCATGGTATTTGAATAGTTCAAAATTAACATCTACATTTAAATAATAGTTTTAAACTAAAGTTTGAAATTTTGAAAATAATATATATTCCATGATCTCATTACATTTTTTAATTTTCCAATTATTATCCCTATTAAAATTATTTAGTTAATAAAATTATACCGTGTTGTCATTTGCTTTCATACTTCAATTCAAATAGTAATAGCATGATTTTTTTTCAATTTCAATATTGCTAGACCATTAGAAAAAATAACACTATAATAAGATGTGAAATATTTTAATGACTAATTTCAATCATGTTAATTATATTAATCAGGATAGACAATTCCGTGTGAGTGGCAACATTGCCACATGTGAAATATGTTGTTTAATTTGACTACAATGTTAGATGTTTTAGTCATAATAGACATTGTTACTTTTAATATTAGTCATAATATACACAATTACTCACTTTAGACATGTGGTTTTGTTTAGATCTTGGTTTTATAATCAACATAATCATGATGTTAGTATGAAAAAAATCATATTTTTGTAATAATGTAAATTTGAAAAATGCCCATGTATTTGCTGATCTTTGCCATGTGATCCATAATTTTTGGTTGAATTCTAATTGGACAAAAAGTTGCTTTTGTTGTGCATTATCCTTTCTATCAATTGTAATGGACACTTATGATTAGAAATACCTTGAATCACTTTATAGAAGTGACATAAGATAGTTATTTGCAAAAAACATGACATGGCCATGAAGTTGAAAAAGCAGTCATGAACCTTACATGAGGCCAAAATTTCTCATCCATTGCCATGGATGATGATTAATATGATGTGGAACCCTAATTTGCAACTACATTTAGTATAGTTACATGCTACCAAATGTCCCATTGATGGGGGGTTAAGATTTAACATTATGGTAGTTTAAAGAACCAATGGCCATAAAACATGTAACAATTTGCCATTTGTTCAATAAAGATATATTATAATTACATTAATTAATTATAATTGATCCTAGGCTAGACATATAATAAGCAACCAATTTTAGGGTAGGCAAGGCTATAATAGGCAACCTATTCTAAACAAGGTTAACCTAGAATAGGCTACTTAATATAAGCTAAGTATAGAAGTAGGATCTTATTTATTTTGTTAGCGACAAGCTTTTTTGATTGGCTCATCCCAAATGACACATGCACTTTGAATATTTATACCATGAATCTAATCCATTCTAGTTATATACTTTACAAGTTTGAAGTTGTATACAAAATATATGGGATAAATTTTAATGAAAAGGAAATACTATAACACTATGACATCCTTTGTTTCTTACAAAAACATTATCATACATCCACACAATAAAATATTTTTTATTTAGTTGACTTACCTACCTACTACTTATTAGGTACATGTCTTACTTATTACCTACTACCTAACCTATTACTTAGGCCTAGTAAACTAGCCTACTACTACTTATAAATAACTTAGGCCAACTAACCAAATATATAAACTAGGTCAGGTTACCAATGTACATAGGCTTGCTTAGTTTAATTTAACCGATTAAGTTTACCTAACCTAGTTTACCTACTATTTTTCTAGCAACCTATTAGCTAATAAATTAATTTGTACTCTTTGAATTGTAATAATAAAAATGCCACATGTCATCTAGTCATTTATGTATAGTTGTAAATGTAGTTGCAAAAGTAATTTAGTTGGCAACCATCAATGGATGCCACCTATAATGGATGACATATGTCCATTTTTCATTTTTAAACTTATAATAGTCGCACATTATAGTCACATGTATGATTAAAATTTGGATTTGTGAAAGTTTAATTATGTATGCAACTATGAGCATTTGCAACTAAGGTGCCACATAGGACTCATACAAATGTAGTTGCAAATTGAATTGTTTTGGACATTAGTCACACATTAGTCACAAACATGTGGTTGGAATGGAGAAGAATTCTTTAACCCCAAAACTTAATGCCTTACATTGATGTGTGATGCTTGTTCCATTGTTGCATCTCATGGACTTTGCAAAACACCCAAGTATATATGGGCATCACATGTCTATGGGAAAAGAAAGGCTTGCCTAGGTAGGGTATATCAAAAAAATTCCTTGACCAATGCTTTGGGGTTGGGGCACCCCAAACCTTGGTGCATGCCTTGGTTGATACTAGTGTTGGGTGGGTATCACAAATACCCTCAAGCATCACCTAGGTATCATTCGGGCATCCAAATTTGAACCCCTCAAAATATCACCATGAGTGATACCTTGACTGAAAACTGGACCACCAGTTCTCATTTATGTGAAAACCAAATCGTGAAAACTCTTGAGAAAAAAAAAACACTAATATTTAGGTAAGGTTTAACCCCTTACCCAAGTCAGGGTTTCAAGGAACATCTAATGTAAATTTATGGTTAGGTTGGAAACATTGCATTCCAATGACTATCTCTATAAACCTAAAGGGATGTTTTTCCCCTTCTTCTTCCTCTTTGATGTTTTCCTCATTGACTCTTGAATTTGCGTTGAAAGATGTTTTTGTTTGAGTTTTTATTTTGAGTTTTGTTAAAACTTTTTTTTCCATTACTGCTTGGTTTTTTTTGTTACATTCATATTTTGATTTACTTTCACATCTTGTTTTGCTTTTGTGCCTTGATGTTACCTTCATGCCTTGATGTGCCTTTGTGTTTATTGCCGTCTTTGCGTGTGTTGCCTTTTTGCTTTTGCACCTTGTTACTGCCTTTGCACTTGTCATTACTTTGCACCTTGCTATTGCCTTTACACTTGTTACTTTCACATCTTGTGCCTTATTGCTGCCTTTACACCTCACACCTTGCTATTGCCTTCATGGTTATTGTTACCTTCATGGCTTTACACCTTGTTGTTGCCTTCGTGCCTCATGACTTGCCCTACCATTTAAGTACGTATCCCCACCCCCCCCGGGCCCTCCCCTTTATTGCTTCACCACTTTTGCACCTTGCTGCCTTATGCCTTGTGTGTCCATAAGTATTCCTTCCCAAATTTCTTATGTAGGTGGAGGAACTTGGAGCTTGGATCAACAAACATCAACCAACTCGCCTACAGTAAACAAAAATTCATTTTTTTTGAGATTTTTTTTTTCCTATTTCCATTGTGTGTGTTTTTTTATAAGTAAAACTTGTTTTGTTTTATATATTTTTAAAAAGATTTAAATTTGATTTTTGTAATGCATTTTTTTTGAAAATTGATTTTTTGCTTTTGTTTGACTATGTGCAAGATTAAAAATCAAACCATTTAAAAGAAATAATAACTCTTAAATATTTTGTATCATGATGAAAGAGAAAAAAATGATTTTTTAATTTTTTCTCTACACCTTAAACCCCATTGTTTGTAAAAAACATTATTTCATTTTTAAAAAAATCTTTTGTTAACAAGTATTATTTGATTTGTTCATTCTAAAAAGAAATTATAAATTGGGGATTTATTTTCTACATTATTTTTGGACATATTCTTATGAAAATTGTTAATGGAACAATTCTTTGCAAATGAGAATATGATAAGTGGGAACAATGAAACAGTTGAAGTGTTTATAAATGATGTAATTCTAGAAGACAAATATGAGGAAAATGCAAATGTGAAAATAAAAACAAGGAGGAATCTAGAAGATGGCTTTAAAAAATTAATGAAGATAAATTTCAAAAAGTTGCATGCTTAAACAAAATGTTGGAAACCCCCTAGAAAAACATCTTTGCATTAAAGTTTCTATTGTATTCATGATAATGATGAAGTGGATCTAAAAAAATACAAATGTTGTGTTATATTTTTTGTTATCAAACTCCTATATTTAAAATAAATCCAAGAATTCAAGCGATGAAAGAATTGAAAGAAAGAAAAGAAAGACAACCATCAAAGAAAAAAACAAATTTGTTTGGTGGGTCAAATCTTTAAAGTTTTTTCTATGTAGGATTCCTTCAAAAAGGAAGATGTGCCATAGAAAAAATTCCTAGAGGAACTTGCTTTGCTAATTGTTAAAAATGATTTACCAATTTAATTTGTGGAAAGTGTCTATCTAAAACGTTTGATTTTTCACTTATGTCCAAAATTAAACTTCCCTTCCAAAAAACAATTTGCATAAGAGATATTGCCAGGGTTAGTGGAAAAAAACAAGTCAAATGTATGTTCTTCTTGCTTTGGTAAATGCCATTTTATAGCAATAAGTTTTGACATGTGGATGTCCAAAGGAACTTATGATGTATCTACATTAGTTGTTAATTTTTTGGGAAGTGATTGGTGGCCAAAACATATGACTATTGGCTTGTTCAAAACAACAAAAACCACAAGTCAAGCCTTGGCCGTAATTTAGTAGAATTGTTAAACAAATATGGTTTATGGGAAAAAAAATTGTTTAAGTCAAGGATGAAAGTTCTAATATCAATGTAATGACTATTACATTGAAATTTGTTTTCAGTTGTGAATATCTTTGGTTAGAAAAGAGTTTTTAAGGTATTTGCTTTGGGCATGTTTTTTCAAAGACATGTCAATATGGAACAACATAGGAAAGGGTTTGTAAAAATATGAAATATGTTTTTATCAAATATGCTTGTGCATGTTTGCAAAAGTACATCACTTGGCTTAAGAAGTCTGGAAAAGGTAGATGTGAATGGAACAAGGCTTTTGTGAAAACTCGAATTCAACCCATAAAATTGAATATTTTAATGAAAACTAAGTATACTTTTGATTGTCAATATTATGTGAACTATTTACAATTTTTGAATTTTTGAATTTGATAAGATAACTAATTTTTTTATTATTGGTTGTTTTCCAAGTTTGCCAACAAAATAATTATGTTTTAAGAGGTGTTGCAATTTCATTTTGCCATTGTGTTTAGTTACAATAGACAAATTGTTATTAAAGTCTCTAGTTGAATGCCTCCACTTTTGACTTGGCAAAATTTTCAAATTATTGTGGACTATTTTTCTCCAATTATTTCAGCTTGTGCTCTTACCAATCCCATGGTCATTAACTGATTAGTGATGTTTTATTTTGCCATTTCCACGAATTTGAAACTAAAGGAGGAAAATCAAGTTGTTGCTTCATTTGAAAGTCTTATGGATGACGATTCAATTGTTATTGATGAATTATTTTTGCTAGCTTCTAACATTAGAAGGGAGGTAATCAATGTGCTAGATTCTTTCCTTTCATTTTTCAGGATTTGTGACAATACAAAAGCCCATAATATGGTATTTTTGATGTTAAACCCTAGGTTTAAGATCATTTGTATAATATCCTCATTTGTTGGAAGGGAGCAAGGTGTTGTTCTTGTTAAGGAATACGATAGAAAATCATTATATCCAATGTTAGTTAAATGTCATGAACATTTGCATCCTTTGGTAAGGTCAGATAAAAATTATCTTGACTAGGATATTTTTTATTAGGATTGTAATTTGGATATTTTTGAGCGAACTACAAGCGCCAGTGAACCAACAAAAAAAACTTGTTAAGAGGGAATTGCCGATTTTTAGGAGATATCAATTGGATGTCGAGGACATCAAATGTCTTATTCAATGGTGGTAGAAACATGAAACAATGTTTTCTACAATTGAAATTTTAGCTCAACATATTTTTGGTGTTGGATCCCAAATTGAAATAGAAAGGATTTTTTCCTTGGTTGGAATTTTTACTAATTTTAAAAGATGTCGTTTGCAAACTAAAAATTTAAAGAAGTTGATATTTGTTAACAAAAATTGACCTAATGATCATAGAATAGGATGTAAATCTCCATTTAATTTAATAGAATTCTTTGAAAGGGATATAGATTTAAAAGAAGAGTTAGAAAATTTTGAGGATGAGTTCAGAAAGGATGAAGTTGTTGAAGTGTAAAAGTGCAACAAACAAATTGTTTGTTTTAATTTATTTTTTTAGTAACATCGCTTGCTTTTTTTCATTATTAATAAATAAAAATAAAATAAAATAAAAAGATTTTGAAATCAATATTAAAATTAAAAGATAATTAAGTAATACCTAGTTTGTGAGAATTGGCAGGTGAAAACTGGATGTCCTCAAATTTTTGAAAACTGGCACTGTTAGAAGTGGTTTGTTTTTTTAAAAAAAATTGATACCCTTGCCCGAAATATAAATTTTATTTTTAAAAATGAAAACTGAACCTTGTTGTAAATTATTTTGTGAAAACTGAAATTGATGGCTATCATAAAACTGTGATACCCGCTCAATGACGGTTGATGCCTAGCCAACACTGGTTATGACCAACACTCGGTATCATGCTACCTTCTAAATGTTGTTATGGAGAGAGCTATATTTCATAGATACTTTCATATACTTTGATCAAAATCCATCCAAAATGGTATGTTGTGGATCCAAATTCCTTGCATAACTCTTGATTAATAGAAATTTAAATAAGAAAAATATGTCTCAAAAAAGAATTTTGATACGAAAACTATTACACAATGTTACATATACACAATGTTACAAGTAATGTATTTTGCCAAGCATGGTTTTTTTCTCCCTCTCTAAATTGCAAAATTATTATTACTATTATTTTTAAGAATTCAAGATGTGGTGTCATTAGGCTGCTTGCAAATTGGCAATTACTTACTACGTGTGAAAACAGATCACAACTTGGTCACAGATATTTGCAACTTTTGCTATGCTGATTCTTTTCCAATTTTGCGACTTGTTTTGGATTTGGTAGAATTGGGCACTTTTTTCTTATGGGTTGCTTGCCACATCAAAGGTTGGTCACCGACATTTGTCCCTTGCTTTCTTATGGTGTAGACTTTGTCAAAAATTTGCAAATATAATATAGGGGGAATTGCCCTAAGGCTAGGGTTGCAAAGGGATTGAAGGTTCATGTTTCTTCTATCGCCTATTTGTACCTTGTCCTATGTTTTATGTGCCAAAAACATGTTTTGTAGTTTCTTGGTCATGCTAGGTGGCCCAAAGAGTTCAGGATTGAAGCCTTCAGAAATCCCATTTACGTAATTGAATGAGGAGGGGGGGGGAAAAAAAACAAAGAGGGGCCCTAATGTTACATAATTGCAAAAATTCAATCACCCTACTTCAGTGGGAAAATTTTGCATCAAAATTAATCTTAACCCTCCAAGAAAAAAAAAACAAGTTCAAAGTTGAGAATGAAGGGTGCTCTTTCTAATAGGTAACCAATTATTAACATGACTTTTATTTATTTAAAAAATCCTTGGAACAAGAGTGGCATCATGTAGGGAAAATAGAATCAAAAACTTGAAAACATTATTATAGAATCATTATTTTACCTACTTCTAGATAATAACTTATATTAATTTTGCATCATTTGGTTCCATCGAAATACCATACCTACTACTGATGTTTGGCACTTCTTTCTTGAATATTTATTAGAAAATAAGGTTAGGCAATTTCAAATTTCAAAATTTCAACATATGAGTAACAACTATCCAAAGTACACCTTTTGTTGTGTATTCGTAATAAAACCCAATGGCGTGGGGAATACACAAACTTTCACAAGTTGGGAGTTCCATTCCCAACAATTTCAGCAAATATCAATAAAAATTTCCCTTTTTTTGGCTAAACCTTTTACAAATGATTTTTGTGCCAAACATTAGTCATGGGTATGGTATATAAAATTATTGAGATGTTGAAGTGGGGACTTGCAACTTTTTGGTTGGAACTCCAAACTTATTTTTATACTGTCTATGATAGGGTTAAATGTCTTGGATCCTTATCATCATTTCCATGTGGCTCTTATTCATAGCAAGAAGCAACCATACCTACATATTACGTAATATACTTGCTACCTACCATGTCCCCCTTTTTCCCTTCTTTTTTTTGCTTTCTTAAAGGTTGGTTTCGGGTGAGGGGTGGAAGGTGGGTAGGATTGTAAGTGGCAAAATTGCCAAATGGCAACTTGAGATTTGCCAAAAACAAAATTCCTATCCAATAGCCAACAACCCTAAAAAATACACTAAAACATAAATAGGTACCTAGGTGCCAACTACCTAAAATCCACCGCCACCACCACTAGTGCACCACGTGTCCAGTCTCTTTATATTAAAAATTTAAAGCTCACTATTTAATATGCAGTGTTGGGCAGTTCTCTTTTTTTCAAAGAAAGAACCGGCGGATAAGGATTGAGTATGAGAAACCATGACTTACTCACAGTTCTTTAACATTAAAAGAAATGGACAAAGAACCTACCCTGAACTGCCTGTTCTTTGCTGGTTCTTTTGAGGAGATCGGGCCGGTTCTTTGAAATTTTTCCAAAGAGCCTGAACTGGTGGCTTGTCTGAAATTTTCCTAAACCTGGAAACTTGCAGGGTGTTTTTTTTTTTTTTTTTTTGCCCTTTTTTCTTCTTTTTAAATTTTTTTGTGAAGTAGCGAGAGTGGCAATCAACAACAGAAATTAGGTAGCCAGATTTGGCGACAAGTCAGAGTAGAAAATTTTAATTATCCTGTTATATTCTGGCAACATACCTGCTAGAACCTACCTTTTGTCTAAAATATGGCGATTTCAGAAATAAAATCCTCTAAAATCTGGCGACTTTGGTGCATTTCTTTCACAAAAATCCTTTGTATGAGTCGCAGCACTGGACCCCCCCCCCGGCCGGAGCCTGGTTGGTGGTGGGTGGGGCCCTAAAGAAGGGCCACTTTCCGCTCTCTGTTTCATGTGGGGCCACCCCTTGAAATGCTCCGTGCTCGACACTTGGCGCGACGATCAACAGCCGCTTTCTTCTTTTTCTCTCTCCTCTCGCTTCTTTCATTTCGCGTTTTCGCATTCAAATCTTCGCGCACACCAAATTGCATCTTTGTTTTTTCAGTACCATAGCATCTGCATTCTTTCCATATGTTAGCAGTTGTTTCTACAGCTATGTTGCTGTTTTTCTCTCTTTGGGAAGAACATTGAGCTTTGCTATATTGTGATGGGTCGGTGCTGTTGCTCGGGTTCTTTGCGTCCTTTTCTGTTTTCCTCTTTCTTTTTGTCTTCTCTCTTGGATGTGATGATGAACACAAGCCACCCATCAAGCAAGACTCTATGAATTCTGTAGTAGTGATGACCCTTCTGATTAGGTTTAGCAGCTTGATGGAAGAAGCTCTTTGCTGCCGGCGGAAATCTGGGTACAGGCTCGTCGATTGATTTGGATTTGCGTGGTGTTTCTTTCCGGCAGTTGTGTCGTAACCGGGGACGAGAGAGAGAGCATTGCATTCGTTGTAAAGACTTCGGGCAAGAAATCTTCAGTAAGAATGGGGGTCTTCATGTGTTCCTGATGAAAGTCGGCTTCGTTCATTCTTCGTAAGGTTTAGACTTTTTGGGGGAAGAACATGGCGGGGGGGATATTGGAGCTGGTGACGGCAGCGGGGATCAACATCCTGACATGCGTAGCGTTTCTGGCGGGTTTTGCGGTGCTCAAGAACCAGCCTCTGAACACCAGAGTTTACTATCCCAGATGGTTTGTGAAGGGAGAGGAGGATCGCATGAGCGATTTTGTGAGATTAGGGAACAAGAAGGGCGGCGTGACGGGCCAATACGTGAATCTCAACTGGAAGAGCTATGCTCATGTCATGGACTGGGTGGTCATCACCTTGCGCATGCCTGAGGAGGAGTTGATCCAGCTCGTTGGCCTCGATTCTGCTGTTTTTCTCCGCATTTTCCGACTTGGGTATGTCCCATTTTTCTCTTTTTTTCTCGCTCTCAAGTGACCTCAGCTCCGTGTTGTCCTCGGCTTCTTGTTGGGCATGGTGTTGATGCTGCTACGTGGTGTTGTTCATGATGTGCAGGTTGAAGGTGTTTTTGCCAATGCTGTTCTGGGGATGGGTAGTGTTGATCCCAATCAACCGGACCGGCAATGGTCTTGCAGCTTTGCAAGCTGCCGATCCCCTCTTCACTTATACTGCAGTAGACACCATCTCCATCGCAAATATTCCCAACAAATCAAATCGGTCTGTGTTTCCTTTAGGCTCTCATAGTAGCAAGCATTGCGTGTTGTGAATCCTTTTTCAGTATCCACAAAAAAATCCATGATGTTAAAATCCCTTCTGTAAAGGAAACACAAACACAGGGTGCTTTTTCTTCAAGTGTTTTGAAACACCTAATATTGGTTTTTTGAGTCTTTGGTTGAAATGTCATCTCTCTTGAGTGCTAGCTTTGTCATTTCTGATGCCTTCAAGCAGCTCCAGTGGTGCTCAGTGTGTGATCCTGCAAATTAAAATTGGATGAATAAAAGTCAAAACATGCTGTTTTGGCTCAACGAAATGGTTTTGGCTGAGCATTTTGGCACAGTTTGCCGAGGCTGGTAAAAGGTACAGTGAAGCCTAACACCTGCCAGAGAAGAGTGTAATAAATATTATATGATTGCGGTTCCCTGTTTCTCATTAGCCAATCATAATGATTGGTCCAGATGGGTTGCTATTAGTAGTCTTCCACCTGTTTGCAGTCCCAGTTTTAGTTTTATGGGCAGAGTTAGGAAGAAAAAAAACCTAAACTTAAATGTGAGAAATGTTTTTGCAGGGTCACATACTGAGCACTGCTGGAGCTGCTCTTAGTTGCTTCCAGTTTACTTCTGGAAATTTGATGGATTGATTGCTATTTGTGATGAGCGTGACAGTCTGATTTTTTTCTGGGTGACACTTGGAAGGTTATGATTGTTGGGTCCTGAGAGCTTTTGAGTGTTAGATATTCTTATTTTCACCTGAATAGGGAAACTTGTTTGAGTGCAGAGCAGCCTCTGGGCTCATTTGCTGGCAGCATACCTCTTCACCGGCTGGACTTGTTTGATGCTTTACCTTGAATATGGGAAGGTGGAGAACATGCGGTATAAATTCATTGCTGCACAGAAACAGCGACCAGACCAATTTACTGTAATCCCACTTCCCTCCTTCCATACTTGGCACAATGTTGGTTTGCAGTTTTTTTGTGCTTGAGGTTAAGTGTCAAGAAGAAAGCTAGGGTTTTGACTGGGTGCTATCTAACACCTCTGCTGTTGCTGTACAATTGATGTTCATGCTCTGAGGGGACCATTTTCAGCTAATGCAATTTCAGGTCTTTTCTGTGCAGGTCCTAGTGAGGCAGGTGCCACGTGATCCCAATGTTTCTATTGGATTGAAAATTGAGCACTTCTTCCGTGACAACCATCCTGAACACTATTGTACACACCAGGTTTTAATTCTCTATCTTTCTTTCTTTACACCCGTCTTTCTCTACTCTTCTGCTCTGACCCACATTGGGCACAAGGTCCATGTACAAACCTAAAGCAAGCACAAACTTTAGTAGAAGTACAGTTGACAGCCACAAAGTGATAGAAAGGAAAAATGACAGCATTCTGTTTCTCATGTCCTTTTAGAGCACCCAACCCACTCATCCAGCATTCCAAAATGTTGCAAGAAGTACCAACCACTTACTGTCAATTTCACGATGACACTGAGAGCTATGTCCTGACCTGGTGGTGGTGGTGGTGGTGCAGGTTGTTTATAAAGCTAACAAGCTGGCAAGTCTGATAAAAAAGAAAGAGAAATATGAAGGGAAGATTGAGTTTTTGTTGAAGAAACAAGCTGCTAAACCCACATCTGACCGTCCTACTACCAAGGTAAAAGCCAATGGCCAGAATGTTACTAGTTTTCTTTCCTCCCACATGCTTCCATCTGGTAGCATTGGACAGGCATGAGATGACCATTCTCTATCTGAAAGATACCCAGTTTGACATCAACAGGGAGAGTGGCTTATCTAAGTTAGAATCAACATGAGACTCTGCAGCAGAAAGATCAATATTTGACTATAGAAATGACTATAAGAATGCTGCAAGGTTATGCAATGTATGCCTGTGTACATAATCAGTGTATGTTCTCCATATGCACAGTTCTTGTTAGGACATAACTTTTGACAATGTTTTGTGTAGAAAGGGTTTCTGCACATGTATGGGGAGAAAGTGGATGCAATCGACTACTATGACTCTGAGATTGACCGGCTGACAGAAGAGGTACCTGCCTTCTTGTTCCAAGTTCTTGTGCTTTGCTGCTACACCCGGTCCTTAAACCTTGTCTTATTAGCAGCAAGTTTGGTCTTTCATTGCTGTGAGCTACTACTGAGTGTGCAAAGCAAAGGACAATAGGAAAAATGATATGTTTTTGGAAGGTAATAAACTCGATAATGAGTGTGTCTCTGTGACAATACCTTCTGCAGATCAGTGTGGAGCGCAAGAAGATTCTTTCCAATGATAAGTATGTGATGAGGGCAGGCTTTGTGTCCTTCAACAGCCGATGGGGCGCAGCTGTTTGTGCACAAACTCAACAAAGTAAAGATGCAACAAAGTGGTTGACAGAATGGGCTCCTGAGCCTCGTGATGTCTATTGGAACAATTTGTCTATACGATATGTGGAGTTAAACTCGAGGCGGATCGTGGTTACTGTCATCGTGTTTCTGTTGGTGTTTTTCTTCTTGATTCCTGTCACCTTTGTGCAATCACTGGCAAACCTGGACTCGTTGAACCAAATGTTTCCCTTCCTCCGTTCCCTCACTAACCAGTAAGTTTTTTATACACTAAAGTGATATGTCCTTTTGTAAAAGAAAATTGCCCATTTCTCTTCAAATTTTCTATCCTTCTGATTTTCTTTTTGGAAATCCTTTCCCTTCTATTCCTCCATGTTCTCAAAATCTGAAAGTTGTGGACAAAAAAGGTGGTTTTTGATTTCACATTATATTCAAATTGTGTGTAGCAGGTTTAAACCAAGATGTGTAATATCTGATCGCTTTTGGTGGGGGTTGTTTTGCAGGAAGTTTATTACATACTTCATACAAGGATTTTTACCCGGTCTAATAACGACATTGTTCCTCAAGCTTCTTCCTTATGTCTTGTCAATTCTATCAAAATTCGAGGGCCATGTCAGTTTGTCAGCAATTGACAGATATTGTGCAATCAAATACTATGTATTTGTGGTGATTAATGTCTTTTTTGGCAATGTCATTGCTGGCTCCATATTCGAGCAGTTCAAGCAATACATAAAAGCTCCACCTACGTATGTCCTTTTTTTTTTCCCCTTATTTGTTCATAGGCTGCTTTTTCCATTGATCACTGCTTCTTCTCATGGTTCTCCATATTATTATCATCTAGTTGGGTTGTCTGAAATTATCTTGCAATAGAGTGGAATTTACAAATGGGCACTTGGAAAGTTGAATGAAATTTTGGGGCTTGATGATGCTGGTGCAGAGTCCCAACATCTTTTGGAAGTTCAATACCCATGAAGTCCACATTCTTCATCACGTACATCATGATTGAATGGTGGAGTTTGTTAGCTTCTGAAATTTTTCGGCTTATGCCATTGCTAATTTATCATCTGAAAAGCTTGGTGGTGGCAAAGACAGAGAAAGATAGGGTGAAAGCAATTCCAGCTACACCCCCTCCATATGACACGATCCTTTCACAGCTGTGTCTCTATTTCCTTCTCGGCGTAGTGTATGCGGTCATTTCACCTCTCATACTGCCATTCATAGTCATCTTCTTTGCCTTTGGCTATGTAGTATATCGGAACCAGGTATGTTCAGTCAGGTCTTGTCCCAGTCAGTGGCTGTGTGATAATCCTTCATGCTTTTTGCATGTTGTTCAGATCTCCCCTTTGCTTCCCCTCAATGTATTATTAGGTACTAATAGATATGGGATGTTGCGGGGGTGGTGTGTTGTGTTGCAGGTCATCAATGTCTATGAGCCACTATATGAGAGTGCTGCCTCCTTCTGGCCACTCATTCATCGCAACATAATCATTGCACTGATCATGAAGCATATCACTCTTATTGGTCTCTTTTCAACCAAGAGGGCATTTGAATCAACACCATTCTTGCTTCCACTCCCAATCTTGACCTTCATCTTCTATTTGCACTGTAATCAGCGTTATTTCCTTGCATTTGTGAACTACCCACTCCAGGTTTGGTTTTTCTCCATCTACTGCTCCCTAATGATGCTGAAAATGCCAGTAAAGACAATTGAAAGCTAGAAACTGTAAACTGTAAACCCTAATTACCTTTGGTCTTTGAAGTGCAGGAAGCTATGCTTAAAGACAAGATGGAGCCTGGGGTGGATGTCAAAGGCTTCCTTGAGACATCGTATCTGCACCCTGCAATCAATTCAACTGTTGTTGACAGTGATGAAGAGGAAGAGCCATCTGTTATAAAGAATGGAGCAACTCCTGTCCATCCCAGTGCAAGCAAATCCTTGGTCTATGATGCAGAAGCTGACACCTCTCTCTCTACACCACTCAAGAAGAAAAGATCAAACCTGAATGGTGACAGTGATGGCAGTCTTGATCTGCTGTCCATCTCACAGGGTGTCCATGCTGAAGGTAGTGGTGGTTCATTGTTTGGTTCTTCCAGAAGGTTTAACTCTGCGCGAACTTGTGATCTGCATGCACACGGCAAGATCATTACCTCCACAGTTAGTCCTAGCTCCCAAGGTGGGTCATCACATTATCTCCAATGTGAAGGCAGCAGATCCTCGTTTGGGTCATTCCGCACATCGAGCTCTCGAATGCATACTGATGAATTGCCTGGTTACACTGACCATTCAGCAATTGGTTCACAAAGATTTCACCTCCAAGGTTATGGGTCATTGCCAAACATGGGAGGGGGCATGCACTACTCCCCCAGTTCATCCCAAAGATACAGTAATATTCATTTGGATACATCCACAGAAGATGGAAACCACTTGAACCTTGTCACTCATCCTGGTTCTCAATCTGGATCAATCTCAGACCAGAATGGTGAGGTTACTGAATTGCCACTGACTGCCATTGCTACTGAGTTGGCTCGAGCTAGTGAGTCGCCTCAGACACAAGGAGGTGGAAGGAATGATCCTGAGATTGTGTACTGACACCTTGTGCATAATTTTAATCCCAGACAGGATTGTGCAGGTCATGGGGAACTGCAAAAGAATGAAAAATCACCAGGCAGTCCAGGTAACAACCCGAATGCCTCTATTATCAAAGTTTTCAATAGAGAGTTATATTAATTGCAAGGTTATAATAGGTCCCTGCAAATGTAGGGAAAAAGAAAAGAAGTGTATTAAATGAAAATATACAAATATAGGTTGCTATTGAAGGGAAAATAGGAAATTTAGTGTGCACAAAAGTGCTCCATTTCTTGGTAGTAGAAAAAAACTTTGGCTTGACAGCTATGGGAAAAAATTGCTGCTCAATTTTGTTCAGCTTACACTTCAGAGGTGCAAGGTATTATTATTGGACCCAATTACAGTAAATTGCTGTTATTGTGAAACAGTGTGGTTTCTATCCATCACTAGGGACTTGGACTGCTAAGCCCTAAGACTGTCCTCAGTGTGATACTCTCAAATTGGGGATGAAACTGAGATCAGAGGGTCAAAATAGGGCCCAAAGATAGGGTGACTTTATGAGTAAATCATTTGTCATACTTTTCTGTGAGATCAACAATATGGACTTTTATTGGGTTTTTGAGATGAGTACATAAAAAGGTCATTTTTGATGAAATGCATTTCAATAATCATACACAACAAGCAGCCGTGTTCTTAGAAGCAATAGAAGACTCACCAGTTTCCAACACTAAGAGAATGGCCTGGCCATTAACTCCCCACATGTTGCTGATGCCACAAGTGCATATGGCATGGTGACTTGCAGCCTCACTTTGCCACCATTTCAGCCATTGATGGAAGCCACCATTGATGACTGTTAAATTATAGGTGTAATGGAGCAAACTTCTCTACTTTCCAAAGAACAGAGACCAACAGAAGAGGAACAATCTCAAGAATAAGGGTAAGTGTTCAATGCACAGTGTTAAGATAGTCTCTCTGCATCAGTCTCCAACGGGAAGAAACCTCCCACTGCAGTTCCTGATTCTAGCTTTGTGAAATCTATCTTCCATTTTAAGCGGTGTTGAAAGCTCAGTTCTTCCAGATGCAATCTAAGCTCTACCTCCAACCCCAATGAAGGCGAGGTGACCTTGCAATGATTCAACAGAACATTCAATGCAAGCCAACATGCTCTCCAGAGACAAATCTCAAAGCGATAAAAGGAGTTGGAAATGCAACTTTGCAACTGTGTGAAAAAAATTGTGACATCATAATTCCATTTCCCATTCCTGCAAGTGGCAATTAGGCACTTTTTATTGAACTTCAATATTGTTTGAGCTTAATACATCTGGAACTTTTCCTTGGTGTTCTCAAAGATTTGTTCTGCAGCTTCTGCCAGACTACCATCTGCACGCTTTATTTCAAGATTTGCTTTCTGGTAGTATGCAGTGCCTCTGATGGCATCTGCAATGAAATCATCGAAACCAATTGCAAGTGCAGCCTCAGCTTGAGCTCCGTACACGAGCCTCTGCAAAAGTATCAAGGGACACACATGTCCAATTCTTCACAGATAGTTTGTCTGAGAGCTGGACTACATAATCAATTGAAAAAGTACACTGCTGATACAAACTTTCAACAAAGGCCACAGAACAGGAATAGTCTGAGGAAGGATGTTTGTCTCAAATCTATTTGCTTCAGGAGATGTGACAAACCCACCTTCATTTTGGAGAGGTGAATTGCACCAAAACACATTGGACAGGGCTCACATGAAGCAAAGATTTCACAGTCAGAAAGATCATATCGTTCCAGTTTCTTGCAGGCCTGCACATGTCAACCACGTACAAAACTCTGTTAGCAATGACCACTGTGTAACCTGCAACTCCCAAGCAAAGGCTTGACCTTTCTTCATTACTCCAAATTTGCATTGAGTAGTGGTGTAATTGACTTGTTTGAGATTTCATCTATTTGTGGCACGTTCTTCAACCAGCTGTGAGACCTCTCAGTGCATTTGCATATGAAAGATAGAGAAGCCAACCTCGCGCACAGCAGTCACTTCTGCATGGGCAGTTGGATCCATGTGTCTGAGAACCATGTTGTGGCAGCTGATGATCACCTGATCATCTTTCACTACCACAGCACCAAATGGACCTCCATCTCCACACCGTACCCCTTCATATGCCTCCTCCACAGCTTTCGACAGAAAGCCATAGTCACGATCCTTAACAGCTGCCAACAACACCATCATCATCATCATCATCATCATTATACCATCCCTTGTGGACTTCCCTTCCATCTACTGGTGCACAATTCAAAGAGATTCATGAATTTACCTTCTTGGCGGGCAGGAATGTGGGGTGGAACAACAATTGGGCTTTCCATGGAGTTCAGTGCTGCAAGAGACCAAACATAAATCCGTCAACATTCTCATAAATTAGAAACTATTTGATAAAGAAGCAAATCAGGCAAGTCCCTTGCCTTTACTATACCAGACAAAACCCTAGAAAAGGATCTTGCTCCTTGTGGTTAGATATTGTCGGAATGGTTGTACATGGTGACCATGAAACTGGCTTCATGGTTGCACATGGGTGACCATGAAGTTCTTCTCAAGTTCATACCACATCTCAACCAGACCTTACAAGCCCTAAAGTCATCATACATTGCAAACAAAACAGAAGCAAATTACAAGATATTTTCAAATCAAACACAGATTGCAAGAGGGGAGAGAAAAGCAAATCGTCACCAGCATGTGCACTACTGTCATCCATGATGCAAAACCAGCATGCTCTTGCGTGCTAGCTCGTTTTTTCTTCTTCTTCTTTGAACCCTCTTTTCCAAGGTATCAATGTCCTGCTGCAAACTTCAGACTGTGTTGCTGCACTATTGTTCCTCTATGTTCCTGAATCCGATTTCTTACCAGATCTCATGTGGAACTGCAATCAGACGGACAACAAACAGAAGTTACTAATCTCATTCTCTCACACACGAAAACGTTGTCTCTCAACACATCAGCCTGTCTTCTCTTTTCTTGACTCTCTCTCTCTCATCCTTCGCCCTGTCAATTCTTCGTGTTCTGTGTCGCGATTGATTCTCTATGCGACTTCTTTGCAAATCTTCGATAACAAAAATGTCCTACATCTCCACTTCTTTTAGAAGAAAACTGTAAGTGTTCTGTGTTCTGTGTCGCAATTGATTCTCTATATGCGAGAACTTCTTGCATACCGTGGACACGACAACTCTATGTCCTAAAATCTCCATTTCTTTCGCAACAAAACTGTGAACAACTCCACTACAAAATGGAAGTATTGTAGTACCCGGGCGCCGAGTGTTTATGTAGATCGCAAACTTCAGTACTAAAACGCATACAAAAACACGATATACAACACAAAATACGAACAGATCTTCGAAGTGCAAAGAAGAATACTCACATCATCAATCGGTCACGAAGAAGAAGGTACCTGGATCGGATGTTGTTGTCCTATCGCACACAAGAAGAATAGAAACGGACACAGGAGGAGATTGTGTGTGTATCGAGATTTGGACATAGAGAGAGGAGAAGAAGAAGAAGAAGAAGAGGCAAATCGCTTGGTTTCTTTCTCAAGAAAGCGTAAAGCATCTGGAATAAAGCTTGTAATCATGAGACCCCCGGGAAGTCAGGCCTGCCAGAGAGAAAATCTCTCGGGAATCGTGGTGGGGACACTGTTGCGGTGGGGAGCGAGTCCCGCGTGCCTTTGTCTGCAAATGCTACTGTTCATTCCAACTCTATTGACCCTTGCAAATGCTGCGATGAACTGCACAACTGTTGTTTTTCTTCTTCCTGGGCAAATGATCTGGTGCTGGAACGCACAAGAAACTTCTCTCTGATGCATCATCATCTCACAGGTCTTCTCTCAAAACAAGACAAAAAAGACTCAGGCCTTGTCTCAGAACAGACAGAAAATCTCTGTTCTAAGACAAGAAAATGTGAGGAGGAAGAGAAACAACATTGTGAGGAGGAGCACAGAGACATGATTTGATGATGCTGATGATGCGGGTCAGCTCTCTGTGCGAGAAATCCTCGAAGCAGGAAAGGAGGAAACTGCAAAACGCTTCCTCCTCAAATCAAGGAGAAGATTATTCTTTCCAAGTTTGAGTTACAAGAAAGATCGCTAGTCAAAAGCTTGCTTGCAATCGAGATCACAAGTTCGTCTTCTGTACATGATGATGTATGTGCAGTAAGTGAGAAACCTGAAGACAAGCAAGCACAAGAGACTTGTTTGCAGTTGTGTGTTAGGTATGTATCCAAGTAAATTGCTTGCTTGCTTGCTGGTGGCGAGGAAGAGAAAGCACAGCTACGCACACACAGGAGTGTGATCTACTGTGAGCACCAAACCTTAATCCTTGTTACATGCTAGCACGAAACCCTAATCCTTGTTCCACTCTCCGCGTTACGGTGAACTAGCTCTCCGTCTTCGTCGCGTGATTGCTAGGTTTCCAGCACGCAATGAGGATTGCAATGCGTCTTTTCTTTACAGACTAGGTACTACGGGTTTGCAAAATTTGGAGAAAAAAATTTGTTGTTGCTGAAGGAAGAGAGAGACTCGCAGAGACGGACACAGACACACACACAGTACAATTCTCCTTGTTTGTTGATCTTGCAGAGTTGGTTTTGAGGTGGCCATTATGCATTGCGGTAGCCATGCGGTGGTGGGCAATCGCTCAACACCGTTATGGTTCAAAGCCAATGCAGCTGTGGCGACACAAGGTGCATTTCGTGAGAGACAACAAGCACCACCACCGCCTGGAGGAGCAAGCAAAGATGGCTGCCATGTCCGGATGTTGCCCACAAGCTGATGATAGAATGCTGCGGATCATTGACAAGGATGTGAAGCCAGTTCAAGACTATACCAGGTATGTGGGTTTCTGAAGAAACCACAGAGAGAAAAAGCTTATGACACAAATCTTAAGAAGAAGGCTGAAAAATTGGATTGGTCATGTGTGATTGTTGCTACTATATGATTGCAGGTGTGCTGTTGTTGTTCTGACTCCCAAATGGACAATCGGGCTCTTGAGATCTGAGATCTTGTCTTGATCTAGCAATCTTTGGATTGGGTTGTAAGATTTTTGTTCATACCCTACAGGAGACCAGAAATTGTGAGGGGAAATCAAACCATGAGCACATCATGTAATAGCAGTGGGAGGAGCATCACAAGGTTTGAGGATCCTCAGGCTTTGATTGAGAGGGAGCAACTTCAAGAAGATGTGTTGTGCAATCTGGAGCAGAGAGATGGTTGCTTAAATGCCTCTACATACAGGTCTCTTCTGAAGAGATGTGCGGGCGCAAAGAATCTGGTTGAGGGCAGGAAAGTGCATATGCATATGATTGACACTGGTTTTGAGGCTGACATCTATTTGCTCACTGCGGTCCTGAGTATGTACTGCAAGTGTGGGAGCCTGATGGAAGCTCGCAAAGTTTTTGATGCAATGCAACAACAGGATGTGATTGCATGTAGTTCAATGTTGACAGGGTATGCCAAACAGGGTGCCAGTAGAGAGGGGTTCAAACTGTATGAGAAACTGCAAGATGACAGGGTGAGGTTTGACAGTATCATGTATGTAAGCATTGTCAGTATTTGTGCCAGTCTTGGAGACCTGGAAAAGGGCAAGGCTGTGCACAGGGACATCACTAAAAGTGGAATCACAACAGACATCATGTTGGAAAGCAACCTTGTTCATATGTATGCCAGATGTGGGAGTATGAAACTTGCACATGAGGTGTTTGATAAGATGGCAGTGCAGAATATTGTGTCATGGAATAGCTTGATTGCTGGGTATGCTTGGAATGGGAATATTGAGCAGACCTTTGAACTTTTTCAGAAGATGCAGCAGCATGGAGTGAAACCCAATGCAGGTACTTTCATCAGCCTTCTCAGTGCATGCACGGGTCCAGCAGCCTTACTACAAGGACGGTCAGTACATGCTGACATTATCAAAGTTGGATTGGAGGCAGATGTTCGTGTAGGAACTGCTCTTGTCAGCATGTTCTCCAAGTGTGGGAGCACACAGGAGGCTCGAGAAGTCTTTGACAAGATTAGGGGTCGGGATGTCATTTCTTTTACTGCAATGATTGAAGGATATGCTGAGCATGGTCCATACAGAGAGGCCATGGAGATCTTCCATCAGATGCAGCATGAAGGGGTGCATCCTGATGTAGTAACCTTCACATGTCTTCTCAAGGCATGTGCCAACCAAGCATCACTACAAGAAGCCCGATGGGTTCATGCCAAGATTGTGGCATCCACATTAGAATCAGATCTTCACATCAGGAGTGGTCTACTAAATGCGTATGCAAAGTGTGGGAGTGTAGTTGATGCATATAAGATCTTCAGCATGATGCCTGAAAGGGATGTGGTGACATGGAGTGCAATGATTGTAGGTCTTGGGCAGCATGGGCATGGCAGAGAAGCCCTTGAACATTTTCATAGGATGATATCTGAAGGTGTAAGACCTAATCAAGTGACATACATAGGTGTTCTTTCAGCATGTAGCCATGCAGGTCTGGTTGAGGAAGGACTTAGGTACTTCCATTCTATGACTAAAGATCATGGCGTCTTACCTGAAGTTGAGCACTTTGGCTGCATTGTTGACCTTCTTGGTCGTGCAGGGCACTTGGAAGAGGCTGAGAATGTTGTGAACAAAATGCCACAAACTCCAGCAGCTGTAACATGGGCAGCGTTACTTAGTGCTTGCAGACTTCATGGGAATGTCAAGATGGCAGAACGTGCAGCACAATATCGAGGTAGGCTGGAACCACAAAATGCTGCAGTCTATGTGTCACTTGCACATGTCTATGCTACAGCTGGTATGTGGCAGAATGCCACATTATTGAGGAAGTTGATGGAGGACAGGGGTGTGACAAAGGAGCTAGAGTGCAGTTGGATTGAGGTGGAAGGGAGTACACACAAACGTGTTGCTGTATAGCCATATGCAGATTGGTTTTCTTGAGTTGTGTAAGGTTAGAAATAGTTGTTGTAGAGTAGGAAAGAAATCTGCCACAACAATATGGGATGAAGTTGAGGTGCTACGGGTATTGTTGTGGGAACCTGATGCAAAAACATTGGGAAAAGACAAAAAACAAAAAATCCCTTTCTCCACCCCAAAAACCCAAAAGATGAATACTAAGCCCCCTTGAGTGCATGCTGAGCCTTCTCAGTGCTGCATGAAATTTCTATTACCAAAACTGTTTGTGACCATTTTTAATCTGAGCTAATACCCCATTATAAACTGAGGGTACTTATTTTACTTTCTCTTACAGTGAACTCTTGAATTTGTAGACCTAGCTTGGTGCACCATCTTCTATTCAATTCACTCTCCAAATGTGCCATTGCTTGTCAAGGTGTGTGTCATACTCAAACAAGTAAGCAGCTGCTTATGAGTTACCAAAGATGAATCACATATCAATATATACAAAATACTAAATCAAGTCACGGAAATTGCACAAACACAGTTGAAAGAATTTTACATGTGAATATTGCAAGAAATACTATTGATTTAAATCTTGCAGAAGTGTAAGTGAGATTGCAAACAAATGGGGAAGGGAAACAAAGGATAAACTCCTTAACACTTTGCAATGCAACCCAGATAAAAGTAAATAAGCACATCTCTATTGCTTAAGCACTAGTGCACTTCAAAGATGATTGAATTGAGTGCCTTAATAATCATTCTACATACAACAATTGATTTATTTTGATTGATATTTTTGGCTTTCATTATTGTTTAGTTTGTGTTGTTTTCCAATTTTCCATTGGAGGTTGCCCTTATGCTTCTGATTTGAATGTTTTTGTGATTACATCACATTCTATTATGGTTTTATGTTTTAGTGTGCACTTTCTAAATGTCAATCCTCCTTTTATGATGTACCAATTTTGTATTGTGACTTCGCAACTTAGTTGAAGTCAAGAGTTAAATCAAATTTCACAAGCTTTGCTCCTCTCATTGTTTTGCATTATTTTTCTTCTTTTTGTTATTATAGGTTTAGTTACATACTTGTCCAACCTTTATTAATTAGCTTTTATGTTTTGTAGGATGTGGAGAAGATACAAGTTTGGTTCATTCAATTGTGGCAAGCAAAAGAATTTCATTACTTTTGATTTGTTTTTGTTTTATGTTCACATGTTTTGCTATTATTGATTTCTTTGTGTGGTTTTTTTAAAATTATATTTTCATTGCATATTCTAATGCATTTGTGCATGTGTAGGCTCCATTTGCACACAAGTCTTTATCACTTTTGTTTTTGGTGTTTTTTTTGGTTTGTGTTGCTTATTTTTTGTTTTGTAAGTATTGGCGTTTAGATGTTGGGATTTATTATTATTCAACTAATTGTTCAAGTGAACAATTTTTTTGTTCTAGTGATTTGTATGTTTTTTTCCATATTTTTTCTTCTATATATTTTTGTATTCATTATTTTTTTGTTGTTGATAACCTAATGGCTATATTCTGTAGAATTATGACGGTCTTTCTTCATGTTATTTCACTTCTTGACATTGAAAAAGCTAATGATGATCTTTGTGATTATGGTTTGGATTGTGATAAAGACAATGTTGCTAACAAAATTGTTTATGATGCCTTGTCTAGCTCTCTTGTGAAAATTCAAATTTTTCTATCCTTCGCAATATGACAAAATTCTCGAAGAGCTATCAAACCTCGAGCATGATGAAGATGACTCTCTTCATTTGTATTTCAAAAATCTTGACCCAAGGATATTAGACTTGTGAAGGTTGACAACATTAGGATGACAACGAAACATTTTTAGTTTTGGGTCAAAATAACATTTGATGCATTGAGGCATTACAAGAAGTTGAATACCTAAAAACACTTAGTATTTCATAAATCAAATATAAATAATCTTATTAATTACTTTTGTAAGTTCATGGTGCAAATGATGAGGAATGACAATCTTTACCCCCAATAAGGTTTCATTCTAACTTCCATTCTTTTTTTATTATTTTAATGTCATTGGTTGTTATACTATGATTGTAATTTTGAACTATTATTGATTTATTTTATATTTTATTTCAATATTCATGTGAACATATTTGAGTTATTGACAAGGTTATTATAATGAAAAAATAATCAAATGGTGATGTGATTTGTAAGTATATTGCACAAAATTTAATATTTGCATAGACCCTATGTACCAATGAACAAAAGTTGTTGTCAACCAACTAATTAAAGGATTAATGTACCAATTGATGTTATTTTGCTTGCCAAGAAACATTTGACATTAACTTAAGAAAAATGTCAAGTAAACAATCTTGAATGTGTGAGTTTCTAGGTTTGGTTATTTATGTAATGGAAGTTTCAGCATTTGTGCTGCTAATAAATTTCAAAAAGAAAATGACATTAATTTTTCTTTTCATATAAATGAATTTGATGTTTATCAAAAGGTGATGTATTTTATTTTTTGTTTGCCTTTGCATTACTAAACATGATATGTTTGATAGTTGTTGGTGTCATTTGCAAATTTCATTTGTTATGGTTTTGATTTGTTCATTTGCATGTTTAATTACTTTGTTTGTCAAAATTTTGTCCTTCGCTACATGTTTAAGTTTTTGAAATGCTGAATTTTTTAAATGTTTATTAACAATTGTAAATATCAATAGGGCCTAAGTAAAAATTGAAATTTTGATGTGAGCCGTTTGTAGTACAAATGTTCACAAGCCCCTTATATACATTATTATATTATCAATGTTGTAGAAACATACAATGTTTTCAAAACACTTCAACTTGAATGACCAAATTGAAGGCCTTATCTTTTCTTTTACCCTTAAGACCAAGTTCAATGTAAATGATGAGTGTTTGTTTATGAAAATGTTAGTTAATATGAATAGTTTATCTTTATTAAGTCAATAGTTGAATGAAAACTTATTAGTGTTTAAATGTCAAAAGATTATCAACAAAATTAATGGTGTCATTACCGTCACAAGGATGATAGGAAATTTAATAAGTGCAAAGCATGTTAAGATAATTTTGAAGCATTATGATGCCCAAAAGCTATATGAAACAAGTTTTCTTAAGAATTATGTAGAATAATCTTTGGTGAGGTCAATGATGAGTATGTTTTGAAGGTTCTTGTTGAAGAACATGAATCTTTCAAAAAGTTAAACATAGTGCACATTTTTTTTGGGTCTGTTCATCCACTTTTATAATTGACTTCAACATTCTTATAAAAAAAAGGTTCAATTGATTCACTTTCATTGATTGTGGTCAAACATTTTTCAAACAAAAAGAATGAAAAATATTTTAATTTACATTTTAAATATATTTTAATTTATCAAATTATTATTTCCAAATTTATTCATAGGAGTGAATGATAATCTTGATATATATTTTTGGAGTTTGAGGTTGAATCATAATCTATTCTATGCAATGTTTGCATGAAGTACAATCAAAGACTAGTTGTGTTAACACACATTAGTGGGCATCAATAATTCCAATACTTAACTTGCAATATTGTTTTTTCATTTCTAATCCAAGTTTGATGAAAAATTTAATTTGAAATATGCAAAACTCATGGAAGGATTGATCTAGGCTTTATTTTCAATTTTGGAAATCTTGTATTGTTTTGATTCAACTTTTTTATGTTTAATTCATTCATTTAAAATTGATTATAATGTTTAATTTTCAATAAACTTGTTAGGTGTGTTAGTTTAACTGCTTAATTAGGTCTTAGTTAATTAGGGATAAATTGGGTTAATTAAGATAATTAATTAATCTTGAACTAGTTCATGTGTGAACGAAGTTTGAGATATTCATTATGGGATATAATCTTGTGACTTCAAATCACTTTTGGTGATTTGAGATTCTAGAATATAATTTTTGCTTTGTAATTTTTATTGTTATACAAGTGTTTTGGTTTTCTATGTTTTGGGTTTGGATTATTGCGTTGTTGTAAGTGAGTCAATCTTTTGGTTTGGATGTGATGTACCATTCAAGTTATTTTTATGTTATGTGTTGTGAGTGTGATGATAGTAATGGTTATAAGTGTCAACGTAGGAGCGCACGACAAACTTAAAAACTTTTGTGCCACACATGTATTCATACATAAAAGAATTGATTATTTTGATCTTGAGAAGCAATGAATAGAAACTCATTATTGTTCAATTTGTTGCAACATTGAAATATTTGGAATTAAAACTAAATTGCAAACTAAAAGTTCAAAGAACATAAAGACTTTGGAAAATATAATTTTGTAGGATAGTATGTGATGGAAATGGAAATGTGAACATAAATTAATTCCTTGTTTTTATCAAACTTTAATAATAGGAAGTTAGTGTGTATGCTTCACGTATAATACATGTTTTGTGTGTAACACTGAAAAGTTGATTTCAAAATGTGAATGGGATTTTTGCTATGTTGTGAGTTTGGAAAGTTTATCCACATTGATTGTCTTTGGAACCTCACGTTTGGTGTTATAAAATCAAACTTATTTGTAAAACCTTATTTCAATTTGTGTGCATGCATGTTTTTTCATGTGCATGATTTTGTTAATTTGGATGGTGTTGGGCATTGATTTAGTAATGCATGACGAATAATTCAAAAGACATAAGTGAAAGGAACATGGTTTTATTTGATGAATAAAAATAATGTTGTTTGTGTAAGATCTAAAGAAAGTCACTTTGCATTCTTTGTGTTTGAAGGTATTGGTGGAACTATCTATAACAATATGTGTGTACGTTTCAATGTGATCAAGAGTAACCCTCCCAAATCATTAGGTTCTACTTTGGATATTGACCAAAAAGCAAATTGTCATAAGACAATGTGTACATTTGTCATTCCATAATTTTTGGATCGACGGAGCAAAAGTTATCAAATTCCAAGAAAATTCTACTTTTCTTTTGGACTTGGAGCAAATTTGACTAAGTCCTCTTGAAATGATAGTAAGTCGTAAGTCCACCTGCTTCACAAAATTGAGAAAAACAAAACCCTAATTGTGATCAGGAGGGAGGGACAAAGACTACCTAGGTAACTAACATTCTTATGGGTGCCTTTGGTCTCTCTAGATTCCCTTCACACCCTTTTGACCCCCACAAACACCTAACCCTTATATGTTTTTGAATAAACTATAATTTAATTCTAAAAAGGAAAAAAATCCTGGACTAAAAAATATGTATAAATTAGCTCTCTAGGCAAAATAGTGAGCCACCTATTCCTTGGATGCTTTGAGTATTTTTTTGAAGTTTAATTTTAATAAATGGGTATATATGTTTCTTTGACTAAATATGGATAAATTCCTCTTTGAAACAAAATAAGCACATAATAATAAAAATCCTTTCTTTCTATATAATATGCATACATGGGTTGAATGAAAGACTAGTCCTACACATATTTTCACATATTTCACACCATTAAGTTCTCTTGAACCCTAATCCATTAACCACCCATCGCCCTTAGGGGGGAAAAAAAAAGGGGGGAGAAGAGGAGGAAATCAAAGTGTACCTACCAACGCAATAGGTAATACCTTTTATTTTATTTTATTTTCATAAGTTGTGTTAGGTGGGGATACGGTAGTTGCCAAAATAGCTTGTAACTTCTTCGTTCAAATTGGGGGCCCAAAAGAAGAAAAAACCAAAGAAGTTTGTCCTTTAGGACGAAGCAACGGACGAAAGGCCAAATTTTAACTTTTTGAACAAACTAGGCTAAAAGGACACCCTTTCAAGCCGCCGTTGGTTATTAGCAGTTACAACGGCAATTCCCGTTTGTTGCTGACGTGGTGGTCTCCAAGGGCCGCGACAAGGACCGGAACGGACGGCTGAGTTCAGGGAGGACGTGATCACACGCAACCACCACCCATCACCGAGCGGCCGTTGGATAAAGTCACCGAATGGGAACAGGTGCCAAATACCAAAAGAAGCGTCTAACGATCCGTCGATTGACGTGACATCACGTCAGTTCAGATTTTGGCCCATTTCTTTTGTCATCTGGGTTTAGGGTATAGGGTTTATTTTTATTTGTTTTTGGTTGTCGTGGGGACAAAGTCACACCAAATAGGAACAAACCGAGGTGCCAAAAACCAAAAACAGTTTAACGACCTGTCCATCAATTGACGTGACGACACGTCAGATTTAAACCCATTTCTTTCCTCTCTCTAATTCCTTTTGGCATCTGGGTTTAGAGTTTTTGGGGAGCCCGGGGGGGGCGGGGGGGAAGACAAAGTCACACCAAATGGGAACAACTGAGGTGTCAAAAACCAAAAGTTTAACGAACAGTCGATCAATTGATGTGATGACACGTCAGTTTTTTGATATCTGGGTTTAAGGGGTTTTTTTTTTGGTGACAAAGACACTCAATGGGAAGAACCGAGGTGCCAAAAACCAAAAGTTTAACGATCAGTCGATTGACGTGACATCACTTCAGTTTTGTGGCCCATTTCATTTTCCTCCCCTCAACTTTTCTTTCGGCATCTGGGTTTAGGGTTTTTCGTGCGCTGTTGCGGGTACCAGACGGCTGGCGCTTGTGCAGGCTCCCGTGAAACTTGGCAACTCCGAGTGCTCTACAGTTGCGATTCTCGCATAAAACTTCCGCGCGGATCTCGATCGCATCCATGTTGTCGTGGTGGTGGGCGTGATTGTTTTGTTGTGGAGAGAAGAAGGATCGGTTCTGGGTTGTGTAGTTTTTGTTGGGTTATTAGTATTTTGGTGGAGGAGAGATTTTTGCGTTTGTGAAAGAAGAACTAAAGGAACACGGGGAGTTTGATCGCTAGAAATCGAGAAGCGGAAATTTGTGCTGGTGGCTGATTTCAGGCCAGAGGGATTTCGCGGTTGTGTATATGCAGTGTAACGAGTCTTGGGATTTTTGTTTGTGGGTTGTAGAACAAACCCAGTTCAGCGGAGTGAAGGAAGAGAGGAGAGCGAGGAGGAGAAGATTTAGTGGGGGGTTTAGTGGGTTGGACGGAGCGTTGGGTTTTTCTGTGTGTAATGAGTGATTGTAGTTTTGGAGGAGGAACGGGAACTTGAAACCAGATTTTTGGCTGTAGGGTTTGAGGTCAGAAGAGGACTACAGACGGAACGAGACTTTTTGGGTGGGTGTAGTGGGAATTTAGAGAAGGCCATGCAGATGCAGAGGTGCGCAAGGTGTTGTAAGGGTCAGGGACCTTCTAGCTTCTTGGCTTCAGGTTTTGGAGGAAAAGGATTAGGAGGAGCTTCTTACCACGTGCATTTTCCCGTCCGTGGGACCTCTTCAGGTGTCGTGAAGGCTCTACAGTTTTCAGGGAAGCTGCTGCCAGGCACGCATGATGTGAATCCTCTCTTTCAATCATGGGGAAATCGCCACTGCCCCTGTGCATCTCAGCCAAAGGTTTAGTGAAACCTCTGTCTCTCTCTGTCTCTCTCTGCAGGGCTTTCTGATAGCCCCTCAATTGGCAAATTGTGTGGAGAATTCTCCCATTTGATGAAGAGCTCATGCAGACTTCCAATTCAGTTGTGATCTATGTTCATCAGCTTCTTGTTGGAAATGCCATGATGGCTTTCTCCCCTTTTGCAAATTGCTGTTTGGTTTGTATGAGTGTTGGGCCACATGACTGACTGTTTTGCAATGACCACAACACATGCAGGGTTCTGCAAGATATGCACTCATAGAGCATGAGCTTATGACATCTGCTGGTGAGGAGAAGAAGGCAGGAATAGAAAGATTACAGTACCTGGTTGAGGAAATTAGCAAGCTAGGAGACAGTCGAGACCGGATGCACCGGGTCCTAGAATATGCAAGCAAACTTTGCTGCCTACCTGCTGAGGCAAAGATCTCAGCAAACCGAGTCATGGGTTGCACAGCACAGGTTTGTTCAACTGGAGGGTTTTTTCTACCTTACAAATTGTTGGGATTGAGTGTTTGCAGAATTGTTGTTTACTCACTTTGTGTATGCTAGAGATTGTACTCAGCCATTCTGGCAGGAATTTCAAATCAATGAGTGTAAGATCTAAGATGTGTGAGGGCTCTGGAGTGTCCTGCAAAGAAGCCACTTGCATGGCACTGTGGGCAAGAGCTTTACCAGTTTCTCACAGATCACAGAAACGGTGTACAGGTGTGGCTTACAGTGGAGCTCACAGTTGATGGAAGAGTTAGGTTTGCAGCAGATAGTGATTCTGCTGTAACACGAGGACTATGTGCCCTACTTGTGGAGGCACTCAATGGGGCATCATCTCAAGAAGTGCTGGCTGTGCCAGTTGATATGCTTCGAGGATTGGGATTTGGCATGGAAGCTCAATCACGCGGCAACACATGGCACAATGTACTTATTACGTTGCAGAAACGAACAAGTATGTTGGTTGCCCAGAAGGCTGGTCTCTCACCTGTTAAGCCTTTTCCCTCAATCCTTGTAACAGCTGATGAGGTGACTGCGCAAGGTGATTTTGCAGAGGCACAGGTAATCAGAGTTTTTCTCCACAATTGTCTTGCTACCCAGCGTTTTTTAGGTCATGCATAATAAATAACTTGGTTGCTAGTTTTTGTTGGTCACCTAGCAGAAGCTGTTCTTCAGTAGCTGCATCTCCCGTTTGCCCTTATTGCTTCAGATTGTGTGCACATGTTGTAGGTGAGATACTTGCAACCAGATGTCTCAAAAGTGTGTGAGCTAGCAGAATTGCTGAAGCAGAAGCAAATTGGAGTTGTTGCACACTTCTACATGGATCCTGAAGTGCAAGGAGTACTTGTAGCAGCCCAAAAGCTATGGCCCCACATCCACATCTCAGATTCATTGGTGATGGCAGACCGAGCTGTCACTATGGCAGATGCGGGATGCAGGTACATTGCAGTATTAGGTGTCGATTTCATGTCTGAGAATGTGCGTGCCATCCTTGATCGTGCTGGGCATCAACAGGTTAGTCATATTTTTCCCTGAGTTCTTTGATTGCTGCTAGAGGGATGTTCCAGTTTGCTGCATTTTGCATGTACAGCTCTTTTGAGCTACTTGTTTAGCCATCCTTAAACCACCTCTTGGTTGCTTCACAATATACTTTTTACAAGGCTATGTTGGTTGTGAGAGTTTACACATTACAGGTTTATAAGTTGGTTTTGGGAGAAACTTTGCAGGTGGGTGTATTTCGCATGTCAGCAGACCACATTGGATGCTCTTTGGCAGAGGCAGCCGAAAGCTCAGCATACCTCCAGTTTTTAAATGAGGCAGCTGTAACTCCCAAGTCACTGCATGTGATATACATAAATACGTCACTTGAAACAAAGGCGCAGGCACATGCTCTGGTGCCCACAATAACATGCACATCTTCCAATGTAGTGCAGACAGTTCTGCAGGTTTGAGTCCTTCACAACTCTTGGGTTCAACTATTTGTTTGATTGGTAGCAGTTTTTGGGTCTACTACTTGTGTATTTGCAAGAAACCCAACAGACGTTATGACAGATTATTATGTAGGTTTTGGACTTTTATCTTTTTCTGATATTGATTTGCTGTTTGGTTTGTGAGCTGATGAGTTTTTTCAACCATGATTGGAACAGGCATTTGCCCAAATACCAGATTTGACAGTATGGTATGGTCCCGATTCATACATGGGTGCAAACCTTACTGAGATGTTCCAGCAGATGTTGGCCCTGAGTGATGAAGAGATAGCAGCTGTTCATCCTTCACACTCCAGATTGACAATATCTGCACTTTTGCCCCGCCTTCACTACTTCCTGGTCTGATTTCATTCTCTTGGTTTTGTATAGCTTGATGCTACTTGTATCAAGTTCTAGGTTTGCCTATGTAGAAGTGTCTCTATTAATGGCTTCCTTAAAGGGCTTGTAAAGTGCTTTCTGTTTTGGATTTTCTTGCTGATTCTATATTGCAAAATGCTGTCTCTTTGTATGTACGTGCAGGATGGAACATGTGTGGTACATGATTTGTTTGGTAAGGAGGTAGTTGATAGAGTACGAGAGGGCTATGGTGATGCCTATCAGACTGCACATTTTGAGGTCCCTGGAGATATGTTTGCACTAGCCATGGAGGCAAAACAGCGAGGCATGGGTGTAGTTGGATCTACACAGAACATACTCAACTTTATTGAGGGTCGAGTCAAAGAGGCCATAGGGCGCGGTTTTGATGATCGTCTTCAGTTTGTGTTAGGAACAGAGGCAGGCATGGTTACGGCAATTGTAGGAGGTGTAAGCAAGCTTTTAGGTGAAGTCAGTAGTAGAGGTACAAAAATTGAGGTAGAAATTGTATTCCCAGTTTCTTCAGAAGCCATTAGTGCGACATCCAGTGCACATGGTACCACAGGGTATGAGTCAACTTTAGCAAAGCTGCCAATTGTCCCAGGAGTTGCCTCTGGGGAAGGATGCTCTCTCAGTGGTGGCTGTGCATCATGTCCATATATGAAGGTTGGTATTTCTTGCCTCAGTTTTTTCCTCTATTTATTTAATTGTCCATTTGCATCATCAGTCCTCCAGGTTCTGTATAGTTGTATTTTGCAATTGTTGTCAGCTTCAGAAACAAGCTCAGCTATTGATTGATTTGTATATGTGGGTGTGCAGATGAATTCTTTGGATTCTCTGATGCAAGTCTGTCAATTAGTGGGAACTTCCAATGAGAAGCGTTTGGCAGCCCATAAAGCTAGGGTGTTCACTGCTGAAATAGCTGGCCAAACAGTGGGAGACCTAGGCTGTGAGCCCATTCTTCACATGCGCCATTTTCAGGTAATCCTTGTCCTTGGGCCATCTGTCATCTTGAATTGATTGTCTTTGTGTGAGTTTGAAAGATTTTCTTTGGATTTTGAATTGAGGATTGAAGAACTAAACACAGCATCCTGCATTTGCAGGCGACAGGAAGCTTGTCAGATGCATTGGTACAGCACATCTGCAGATCCAATCAACCCATCAAGCAACAGTGACATATAGACAACCACATCTCTCTGGAAAATTTCTTTGAGGGCAATTGTATCATGACACAAAGTATGTAAAATTTAGCGTTAGGTTTTTTGAGATTTGGGACTCAAAATGTGAGCATGCTGGAAGTGGATTGATATTTGCAGAAAATGTAGACTAAAATGGTGTGTGCCTTTGATATCATGTAGCATGGGTGAGTCACTGAGTACCTGGAGTGACCTAGATTCATACCATCTGCAAACTGTAACATTACTGAATCATTTGGTGCTTCAGGAGAGGTTATCAATGGTGCTCCCAAAGTGTGAGACATCTGTGGAAGAAAGTGGCAGAGAGACTTTTTGGGGCTGTGGAGTGATGTGAGCTTTGCAATCAGAGTGAAGCAGATTGGGCTAAGTTTGTATTGTTCATTTGATAGAGAGTGAAGTAATAGTTATATATTATTAGCTCTGATTGGGGCTGGCTGGATCTAAGCCCAATATTCATGTGGAGTCCTGGAGTTCACAATAAAGTCTTTTTCCATGACAGATCTACATTTGAACCTGAAATCTTGTGCATTTTGAAGAGGAACTCTGTACTTGGGTAGTCTTGTGTGTGCAACAATTATGTTGGAGATAATGCTCACACCAGTGAAGGGCATGGGAATGTTCTTCCAGAAGAGATACTGGGGCATAATCTAGAAGTGGTAATCATCTCTATAGAAACTGTGTGTTTTGTGTGAAGAAAGCTGTTTCAAAAGTGTGTTTGATTGCACAGGTACAGGCTCCCAAATACAGTAAGAGAAAATCAATGGGATAATGACATGTGGAAGTAGGTGGTGTACTCTTGAAAATTTTATAACAGATCACAGGCATTACAATAGAGGCCGTTTGCCCCAAGCTAATAAAATTTGAAGTGATCTGAGGTACCCAGTGTGCTTACTACATGGTAAGCAAATAAGTAGGAACTGCTAAAACATCTCGAATTATGCATAAACTGCCCTTTTCATATATACACATGTTTTGAATTGTCATACCTGAGCATTTCATATCAACTCTATCAATGAGGCATAATGTGAGCCGTCATATGAAGCCTGACATAAGTGTCTTGTCTATCAGGTATCAATGGTATATGGCAGCTGCCTCTGCATGTGGTGCCGAATTCTTTGGTGTAGAGAAAGCTAATGATGATATAAAACAGTACCATATTCTGGAATTGATGTTTCTCAAGTCTTCAAAATAGCTCTCTGTAATAGCTGGAGGTGTTTGGAGGAAGATAGCTGATTCCCACAAAAAATCCTCTAAATTTTTGGAAACCCACAGTTTCCAGTTGGAGAAGAGTTTCCCCTTCAGTTTGTCTTTAAAACCTAAGCATGTTGGATGACAGAAACAAGGCTCATGCGAGATGCCAAACCATGTCCTCCTTTATTCTGGCTTCCATGCAGATGCGGTGAATAAAGGCTGATCCATCCAGCCAAGAGTGAGGGTGCCATCCTCTTCACTTAAAGTGTAACCATCGGGTTCAAACATACGGAGGAGGATGTCTGCTTGTGCTTTTGCCCTTTTCTTCACAGGGACATTTATAAACTTTGCTTGGGCCATGAGAACACGCCAATGGACAAACGGCTCATGTCTCTCCACTCTCTCTGAACCCTCACAAGCAAGAATGTTGCAGATCTCCTGGCTGAAAAGTCGCTCAACCTGTAACCGGGATCTGCTGCCTCGAGCAAGGCTTGCATCCAAAGAATCAAAGACTGCACAGTAGAATTGTAGAGACTCAAGAAACCTGGCCTCAAAATTTGGACTATTGTGGCTCCCTTCTTGCTCAACTAGTGCAACTACCCGAGGTCTTGTTGTCTTGAGCAGGCTAAGAAAGTCCTTGATGCTCTCCCCTGAATCATACAGTAAGCGGTGCAGCTGCATAATACAGTTCACTGCAACAGCTTCATTCTCCTTCACATGTAACATCCATAACCGAACATCTTCCAACCTGTCTATCACTGCATGAAACGTGAAAGGAATGTTGAAAGCCTCTGCAAACTCGGCTAGCCTGTCACCTGTGTCCTCTAGATCCTCCTTGCAATCACCAACACCTGTAGCAAAAGTGCCGGTCATAAGTCACATAGAGATATAATCAGCAGTAAGTTCTCAGTGCAGTGTAGATAATAGCAATTAAGAATGCAGTAGGACCCAGATAAGGTGATTTTTGACTGTGGGATCCAACTTACCTGTGATGCGGATATGTGCCGGTGGCCCTTCAGGCCTCACTGCAAGGCTGTGAAATAGTGCAGGCCATTGAAGGCCTTGCTTCACATCAAAGTCAATAACGTGGACTCGATCAGCTCCCTCCACTGCTTGCAGTATAATGTCAATAGTTGTAAAGTGGGCAAACTTGGTGTAGGGTGAGACATGATTAAGAAGATGAAAAGCAGTCTGGTTCTTGTCTTCTGTGTGATGAATGTCAAATGGAAGAGGTTGGTAGATATGTGGCCACAGTCGAGCTACTCGGCAAGCCAAGCCTTCAGTATAGTAAGCTGCTACGCGCTGCATGGAGGTGCCTTCTGGGGATGCCAACTCCCCAAGTTTCTGTAGAAGATGGTTCACTAGACTCAAGCTTTTAGTAGAAATGGCCTCTGCACAAGCTAAGAGCAATGTTATCAATTCTTGTCCTACTTCCTCACTTTGTTGTCCTCTCTGCCAAGTCTCCCCAGGATTCTCTTCTTGCAAATATTCTGAGGCTTGATTATCTTCCCTGCTGCAATCACTCCGGGATGGAGATCCACTTCGCTGCTCACTTTCATGTTGCTGTTCTGGGCGCTTTTGTGATGATTCTGCACCTGGGGTGAAGGGAGGAGTACAAGTTTCAGTATCTTTTGGACTCATTGAGTCCTCACCTCGAGATTGCCCTGTTAGGTCCTCCATCAGTGACTTCATCCATTGTTTGGCCCGTCTTTCATGATCTGTTGATGCTGTGGTGGCAGCTTCCCACTCATCCAAGCCAGACAAAGCTTCCGCTGACAATGTGTCGGCAGTCTCTGAATCATTGAAGTTTTGGAACAATGGTGGGATCACAAGATCATCTTCACAGCTGAACCTAGTCCTCCTCAAACGCCCTTTGACAGGTCTCTCATGATGTGTTGATGCTATGGACAGAGCTTCATCTGTCTCAGAGTTGTCAAAGGTCCAACCTGGTGGGACAACTACATGACTGTCTTCTTGCGTGAGTATAGGCCTCTCAGGAAACACTTCGCCTAGCCCCTTATGCTGCATGGATGCTACAGTTGCAGTTTCCCACTGATTGAGAGTGGAAAGGTTCAAAACTGGTTTGCCACCACTATGCTTCCAATTTGTTGGAGCTGTGGTAGCACTTGTAGAAACCCCAGTAGCAGCCAGCATTTCTGGAACCTGTCAGAATTACAAATCTGCTGTTAGAACAGGATGTGATGACATTTCAGTATTACACAAAGAGAAATATCCTCATGAGTACTGAAAAGTTTGAGATATACCCAATAACAAGCTAGCAAATATTTTGGATCTGATGACATGACAGCAATTGATCAGCAAGCATCAAAAAGAGGAAAACCAATTCTTAAAAGAGAAAACAAGACCAAAGAACAGAACTGAGGAGCAGTTTGAATGACACATATTCAGGGACCTTCAACAGCAATATCTATGGTATCGATCATCTACAATCATGTCCCCACTGACTTCATTGGTTTGCAGCAATGATACTAGGAGGAAGTAGGGATACCACGAACTTACCGGCAATGGATCAACCTTGGAATTTAAAGGGCCCTCTAACTCAGTAGCATATGACTTGCAATCTATACTGTTCCCAAAGGGACGTGCCGTGTCTCTTGTGGTATAGGACTTTGCAGCTACTTTGACCACAGCACCAAGATCCTCAATGACACATGTAGGGGTACAGCTTGCTGCAACTGGAGCTTGTACATGGACTGCAAGGGCAGCAGAAATCTTGGCAAGACGGTTTTCAATGGTAGCAAGCCTCCCATCATATGATTGTGATGATGCAGCTACATAAACTGGGGAATTTTCTGCAGCCACTTCTGCACACTCTCCCTGCCTCAACATGGTTCTGTTGAACTGCAGAAATCATGCAACGTAAGGTTAGATCACGCCAGGGCTGGGAAATCCAGCTATCAGATTTAGGGGTTGAAGGTTGTGAACATACATGATGGGGTCTCTGCCTGCCCTCCTCCTGTGTTACAAGTGTGATAGACTCAGCATGAGCTTGACCATAATTTACTCTTCCGGGACTCGCACGAGGATCACCCACATCCACATCGGGGGTTGTGGGGATGGGAGTTACAACAGTCTGCTGTTCTGCAAGGAGAGAACTCAGTTGTTGAAACAGCAATTGAGCTTGCACGCTCTGCACAGCAGCAGTTTGTCCACTGACAGAATTATTAGAAAGAGCCTCCAGCCCACTAGCATCAAGTGACTGGATTGTGAGGGCATTGGGTGTTGTAGCATGTGTCCCTTTGCATGGCAATTTTCTAGGTAGGGTTTCATCCTCCAGGAATTCGATACTAGAAGAATAATCCAACCAATGTTGGCCCTTCAACATCTTCTTCTTTTGTCACACAAATTTTCCTTCCTTCCCCAATCTTGCACCGCTTCTTCTTCTACAATTGGACACAAAAGCCAAAAATTTGCAAATCAGGGTAGCAGACAGACAAACAGACAGACAGACAGACAGACAGATCCAAAGAGAGATGATTGACTCAACCACTTGAGTAACAGCTCAAAGGATCCTCAACAGAATAGATGAACCTCAGAGTCAGAAAACTAGAGACCAGGTGTGAGTGAGGGAGGGATGGTGGTGGTGGGAGAGTATTGCATTTCAGCTCACCTAGGAGCTTGATTTGGAAGCCTGACTACCTCAAGGTTTCGAAAAGCTCCTCCACTGTCTCTTCCTCAAATCTCGACAGATGGACGCGCAACAATATCGCCCATATTGTGTGCACCCTCGAACCACGACGCACCCCAGAGACTTCCGAAATCTCAAAAACCCTACAATCTTCTTTCCGATTCCAAAAACTCTCTCAAAACTAGGTGACTGCCTCAGCAAAGAGAGAGAGAGAGAGAGAGAGAGAGAGAGAGAGAGAGAGAGAGGGAG
>Ga0116227_10002488_pt1 | contig 41758 bp, 36 predicted proteins | sample S1TSphgellanicum_FD_89693 | JGI IMG/M metagenome (GOLD analysis project Ga0116227, IMG submission 89693) | Host-associated microbial communities from peat moss isolated from Minnesota, USA - S1T2_Fb - Sphagnum magellanicum MG | ecosystem: Host-associated > Plants > Peat moss > Unclassified... | reverse complement strand
AGAAATTTAGATTTAGCTAGTAAAAGGACCATAACTATCTAACTCAATATTTAGAAATTTAGATTTAGCTAGTAAAAGGACCATAACTATCTAACTCAATATTTAGAAATTTAGATTTAGCTAATAAAAGGACCATAACTATCTAACTCAATATTTAGAAATTTAGATTTAGCTAGTAAAAGGACCATAACTATCTAACTTAATATTTAGAAATTTAGATCAGATTTAGCTAAATATTCCTGGGGACGATCGTCATGTCAGCTGAATCATCCAAGTGACGGTCGCCACTACAGCGCTTTCACAAAATTGAGGAAAAAAAAAAGAAGGGCTGATGGGAATCTCTCTCTTGTACTCATTCGAAAAGGAGCATTCAATCCGAAGCTCCTGAATGAATGCACTGACAATTTTTATTCCCACGCTGTCCGTCCTTCTTCCACCTGCACATCGTCTTCTCCCTATGTTCGCAACGTTCCCACAGCGACTGACGCGGGGGTAGACACTAGAGCCGAGGACGACTCCATCGGTTTCGATGTTGGGTGCTGCGACTGTGGCGATGTTGCCTGGTTTTGCAACTCCGTGAGACTCCCGGTGTTGCAGGCAGGATTCAACACTTGTGTGTATCGTCGTTATCATCATCGTCATCTCGCCGCCTTCTTTACATATAAATTTCAAACCTCGTGCAGAAATTCTGTGCCAGGGTCGGCCTTTCTGATCCTCTAAGCATTATTGCTATTCCGGCACTCTTATGACAATTAGGGTTTTTTCCTCCTTAGTTAGTCCAGGCGAGGATCGCAGAAGTACGTAGCTTGCCAGAAATTCATTATTAATGCAGGTCCCATGGTCAGGAGACTGCATTCTGCTGGGCTACAGTTTCGGTTCCAACGAGGAATTTGAGTTTTGAAGGTAAAATTTGAAGTTAGGACAAGATAGTAGTGAGCAACTGGGTGTGGTCTGTGGTTCTGTCAAGATAGAGCCCAGCCATGGCTTTGATGAGTGGAGGCGCCACCACCTCGACAACAAAAGGGGTGGACTCGCCACAAATTCTAAGTAAGCAGTCTCTCTATTTGTGGTTATGACTTCAACTGGAAACATCCCTCCCCCATTTTTCTTAACCCTAATTTTGCCCTAAGCCATTTGTTATTATCGCAATCCTGTTACACTGTAATCAGCGTCAGAGCTCCCAACTGCAACTTGCATTTGGCGCAATTGCCCCAAAGGAACTCTTTGTTTTTCACATATCTTAAATTTCTTTGCAATAGGGCAATTCTTGCAAGCTGACAAATGGGCGATTGGGGTACCAGGGATTTTCTATCACTTCTAGTCTAAGAAGTCATGACTCTCCTCAGTAAATGAGTTTCTTCCAGTGAATTGGAAAGACTGACAAATTGTTGTGTCGCAGATTTTTTATCACCTTGCGAGTGGGATATGTGGGAGGTTATTTTAGGGTTTCATTAAGAACTCCCCATTTCAACATGCATGTTTTAATTCTCATCTCTATCTATTGTTTTGATCCTCTTATGTTTCAATGAACATTCAACCTTTTGCATTCAACCAAAGGTTATACCAAGCAAGCAAAAGAAGCACTCATGTCTGATCTTTGTCATTGGAGTGAAGAGTCCCTCCTGTGGATAAACTGGTATATGGCCTCTGTTTTTCTCTGAGGTTTAGTTTCTGGATTGGTTGAGCTGGAAAAAAGCAGGAACTGCTTTCACTGTGTAATTAGAGGTTTAGAGACACAATATAGAGTTGTGTATCTTAAACTTGGAACTGCTTCTCTTGGCGTTGCCCTAGTACTTACCAACTACTTGTCAATGTGTCCATTGAGGCTAGCTTTGATTACTTTTGTGAGGCTGAAAATGCCAAGTATGTGATTAGCAATAAAATTCTTGGTTGTCAAAGATGGAGGCCAGTCACATGATTGACAGGCAGTTTCATTTGTGGTGTGCTGTCAGAGCTAAAGAAGGACCATGTCAGGCAACGGGAGGGCTTAGTGCTAACCAAGCGACCTGTTGCAACGATTAAGCTTTTCAGTTTATCAGTTTTACAGCAATTGCAGCATCTTTCAGTTTACATTATTGTACATTGGCACATGGTCTTCACCTTTTGTGTTTTACTCCTCATCAGTATCACAATGCTGGTGATTTTGGATGGACCCCACGAGAAGGTATCCATCTCTCATGTTAGTCAATAAGAAGCAGAGCACTTGAGTCTAAGAATACTGTATTGGAAAGGATGCTCCTTAAGTTATTATGGAGGCAAGGGCTCTTTTACACTTTGTTTTCTTGTTGTGAAAGACTCACATGTGGCAGCCATGTCAATATAACTTGCTAAGCATTCAAACAACTTCAGTTTAAACACAGCATATGCATGCTTTGGGTCTCTCGGGGATGATGCTCACTTACATAACATTACCCTGTGCTGATGATGCAAAGATCCTGAACAGACTGCCTCTTGAGATTTGTATCAGGGATAATATTTCTCAACACAGATCTCATGTTGTGAAGGCAATATCTTGTTCCTCATCTTCAAATCCAAAGGCATAGATTCTCAAGTGTTTTGTACTCAAAAGTCTTCACATAGCTTATTTTCATTATAGGGACCTTGCAACACCAATTAAAGTCTTTTCTGAATCTGTATTTGTTACCATGCTAACATAGATACTTCCACATGCATATATTATGTGCCTTGCACAAGCTTTTGACTTGTTCAGGTCAGTCTTTTAGCTAGAATGAAGCTTTTGAGTCTGCATATTGAATGATGTCTCTTGTTCTGTCATGATTTGACTTCTCCTAGTCTGTCCTTTAATGCTGCACTCTTGCTTGTTCTTATGTATTTCAGTATCTCAGGGAGGTGCTGGCATACTTGCGGTTTGGACTTTGGTGGGTAGGCCTTGGGGTAGCATCATCCATTGGACTAGGTATGATAACTACCTTGTTCTCTTGTCCCTGACTTTGAGGTTGAATTCCTTTTAGCTTTATCTTGGTTTGGCAGGAATGGTTAATGTTTGGTCAGTTTCCGTGAAGTATTATCCACTATCTTTTCGACCTTTTTCATTGTCATAGGTTACCACCAATAAGCTCTGGTATTACTGTCTTACATGTGTACAAGCTGGTGCCTAGGATTAGCTAATTCACTGGATATCTCATAGACTGGGGACAATGTAAGCTACTACACCCTTAATATGCATTGAGATATCCAGTGAATTAGCTAGTCATATGTGCATGGGGTTTGTCTCTGGCAGAGGCTACAATCCTTAATATGCATATTAGTATGCATGGGGTTTGTCTCTGGCAGAGGCTACACCCTTAATATGCACTGAGATATCCAGTGAATTAGCTACTACATTGTATGTCTTCTGACAGAAACTACAATTGTGAAGGTCTAAAATTTCCTCTTCCTCCTTGAAACACCTTGTGGTCTGTTCATCAGTGCAGACTAAGTGTGATAAGGCTAGGGCAACCAGTGTTGATTCAATTAGTTTGACTGGCTTTTGACTGATGTATGCATCTTCCTGCATTGTTGTATTGTGGTGAAATTGCTGTTGAACAGGCTCAGGTCTACATACGTTTGTGTTGTATCTTGGGCCACACATTGCCATGTTCACAATACGAGCTACACAGTGTGGGCGTGTGGACTTGAAGTGTGCACCGTATGATACCCCCCAATTTGGACTTGGGTCATCATGGCAGACAAAGGATTGTTCTCTCATAGGGCCACCCATGTACCCCCGCCTTGTCACAGATGGTCTTGATCGATACATGGTTCCTCTTCACAAGGTTTTACTTCAAGTGCAGCTGGAAGTTGTTTTGTGGGGATTAGGCACTGCGCTTGGAGAGCTTCCCCCTTATTTTGTCTCACGGGCAGGTCTGTCCAGTGTCACCTCACTGAGCACCAGCAATCCAAGAACACCATTCAAGCACTAAATATTGGTGCTGGATTTCGTAGCCTTTGATAGTTGATTAATGCTTCTGATACAGGATTTGGGTATTCACCATAGTAGTGTTGAAATTCTGGTTGACTGCAGTGCATGGTGCTAGCAAAAGATCTTAAAACTAGGCATCAATGAGATCTCTGGCTTGAATGAATCAAGGGCATGGTCAGTGTAGTGCATTCTCTCATGGTGAACTTGTGCATCAGTGCAGCACGGTTGTCAGGGCAAAGGGTGAAAGAGTTTGATGATCTTGTGAACCCAGAAGAGTCAGGAGGCACAGGCCTCTTTGATCTTTTGAAGCGATGGACCATTTTACGCTTTCATGAATTTGGTTTTTTCACAATCCTCCTTTTTGCTTCGGTATTCTCCCTCTGCCAAATGGTATCACTGTTGCTTTATTGCACCCTGTATGTTAACAGTGGCAACTTTGGAGTGCAGTCTTGGTGAGTATGGATAGTTGTTATGAGAACAATTTCCTTGCAGCACAGCAGGAGTTTTCTTTCTTAGTTTTTGGCCTCTCTTATCTAAGGGATGATATGATGCAGGTGCCAAATCCACTGTTTGATCTAGCAGGCATCATGTGTGGGCAATTTCTTGTCCCCTTCTGGAAGTTCTTCTTGGCTACTTTGCTTGGCAAAGCTTTAATCAAGACACATATCCAGGTGATTCCTCTATCTCTCAGATATTGTCAGAAATAACCTGTCAAGAATTCTGTTGTGTCCAAACTAGTCCAGTGTATGCATAGTCATTGTTGGTATCAGTTTATCTGTTGTTCCATCTCTGAGAAGATTGATGTTGGTTCTGGTTGCAGACAGTGTTTATTATACTTGTGTGCAATGCACACCTTTTGGAACTCATTGAAGCAGGTTTAGAGTGGGTCATATTGCATGTCCCTATCTTTGCCCAGTTCTCTTCTCGAATCATGTCTGCCTTGGGCAACGCCAAGGACAGCTTTAATGGACAAGTGGTTGCTAAGGTATCACAATTTCATGAACAGCTGTTGCTCTCCTTTCTTATAAAATCCAAGTATTGCTGCCTTTGTTACTCACATTCTTCAACCTAAGTACAGGGTTTTAATCACAACGTTCTTTCTGGCAGCCCATGCAAGGAAAGTACTCAATTGCGTTTGTATGGAATACAATTGTGCTTCTCATGATGGCTGGCTTTCTGGCATCAATCATTACATCAATGGCACAGGGCTTCCTGATGGAGAAACAAAAACAGGAGATGGCAGCACTGACAGAGTTGCTAAGCAACACTGAGACTGAAAGGTGCCAAGATTCAAAAGACTGCTAGGTAGGTGATTGGTGGACAGCCCATGCGAAGCAATTGCTTCCTAAGTTTAGGTAGAACTCATACAGATTCTAACCAATTTGTTTCTTTGTTGAAGCTCAACAGTCCACTGAAAAATGTTAGCAGTCGCAAGAAATCTGCTAGGGAATTGTCAGGAAACATTTGATTATTAACAATGTTGAATTATAAGTGGGGCCATCCCTCTCTGATCATCTAACCCATTTCTTGCCCGTATTCCAAAGGCCACCTTTCTCCAGGATGTGCAGCTGCAGGGCTCTGTTAATTTTGTTCTTTACATAGAAAAGCTTGGAACAGAGGCTTTGACACAGTACATTTGTACCAATGGATTTTTGTCATTCTGATAGCTTGTCAAATCTATTTGGTTTCTGAGTTTGGTTGTTGTCAAGCTGATTTGTTCCTGCAGCAAGGATTCAGCTAACATTCTCTACATTAAGTATTCTGGAAAGACAATATGAAAGGGATCTGTCTGTGCAAGGTTCACAACAGGCTACCATAGATTTTATTATGGTGGCTCAGTAATGTCGTGAGGATGAAATGCTAATGCTTTGCTTTTTGGATTGGAGAAATCTGAAGATTATCCCAGAAATGGCAACCATGGTGTACTGGCACTGTCTTTACATATGGAGAAAGCTGTCAAGGGTTCAATTGAACATGTACATTTGAGGATACCATATTTCTATGTTTGCTGAATACAATTCTAAATTTCCATTAAATGCAGTTGGTCTCTGAATGTGAAGTGCTTTGAAGCTAAGCTGACATATTGTATAGCATCAAACATAACAGATAGTCATATGGACTGTAAAAGTCCTCATCATAATAAGCTACTACTGCCAGATGATGGAAGGGCCTCTAGGAGATCTGGGCTGCCATGAATTTTTTTGCAGATAGGTGCTATGGATCTCTTAGGTTGGCAGTGTCTAGGTTTTATTAGATCATATAATGACTTAACTGAAGTATGGAGAAATTCTCAGTACTCATGGAGATTTAGTGTTACGGATTTTATATGCTAAGCCCTGATTTTGATGATCAGCCATGTATAGGATTAAACTGATTGCAGCTCCATGTCAACATAAAATAATTCAAGTAGTGGATAGTGAACTTAGAACATCTCCACTGGCAACAGCAAGGCTAAACTTTATTCAAATTACTGTGTACAGGCCCGATCACCGTATGGAATGCGCTTCTGGCATTACTTGAGTGAAGGCACACAGTCACACAGTGCAAGCAACAGATGTCTCCGGAAGTCCTGAAGTCCAAGATATCTCAGTGTGGGCCTCCTATATTAATATCTCCATACAAGTTTCTACTCTTTGCAATTTTTTCAAAATGGAAGCATGCTTTCTAGTGCATGGGCCCTCTCAACATATCCTCCTTTCTGCAAAAGCCATTCTACACATACAATTGAGGGATTTCTATAGCTGGTCAGTGAGCAACAATGACATGAATTGTTGGATGTTTAGGGTTTAGGGTTTCATGACAGCATTTAGAAAGTTGGTTTTTAGTATATACTTGTCTGGAGAATGAAGGTGCCCTTTTCTGGACCTAAAAATTGAGTGTGCACACTCATAACATAACATGCCCATAGATTGTCTTCTTGCTCTTACATGCCAACAATTTATGGGCATGTTATGTGCAAATTTCAAGTGTAAAACTAAAGTGGAATTGTATGTTAATGCTTAATACCATCATGAAGTTCAGGAACATTATTGGGAATTTATGATAACATAGCAATAAAAACATCCCATTTGGGTTGCCATTTAGATCTCTTCACAAAACCTATTATTTGTTCAAGCATGTTGCACATCAATACTGGTGTTTGGCCATCCAAAAGTTTGATGACTTTTCCTTTGTCAAAAAGGAAAACCTCGTATAGATCCATCAATAGAGAAAAAGGAAAAATACAACAATCCATGTACACTTGCCTGGAGTTGGATGTAGTATTTTTTTAGACTCAAAATACATTACAAATGGGAAGAGTTCCCTTTAATATAACATGCTTTAATATAACACCAACATTCAAAATTCAAATTTGGTGATTGTAATAAATATTAACATGGGTTGCTTGAATAAAACTAGAAAACACTTCTTAAGGTAGGTGTGCCAAAAACCACCGGATAGGGTTGATGATTTTTGACCTAGTCTACTATTGAAATTGTCATCTGTGTGTAAGTTAGAGGACAACATTCTAGTTATTGGTTCACATATGTGGATTAGTGGATTTAAACAATCATGAATTGAATACTTTTATATCAACATTATGAATAAAAAGAGTTGTTGGAATTTACTTTGATAAGTATCATTTTGTGAACATGATTTGGTGGTTTTAAAATCTTTAAACAACATGACTGGATCAAACTAAGGACATTTAAAAAAAATTAATTGATAAGTTGGTGGTCATATTGTTGCAGGGGGGAATAAATACATGTCATCAAATTTTCAAATACAAAAAAAAGGATCCAATACTAGCATCCATGGAAGGGGGAGATTAACTCAAGGTAGTAGGATTTAGGTTGATGGAGGCCACAAGAAATACTTTGGGTGATCAGATTGCGTTGTGAAAAGGTTGGCTTAGAGGTTTTAGTTTAAGGTAATTAGGTCAAATGGGGGTTGATTAAAGGATTTTTAATTAATTGTATTACATGTTGAATGGGTCAATAATGATCTAAAGTTCTTGAGGTACGATACCTTTGAGAATTGGTGTTTGTACAAATGAGAATTAACTTTGATTAATGTTGTCCATATGACATTAAGTGTAAAATTGTAATTAATAAGTATTTGAAATGAATATGGCCATTGATGGACATTTCAACCTAGATAATCATTAATAAACACTACATTGGGCTTTGGAAAAGGAGAGCACCATGAATGTTGGAATATGATACAATTTTTGTGACCCTCAAATCAATCTATTGTTGTGGCATCCCTTCTATGTCAATTATCTATAGAATTCATAACTCATTATCAAATTATCAGATTTTAAATATACAATACAATAGATAAAACTACAATACATCTACACAAGGTGATTTTTTCTAAGGTTTTTTAAGCCTTGATTTCAAGATAGTTGAGTTTATTCTTGTAAAGTTTCATCTCAAGTATCTTGCATTTTTCACCTTGTGAAAAATTGTATTGTAAAGAATGTTATGATTTGCATGGAGGTTGTTGCTAGAGGTTTTCAAAGCAAATGAGGTATTTGGAGCAAGATTTTTTTTTATGTTCATCATTTTGTGGTGATTTCCAATAAGATTGTGCATGTGTGCATGCATAGTAACTTGTTTGGAGGTCATTGTTGGAGGTTTTGGAGCAAGCATTGATGGAGGTTATTGTAGTATGTGGTCTACAAGTTTTGTTTCAAATCAAAGCATTGTTGGAGGTTTTAAAAACAATCAAGGTCATTTTTGGGGATCATCACTTTGCAATTTTCAGCAAGTTTTGTGTGTATGTCCTTGACTATCTTTTGATTCTATGTTTATAGTTTTCATGATTGAAATGAAGATCAAATCATAGCTTCTATGTGTGTGTGTTGTTTTTTTTCTTGTAACTTGTCTCTATCAAGTCACATCCTTGTTGTGTGTGTCTCGTTTGTAGCGCATCTATGTGTGTTTGTGTGTTTCTTGAGAGTGAGGATGAAATGAATAGCAAGTTTGTGGGGCAGATAACAAGAGAGCTTTGTGGAAAGAGAGGAGGATTAGGTTTGTGTGTGAGTGCATTGAAGGTGGTGAATCCATTGGAATGGATTTTAACTAAGGCAATAAACCAAGTTAATGTCATGGTTCCATTTTTTGTGTGGGTTCATCCTTTGTTTGGGATGTTCACCCCCAAGTTGGGTGAAATTTAAGAATGAACACAAAATAAGCATAAAATTAAAAATGAGTAATGTACCCACAACTAATAATTGGTAAACATATGTCAAAACAATGAATTTTTTTGATAAAAAGTTGAACAATTTGAATATTCTAAAATTTGAACAATAATTAATAATTACACTAAGTTCTCTCTTTATTAATAAAGTTATTGAAATATCCCATTGATTTGGACTATCCCTTATATTGGGAAGGTCTTGAATTTAATTCCTTAAAATTTTAATAATTTTGGCTCAAGATTTTCTATTTTGTTTGTAGGCCCTCTTGAGAAATAGTTAGTGTCAAACATTGATCATACGTATAGTACAAACATTCACTCAAACAAGCTAGGATTTTAAAGATAAGTTTATTGTGTATTCATGTTTCACAAATGTTCTAAATTTTTAATTTTTTATTTGCATTATTAAGTAGAATCTAGATTAATCTAAAATATATATATAATTGACATGCCCTCTTTGCAAAATTAATAGTGATTAATTGATTTTGAATCATGGTGAAAAATCGCAAACCTAAGGCATGTTCCATAGTTCAAGAACATTTTTTTACAAGATGAAAGTTACAACACAAATGTCTTAGTTTTCATTTCTTGAGTTCTCTTTAATCTTCTATTTTTTGTAAAAACAAGTATTAAATGACATTACACACATGCCTTAGGGCCCATACATAGCAAGCCAACAAGGGCAATCATGAATGTTATTGATAAGAAGGAATTAACAAGCAACCAACATGATATGTGTTCTTTGATCTCCATAATCCATTGTTTTGGATAGACTCCCATTTCTTTGGTGGAATTCACCATAAATTGACATAATAACTTTACAAGTGGTAAGGTGTTGGGGGAGCTTGTTGGGCTTGGGTTGGAAAAGTTTGGCATACCTCTTTACAAGCATAGGATAAACCTTAGCAAGCATTGTCTCCAACTCTTTAACCTCACAAAAAAAATTGTGAAATCTTCACAAAAAGAACAAAGATAGATGAAAAAAGGAACAATACAAAAACAACATCAAAACCTAAAGAAACTTTCTTTTCTTGTTCATAAAAAATAAAATCATACAACAAATTTAATTAGTGCATGAACTTTGAATGGGTATTTGTAGTGTTGGGGTTGTTGAGCACAACTTTGGCTTTTAGTGCATTAGTAGCAACAAACAAATAAAAAAAGATAAAATGTCCTACACTTGAAAAAAAAAGCTAAAACATTGGAAGATACCTAAAACTTTCTTCACAAATTTGTTGTTAGAATGTAGCCAAAGACATTTTTTTATTAGAGAAATTGGTCAATTTAGGAATGAAAAATCAAAATATGAAATCCATGAAATTAATAATTAGAAGGGTTAGGAGGGGAGAAAAACAAACATGACTAAAGGAAGTCAAAACAACCCCAAGAACAAGAGGTTGTGGTGAGAGGAAGACTAGCCATGAATAATGAGGATTTTGTAATTGCAAATATGCACCTACACAACATGTCCAAATTAGACACCTCTACTAAACCTTCATAGCATGTGGATGTTCAAAAACACAACAAAAACTATGACACAACTTGATGCATGGATCTCCAAAGATCATGAACACCCAACATTGTGAAAAACACAATCAAACCAAAAAACTACAAAGAAGAACACAAACATGAATGTAAGCAACACAAGTAAAAATAAAAATAAAATCTCACCTTCACACAATGTTGTGACTTTTGGTGATGACATTACTTTGCATGTTAGTGGTGTTAGTACAAGGAGCTTCAACTATTAGAAGTTTTTTTTTTTCAATGACGTAGGTGCTACAATCGATCACACCATCAACACCTTCATGAAGTTGTTATTGATGACACATTTCATATATTATAGTGTAGATGTTCTAAGAGCAAGTCCATAGGTAGTTGTGGATATCCATGTATCCACAACTACCATATACAAGGTTTGGTTGCCATTGATGACAATTGCTTTGGTCATTGGTTTAGTTCATAATCTTAAATAGGCTATAGTAGTTGAAAACAATCAAATAAGAATTGTTTGGACATTACATGACATGACTTCATGAGTTTTAATTTAACAATCCATTTATAATCATTCCATGATTTAACTCTCAACATCTAATCTTCTCATGTGTGAGTGTGAACATGGGTTAAATGCATATGGCGTGTTGTCCATTTGGAGGTTAGTGGATAGCCACACATGACGCCATTAGAGACGTCATGTATGCCTTCATTGGAAAAAGTGAGCATGATGTATGGAGAGAGTGGTGGTACACCCTCATGTTAAGGTTTCATTATGAGCTAATCTTTACATGACCCATGAGGACCAGGTATTTGTTATCGATGTGGTGGTTATGGATTCGACACAGGAAATGGTGGCTATGAGTGTCATTAATCGATTAGTAGGTGCAACTGCGGAACTTATTGCCATTATTAAAATCTGCAAGTATAGAGGGATTCATGAAGGGCACCATGTTATTCCAATGGCCATGGAGGTGCACGACACACCCAAACGTGATATGGATTGTTTTATTAAGGCGTGTGTTTTTCTTTTCCACAATAGACGATTAGGAGGTCATTTATCCTTGTCTTTTTACATTCAATTTTTCAAGTAGTGTGTTAGTATTGTTCTTAAACATAATTTAGTTTTTGTTATAGATAAGAAGATTGCATTAGCATTAGATGCTTGTTCTAAGCCTCCTATTATTATTAGATCTCACGATTTGCATGCATGTGACATTAGAAAGGCTATGGGTGAAATAGCTTCCTACCATGAGAGAGACTAATTCTCTCCCTCCTTTGGTTCTTGTCGGCTGTGTGTCTCTTGGCTTCTTTGTGGCCTTCTTTTTTGTCTTCTATGTGATGATTCTAGCCATCGATATTATATTTTTGATTTTGATTTTTGGATTTTCTAATTCATTACAAAAATGAATTCTGTCAAGAGTTCAATCCAATTCAGATCTCTCTATATGCTCACTTTACTAAAACAAATTGAATAATCAATAATGGTTAAACCTTTTCAATTCAACAATTGAAGTGTGAAATTTGAATTTACATTGGAATTAATTTCATTAAAAGACACACTTGGTGGTGGCAAGAAAGCCTTGTTAACCTTGATGTCAAAACAAGGGAGTTGCTCTCTAGAAGTATCTAATTCACTTTACTACCAAGCTAAAATTTGGAATTGCACAAATTACAATTGGGTAAATAAGGACATTTTTGAAAGTATATTTCACCAAAGATAAATAAGGGCCGTGTCACACTGTGGCCTTGCCATTTGCAACAAAAGGTATTTTAAGGCAAAAGAAGAATTATGAAAATTCAAATATTTCACCATGCAAAAATATAACCTTCAAAAAATTCCTCTAAAAGAAACCAAAATCCTTCAAGAAATCATAACTCTATAACTAATCTCAAGTTTCAACATAAGCCAAAATATCATCTTTTGAAAATCCTCGCTTAAAAATATACCTACTATCTAGGGGCCAAAATCCCTTTGAGCTACTGTTCTCTATAATGAATCTAAACACAATATCCTGGCCTTGGGTAGGCAAGGCAAACAAAATAATAATAGAAAGGTGAACAAGGCATGTGCTGTGGAGTGGCTTTACCCACAGATAATTGCAATAGGGAAATGTAGTCTATTGTTCCACCATAGACATATGGGATGACACATAATTCAGGATTGCAAATATATCTTGAAATAGGCAATTTAATTAAATTTTCCTTCTTACGATGAAGTGATTTCTTTGGCTACAAATTTTCTCTATTTTACATTTTTATGGGAGAAAATTTGGAATTTTTTTTCATTCCATTGTTTAAAAAAAAGAAAAATTCCAGCAAAAAATTCACTGTCACAAAGTCAAAATTTTAAAACTAAAAAAAAAAAAAAGCAAAATGAATAGCACTTTACTCCCCTCTCTGCACCTGACACATTCCATTTTCAGAAGGAACTTCTGCTTAGAAATTTAAAATTGCTTTTCATCTGGGAAGGCTTTTTCCCTTGACTTTTAGGCTGCAAAACTCAGGCTAAACAGCTTTTGTTCCTATGCTCTCAAGCATACATATGAGGACCTTGGGACAAAGCCTTCCCTAACAAATAATGACAACCACAAATCTTACAAATGTACCATAACCTCAAGGATGTTACACCTTACACGTATGTGGCAAGAGCGCAAATCATAGCATAAGGTAACATACCCCGCAATGGCCACCATCCATGTTGTTGTAGAAATGGTAGGATGTGGGCCAAATTTCTCACATTATAAGCGTAGTAGGGTAAAACCCAAGGTGAGGGCATTCCCAAAATAAGGGTCTTAAGATGAGGTGCTACTCTAGATTGGTGACATTCACAAGTGGGCTTTATGAATCATAAACCACAAGGCCAATGGTATCATGAACCTAAGAAAAACTTGGTGTGTAGTAAGGGGAGGGCTCATATGCTTACTCCTTAAGAGTGAGATGGATCTCATGCTTATACTACATAAACATAATATCCCTTGCACTCTTAAGTGACACATAAGATCCCTCCTACGAAAATATTCATCATACATATGAGGTGCTCTCCAAATACAATAGGAAATGCATAAAACCCTACCACTTAATTATTATCACTGTGAAGAGTGGGCTTTATAAAACAAAATTTCACTTCCATCTCAGGGGAGGGAGTTTTGATTTTTCATTGGGAATTATGCTCCATTGTCAAAGATTATGTGTCTTCATAGAGCCTTCATTGAGCGTTTTGTGGGCCTTCATTGGGTGGGCTTTACACAGTGCAATGTCTTCATGGAGCATTTTGGTGGGCCTTCATTGAGTGAGCTTTACACTGTGCAACAACACCCTTGGGCTGAGGTGTTCCCAAAATAACAGGCCTTCACGCCTGGGGGACCCGTTATTTCGACATAATGACCTGTCAGAAATTTTGCAGTGTATCTGGAGGGTAACCTAATAAAGCAATTTTAATTTTTTTTTGTGAATTTTCGCAACCTGGCGACCCAAAAAAAGAAAAAAAGAAAAAAGGGCTGGCGAATCCAACAAAGGGATTTTCGAGATTTTCTTAAAAAAAATTCGCCATATCTTCACAAAAAAAACTTAGAAGTCGCCAGATTTAGACAGTGTGTTCCTGTAAGTCGCCAGATTTAGACAGTGTGTTCCTGTAAGTCGCCAGAACTAGGCAGGATTCCAAAAAAGATTTACTAGTCCACTAGGACAGTCGCCATTTACTGCTAATTAAAGTTGAGGATCCTAGCCAGTACACCTACAAAGGAATTTGAAAGAAAAAACACAGTCTCACCTCGTGCGCCCTTATTTTTGGTAATGCCCTTGACCTAGGGCTTTTACTGTACCTGCACTTGGCTATGGTCTTGTGCGCCCTTACTTTGGTAATGCCTTTGACCCTAGGCCTTTACTCTACACACTTGAGTTTGCCTTATTATTGGGAGCCAAAAGACAACGGGTTCATAACCATGCACTTTTCTTCAGCCTTTTCGTCCAAGTCTGCTAGTAGTAGGCTACGACAGAGTCAAACCTCAATTGCGAGCCCCCGCCCGCTGGCTGCGAAGCACGCATATGTTCGCATGTGGCGTTCCCAGGATCCCCACGCGTTCCCAGAATCCCATAAACAGTACCTTGCGTGGAAACGCTGGTCCAATAAAAAGGCCATGAAGACGCTTTCCCCACGCTTGGAAAACGGGCCGTACTTGCGACTTGTTTTAACTGCGGTAGCCTGACTGACACTCGGAGTCTGGGTCTCGTAGATCTGGGGCCCCAGTGCGTTTTTTGGGGAACTTTTGTTTGTAAGCCAAAGTGGCGATCTTTCGATTTAGACAAATCTGGCTATAAACCATATTTAAGAAATGAAAACTTTAATCATTCTTTTATGTTTTTGGCTACACACTGAGAACCAAATATAGAAATCTGGCAATTCCTACTCTATTTTTTTTCACTTCTGGCGATTGAAAACCTCCAAACTCACTTAAATTTTGAATTTTTGAATTTTAAATTCGCTTTTTGGCGAAATTTCGCCAATAAAAAAATGGCCGATTTATTTTTGGGCGCCCCGAGTAGGTAGTTAGGTAGTAGTGGGTAGGAAGTGCGGTTTTAAGAGTCGGTGGTGACACACACAAGGACAGTGCCCTGAGAAAATTCAAAATTCACCCTCCGTGAATGCAGGCCAATCTGCAGCGCCATAGAAAGCAGGCCTGGTTCGCTGCCTTTCTCGACACGAGAGAGAGAGAGAGAGAAAAAACATGGAGAGGGAGCTGAGCCCACATGATGCCAGTTGCTGCGGTCGTCGAGAGCAAGCCGGGATGAGGGTCACAAGTGAATGTGCAGCAGCAAACAGCAGAGAAAAGAAAAATGATAAGAGAAGAAGAAGAAGAGGGGTTGAGCTGGCTGGTTTTGTTGTGAAGACTACTGGATGAGAGACCTGGGAGTGAGAACCGGGAGGAGGAGCGGGGAGTTTATCTAAGACGGATAAAAGAAGAAGAAGAAGAAGAAGAAGAAGGGAATTTGGCAAGAAGTGGGGCAGAAGCAGCAGCTGGAGAATTAGGGGTGGGAAGAAAGAGTAGTTTTTATGATCAGGAAATTAGTAGATTTCCATGAAATATTTATTTCTCTTCCTCATCTGTTTTGTGCCTCTGGTGTCTATCAAATGGTCGATCAGCAGCAGGTCTGCAGCTGCGCCATCGTCGTCCTCCACATCATCCAGCTTCGCCTTCCCGTTCTTCTCCAAGCCGCGAGAGAGAGTGTCGACGTCGCCTCCTACTCGTCCGCCTAGCTCCCGGCTTACCATGCCGTACAGGCTCTTCCAATACATCTTGCGGAAGAAACCAGCCCAATCTCGTAGTCGATCGCGACCGCCTCCTCCTCCTCCAGCAGCTCCGCCGTATTCCTCCCAATACAACACCTACTTCGCGCCTCCTCCAGTTGTTAGAATCCCACCTGTGGCTCCAATATATTCTTCGCCTGTCTCGAAATGGTTTCCTTCTTCGTCCCAAAGCCGAACTCGAGCTCGCAAAACACCGAGTAGGGAAAGCTGGTTCCGTCGACGACCAGCTCCGATTAGCAGCTCGTATCACGCGGCAGCTCGGAACGTGCAGGATGGGGTTATCACCATGGCAGCTTTTCTTGGGACTGAGAGATCTAATGTAGATGTCGATCTGGTGGTGATGATGGCGCACCTGCAGGCAGCTTGCAAGCAGATTGCCACGGTTCTTGCTAGTCCGAGGGAGTTGCAGCAGGAGTCTTCGTCGCCTTACGAAACACCACCGTTCAGTCCCAGCTTCGGAGACGATCCCAGGCCTATGATCACCATTTCGGTGGGTGTCTCAGGAGGATTTTCTTGTCTCAACAACATGCCACGATCCTGCAATATAGTATGCATAGTTGAATTCGAATTTGAACATGGATTATGCTTTTTGCAATTGTGATCAACATGCAGGAAGTCTGACGTGGTGCAGAAATTGCTGGCAGGCAGAATAACATACTGCAGACGGCCCTCAGAAGCTCAGGGAAAGTAGCAGCCATGTCTTCGGAAGCAGATGATGCACCCACCTGGTTTGGAGATGATGGCCCCTACGTTGTTGTGTTTGATCCCTTGAATGGCTCTCCAGAGTTCGACCATCACACACCCACCAGCACCATTTTTGGAATCTATCACCGAATTCTAGAAGCCGACCATCTGCCTCTTGGACAGAAGGCAACCATCAATGTGATGCAGAGAGGGGAAAGGCTTGTGGCTGCAGGCTATGCACTGTACTCATCAGCAACCATTCTTTGTATTTCTGTTGGATCAGGGCTTTATGGTTTTGCTCTGGATACTGAGCTTGGCGAGTTTGTGTTGACCCACCCAGACATTCGAATCCCCGAACGAGGTTTGTAATTCTTGGGTCCTACTCTTGGCTATTCATTCCTCTCAACGTTTGTAAAGGGCTTAAACCTATTTCAGAGATTCTTCAAGGGCATCAATCAACTTGTTATTTTGTGGTGCAAAAGTTGTGGTTAGGCCTTGGTTCCTCTTGGATCATCGAGCAGGCAAACTCACATTTAGGGTTGGAAGTGGTTCATTCTTTGTTTTGCATGACAAGCAATCTCTGTTGTTTTCAGACCATGATAACAATCTGCTGCAAATCGTTTTAGAATAGTATTTGGGTGTTTATGCCTTCTCTCTACAGAGTACAAACCACAGAATCTACTGACACCTCTTGCAGGACGAAAGAAACCAAACTGCCAGAAGGAAACCTTACCCAACTCAACTTGTGTCTGGCAGGTCATATTTACTCTGTGAATGATGGAAGGTACTTTGACTGGCCACTAGGTCTACGACATTATGTGGACTCTGTCAGGCAGGGGAGAGGGCAAAACCGGAGAAGATACTCATCTCGCTACATGGCTTCACTAGCTGCAGATCTTCACCGCACAATCTTGTATGGAGGAATTATAATGAATCCAAGTTCCCAACTCCAGCTAGTTCATGAGGTGAATTCTCTAAGCTTCTTGGTTGAACAAGGTGGAGGGCGTGCCATTGATGGAAGGAGACGGATTTTAGAAATTCAGCCAACACATTTGCATCAGCGGTTGTCTCTCTTCCTAGGAAGCCGGGGTGATGTCTCAGAGCTTGAGGCATATGGTGATGTCCAGCAGGTCATCAACATTCACCCAGACTATGATGATGATGATGACGAGCTGTGAGCTCATGCTGCCACACAGGTTTGTGCATTTTCATTTTGGGTTGGTACCATTTTTGACCTAATTGTATCAATGTCTTCGATTTTGTTCAAAGGACAGGGATCTTTGAAAGATTGCTTTCATATGCTTCCTTTGAATGTTTTGTGTTTTGATGAATTTATCACATTGACACCAATGTGAGACTGGTATTCTATAGTCTTCCTCGTGGACCCGACATAATGTCTCTGCATAGAGGTGAGTTAAATTGGCAGAACAGCAAGATTTTGTTCCTTGAGACATCAATTTCTTCACTACTGTTCAATTTACGGTAACTTGTTCATTTGCTGACATATGATTATGACTCCTATTGGTTCACATACTGTTTGTGTCAGCTTGAGGAAGAAGTGATATTTCTCGTGGCATACCTGCTGTTTAATGTGATGATCTGGACTTACACTATGTCGGGGTGGATGAAGGAATCCATGATGCCTACAAACTTCTATCTCATTTAGTAAGTATTTTCTTCATTCCATAACGAAACATTACTTCATGTATGCACTTTGAAGGCAGGCCAAGTCATGAATGTACATGGCCCACTGGGATGAAACAACTGTGAGGTGGCTCTTCAGGGATTCTGCACTACCTGAACACTCAAGCAAAAGCCATTGCTGAAGGGGGGGGTCCTATAAAGAATCATTAGTAGCAAGTTACATATCCAAATTTGAGCAATTAGTGATCAAATGGGTTGTAACTTGTGCACATATTTGCTGCATTCAAAGATGGTCATAAGGCTTGCTGTAAAATCTTGTTCTCCATTACAACACCTTACCCAAAAATGCCATAGGGGAACAAATCTTGCATCAAAAAGTCCTAAGGCAGTACACCTTATGAACAAAATGCCATGCAAACTATTTTTCCATATAAGGTGCCCTCCAACCCAACTAAATTGAGGAATGCAGGTCTTCTTTTGACATATAAGGTAAGGGTCCCCATTGAGGGCATAATAGTTATAAGCTACCTACCCTACCACCCTGAGGGTCTAGGGAGTTTAAAACAAAATATCTCAAATAGAGAGCGTTTACTTCTTGTAGAAACATGTTGAAACAAGTAAGAACAATAAAGTCCATGTGTTCACTACATAACCATGACCAGACTTTATTGTCATATAGGTAGTTATGGAAAAATCATGGAGCATAAGTGCCCCATGTCATGACTATGATGCATTTCTTAGGGTTTAATGGTGGCTACGGTTTGCATTTCTTGGTTTTTTTTTCTTTTTCACTTTCTTTGCAAGATGATTATGTTGTTGCAAATTTTTTCAATCTTAACAATTTGGGTGAGGGATTTTGTTTGCAAACTAAATGTTTTATTTTGAACTAATGCATTATTTGTTGGTGGGTGTTTATGTAATTTTTTATGTCTTGGAAAATCAAGGAATAAGGAAAACAAATGGAGCTGGTGTTTTGTAGAGAAGAGGATCAAGAAAACAACTTTTGAGCACCCCTTTTCTTTCCCTCTTCCTCCTCTTTTTATTCCATTTTTTTCTTCAACAACAATTTCAAGCACGAGCAATTTCAAGACTCAAGTTATTCTTGAAAAATTAAGCAATGATAAACATGTGAAGGTGAGTGTTGTTGCTAGTAGAAAGTTTTCATATTCATTGCTAATTTTCTTAAAACAATTTCATTGCTAAGTATGACCTAAAACCATTGTTGCCATCAAAATCTCATATTATGGAATTGGATTCAATCAAAATCATTCACTTAATTTGTCTCACTCAATAAACCCTCCCAAGCCCAAAAGGTATCTAGTTCTTGAAGAAGAAGAAAATTTGGAAAGAGACATCTAGAAATTGAACATGAAATGTGATGAAAAATGCAAACAAAAGCATGAAACAATCCAAAAAGGAATATTGCAATTTATATGTGAATAATAGTGAGATGTGACATCAAAAAATGTGGCACCTAGAACTAATTTACTATCCAAATTTGCACTTTGCAAATCTCTGAAAGTATGCAAGTTGTCATCTATGCATTTGCTTGTTCATATGGAAATTTTACATAGTAAAAATTGTTGGTTGTAGATTTGGTGCGCAAATTCAAGTGCCTAGAGCTTATTTTTTGCAATTTGTTTTTCATAAAATTGACAATGTTGAATTTCCATTCATCTTTGACAAAACCAAACACTTAGACAATAACAATTTCAACCAATTTAATGTATTTTGAAAGCTTATGGTTGAAAATGCCAAACACATTAATTTTCTGCCAAAAGCTTGTAATTCGGTTAAACTACTTGTCTTCTTACATAATGGCCTTCGCATTATGAAACATATAACTCGGTTAAATTACTTGTCGTCTTGCATAATGGCCTTCACATTATAAAGCATAATCATCTTGAAAAAAATGTTTTACAAATGAAGGGTTTGAGTTGAGAGCAAGGCAAGAAAAAATTTTCCACTTTCGCCAACAAGCTTACAAGGCACACAAAATGTGGCCTTCAACACATTCAAGTGAATGTGAAAATTCTCTTACACCTCCTTTCCATTTGTAACCTAGAATTGTAAATATACCACACCCAAGGTTATCATTACTTCATGTTCTAAGAAGTGGCATTGAAGCTTTTCAACAAGGCCTTAAGTTGTGCCTTCACATTCTTCTTTTATTTTGTTAATGGCTTGGTGAAAAACATCCTTGGTGATAAGTTTTTTTCTCCAACACTAAAAACATTAGTAGTTAAGATACTTATGGTGAATAAATAAAAAGGTGAGATAGATAATGTCTTCTTTGCCATTTAAATTAAGAAAACCAATTCAATGAAAGGCCTTCATTGGTAAAGTTGCAATTGAATTGAAATCATCAAAAGTTGAAACTTTGTATTTGGCAAAAGGATGACAATACAACTAATATAACTCTTATTGGGTTAGTTTGATGGATTTGGCCACAAAATCACACACAAACACATTCCAATGTTGTGCAATTTTGATTAATGCACAAACACATTCAAACATAGGAAGGATACATGGGAGCTCAAGAATGAACTTGATATTACATAAAGCATTCAAATTCTTCAAAATGACTTCATTATTGGAACTTTTGATATCCATCTTCACAATAAAAGGGCCATACTCTACATACATATGTTTTGCTAAATAAAATATTGAGATCCAATGATGGTTTTGACATTTTTGAACAATTTGTTGCCCTTGTTGTTGATTAGGTTGGCAAGTTTCTATAATTCCCAAAACTTATTGGGATTGTGTGCACATAGATAACATATAATGCTTACAACAAAATTCCTTCCAACCTTTTCACCATATCAAGTTTTGAATGACCACTACCAAATTTGTTTTATGTCCAAAACATGATAATTGTATTTTTTTGTCAATTTTTTTGTAATGAAGTTCTTAAAATGAAAACATGATTTTTTTTCCATTTTACTATTACCATGTTGTCAAAAAAATTAACACTATAATTATATGTCTAGTACTTTAAGATTAATTTCAATCATGTTAGCTGTATTCGTCAACATATACAACGCCACATGAGCACCCACAATTACTAGGTGTGCAACACATTCTTCAATTTGACTATAATGTTAAATTTTTTAGTTATAATGAACACTGTTACTTTTGATGCTAGTCATGGACACATTTAGTCATTTCATACCACTATTTTCATCTAGATCTTGATTATGCAATCATTTTAAATATGATGTTAGTAGCATAAAAACCATGGTTTTGTAGTAGTGTTATGAAAGGAAACTTAGAACCTAGAAGGCATAAGTAAAACTTACTAAATCCACATACTTGGATTAATAGAAATTTTTTGGACTCTAAAGTGATGGAGTTGGACAAAGTTTCAAATTACAACTTGCACAATAGAAAGTGAAATAAATTCTCGAGGTTGTCGAAACTCTTGATGGAGTCTGAACATCATGGTCCATTATAACACAATTTTGAAAATTGTTGTAGCTTGTAGCCTTGCAAGTTGTAGGCATTCCCAAGATCCCATTGTCAATGTTCCCTACTCCTGAGCAACTCATACATTGAATTCAACCATAAACTCCCAAAATCCAAAAGATCATCCACCAAAACAAAAGTACAAAGTTCAAACATAAAGACTAGCCATGCATATCACCATGCATATCTATAATGAACCTCATGAATATGGATCTTGTAAAATCCTTATGCACAAAAGAGCGATGGTGAATTCTTGTTAAACTTTTGTTGCATAGTGTAGGTGAATTCTAAGGTTTTAGGGGTCATGGTGCTAGTAAACTCTAGGTTGTTGTGAAGTTGGCAAAAGGACTTGAAAGGTGGGAGCATGATGACAATGAATTCCTCACTGATGGTAACCAACATGGCGAGAAGGCAACAAAAAGACAATGGCAAATCTAGGGTTTTAAGGTTTTTAATGGTGGCGATGATGCCAATTGCCACAAGGAGGTTTAGATGAATTGGCCTTAATTTTAACCTTAAATTTACAAGGGAGCTATTGCAAGAGCTTCAAGTGTGTTGCCTTTTGACAAATTTTCTCCCCCCCAAAAAAAAAGATTGTTGGTAGCATGGAAAAACCCCAAAATACATTAAATTCCTTCTAAACATTAAAAATATCCCAAGCTTAGATTAAATTATCGTATTTGGAGTCCAAATTTAACATTTTAAAGGGTTTAATTCAACCACTAAGAAGCCTCACTCAAGAAGGTGAAGATATTAATGTGAATCTCCATTATTTCCATATTAGTCTCCCACATTGTCTATAACATAAAACATGGGGGATTTCATGTGTGAAACATCTATTAACACACTATCCTTTTGTGAACTTAAGTTGTACAATGGGGTTCCTGTTCATATGCAGCTGAAATCCAATGATATTTGAAGACTATTGGAGGCAACATCTAGATCTGGGAACAATTGTCATACCCACTTGTACAAAATGAACTACCGACTATGGTTTGACCAATTTGACGACTATTCCACACCTGCTCTTACAATGGCCATTCAGGAACTTCATGGATTGATAACAAGTGTTGTGACAGAGGTACATTACATTGTGCTTGAAACTGGTTCACACCAACTCATCAATGATGTTGTATTTAACATTGTTCTCCAACATTATAATGTTTCAAACATTGTATCCTCTTTTTTTTGCTACAAGGTGAACTTTTTCAACATTGTCCAAATATATGCATAAACTATGCAAATCTATCTAATATATATAAATATCTATCTTCTACTGTACTTGAGTTATGAATGTTGTTGTTCAATGATGGTGGCCACAACAAATGGTACCTTTTTGCTTGTGTTTTGTGTTTTCATGTACACTTTTTTCAAGCATTCTACAATATATTCAAGAGGATAATGGTGTGGTGCCTTTACCTTGTGCACTAGAAACAGTTGATAGAAATGTTTAAGACACCAATTTACCAGTGGGCTAATGAGCTTGATCACAACTCAACCATATTTCAAGGAGGTAGAGTGATCAAATTGATTTCATCACCCAATAATCCTATAACAAATATCCAAGAGGTATAAAGCAATCCTAACATTGTTGCAGGACATCATCATGCTTACTTTTGGCCCCTTTTTACTCCCATCACAAAGGATGTGGACAGTGATGTTATGCTTTTCTCCTTGTCAAAGATCATTGGCCATACAAGAACTTGCATTGGGTAATATATGCTCAACTTTCCTTTGTTTAACATTTTTTTGCATTCAAAATTTAAATAAGTCTGGCAATTAAATTTCTATTCTATTTGATCCCATCCCTTCCTTGAACCTATTTCACAATGTTGGTATTTGTGTAGTTGGATATAGAAGTAGCATTTGAATTCCAAGACATGGGTCAAGCACCCACTTTGATTCAACTTCTGGCAAAATTGGGGCAATCAATTTGCAAGAAAACTGGAGTCTTGGGTTGTTTGGATTCCTAGTATTGGTGACTAATGATCTTGTGGTACAAAGGGTTGAAAAGTAATTTCCAAGGTGTCGCACTTGCTGTGGGGATAAATAATCCACATGTATCATCCACTAGAAGGTGTAAACATCCCTAGGAACATGTGGCCAAATATGTTGATGCCTTCCATTCGTATTAACATGGATGTGCATGTGTAGGTCTAGCAAGATTCTGAAGGCCAGTGTCCATTACAAATACAAGTGATAAGTTCACATTACAACTTAAAATGGAGGTGCCATTGGTAGGTATAACTAGTTGTTATGGCTAATGTGTGCCATGCTGCATCAATTGAGCAACAAGCTTGTCCATGAACCTTAGTTTAATAGTATTAAGCCTATAAATTTATGAATATCATGCACTATGTGCTTTGTAATTTTTTTGATTTGTGTAACTAGGAAAATCTGTGTGAATCCTTGTCCATGACTAAATTACTGGATGGATTCAATGAAACATGAAGGTGAACAAGTTGAACCTAATGGTGACCTTAAATTAGATAGAATCTCCTAAACTTAAATTAGGCACAAGGTGATTTTAATTTGTTGTGTAAAACAACCAAAAGCTAATTTAAAAACCTTACATTAATTTACCATGAGGTCAATTAGCCCCTTAAATTTCACCAACCAAAAGGGTGAAAAAACCCTCCAAAATCAATGAACCATGTGGTGAAAAAGCCAGCAAAAATCACTAATGACATAATTTCATTTAATTGCTAGGCATAATATTTCACTAAACTTGGATTTTACTTAGTTGTCCCTTGTTTTACTAACCAACAATAAAATAGGTCAACTATCCATAGCCAATAATCCTTGTTCACTAGAGGATAGGCTTGTTTAACCACAGTGATTTTGTCCAATTTCACCCAAAACTCTAGTGAAACATATGGTGAATAGGGACACATTTCCTAGTAATGTAGTAATCAAGAATTTCTTTGGGTTTGCATGTTGATTTCTAATAATTTCCTCAACAACCTATTGACCAAAAGAAAATGTGAATTAATGATTTATGTAAGATGTCAAAAGTAGTCACAAGGGGCCTCAAAAGGCAATTAGAATTAAAAACACCATAACAACTTGTTTGTGAGGCGATTCAACCACAAGAACAACCATGTTCTCAAGCTGAGGGAGTACAATTAGTTGAAGCTCCCATCAACAAGCCTCAATAACTTCTTACGACAGAAGTACCTTTCCATCAAATATTTGCAAAGTAGGAGGAAAGCAAGGAACCACAAGTACTTTCAACCAGTTAATTTTTAACACCCCAATAATCATCCCAACAATGAAGGTCGAATGCACAATTAAGTGGACAAAACACTGAACTTGTTTGACATGCTAATGAAATAACCTCTATAAGACAGAAACGGTAGTCTACAACACTCGGTTATTACATTCCCAAAGTAACTATGCCCTTTTGATCAACACTGGTTGTTGGTTATTATACATCTGAACCAGTTCTTGTTTTGAATCCAACTGCAGCAGATTCAAAATTGGATTGCAACCAACTTTTAACTCAATTGGAACAGTTATGTAATTTGGAGCAAAGACCTTCACATAGACTGAGTTCTCAACAACCTGTAGAACTGATTGAAGTAGTCACAACATTTGTTGTTGTTCAACAAACACAATTGCTTCATCAAATTATTTGGATGCGCGTACTTATCATGGGAACTGTTGAACGACCACTTGTTTAACGAAGTATATTGGTTACAACCACCCAACTTACTACTAAAGTTGCATTAACCTATGCATATTGTTAATAGGTTGGACATGAATTCAAGAATTATCCATTTGTGGATGATAAATTGAAAAATTTGATGAGAGAAGAACGTAGAACTTCTTTATAGTCTATAGTATTGAGCACACCAGCGACACATGCTGGTGTACTTGAACAACAAACCTAGATATAACTGAATTTGGTTACCAACCTAATACCAGTTAGTCAACATTTAAATTGGTCATAACCTATTATACCACTAATAACAAGGTAGACTAAAATTATACTATACTCGAGGTGGTATAATATAGTTTCATATTTTGTACCTATGGATTTTAACATGTACTCAATGTATTATTTGGGAATCAAAAGACCTAATGACGCACCTTCAAACTTTTTGAAAGACTCAAATGTGAGTCTAAAAGTGAAGACAACAAAAGGAGTTGGGGTACACTCCTTAGCTCGCAACATTTAAAGGGTAACAAGGGCGTGTTGGAGCTCAGGGATGGGGATTAGGACAAGTGACAAGCAGGTCAATTATTCATATGGACTTACACAAACTAAACAACAAATTGGTTAGTGCATAGTTAAAACACTTTTGGTGCACGGACGAGCCACAAGCATACAAGGACTAACAAGACTCACCACGACCCAAACTTGGGGGAAGCCACCACCTTTCCCTTATAATATTCTTTGTGACTAGCCATGGGGTCTACACCCAAATGTCATTTTTTTTCGGACTCCCAAATTGTTGGTCGTGAAATTCCTGAAATTGGGACTTTCGCCATTTTAGAGGCCCATAATTCTTGTGCAAACCTCCAATTGAGGTGAGGTTTGAAGTAAATTTGTAGCCTTCGCCAACAACTTTACAAGATATGTGGCACGCCATTTGTGCACACAAAAATCAAAACAATTCTTGACTTTTAATGGCTAGGAGTCAAATTGATACTTTGATTCCCAACTTTTGTTTCGGCCAGAACTTGTGTTGTAAGTATTCAAATGGATCATATGAGCCCATTTTAGACATTTTTGTCTAAAGGGCTTTCCAACGGTATAATGAAATTCTCAATCCAATGAATTTTGACCCCTAAAATTGTTCTTTGAAAATTCAAGACTCCATAGATACTCTAATTTCCAAAGTGAGAATCCATTTGGGAGTGTGTGGGTTCATTCCCTCACACTCTTTTGCACTCTAGGAGTGTAAATGTGACTCCAGGGTTGGATTCTCGACCACACCTTTCCAAGCCCCTTGCCTTGGTTGCAAGCCCAAGGCCCTTTTTTTGGCCATAATTTGTGTTTCAGGTGTCCAAATGGGTGATGTGAGCCCATTTCAGACATCTAAATTCCAAGAGCTTTCCAATGATATAAGGAACTTTTCGATCCAATGAGTTTTAACCCCTATAATTGCCCTTTGAAAATTTGGGAGTCCATTGGGACTCGAACTCCCAAAATGGGAGTTCACTTGGGAGTGTGAGGGTTCATTCCCTCACACTCTTTTGCACTCCCGAGAGCATGAAATGTGACTCCCGGGCTTAATCTTGGCCCGTGCCTTTGCAAACCCTTGCCTTGCTTGCAAGCCCAAGGCTAGGGTTGCAACACTCTCCCCCACTAGAAGAAGAGGTCAAAGTAATTTTTCAATGTAATCATTTTCATTTGGATCCTTGGCCATTGCTTGCTGACTTCTGTGACAGGACCTTATTTCAAGCTAACTTAGGCGTCCCCAAGTTTCCAACACTTTCTTGGCAAGTCCAAAGGGGTCTCATAGAAAACCTTTAACCTTCGCTTTGTCAAAAGACCTAAACTAATTTAATTAACGAAGCCTTCATTTGGGAGGCAATTGTTCCATCCTTCCTTTCATGAGGAACTCAAGCCAAGTCTAATGTTGACCTAAATTACTCGACATGACTCCTTTCCCAACCTTACGCTTTGATCACAACAGTCAAGCCTAACTCAAGGTATGCCTATCAAGGTATGAGAAGTAACGTTTAAGCTTTGTAAAAACTTAAATCCCAAACTATGCGATTATAGTACGCAAACGAGGTCATGACTTCTTGTGTTGGCCGCCACTACTAACCAACCCTTTGGGATGCACTTTAAGCATGTGCGCGCCCTTGCAAGCTCACTTTGCTTGCTTCCTCTTTTGGGGCCAAGGTTTTTCCTAGCCCAATGTGGGAGTCTAATTTTGATTCAAGCTTACATAAGAAGTTCCATTTGTCCATGCCGCTTGACAACTCTTTTAGTAATACTCATACTATATGATGTAATTTCTTAAAAGTCTTTAACCTTTATTTCACCTGCAACTTGATGTGGTACATTTGTGTAATTCCCTGCCCCACTAAAAGAATGGTGATGTCCTCATCACATTCTATGTTTCTTTTTCTTCTTTATCAGTTTATTGTGGAATTCTTTTATGGCTTTTTGGGCATGCTCCATATCTGACTCATTCACCCAAGATGCTTTTATTGGATGGTACCCTTTCTACTTGACCAAGTACTCCCGCTCTTGCTCCCTTAGTAGCCTTGACTTGAACACAGCCTCCATTTCAAATTCTGGTTCATTATGAGTGAGGTCGGGTGGAGGCCTTGAGTTGTGCTCTCGATTAAACCTTGAAGCATCATGGGAGACTAACTTCAAAAGCGACACATGAAATGTGGGATGAATTTTAAGGTTCTCTCGTAGTTCTAATTTGTAAGTGACAAGAAATTTCTTTTCCAACACCTTGAATGGACCCGCAGATGGGCCCAAGAACTTGTCGCTCAAACCTTTTGGCAACCAATTTTTTTATATATTTAACCACACTTCATCTCCTTCTTCAAAATTCACCTCTCGTCAGGACTTGTCCACAAAATCCTTGTATCATTTGTGCACCTTTTCAAGATTGGCCTTGGCCATCTCCCACAAGCACCACCTCTCTTCATCAAGTTGTGTGACCATCAGCACTTCTTCACTTATATCACTTGGGGTTTGCCCAAGTGTGGCCCAAGTTGTAGGCACAATTGGTGATTTGCCCATCACCATTTGAAAGGGGCTAGAACCAGTTGCCGAATGCTCCGAATTGTTGTAGCAAAATTTGGCCAACTCCAAATGGTCCACCCAATCTTATTGATCCGCCGCCACATAATTCCTTAGGAATTGTTGGATAACCAAGTTCACTCTCTTGGTTTGTCCATCCTTTTGGGGTCGGAATGAAGTGCTCATCTTGAACTCCGACCCCATGCGCTTCCACAAGACTTGCCAAAACTTGGTTGTGAACTTTGGGTCTCGATTTGACATAATATCCTTGGGGAGGCCATTATGTTTGAACACGTGCATCAAGAATAGCCTTCCCGTCTCTTCGGCCGTGTATTTTCCTTGGTGGGAATGAAGTGTGCCATCTTGTTAAATTGATCAACCACCACCATGATCGCATCAAATCCCCTTGATGGTGGTAAACTCACCATGAAATCCATGGACACACTTTCCCAGGGCCCTTCAGGAATCGATAGTGGTCGTAATAATCTTGCTTGTTTCTTATTGAATGTTTGATTTTGTTGACAAGTTGAGCAAGTCTTCACGTATTCCTCTGCATCGTCTTTCAAATTAGGCCAATAGTAGGACCTCTTGAAGAATGTTATGGTGCGCTTTGCACCACCATGGCCCGCAAATGGCCCATCATGGCACTCCTTCAAAAACACATCCCTGAGCCTCCCTTCGGGAGCATAGAGCTGATTTTGCTTATACCATAATAATCCATCTCGTAAGTGGAAATGTGACTTGACTCCTTTTTTAATGTTCTACTTTATTTCGTTGGCCAACCCATCACGGCAACTCATTAGTCGAACTTTTTTTTGAAGCTCTGTTTCCCCCATGTACACCACCTTAAGTTGGTGTTTTCAATTTAGCGCATCGGGCACCACGTTTTCCTTCTAAAGCTTATGTCAAATGTCCACATTGAACAAGGCCAATGTGTCTTGCCATCTCACTTGTTTTGATGACAACTTTGGTTGGGTGGCAAAATATTTCAAGGTGACATTATCGGTCCACACCACCACATCTTTGGAGCCTATGTAATGGCCCCAAGTCTTGAGGTAGTGTATCACTGCCCACATTTCCTTTTCGTGTGTTAACCACTTTCACTCCGTTTCGCTCAACTTTTTGCTTTCAAATGCCAATGGCCTTCCATCTTACACTAGGACTCCTCCAATTACAAGGTCAAAGGCATCGGAGTGAATTTCAAGATCTGTGTCAAAGTTGAGCAACTTTAACACAAGCGCTTTCACCAAAATGCCTTTCAAGGTTTCAAAGGCTTCATCGCATACTTCGTCCCATTCATAGGTTTCGAATGACTTCTTTAGAAGGCGTGGCTACCTTTGCAAAGTTCTTGATGAACTTACGATAATAAGAGGCCAATCCTAAAAAGGATCTTAAGGCCAGAACCAACCTAGGCGGTTCCCAATCCGAAATTGCCTTCACCTTATGGTCATCCATCTTCAAGCCTTCTTGGGTGATCCTATGTCCAAAGAAATTCACTTCCGTCACCCTAAATTCGCATTTCTCAAACTTGGCATACAACTTGTTTTTTCTCAACCTTTGGAACACCTTCTAGAGATGCTCCACATGTTCCTCCATGGAATTAATATAGACGAAAATGTCGTCTATGTATACGACCACAAAATCATCAAGCCACTCTCAAAAGATGTCATTCATGAGTGTGCAAAATGTGGCGGGTGCATTGGTGAGTCCAAAAGGCATCACCAAGAATTCGTATAAGCCATACCTTGTGCGACAGGTAGTTTTTTCTTCATCCTTTTTTGCAATTTGAATTTGGTATTACCCTAAACGTAGGTTAATCCTACTAAACATTTTGGCTCCCAAAAATCAATCAAACAAATCATTTATTCGAGGTAATGGGTATCGATTCTTCACCGTCACCTTGTTAAGGGCTCTATAATCCACACACATCCTCAACGTCCCATCCTTCTTGTGAACAAAGAAAACGGGTGCTTCGTATGATGACTTGCTAGGTTTGATGTATCCCTTTGCAAGGAATTCCTCAAGTTGAACCTTAAGTTCCTTCAACTCTTCATGACTCATTTGATATGGGGCCTTGGCGAGAGGTGCCACTCCTGGCATCACTTTGATTGCATGGTCAACTTGTCTTCTTAGGGGTAACTCGTCGGGTAACTCTTCAGGCATCACATCTGGGAATTCGTTCAAGACTCGTTTAATGCATTTGGGAAGGCTCACCAAGTTGGTAGCTTTTTTTGGTTCAATTTCATCCAACACATGCATCACACACAACATGCCATAACCTCCCATGCATTCCTTTTTCAAAGTTTTTCTTAACATCATGTGGATGATAGATCCACCCACCCTAAGCATTTCATGTGCTTTCACCTAAACAACCCCATTCTTGGATGGGATTCTAACTAACCTATTATGCCCTTCTATGAACACATTGTTATGGGTGATGAATTCCATTCCCAAAATACAATCCATCCCCCTTCAGGTGGAAATCAACAAATCCACCTTTCTTGTCATAACCCTAGCCTTGCATTCGCGACCAAGGCAAGGACTTGCAACGTTGCAAGCTAAGAGGAAAGCCCGGGAGTGAAGGAAAGTGTGAGGGAATGAACACTCACACTCCCAAAGGAGCTTCCACTTTGGGAGTTGGAGTCTCGATGGACTCTCGAATGTTCAGAAAGTGATGGCAAGGGCCAAAACCCAATGGCTTGAAGATTTTTTTATACCATTGGAAATCTATTGAAACATAGATGTTTAAAAGCGGCTTGCATCACCCATTTGGACATCTGAAACACAAGTTATGGCCAAAAGAAGGGTTAGGAGTCAAATTGCCAATTTGACTCCTGACCACTAAAAGTCGAGAATTGACCCGATTTCCTTATGTGTAGGTGACGTATGACATACCTTTGGAAAGCTCTCGATGCGGCTACAACTTTGCTTCATACCTCATCTCAATCAAAGGTCTACACACAAAGTTATGGCACCCCAAAGTTGTGGGAGTTCGAACTTTGGGAATTTCGAAACTCCCATTTGGGAGTCTCGGGAAAAATGCCATTTGGATGTGAGCCTTGTGGAGAGGCACAAAGTATATTATAAGGGGGAAGGTGGTGGTTTCCCCCAAGTCTGGGCCGTGGTGAATCTTGTGAGTCCGAATTGCCTGTGGCTCGTCTTAGCACCAAAAGTGCTCCAACTATGCACGAACCACCCTGTGTTGATTTTGTGCAAGTACGTGTAAGTAGTTGATGCTTGTTAGTTTTCCTAGTCCCATCCTAGAACTCCAGCACACCCCTCTACCCCCTCAAAGTGCTACGAACCAAGGAACGTGCCTTGATTCCTTGTTCTTCTATAGTTTTCAGTTTAGATTCACATTTGAGTCCATTAAGGAGCTTGGGGGTGTGTCATTTCCTCTCCAATTCCCTAGTTGAAGAGGCACATCTTTTGCTTGCAATGTGGTGGGATGGGGAACCCCATCCACAAAATGCACCTCAATTGGTGCTTTGAATTCCTCTAATTAGACTCTAACTAGAACTCCATTTTTTCGGCATTATCTTGGGTTATGAAGTTGTGGGAAGCCCTTGTGTCCAGAAAACATAACACGTCCCACTTAGAAACCTTCCCTTTAAAAAATATGAGGCAATTACATTCACCTTGGGCTAGGTTGGCGGTAAGGGCAATTACTTTAGAACCTCATTTCCCCAGTTTGGGTTTGGGGCAATATTTGGAGTAATGTCCCACTTCATTGCAGTTGAAACACGTTCCTTTGGGCTTCCCATTAACATCCCCCTTGGGTTGGCTCGCTTTAAAAGGAGCCCCCTTCTTAATGAAATTCCTTTTGGGTTTGAAACTCAAACTTTGAAATTGTTTAGACTTTTCCCCCTTCAAAGTGTCTTGCCCTCGGTTCCATTCACCTTCTTAGCATGCCCTCTTGTGAAGGAATTTGTGAGCCTAGACTTTTCACCTTGTCCCACATCCGAAAAGCCTTCCACTTTCATGATGGCCTTGGATAATGAAGTGGGCCAATTTTCCTCAAGTTTGCATTTGGCCCAAGTTGGAAGCCCCATCACAAAGTGGCACACATGGTCTAACTCATGCATATGCCGGATTTCCAACATGAGTTCGGAATACGCCCTCACATATTAGCGCAAATTGTCATTTGTTGCATTCACAAGGTCACGGAGTTTGCATCTTGAGATGTAGTCAAAGTTTTTTGGAATGAATTCCAACTCAATACGTTCCTTGAAGAATTCCCATGTGTAGCCATGGGTCTTCCCTTCCTCTTGCTTCACTATCTTCCACCATGTGGAAGTGTAGCCCTTCAAATAAGACTGGGCAAGTTCCATGGCCGAATGTTGCCCAACTTTGGCAGCATGAAAGTAGTCCTCCATTTCCACAAGCCAAGCATCCACAACCTTCCGATCTCGGACCCCATCAAAATTCCCAAGCTTAATGGGCTTGAATCCCACACCTTTTGATGATCCTCCTTTGAGGGCCGCAACCAACTCAGTGAAATTGGGCCTATTCATTTTGAGTAGAACCTCCAATTGTTTTAGAGTGAAAAGGACTGTGGTTGGTTGCTACTCTTCATTTTCATGATCATCGTGGTTCTCTTGGTCCTCTTGTTCCTCCTCCCTAATAACCTTGGATGGAACTTATAGGTCCTGGGTGGGTTCTTCCACCATGGTCTCCTGTACTGGTTTACGGTTCCTTTTTAATGCCATCAAAACTTTCCAAACAGTGAATCGAGCTCTACCAAAGCTCTGATACCACGTGATGCACTCCCAACCTCTTCAAGATATTCAAATGTGAATCTAAGATGAAAACAATGAAAAAATAGGAAGTTGGGGCACATTCCCTGGTTCACAACATTTCAGGGGTAGAAGGGCATGTTGGAGCTCCAAGATGGGACTAGGAAGATTGACAAGCACTTCAATAACTGGCATGGCCCTACACAAAATCAAATAACAAGTTGGTTAGTGCATAACTGGAACACTTTTGGTACTAAGATGAACCACGGGCAAACTCAAACTCACAAGACTCACCATGGCCCGGACTTGGGGGAAGCCACCACCTTCCCCCTTATAGTATACTTTGTGCCTCTTCATAAGTCCCACATTCAAATGGCATTTTATCCTGGGACTCCCAAATGGGAGTCCCGAAATTTCCAAAGTTAGGACTCCTGCAATGTTGGGGGCCCATAACTTTGTTTCTAAAACTTAGATTGAAATGATCTTCAAAGCAAAGTTGTAGCCCTTGTCAAGAGCTTTCTAACAATATGTCACACGCCACCTATACACAAGGAAATTAGGGTGATTCTTGATTTTTAGTGGTCGGGAGTTAAATTGCCAATTTGACTCCCGGCCTTTCTTTTGGCCATAACTTGTGTTTTGGATGTCCAAATGGGTAATGTGAGCCCATTTCAGACATTTACATTTCAAGATTTATCTAATGATATAAGGAAGTCTTAAATCCAATGAATTTTAACTCCTACAATCGCCTTTTCAAAATTCAAAAGTCTATGGGGACTCCAACTCCCAAAATGGGGGTTCACTTGGGAGTGTGAGGGTTCATTCCCTCACACTCTTTTGCACTCCCGAGAGTATGAAATGTGACTCCCGAGCTTAGTCTTGGCCCGCACCTTTGCAAACCTTTGCCTTGGTCATGAACCCAAAGCTAAGGTTGCGACACTCCAATTTCCAAAGTGGGAGTCCACTTAGGAGTGTGGGTTCTTTCCCTCACACTCTTTTGCACTCTAGGAGTGTAAATGTAACTCCAGGGTTGGATTCTCGACCACACCTTTCCATGCCTCTTTGCCTTGGGTTTAGTAAATTGCCATATCGAAAGCTTCAATATCCCACATATGTGAAGGATATTGATCATGATGTTCACATTAAAGTTTTCAAGAAAGTAATTTGAATCAATGGTGAGATTGTGGAGGTGGATATCATCAACATGTTTGGTTTTATTTTATGAGACAACATTTCAAAATGGGGTGAGAACTTTATACAAGATCATCCTAACTACACATTTGATGGGCTAGGGCAAGCATTTTGTAAGCACTTTTGGACTATGAAAAATGATGAAGAAATCTATATGCAATTGAGGAATCTCCAGCGACAAATTGGCAAATGGGTAGAAGTTTACTACGAACGTTTGTTTAAACTAATTAATTGTTTATAAATGAAAGCTACTGATGTTCTTTTTACTACTGTTTTAAAATAGGTTTACAACCCTACCTTAGATTGGCAATAATAGGTATGATGAGAAATACCCTGATCAAGCATAAGGAAGCTACAATGAATTATGAGGAAAATGGAAAGGTTATAACAAATTATAATGTTTTGATAATTCAACCAGAATCTAAACTAGTTACATAGCCCATAATCATTTACACAACTGCTAAGCACTAGCTAACTTGTTCAAACTGTGGAAAAACATGTCATGTGAAATAAACATGTCATAACAAAAAGAAAGAATAATCAACAGTTTTTATTGTATCCACTAAAGTTGCTAAACCGGTCGCTGAAGTGACTGCACAACTTGTCAAACCAATTAGAATGCCATTAAAATATCCTTGTATTATCTATTCTAACTTTGAGCATTATGCACTTGACTATCCTAGAAAAGCAAAAGGGTACATTCACAATATAATGTACCAAGGATTGTGTTGACTATCCTTAATTTGTGTAATTTTCAACTTTGAAAAATCATTATAAAAGTTTGAAACATCAAAATGTAATTAGGTTTGTTGCACCATGTTTTTATTATTAATGAAATTTCATCCCAAAGAATTTTGTGTGATTCCCAATTGTTTTAGTGGTCATAAAATAGTGGAAAGTCTATAGTTGAATATTGTTTTTCATTTCATTCTCCTTAATCCCACGCTAAACTTAACCATTCATGTTCCAAATTTATAAAAAACCATATACGGATGAACCAAAAGGCCCAATATGAAAAAAAAAATTAAAGCATGCCTTAAATTGTCCTTAGCAGGGTGTGCTTTATTTGCATTTAAACATGTTTATCACGTTCAAAAACATAAAATTATAAAGACTTCCTAAAAGATTTTTATTTTATTTTATTTTTTTTGTTTAAAGGAAGGCAATGTTGCAATTTCATGAAAAATGATACATAAAATTTAAAGTCATTGGTAAATTTGGGTTTATATATATATAACACTACATTAGGAAAATGTGAATGTGCTTTTTGTTATTCAAACCTTCATCAAATGTTCTAAAATTTATTATGGGCTCTAACATATTTCATAAGAAGGGCCAAATATGTTTATATTTTTAAATGCACATGTATTGAATCATTTTAACGAATGTTGTTGATTTTGATTATGAACATCTTTAAAAGTAAAAAAAGTTTAAAATTTGTCATCATGGTTAAAAACAAAATTATACATTTGATTATAATCTAGGTTTTCATGCAAAAAATTATTGTTTTTATTATAATGAGTCATGTTTGGTTTCAATATTAATATCGAGTCCTAGAAATTACATTTAAAATATAATTTAGATATTTAATAGACCAATACATGTAGGACATGTGTAAAATGCAATCTTTGGTAATGACTTTGACCTTGGTCGTGTGGTTCCTTTTACTATGTTTTTACCTAGAAATTCAGAACATATTTTAAATTAAGCCAACCATTATTGCCATTGTAGTAGAAAAAACCTTAAACCTGATAATACTATATTAGTCAATGTAGTTATTGCTATCATGACATGTTGTAACTTTAACCTTGAGCTTGCGACCAAGGCAGAGGCTTGCAAGAGTGCGGGACAAGAGGGAGGCCAAGGAGGCACATTTTATACTCCTGGGAGTGTAGGAGAGTGTGAGAGAATGAGCCCTCACACTCCCAAGTGAGCTCTCACTTGGGGAGTTGGAGTCCCGATGGATCTCGAATCTTCAAGGAGAAATTGCAAGGGTCAAAACCCATTAGATTAAAAAGTTCTTTATATCATTGGAAAGCTATTGAAACATAGATGTCTGAAATGGGCTCACATCACCCATTTGGACATCTGAAACACAAGTTATGGCCAAAAGAAAGGCCAAAAGTCAAATTGGCAATTTGACTCTCGACCATTAAAAGTCTAAAATCAACCCAATTTCCTTATGTGTAGGTGCAACATACCATTGGAAAGCTTTAGACGAGGGCTATAGTTTTGTTTCATACCTCATTTCAATCGGAGGTCTGCACACAAAGTTATGGCGCCTTAAATTCACAAAAGTCCCAACTTTGGGAATTTTAGGACTCCCATTTGGGAGTCCCGGGACAAAATGCCATTTGGATGTGGGCCTTGTGGAAAGGCACAGAATATACTATAAGGGGGAAGGTGGTGGCTTCCCTCAAATCCAGGCCGTGATGAGTCTTGTGAGTCCGAGTTTGCTCGTGGTTCATCCTAGCACCAAAAGTGCTTCAGTTATGCACTAACCAACTTGTTATTTGATTTTGTGCAGGTCCGTGTGAATGATTAATTGCTTGTCATTCTTCCTAGTCCCATCCCAGAGCTCCAGCATGCCCCTCTACCCCCAAAATGTTGTTAACCAGGGAATGTGCCCCAACTCTTACTTTTCCGATGTTTTCATTTCAAACTCACCTTTGAGTCTATCAAGGAGCTTGGGGGCATGTCATGACATGTAACTAAGTATTAGAACAATAAGTTCTTAGAGAACATGAACCAGTGAAGGCAAAAGCAACTGCTAATTAGCAATCAAAGGAACAATTACATGATTCCTTTGTTCATACTATTAGGGAATTACAAGGAAGTGATTTCACATCACAAACATTCGTCAATTTAAACGGATCACTTCATTCGAATTGGTTTAAGGTTTGAGGTTTGAAGTTTACTAGAACCAGTAAGTCAACCAACTACAAATAAGCAACTTGTTCAGTTGATTTCACAAACAATAACACCAAAGAAGACTTTGGAGGAGATTTTGACAGACATTAGTGCTCAAATTCTAGAGACTAAGTATGTTATCAACTTGGGACAACTTTTGAAGATTGTGTTAAACATCAAACAATACATTTTTTAACTAATCAAGTCTGTTCAACTAGTCCAACTTGAACTTGTTTATGCAACAATGGCTATTGATCATCAAAAATATATATCTTAGCATGTTATAATGACGGCAAATGCAACCACTTCCTTATTCAATGTCACACCAAACAATGAAAAACATAATGAAATAAAAATATAGACAAATCCAATAGAAGCAACATTGGCAGTAATGGAAGAATGTTTAGAACAAGCAATTACAGTCACAACATTAATTATAACTACAAGTTATACACCTATTAGTAGGACAAGAGGACTAAAGTAGTTAGCGAAGAAACATGAAACATTCATATATAGGTAAAAGTTTCATGGCTTTGTGATCATACCTACAAGGCAATTGCATTCTAGCCATTGTTGGTTTATGCCATATACTATCTTAAATATAGTTGCTCATTGGTGCAATTGGTCTTATAAACTATCCCAAGAAACAAAAGCATTAGCAGGACCCATAGTTATCTAGAAATAAAAAATTTGTCACACCATGAATAAAAATCATGATGCTAGCAAGTTGCACAATTTCATGTACATAAAAGTTTGTGTCTCTACTTGCTTGTCTTCATTACTAATACTTGGTGTCAGTCCTAGTTTCTCCTAAGCAAAACTCTTGAAAAAACCACACCCATGTTAACAACAAATGTGTCTCAATTAAATTTCACTTGTTTTCACAAGTTGGAAAACAAAAATCAACCTCAATAGAAAAAGTTACAATTGGAGTTATTGCTTGTTGCAACAACGTTTATGTAATAGTATTGAGAAATTACAAACAAAAACTTTCTTCCACTTCACAATAGTATTTTCCCATTCATCTAATCTAGGCCAACTCTAATACCACAAGATGAAAAATTTTAATGTAGAAATTACTTTAATAAAAAATGAAAGAACTTAAATCAAGCCAACATCAATTTGTAGTTCCAAAAAAGGATCTATGTAAAGGGATGCCTCTACTATGCATTTTCAAAAACTAAAAACTAACTAAACATCACATACCATTTGCGTGTAGGGAAAATAGATTGGTCATCCTTGATTTGCTAACTCTTAAGCATAAACTACCATAATGGGTGGGACAACTCTTGAACTATAGAAGTTCCTTCACTTGTAAAAGTCTAGGCCTTTCCTCATTAGCCAAACAACAATGTTATTTGCCAATGCAATAGCCACTATCACACATTTCTCCTTTACAACTAATCTCCAAAACATCTCCAAACATATGAAATCCTTCACGCTACACCCACCCACAATCCCACATAATAGATTTTAAACTTTAAAAACACTAGGTGTAATACATATGTGTGTGTGTAAAAGTATTATAAAACTTTAATAGACTAAAATTGACACATGAATCAAAGGTTAGATTATCCAACTTGGTTGAAAGAATTTGATCATGTTTAAATGGCCTATGTTCATCAATTATACCCATGATATAATGCAACATGATGTATACACACAAATTAACATCACATCAACTTTCATGTGGACAAACACAAAATATCTTGCATGTAATTACATGCATGAACTTCACAAATACTTATCATTGTCATAAGCAAATAATCAAATGGACCGTTATTGAAAACTCTTCATGAGCAAAAACATTTCATGCAATTTTATGTGGCATGATTGGGTGTTTAAATCTAAGAAAAAAAGAAATTTTAAGTGGAAAAATTCATCAGTTCAATTAACAATGTGAAAAAAAAAATGGGTATAACCCTTTGCATTTGGCAACTAATATGAATTTACATCACCTATGCTCACATAATGTATTGAGCAAAGTTGTCAGATGAGATTCTACATGGTTCAGTATACAATCATTTGTTGTCAAATTCACAATGGCATCCTTCCATGCAAGCAAAGTAGTCCAAATATCTTCCAAAGATTCTGCAACAATAGGCCAATCCTCATCTACCTTCTTTTCCAATCTTGTACTTATTCCAAATATTTGCTAGGCACCTACAATCCAATTAAAACAAAACTCACTCCTACCCACCCAACTCAAAAAAAAAAGGATATTGCGCTCCTCCATAGGCTATTTCTTCATCAACTACCATTATACTTTGTGACACTACTCATTACCCCAAATTTAACAAAAAAAAACAATTGTTGAACTCTAAATAGCCATTCCCTTGCCTTTAATTATGATATGATTAGATGGTTTAGTCTTCTCCTTGAGAGGTGATGTGGAAGGAAAATGCAGAAGTAAGATGGAGATGTGCCTAGTCTTATGGCCAATAAGTTGACTTAATTGCACAAAGTTCATCTTCTTTGTACCCATCTCCAGAAGTGATTAGCTACATCAATAGGGTCACAATTCCATGTTTTAGAAGAAATGGTTTACCTATTTTATGGACCCAAGCATAAACCCCTCAAGTTCAAAAGCACACAAGAAGTTAAAAAAATCAAAACATGCACATATAAAAGAGCCATGAAATGAGAGGAAATATTAGAAGAAAGGGATGAGGGGAAGATGTGCACCTTTTGGTGTGCAAGGTTGAATGAAACCTCAACATACAAAACATCATTGATGAAAAGGTCATGTTGAAACATTATTGTTCCCTTCAACTCCCCAACTTGACACCACCAACCAAAAAAAAACTCTCATCATGATAACAAAAAATTGTTATAAGATTTAAAACTCAACATAAGCAATATACACTTTGATCCCCACACATCTTTGTGGCCCAATGTCATGCTAATTCTTATTATATGTTTCTTCAAAAATCAAAAGTAGCTCAAAAAAAAAATCTCCCCAAAAAGGGAGGGAGAAGAAAAGCAATACATAAGAACAAGTGTTGCGGTAAACTAAGCAATATAGAAGAAAAAGGGGTGTTGTGGTAAATTAAGCCATACAAAAGAAGAAGGGGTGTTACGGTAAATTAAGTCATACCGAAGAAGAAAGGGTGTTACTATAAATTGTTATTGTTCTTTTGCTAGATTGTTTCAAAAGCTTTTTGAATCATGATTACTTGTTGGGCAAAGTAGCAATCCATGGTGATCTCATTAGGTTTCCAAAACATTTGGCAACAAACATTTTGAATTTCCCAAATTTTGGCTATTGGGCCAATAAATTTCTAAAAATTTCAACAATTTTTTTGTTTAATTAATGCCAAATCTATTTGGGTATTACAATATGCAATTCATCAAAACTAAAACAAACACTTGAGCAAAGTTGGTACTTGTAATCTAAGAGGGAGCTACAGTGACAATAAGGTGAAGATAGTATATTCCCAATCCAAACTCTGAAATTAAACACTCTAAGTTGTATAAGACTTTTCTTTTTTTTTCTGGATATAATTGGCCTCTCAAGATAAACAAGACAAATAGAACCGCCCAATCCACAAAATGAGGGAATACTCAATATCTTTGTAAAGCACTATAGAGCAATTGCCTAGTGTGTTTGGAGGGCAACTTATATCTCTCAATATCCATCCCAGTAGGAAAGGGGAGGGATATTGCACCTACTCTTGAAGTGTCAGAAGGAACTTATGCTTATGTGTATAGCCATAAGTTCCCTCTCACACTTAAGGAGCAGCCATAAGAAACCTCCCCCCTTAACCCTCTTGATCTTTGAATGTTTAGGTTCATGATAACTTTTTCGTAGTGCTTTACTATGGCTAAAGTTCATACGTGGGGGGACCTTCCCAAAATGAGGGGCCGATTTGGTTACCACCTCATCACAAGCCACCAAGGGAGATTTGCTCCTAAAACAGTGTAGTTGAACTCTGTAGCTGTTTTCTTTTATACATTCAAATTTAAGCTCTTGAGAGAGAGAGAGAGAGAGAGTTGAGACTTGGATTCTAGTACTGAAAATACAATAAGGAACTGTTAGTCTCTAAATTGGATAAAAAACGGTGCATGCAATATAATTACAATTCACATGTTCTAATATACACAAGCAAGTTGATGATCAATCTTGTCTTATGATTCTTGTCAGCTCACTCCTAGCTAGCTCATGATCACACTAGAGCTGCACATGGTGAGTTGCTGGTTTTGAAGTTTATCTTTTGCTTGCTTTTGGCTCTCCATAAAAAAGATTCAAGAAAAATGCATTGCATTTGCACCAGCTTTACCTGCTGCTAGCTTATAGCTGTTTAGTAGCTTATGAACCCCAGGGCTAGTGGGTCATAAACCTAAACCCTAAACCTGGGCTAGCTAGCACTGTCATGCATTGTAGGCAACAGACAGAATCGACCATGTTGTTATACTCGTGAATCGCAGCTCAAATTGGAGTATTTGATGCAGCAGGAGTGATCATAGGCACGAGCTTCAGCGCGATCCTTGACATATGT
>Ga0116227_10002487_pt1 | contig 41765 bp, 27 predicted proteins | sample S1TSphgellanicum_FD_89693 | JGI IMG/M metagenome (GOLD analysis project Ga0116227, IMG submission 89693) | Host-associated microbial communities from peat moss isolated from Minnesota, USA - S1T2_Fb - Sphagnum magellanicum MG | ecosystem: Host-associated > Plants > Peat moss > Unclassified... | reverse complement strand
CTGTACGGTTTACAACAAAAATTTTTAACCCGTTGCCCCCCCGCCCCAAAACAGGGAAGGAGTAACTTTGGCCGAAACACCCCCACAACCCCCCGGAACTTTTTCCCCCCCCCCCCCCCCAGCACCCTTCTGTGAAGGTAGGCCTAGTTACTTTCGTTCACCTTCTGTCACTGTATTTCACTCCTTAGGAGAGTAAAAAGTAAAAAACCAGTTGTTCCCGAGTTCGGAAGTTGGACAAACCAGTTGTTCCCAAGTGTGAAACTAGACAAAACCGCCTGTTCCCCAAGTGTGAAATCGAACAACGAAGCAGTTGTTCCCCAGGTCCAAGAGCGGAAAGAAGGCGGAAAAACCAGAGGTTCCCCTCCCCCACCCTGCCGCCATCCCGCAGTGTGAAAAGGAAAACTGAGATCATGGATTTGCGTAAAGAAGTAAGCAACTTAAGTACGCCAGGTGTGTAGGTGTGAAAGGGGATTACTAAAGTGGGAAGTGATCCAATGAGCCAGACTAATCGGAGCGTTTCCATTGGACCGTAACTGAAGGCCAAGACTCATAGAAGCCTCGTGATTGGCTGATGGGCAGTTCCGACACGTGCCAACTGCAACGTGACATGTTTCCACTCACTGCGAACCGTGCTTTGCTCAGGTTCGGAGACAAGAAGCAAGCTCCGCGACCGTGCGTGCGTGCGTGCGTGCGTGCGTGCGGCCTCTTGGCCTTTCTTTTCTCTCTTTCCCTTCTTCGCTTTGGCCCTTTAGTCTCGCAGATTGCGGGCCTGTCTTGCTCCTAGCGCTTGTGCAATTCTTGTTGCTGCTTTTGTCTGCAGCAGCGGCCATCGCGATTTTTCTGTTGCAATCAGTTTTCAGTCGAGCAAGAAACACGTGAGCTTCTTTTCTCGTTGTGGATTTTTGTTCTGTAGAGGAGGCAGGCAAAGGAACGCACGCAACCGGTGCCAGTTCGTGAGGTTTCGGACGATCGAAAGAGAGAGACAGAGACAAACACACATACACCAAATGAGTAGGTGTTTCTGGTTCGTTTCTTGCGTGTGTGAGCAAGGGTGGCAGAAAGTAGGAACAAGGAGTTTTCAGTATCGGAGATTGAGAGAGAGAGAAGGAGACCGCGGGACAGTGGTGGGGAGAGAGAAAGAGGGACTGTTGTTGTTGTTGTTGTTGTTATGATGCTGGGAAATTTGTTTTGTAGGGCGAGTAGGTGAGAGTCAACGGGCGCGGCGCTGAGTTCGGAGGATTGTACAAGAGGTTGTGATCCAGCTGCAGTGGGCGTTTGTGGGTTTTCGTAGAACAAGAGAAATTGTTGTTGGTATTGTTGTTGTTGTTGGGTGTGTGATTGATTGTCGTGTCCTGCGCATGCATGTGTATATTGTGATCAGAGGCCGTGTGATGCTGCTGCAATCCCTTGATGGTGGTTTGAAGGAGAATTGAGATCCTTTGAGAGTACTACATATGGGTGGTGATGGAACCATGAGGAGCAGCTACCCGCGGTAGTTCCGGGATTATGGAGGTGGTGCAACCGCGGCTGAATATGTTCATGAGTAGTAGTAGTAGTAGTAGTAATAGTAGTCTTCTGAAAAGCTTGGAGTCGCCGCCTGCTGCACGAAGCGGCAGCTTGCTGCTGGGAGGAGCTCAAGGGCCTGCAGCAGCATGGTCAGATCTAGCAGTCATGCGCTCTGATGTGATGGAATACCAAGGGAGTCAAGCTGCGGCCCCCGCCACGCGAGTTGTACTGCAGCAGCACATGGATGCGGCGGCGGAGTTGGATCCTTTGGCGACAGATTGGCTGGACCCGCATCCTTCTTCGGACGAGCTGGCTGATGTGGTGGAGCACTGGCCTAATCTGCAGCCGTTCACCTCACCACTCATGGCGATGGAGAATTCTCCAAGCTGCAGTACTGGAAACCATGAACAGGACGTAGTAGTACGAGGGCCGATGTCAGTAGTGACCTCGTCTTCTGCAGCAGCTGCTTGTGCTGCACCAGAAGAGCTCTCGGCTTGTAACTTCTCCATCTCACAACAGCATTCTCATCATCATCAGCTGCTGATGGTGAACAACAGGCTTCATGGGTCAGTGCCATCTTCTTCTTCTTCAGAGCAGCATCTCTCTCCCAGATCAGAGATGCAGCTGCCTGCTGCTGCTGCTGCTCCTGCTGCACATGCTCCAGTTGACTTCACGACCATGTCCAAATGTCACAAGTTTGAGGAGCCAGGATCAATAGGATCGTTCAGCTATGGGTCACTTCTTCAACAGCCAGAAGAGGAAGAGGAGGACCCAAGATGGCGAAAGACATTACCAGATGTTCAGCACTGGCAACAGCTGTGCTTACAACCACAGTATACAGATTTCTGCAACAGCAGGCAACAAGTTCTGCAGCCTGCTGCAATTGCCTCTTTCTTCAGGTCAATGGCAGACATACCATATGATGCACAAGATGCAAGAGACTTGAGTACATACCCAAGTTCTTCTTCTTCTTCTTCTTCTTCTGCTGCTGCTGCTGCTGCTGCTACACATGGATTGCAAGCTGCTGTGCCACTTCCTCCTAGCATTCCACCACATCTGCTGTGTGCAGCATCTGAGCCTGGCAGCTATCTTGAAGCAGGCTTGGGCCTTGAACAGGCAGTCATAGGTAGTAGCCTGCTGCAATCGGTTCACAATGACTTCAAAGCAGCAGCAGCAACCATCCCTGCATCATGTGTGTCCAAGCAGGCAGTCGCCATTACCATGAGGGCAGCTCGCAAATCCAGGATGGCTGCCCGGCAGAGAAGCCACAGTTCCATATCACGCCATCACAGCCGCAATGCCGCAAGCTTAATGGGACACTGCACCAGCTCCTCCAGGGTCTTGCAATCCTGTCATCTCAAGAAATTACAAATGCAACAGGACCTGAGTTTTGCTGCGACCCAAGGCCAGGCATGTACACATACATACACCTACCTCCTCCAACAGATGATCCTACTAGACATGACCCAGCTCCCTGTAGTACTAGAGCTTCTCTAGGCAATCAATTGCTATCATGCACATGTGCTCCTTGTACAATGGCTCAGATCTGCAGCAGTCTCACATCATCATCTCATCACAGGGGGTTGTCAAATTGTTTTTTGGGTATGTGCAGGGGAACAATATGGATGCATTGGTTTTTCTGCTGCACAAAGAACTTCGGCCAAGCGATGTCAGCAATTTGGGTCGCATTGTCTTACCCAAGGTCAAGCTAAGATTACACTAGCACCCACCTGCACCTTTGATGTTGCAGTAGAACTCTTTCCTTGCCACTGAATTGCATTTGGAGTGCATTCCATCCATTTTGTGCAACTTGAGTCCTGGAGCTTAATACCCACCCATGAGTTGCATTGGATTCTCTTTGCAACTCCTCTTTCCTTGTCATTGGATTCTGCATTTCATTCTAAGTCCATCTCTTTCTTTGCCACTGATTTGCAGCATTGGATTCTATGTGCAACTCTTTCTTTGCCATTGAATTGCAGCATTGGATTTTATGTGCAAATCTTTCCTTGGCCTCTGAATTGCATTGGGTTTCTACAGAGGTGACTTGACCATTAAATCCTCACTTCAACATGGCAGTGGGTTGATGTAGAAAGAGGCAGAGTATCATCTGCCATTTCTGCAAGCTAGAGAAGGGATGTCCCTAGCAATGGAGGACTTTGACAGTGGTAAGATTTGGACCTTCAGATACAGGTATGTGCTCACCAAGACCAACAAGCTCTTATGACCACCACCAGCTTCAGCAGCATGTAATTGTTGCAAGTGTGGGTTCAAGTGAGCTCCATCCATGGGGCTAATGCATAGGGTAAGGTGAGAGCAGTGGATCATTCACAAAAAAATGACGGCCCCATGTGAGGCAAGAGCTGAGCTTGGGCCTGAATTTTTGGAATCTCACACTCACCTAGGGTAAAAACCAAGGCCACCACTTCAAACCATTTTGTACACCAAAAAGGCTTGATGTAGAAACTGAGGTGATCATCAATGATCATCTCTTACACAAAATGCCCTAGAGCAACAAATCTTACTCCTTAGAGCCCTAGAGCAGTAATTCTCAGAAATGAAGTGGCATGCGAAGTTTTCTTTTGTGAAAGGTGCCATCAAAATACACTACAAAATGATGGCAAGGTTTTTACAGTATAGTGATTGATTGATTTTGATGGACAGGTTCTGGCCCAACAACAAGAGTCGCATGTACTTACTAGAGCTCACAGGTATGCTCTTTATACCAGCCAGGCCATAAGTGAATTTAGGCAAAGACACTGGAAGTACACAGGACATTGAGCATCATGCACATTGTGCTTTTGAGGAGGGAATGTCTTTCAAGTGGCAAGCTGGTGAGGAATCTCACAATCTGCACTGGGATGCAATTTTATTCAGGAGACTTTGTGAAGGCCCATCATCTTCAAGAAGGTGACCTGCTGATTTTGTACAGAAATGTGCAGCAAGGAAACTATGTATGACGTTACTCTATACACTTTAATATCTGTATCGCAATTCCATGCATGATATATTTGAACTTGTGTGAACTCCCTTTCACTAATCACCTCTAAACAAAGCTGATAATAGCTTGACAATGATTCCTTTTCTAAAATGTACAATTGCATGATGCATGATCATAATGGGCATTGGAATATGTTACTAGTAAGTTCAAGTCTTGCTGTTGTCTGGGGCATCAAATCCAGCTAGACAGATGCTAGTGTTGCCCTTTGTAGGAAAACTTATCTACTTCGTAACAAAAGGTTCAACTCCCTTTATGCTGCACTGGAAGCATTTCAGTACATGACTAGATCTTTCTTCCTCAAGTTAGCTGAAAATAGGGTTCATGGTTCCTAGAGCGTTCACAGGACAATATCTCCACAAACTTCCTCTTCCAAGGGTTGATTTGCAAGGTTTGGAGATAAACCCATGAGTGATGCCATTTTCATGAGCCAAAAACTCAAATATTTTGCTGTGAGTTAGGAGTACCAATGATAGCTAAATAGCGGCAGTTGATGGCAGTGCATTTGGAGTGAGTTTGACAAATGGCAGTAATGGGACATGTCCAGGTGGTTCGAGGTGAGAAGCACATCATCCTTGAAGGAGCCACAAAGCCCAACTCTGTGAAAGCCAAGAGCATGCAAAGCCAGCCAGATCTGCCCAGGGGGGTGGAGTGAAAACCTTCTCAATAACAGACCAAGCTGTCCTCCAGATAATCACAATTTTTAATCATAGACTTTTCATCCACAGCCTTGCTCATGAATTAGGTTCCTCCCAACCTTTCAACCAAGTTCGCAAGCTTTTGGAGGACAAATACTTGTCAATGTAGTTTGCTATTTTTTCATAAGGGTCTAGTTTCTAGGAAGTCTTCACCCAGCTCTGGTAGTGATCTCATAGATTCTAGAGCTTGTATTTTCAGTCACGAAAGTGCCTTTGAAATCTTACAGTTAATCAAGGTGTTGGGTGTGGACTATAAGAGTTTTCTTCATCAGGCATTTCAGAGACATCCATACTATCTTCAAAGCTCCTGTTCTGAGCTTCTTGTTGTGCATAGCTGCGAGAATATAGAGAACCTTTAGTCACTGATTTAAAATTCAGTTTGAATTTGTGTACTCATCTGTACTCTTTTAAATACAGTTTGTTGATTCTGCAGAGTGAGAGCGGACTACGCCCTGCCCCCAAAAAAAACAAACCACCTTTGTGTCCATATCTAGTGCTTCACTGCCATTAAAATTATAAGAGCAGCTACATTGATTTGTGGGAGCTTTGATGGAGAGCTTGTCAACTTTCAATGGCTTTACAACATGTGGAGAAATTTGGGCTTCTAGATACTGCTATCTTTGTTGAATCAGTGTTCAGAGAATGACACTGAACATCCAAAGACTTCAAAAAAAGTTCGTAGTCACCCTTGGTTTTATTCAAAGGGTGGTGGTGGTGGTGGTGGTACTAGCTGAAGGGTCTCTGGTCATGACTTTTGTACCATGTTATTACCTCCAAAACTTGATCATCTACACATTGAAGATGGATCCGAATGAAATAACTCTCTCACAAAAGTGTATTGTGTACAGCTGCATCCTGTTCCAATTCAGAATCTGGAAGTTGAGATCTGGGGTGTGTATCACTGGCCACTTAGAGATCGAATGATTGCAGATCACCGTTGGAGATATCAACAACTCAACTTTAGTACAATACCCATATCTATCTGATCTGGCCTGTAAGGACTTTGCAAGGACTATCAGCCTGGCTGGTACCTTCCACCACAGAAGATCCCGCTTGCTAAAAGCAGGTTTCTTCAGGCAGGTAAGGGAGTTGAAAATACAAAGGAAAAATCCAGGCAGTGTTTAAGTTTTGCCAAACTTGAGACCATGGCTGAAAGAATCATGTCTTTTCAAAGATCTTGTACAATGGAAACCTCAGTTTGAAAATAATCAATCAAATAACCTGAACGTGCCTAAAAATGTGTTTAGGTAATTATTGTGGGGTGGGTTTTTTCCTCTATCATGGACTTCATTAGGCGTGTTGTCAACCTCCTCTTGGCTAAATCACATTATGCAAGATTTCATTGTTTACTCCTTCGTTTTAAATGCTACATACCCTAAGCGGTCCTTGGTTTTACTCTGAAAAACAAGGGAAAAACACAATGCTCCCCCGTTTTACTCCAGGAAAATGTTGATTGGGCCCCCATCAAATTTCCTTGCTAAATGCATAAAGCTTCCCCTTTGATTAACTTGATTATGCCATAATAACTTAAACACCAGCACAACCCTCCCTTTCTCTTAAAAACAGTTGGCCTTATTTCAGGGTAAATAGAGTGCAACCCACTCTCTAAAAAGTCTGGGAGAGCAAAAATGCACAACCACAGTGCAAGAGAAAAAGGGAGGCTATGGGAAAAACTCTGCGTCTGCCGGGAGTCGAACCCGGGTCTATTGCTTGGAAGGCAATTATCCTAACCGTTGGACTACAAACGCCAACATGAACACCGGTGTAGCAGAAAAGCTAATTGATGCTCAACTGGTGAACAAGGATTCTATCCAAACAATGAGATGTTTTGGATGTTGAATGAGAAGAGGTTGTGAAAATGCCAGAAAAGCTTCTTGTTTTTTTCCTCCATAGTTGAAACGAGTCTTGGCTGTTTATTAATTTTTTTCACAACCGCTGGGTCAGCTTTCTTAATTAAAAAAATTTGGGTGCCAGTTACGTTATCAATCTTTTGGGGGTAATAACTGCCTCGTTATGCATAAGGGTAAGTTATCAAATAACCAATTGATAACCACCGGTTATCCAGTTACAGAGTTTTTTTAAAGAGTTAAAATTCTAAAAAAAACCTGATGTTTTCCTTTTTTTTTGGTTTTCTATCATAAAATTGTTCTGCATTTTAGGATTGATAACCTACTTGGATGATAACCAAGTCATCTGGGTAGGTTATTAGATTTTGAAAATTTCCAAACCTGTCAGTTAGGTTATTTACCGGTTATCAAAAGAACAATAACTGACAGATAGGTTATTAACAATCAGGATGATAACCGGGTCAAAACTCAGTAAGGCACATTAAGAGTTTTGCATTGCAACAAACACCCATGTGCTGATCATACTAGGCAGGAGGGCGTGGTAAAGCTCAAAGCCCAAATCAAAGCAATTACAGGAACAGATTAACAAATCTGTAATCATAGATTCCATTGGCATGTGTCATGCTCCACCGAAAGACATAGTCATGTCTGAGACAGCATGAAGGTTTTCAACTTGACCTTCTGTACCAAGCACATGTGATTTTTTTTAAACCATTCTGTGATGTAGCTCAAGTGAACTGCATGCAAAGATTTCTGGAAATGGAAAATGTAGCAACACCCAGAAAATGGCTGTCATGTCTCACTTGGCCGCAACATGGAGCTGCACACACATTTGGCATGGCATCTATCTAATTGAAGTATAACCATGTCTCTGACACAAAATTGTCTTATTATACTATCTCAGTAGAAAGAATCTGAAATAACTGCTATCTGTAAAAACCATAACAGCTTGATGTACCTGAAGTTCATTTTGTGGAAGAACATGACAAGAAAGTTCTTGATCTTCTGTCATGGAAATTAGGCCCTGTGGGAACATATAGCAGCCTAGGTCGCATGGAGAGTGTCACAAAATTGCCATCTTCTTCAGATTGGACTGAAAGCAATCAACCCTGGAGTGAAACTTCCATTTCTGAAGGCATCAATGGAGCCTTCCATTGGAGTGCATGCAAGGCCCGCTAAACTCATTGTAAAAACTCCTTAAGAGTGGGAGGCATTGATCTGGCTTTCAAAGTTCACATTTTGAAACCCCCTTTAGATGTGAGACTGTTGTGACAAAGAAGGGGACAGACAATATTGTTGTACAAAGGAAGGTGTCTTGTGTCTCCCCAAGGGACTAACCAAGACCCACAATGAGGGCAGAGCCCAAGTTGGCCTTGTATGTAAGTCCAAAGGGACGCTGAAGCTCCAGACACAACTTTGCGTGGTTTGCAAATGGTCAACAAATTGCCATAGTAGCAGTCAAAATTGTCATCAAATGCCCAAATGTTCATTCTCTATAGATCCTCTGCAAAGATAATTGTGCTGAGAAATTCCACCCATACACTCCACATAGACTTGGCAAAATAAGCAGTAAGATCACAACAGTTTTCTCTGCAGAAGCTTCCAGTCCTACATCACAGAGCAATTTAGAAAGAATGAAGAAGCTGAAAGGACCATGCATTTCGCAAGGGTTGTCAGCAATGATAAACTAGCACCAGGCTGAACTATGCTCCTCTACCTTGTACAAAATAGCAACCTATCACCCACATAATGCGCAAAAAAAGAAGACTGACATCTGTTCACAACCCATTTCTGTAAGAATCATTTGAAAAGCTGGGAATCACCAGACAACATTGCAATAGAACACAATGAAGCAAAACTAGCTTAGCAACTTTGTGTGGCATATCCAAACATGGTTACATGAAGTTATAAACATCACGGTCATGTTACAGTGTAGCAGAAGATCTTTGTGTATTAACTCGTGTATACACCCAAAAAGTCATATGGCAAGAAAGCAAGAGCCTATAACCAGACATGCTTTAGTCTCTTTGAAGCCTTTTTAACAGTTTCTCCACTCCTTTTCGTATTGTGTTCTTCAAGCGGAACCCAACAATGACACCCACTAAGAAACTGCCAGCTGCTATTTTTGTTGTAGTCCATACTGACAGTACATATCTAGCCATCCCTGATCCCACACAGAAAAACAACATATGCATAAGAGAAAAACTTAACAACATTAAAATCTCAAAGTTCACATGGACACAATTATTCATCATTAATAAACACAGTCACTCTCAACCCCTGTTGACAATTTTAAACCCAATCACAACTTGAAAATGTGCACTGGCAGCAATGGCCCTCTCATCACAAGTATATGTGCCCAGAACTATTTCCAGAACAAAATCACAAAATCAATGCAAGTAGTAGTTGATGATTCAGTTTGGTCAAGTACAATGCTGCCTAAAAGTTTACCATCATATAATATCTTCATAAGTCCTGATTACAGCTCCATACTTACAATAGAAGTTAACCTGAATGGAAATGAGAGATGGCCTGCTGATAAACATTATAGAGATTTCAGATCTGATAACATGTCAGAAAGCATGAAAAAGAGGGAAACCTGACACTAAGGAACTGAGGAGCAGTTTGAACAACAGAAACAGCCATATACATTTGAAGAGACCTTCAACATGTATGGTAACAAAGACCTGCTATATAACAACATCCCCACCAACTTCATTCAGCTCTCAGCAGTGAGTGACAGTCAATGTCAAACATGATTTTAACCAACATACTGAGTTTCTGTCAAAAAACCAGCAGTAATGGGGAAAACTTGGTCATGACTCGACCTGAAGGTTCCCTATTACATGTTTTTTGATGGTTATTAGTCTCTGCTTGTTAAAACTGCCTACCAAAATTTTTGCAACTGTCATACTGCCAGCAATCATCAGTCTGATGATCACTAACTATGAAGGAATCACAAAATGTAGAAGCTTGATCTATGATCACATCCAAGGGATTGCACTTTGTCCTTGTATTCATGCTCTTATATGCAGGAAAGGCTAACCTTGCCGTTTCTGTTCTGGACATGCATTAGAATGCCTTGAGATCTAGACATGCACATCCATACATGTCTAGATAATAAAACCCCCTTTAAACTTTGATGGATGATATAGTGAATCATGAATCATGTCACCAAGGCTTCTAATCTCTGAAGATGATGTTAGTATTGAAGACAGAACGAAAAAAAAGGAGTTCATGATTTTACAAACCCACACAGGACCTAAAGCCAGGAGCCAGTTCGTAACACAGCCTGATGACAACAAACCCTAGCAAGAATTCAAAGCACAGGGGAGGGAGAACTGGCTTCTTACCTTCAAAAGTTTTTGCTTTCCAAAAATTGCAGCAAGAAAATAAGCTTGAGTTGAGGCCTAAAAAGCTCCTTTGATTCGGTTATTGCTTCTGAGTTGTTTCAGCTCATCCTTCTTGGTACGTTCACCTAACCCTAAACACTACAACAGTGTTTGGAACCAAATTTCATACAAACATTTTTCCTTCTTGATATCATGCTCGTGTCTCTCGACACTGCCACCAGTGTCATGACAATTTCAACACAAAATCACGTCCACAAAACATTGTTTTCGCTTCTGAAGACTTAGTACCAGACTATGCAATAAAACAAGAAAGCATACTACCACTACAACAGCAAAGAAATGGACGCGTACCTGACAACGACTTCTTCTCGTAGCTGCTTTTTCAGTCATGCATATTATCAACCAACCGATGCAGCAGCATTAAACTCATGTCAGAAAACCCCCTAATGACAATAAAATAGCTCATTCTCTTCAACTGCAGTTGGTTGATGCGCGCCTGCTGCGTTTCCAAATGTCTACAACCTTCTCGATGCTGCTGCTGCAGCAGCAGCATTTATCAACTCACAACTTCGACTACTACACATAATATCCGCAAGGAGATGGCGTGAGCAACGGCTGCTGGATCGCAAAACTTCAGACGCACTGATCCTCATCGTCGCCGTTATCCTCGATCATCTCTAGACCTCGAGAAACGTCAGATTTGCAAACCCTGGAAAACCCTAACCAACAAAACCCTAACACACAATCAGATGGATTTCCAATGACAAATTCACCATATTCTTAACTATTTGATCCAGGGCTTTGCAAGGTTTGGAAATTGTAAAGGGGTCGATTTCATCATGTCCCAAGTTGCCTCCATTTGTTGTCAATCTAATTGATGTCGACAACAAATCACCTCACATCCACCTCCATTGCCATCCTTTCTCTTTCTTCCAAAGCTTTGTAGATGGTTGAATTTTATTTTATGCAATGTGACACTGCATTTGAATGCATCTCACATTGCTCTTTGTCATCTCAATTTTTCATTTTGTTGTTGTGAATCAACTCAAATCTTTATACATCATTTTATAAAGAATTATCACTTCTCTTAACATCGAGAAGGATATTGTAGTACCTTTATCATTTTGGCATAAATTAAATTATTTTTTGTTTTGCCAAACTTTTGAAATTTTATTTATTATTTTAATAAAATCAAAAGTTTATTGTTGAATTTTGTGCAAACCTTCTAATACAATGGCTTAAATTTGAGGTAGTCTAAACACACTAGACTATTCCATTACATTGACTGGACCGAGGTTATTATTTTCTATAATCAATACTTGTCGAAAATTTCAGAATTAAAAAACCAAGTGCCAAAGTTAAGATTTCAAATTTAATTAATTATTTGGTAGTTCATTGCTAAAATGGTAAATGTACTATGATATTGTGTATTGATTCATTGTTAGAACTTGAAAACGTGAAGGATATTGCACATGTTATTAAGAGATTTTGTAATTAAATGGTAAGAGCAACATGAAAATTTGCTCTTTCATGGTGTCGACTTTAAATTCTACACTATTGGAAAGGAGCATGCAGTAGAAGTTTCAGCATCTAATTAAATATGGTCCTTCCCCTTGTTTATCTTACAACCTTTGCACATAATTTATTTTGAAATGTTCTTAGTCTTTACATTACAAAAGGTACCTTATTTTTTCTTTTCTTTTCTTTTTTCAAGTTGGTCATTTTTTCATGTACTCTTGAACTCACAATTTGTTTTTGTGTCAAGCTCATCATTAGGTCATCTTGCTCAAGGTTTAGGAATTGGTATAATGTTAAGTTTATTTTCTTTCTTGGTGCTCAAATTATTTGCATCAAATTCATCGTTTATTCATCTTGTTCAAGTTTAGGGTTCACTACAATGTTGAGTTCATTTTCTTTTTCAATTATTCAAGCTATTTATATCAAGTTTGTCATTTGTTTATCTTGCTCAAGGTTTAGGGTTTGTTGTAATGTCAAATTCATTTTTTCTTCTTGTTGTTCAAGTTATTTGTGATGAATTCATTGCAACTACTAATGAGTTTTAAATATCAGTTATTTTCCATTGTTGAGGCTCCTTGTTTTGTAGACATAACCTTGGCATTTGAAACTTGCCTATCTCTCCTTTATCACCATCATCATTTATTGAAGTTGTCAATCTTGAATCTTTTGAACCTAGTCTTCAATCTCCAAGTTTCAAACTTGCACAAAAGAAATACAAGAGAGGAAATGGGAATTAAATTAAGTTTTTCAAAAGGTGTGGGTTGCAAAATTGCCTTGGGCCAAGTCTATGGTTGAACATGATGGGAAGTTCAATATGATTTGTTACAAAGTTTGTGGTAAGGGCAATGGTATGGAAAAACTACTAGTACCTAAGTTTGATAGTTTACAAAAGCATTCAAGTAGATGAAAGTGCAAGACTACACACCCTTGATTTGGTGTGGGCCAATATTTCATATTTCTTAATTATTAGCATGCCAAAAATGAATGGTTGTGGGCTAACAAAGGTTGGAATATTGTTGTTAAAATGGTGGATTTTTTGGTGAAACTACTAAAAAAAGCACAAGTTCATTCAATTTGTTGCCATATTCTAACTCTTGAAAGTTGTTTGACCATTGACAAATTTTGAAAGCATGAAGCAATTTTTTAATATCTTGAATGTGAAGAACATTATGTCGATCATTGGCCTAACTCCACTACCTGGTAAATGGTTGAAAACATGTATCACATTATCATTGAGTTTACAAAAGATGTTGTGTAAAAGGTTAGATACTTTACTATTAATTATGATGAAATTATCACAATTGATAATCAATCTTGGTGTAGTTGCATGTGTATGTTGTGATGGCTTTAAGAGGACGCCATTATTGTTGATTCTTAAAAAGATGATTGGTGGAGGCAATGTTAACAATTTAACTTAGTAGATTATGAAGTCTTTGATGGAATATGGGGGTTTGATAACTTATTAAATTGGCAACAAGCTTATTTGTTTTAAATCAAATGGGGTTGCAATGTTCACATGCCTATAAATTGGTGTTGTTATTCAACTCAGATTTAAAGATACACTTCTTGTGATTGCAATGCATTCCATGGCACATCATATTAACCTACCCATGCAAATTTTTTTTACTTTACCCTTGGTTAATAAACCTGAAAGATTCTTACAAACCACATACACATATTTTTCATCTTCATCAAAAAGGCATTTTGGGCATGCCACTTTTGCCAAGTTGCTTGAAACTAAAGGTTTGAAATTACTTCGTAATGTAATGATTAGGTGGATCTCCATCTTGTCCCCTATTGAACAAGTTTTTTAAAATGCAAAATTATGGTGTTGAAGATGAGTGATGATTTGCATGTTATGCTAGTAGCAAAAACCAACCTTCAATATTTCTATTGCATTAAGGTGGTGATGAGGCTAACTTGCACCATGCCTTTAGTAGAATCAGTTCATGCGCTTCTAAAGATTATGCAAGTTTATGACACATTTATACATGTGATTTTGTGATTACTTTTAAGATGGGTTGTGTTAAATTTATAGCATGTATTCAAATCCAAAAAAAATAAATGTGGTGTTAAAAAATTCAAAACATTTTTTGATTTGTACAAAAATAACAATGACTAGTTATTAACTATTAATGGATTGATTTTATAACAAACATCAAGTTTGAGATTTTTATTTCATTATAAAACAATATTAACTACATAAAAAGTAGTTTCTTAGTGGGGTGTTCACCCCAAGATACGCATGATGATTGGACAACAACTTTTGAAAGTTGTCAAGGTAGTGTCTTCGATGATGTTGTATGTTTGATCTTTGAATTGGAACAATGGTTCCCTAGTCAATAATTGTTGAATGTAAAATGCATCATTCATCATTAGTACTAATTTAATCCTTTTGTGAAAGAAACATTCTAGGGACACTTAACCTTATTGAAGAGTTTGTTTTGTTTTGAAAATTTCATTGGCTTAATGATTCATCAAATGAAGCTCCCAATCCTTATTGATGAAAACAAACTTGATTTTAAACCTTCCTTTTTTTAAGATGAGAATGTAAAACAACCATGTTATTGTTACGAAACTACCATTATTATGCACCTAAGTCACCCTATTGGCTATGGTTTACATTAGCATCTAATAGCCTTTTGCAACATTGATTGTCTAAGTATTTTGTATTGGCAAAATTGTCTATAACTATGATTAAATAGTGTAGAAAATGAATGTTGTTTCTCCACCTTGTTTTTCCTAATATCCAAGTTGTGCAATTGACTAATTAAACATTTGGATTTGTTTGTTAAGATGTTTGCACAAGACCATTACATTTTGGAATGTTTTCTTTTTGGGAATGCCATGAAGGAATGTAATTTTGGAATGATAATGAGGTGATGGACTATTAAATTTTTGATATGTTATGCTAATAATTCATGACGCAAGTTTTTTGTTATTTTTATTGTACTTGTAGCTTATATGGTAACAAATTGCTCATTATGACATGAATATTATAGTTGATCATGAACATTTTAACTTGATACTTGATTATGTGGCTCCTAAAATAATATTAAATAATGGAGGTTTGGATTTCCATCTTAATTGCATTTCATTGAATTGAAATTTTTTCCTTATATTTGTACATTGTATTCAAGTGATATTTTGGTTCATGTTGTTGCATTTTGGGTGGGTACTCTGCAAGTGGTTTTGATGTGATGTATAGGCAATAAATATTAATGTGGGCATGCAAATATAGTTTTTAAGTGTGTGGCTTGTGCAAGTTTGGCCTAGGTTGTAGTGGGCAAAATCCACACATATTATGGTTCAAACACCCAAGTCCATCATAATATTTTTATAACTTGTTCTTTTTTGTATTTTTTTTCACTTTGTGTTTTTCAATTGATGGGGTTTGATTTAGTTTTGGTTTTTGTCAAGCTAATGTCCTACTCATGAACACCCAAAATCACTACAAAATCCATTGCAACATGCAAATGCTTGCAATGTTTTGTACATTTGCATCTACCTCATTGCCATAAAATCTTTCATTAAAATAATTTTTTCCCAACACAATTTATCACATGTTGCCATAAATCATTGTCCAATTTCAGCTACCATAATACTTTTACCATTTTGGCATAATTTTATAAAAAAAATGGTTTTGCTATTAAAAAAATTAATATTTATTATTTGTGTTGAAATTTTAATAAAATCAACATTTCAACTATCAAGTTTGAACTGCAAACCTTCTAGGACCAAGACTTACTACCAAATTAATCTAGACATACTAAACTGTTCTATAACTCTAACACCAACTTGTTTATTTTTTCTATAATCATTATTACCAAAAATTGTAGAATTAAAAAATCAAGTGTCAAAGTTAATATGTATAATTTAATTAATTATTCAGTAACAAATTGCTAAAATGGTAAAGGTACTACAATATTTAAATGCCTAAAAAACCATAATCTGTCTCAATAAAATAAATGTTAACCAAGGCCACTAACCCTTCACATTTTCAACTTGCCACTAATACCTACATGTGTTTGTATGTGTTTACAAAGACACCTTGGCATTTTGAAAAAAAAAATTAATGTTTGTCCACTTTGCAAATCATAATATGGAAAAGTGTTATTCATATGGATGTGAGTCCACTTTGCAACTAGTAATATGGAAAAGTGTTGTTGTTCACATCCATGTGGTCCATTTTGCAAGTAGTGACATAGAGAAGTGCCATTGCTCACATTCATGTATGTCCCCTTGGGTGAGTCATAATACAAACTCTTGGTAAAATATTTTTAATGTTCTTCATATCCATATAGGTCGTCTAGGCAAGTCATAATTAGTTACAATTAATACCTTGGCATGCTTTTGCATCCCATTTTTTGTTGTCATCATTTTTTATTTTAATAACAAAAAAATACATAATGAAAGGACCTATGCAAAAGAATTATAAGATCGTATCAATGTATGAATTTTGAAGCCATAAAACCTACAAACTTAAGTAATGGTTACCTAAAAATTAGCTTCTAAAAAAAGGAATGCACCTTAAAGTCCTTATTAAATATGTCACAACAAATAGAAAGTGGAATCACGTGATGGTTGGGTCAACAATACAATGATTTTGTATCCTAACTTAATATGAATATATTTCACCAAGTATTTTGTCTTAGAAGCTCCCCAACCATGAAATTATTAGTTAATAATTGGGGATATTTATTGTTTATTTGTATAACTTATTTTTTTTTAGTTTTTTGGAAAAGATTTTTATAAATGTAATAAAACCACCCAAGGGTTTTTTTATCCTACTTCCACACATGTTGATGTTTTTTTTTTTTCATATGCGTGAAATAGGGTAAAAGTGGATAAATGTTGATATCCATATTTATTGTAAACCATGTTTTCATCCATTTGTAACATGTAATCTCTTGTCCAATTATTTTAACAAAAAACTAAGAAATATTTCTTCAATTAGAATATGTTAATGAAATTTTTCACATCAATGTATATATGTATAAAGAACAATTTTCCACCAATTTTTTTCAATTTGTTCTAAAATCATGAATTTTATATTTAAATTATTAAAAAAAAATAGTGGTACATTATTTATAGTTTATGATGTTTGTAAATTGTAAAGTGTTCTTCCATTGAAGATGTAGATGCTTTACTTGTTGATTTTAATTATTCACAAAATTCAAGTAGAGTTTTTGAATTAAGAAAAAAAGTATACTATTGTCAAAAGAAATTTATGTAAAATAAGGTTTACAATGTGATTAAGGTACATTTATTCCCCAAAAAAATGGAGCAATTTGATATGCATGTGATTATTTTAGCTTTTATTTGTGAGGCCCAAGTCAACTAAATTTAAATTTTAGAAAAATTCAAAATAAATGAGTTTTAAGTTATGATATCTTTAATAATTTACATGCATTCAATTTTGACTCCTTTTATGCCAATTGTAGCATGCAAACATGTATTTACCAAATACATTAATCTTTGCAAATCTTATGTTTACTAGGATATGTGCCATCACAATTGATAACTCTTTTTTGGAAATCAAATGTAGCCCTTTGAATCCTAGGTGTTTGATTCATCACTGCCAAAGGTTTATTTTTATTTTTCCTTCTATTACCAACGATGATTTATTTTTGTCTATAATTTCCTATGGAATGAATTCCATTGTAAACCTATATAGACCATTCAATGGATCTTTCTTTCCACTAGCGATAATCTTGTGTGGACACTTTGTAAACATTTGTTAGCACCAAACATTAACATTACAAAAACATGGTTTTTTTTTTACCATTTTTTTTTTCAAAAATGATAAAATTGTGACATTTATTGATTTGATAAGTCAATCATATTAGACAAGTTGATTTTGTCATGTCCAAATTAATGGTTGTTCAAATTGGCAATTTTTATTTATTTTTGACAAATTATCATTTTCATTATTGGTTCTTTATTAATCATATTGATTGGTCAACTATCATTTCAAGACTTTCAACTTGGCCAGCTGTCATTTTGACTATTAGTCAAAACAACAATCAAAATGAACAATAATATAATTTAATATGTAGACAAGGATTAAATAGGCAGGTACATATGTAAGTAAGTAGGTAAACCTAACCTAGTTTGTTAGGCACCTAGGTTTTAAAAAAAAACCTAAATAAAGCAAGCTATTAGAGCCAACAATGCCCACCTTAAACGATTGCTTAATTTCGAATATTTTTTGAATGTTTTGAAAAAAAATTCTAAACATTTGAAAAAAAATTATATGATTATTTTTCTTTGTTAATTTATCAACATTGATATGTGGATAGCACATGGAAATATACTAACAAATTGACACACTAGTTTGTTTTGCAGTTTGAAGGTCACTCAAAAATAATAAAAATGTGTAGTCAATGTAAAAATGAAGAGTGAGCAAGATGTGAATTAGAATTCAAGAACAAAGGGCGAGTGAAATGCATATGTCCTTTTGACTATTTGTTGTAACCCTCAATTTCTGAACTTGCTCCACCAAATTGATCCATCTTTTGCAACACAATAGAACTTTTGAGTTAAAGATTGAAGATGCACAATGTTTTGCACATACAATAGAATAAAAGATTGTATATACACACAAGGCTTTGCACTTCTTTCAATAGAGTAGAGGATTGTATCTAGGAGTAGCATATAGCTTTGTAGTCATAGAGTTGGTGATGTGGAGGCGAAGGTTCATCATCAATTGAGTACTACTGTGTAGGGTAAGGAACTTGAAAGGTTTTAGGGTTTCTGGTAGAGTCGTGTGTACGAGTGGTTATAACATAGTTGCACTTGGTGAAGCCCACTGTGAAGGGTTTTTTACCAAGTGTAGAAACCGCTAATAAAATATTTTATTTTAAAGTTTTTTTCTCTAATGCTTGGAGGGTATCAGCCGGGTATGACAGAAAAAAGCAAGGATGGGCATTTCCAAAAGAGGCGGGCTTTTTTTTTTTTTGGAAAATGCCCACGGATTTTTTATGCTCTATAAGCGCATCTGCAAATACAGTTTTTTTTTTTAAAACCAAAAAGAAAAACGAGCAAGTCTTCACAGTGATGCAAAGGCTCTTCCCAGTGCCCAATGAATTGCCTTAAATAAGTAACAATTTGCTTAATGCCTCATGTATGGAATCTGGATCATTCACATAGCTTTAAATTGGTAGCCTAGATTCTGAAGAAGTCACTCAAAAGGAAAAAAAAAAAACATATGCGCTTGAACATGTGTTCCCACTGTGTTCCTTTTAAGTTCCCAAGGGGTTCTCATCAAGTTCTCAATATGTTCCCCCAAGTTCCCAATGTGTTCCCCAGCATGTTCTCCATAGCACCTCACTTTTATCCCATATGTTTTGGCAAATGTTGTCCTCCTTTTCACCTACATGGCTGGGCCAAAGGCAAGGAACTCAATACTTCATAATAGAACATTCTATTTTGGGGAGCTTCCATAGTGTCCATTTTTTGGAGTGAAGGGCCAATCAAATTTGACTCGTTGCAAAAAAAGTAAAATAAATGAAGATGAAAGAATTGAACTTGAGAGGCATCTCCTTAGGAGAGGTGAAGAATAGCTACCTTATTAAGCTTTAGCTTTGCTTACAAATGATCATATGCAAATAAACCTAGATAGCACCAAAGCAGCAGCTGACACAAAAGCTTCCATGATAAACCTAGTTAAACCTTTAGAAGGTGACCATCACTTTGGGTGTGCTAGCTAGAGAGCGTCCTTCTCCACATGCACCTCATTAGCTATAAGAATTCACATTAATATAGAAGCAGAATTCCATGGAGAGTTGTTTGTCCTCCAAATAGTTTTCTAATACACAAAACAGAATGCATGAAGTTTGTTTGTCTTTCCAGAAAGATCCTTTACATATGGTAGTAGTACCTGGGTAGCTTTGACACATGTTTGTTGAATAATTAATTAATTTTGAAATTTTCATTTTGACAGATAGAATATTCTTGAAAATTCAATAATTCCCTTCACAATTTTTTGTTATTTTGGAAAAAAAAATTCCAAAAATTTCAACATTTTTCAAAATAATATAATTAATGTTGATGCTGCCAATGTAGTAGTGTATGTTGAAATCATATATCTCGGGTTGAAATTTGATGAAAATATACTAGTAAGGAAAATCATCAAGTGGAACTTGCCTCCAAGAATAGATAAGCAACACTGAGGACCAAATATATAAATCTGGTGATTTTTGTCAATTTTTTCCCCTCACTTCTAGCAATTGAGAACCTTCAAAATCACCTTCATTTTTAAATTTTTGAAATTTTATTTTCCCTTTCTGCAAAATTTCAACAATATGTTTTTTGAATTTTTATTTTCTCCCTTTTTGGCAAAAAAAAAAGGCTGGTCCCCACCCAATGGCTTTTACTGCCCTCTGTTTTGGGCTATGGGTCTATAGAAAACACAAGTTTGGTGTGGTTGAGAATGTGTAAATTTGAAGAACATGATTAGTCATTAGGGTACTTGTCAATGCAAATTAAACACAAAATTGGTATGGTGAAAATATGAAGAGCATCATTTCCTTCAGTGTGTCACTAATTAGGGTTTGACCTTTAATTATGCCCAAAGAGGTGGATATCCAAGGAAACAAAACACAAAATTGTGCACTAAGTTATCAATCCTAGCATTATGATATATGACATTACCATTTGGAACTCACAACCTTCCTATTATTATACCATGAGAATTCTTATCTTGATAATATCAACAAAATTTCACAAAGATTCAATGATTTTTTCTACATTTATTTTCAATTTGTGAAGATATTCAAGTTTTTAGATAGCTCAATTCTATTTTCCTTTTACTAGATTTTTTTTAAAAAAAATGCCCAAATTATTCTTAGAAGCAAGTATGATCTATAGTATGGGAAGAGAGAATTCATGGGCAATGTTCTTTTCTTCAAAAAATTTATGTAACATTAAGAGCAAGCATCTCAAGAAATATTTAACATTAATTGGGGAATGTTTTCAAAAAAATGTAAAAACATTAGATAAGTGATGAAATATTTCCCCCAAACTAAAAATTGGGTCCAAAATATAGTTGTAAATTTTTTTCTCTCTCAAGCATTTGATGAAAAAACATGCAAAAACAAAGAATTTGTGACCAAAGAAATTTTGTACTACATTTTAATATTTGCATAATGCAAAAATTTGACCCCCAAAATTTTTTTGTCATGAACATGGTCTTTTTTCCAATTTTGAGTGATTCAAAGTTTGGCAAAATTATCTGAGGCAAAAAAATTCAAATGTTTTTGCAAAATGAACAAAATTTACACCGAAAAGAAATATTTCCCCGAAATTAAAATAAAAACATATGGTGCAAAGAAGGCAAACATATATTTTCTTAAAGACAATAACAAAGTCATGGATCTTTTTAAATGCTACATTTTTTTTGGGAAACAAAAGCAAGGTACATGGTTTGGTAGTTTAAACATGAGGAATATCAATTTAGGACATATACTTTTGGATTGACATGTTATCAAAATAGAATTAGTCCGTATATGATTTAATTGTGATTTGTAAATTGTTGGGCTTCCTGAACTAAATTTGAACTTGGAATTGGAACAGGGAAAAATCTAGAAAATGGGATTTATGAGTTTTGAAAGTGAAATTGGAATTGGAAAAATGCCTTAAAAATCAAATTCATGAATTTTGAACTTGGAATTGATGTATCAATGATTTGACCAACAAATGATATGTCATGGATTTGATCAACAATTATTGTTTATCAATGTACACACATTTTGAATCAAAATGGCAAGAAAATGAGATTTGTGAATTTTGATTTTGGAATTGCAAAACATGGAATTTAGATGTCCAAAATTGTATATCTTAAACCCTAACCTAGAATTCTACCTTATGGATTTTCTTAACACTTGGGTAAAAAAGAAACTTGTAGGAACAAAAAAAGACCAATGTGACCATCATTGCAAGCCTAGTCTCCATGCCAATGAACCAATATAACTAGATCTCTTTCAAAGCAAGCCCACAATCAAGCAAGAAAAGAGTCCTTACCAACCATATGGGAAAAAATATGGATGTCCTTTTTGATGAGTGAAGAATCACAAAGTTGTCAATGACCTCAAGTTTAACAAAAACCTTTCTCTTGATGGCAACATGCAAACAAGGGCTCCAACTTGGAAAAACCTTCAAAGCACATTTCTAAAGCACATAAGGCACATTCCTAAAAAACCCATATATGTGCCACAATGGGCTACATGACACATCAATGGAAGTTGGTGAAATAGGACCAACACCAACGTGACATAATGAGGCTTAGGGGAAAAGTTCCTTAGTGCTTATCTATTTGCTTATACGCAAAGCAAGTTGCTATTGTGCATTGAAAAATTATGGGTACAATTGCTTCCATTGTTGTTTGATATAGCTACCACACCTAACATTATCATTAATAAGGGAACTTAAATAATGGTAAGTGCACTCAAGGAAAAATGTAAATCAAATTTGAAAGAAATGTGTAATTTACTTCATCATTGTTTACATATTGATCTAGAATTGCATTAAACACAAATTCATGTTTCTCAACATAAGCTATCAAATCCACCTATATCCATGGAACAAACTTCAAGCTTAAAACATAAAGTTAATTCATATATATCTACAAAAATTGTTGAGTATTTTCAATAGCAACCATTTGAAGGTAACACCTTCAAATGAGAGTGCAATTATAACCTTATGAAAGTTTATCAAAACATAAGAAAAACATCAGCTTCATTAGGAATGGCAATGACAAGTTGCCATGAATCCCCATTGACATCATTAGATAAATATACAATAATCCACATAAATTCTTGGGCAAACCATTATAGAAATTATCAAGTTTACTTAATGGTTTCAACATATTAGATATAGGGTCAATAGACACAAGGTAGTTGGTGAATGAACTTGAAAGCCTCAAAACATAACACATTTGTCAAATTCACAACATATTACAAGACAACAATGAAATGAAGTGTCCTCCAATAACCTATTAACAAAAGAGGTAAGAAATAAAACCTTGAATCCAAAAGCTCATAGTAGGTACTTTCATTTTGGGTTCATGCACAATTAGAGAGGCCTCTACATCATTTGTTCATATAATGTCTTCCTTTTTCCATAATTTCAATAGCTTATCCAAATCAAAAAGTGAATATTGTGAATAGAAATGCATATGACATAGTGATAAAGTTATTGAAGGCTTTGTTAATATTATTGTCAAATTTATTATCCTAATTAATTTGACCCAAAATGTTATAGAATGTTCAAAATAACTACAAGCTTCATAGAAATTGTTAATAGTTGGTGCAAAGTATTAGGTTCCTACTAGGATCCAAAAGTAAACACTTTATTTCAATGTGATGAATCACAAGGACTTCTTCATGGATAAAATAATCTAACACATGCTACTAATTCTTAATGCACCTCACATGGTTGTAAGTTTTGTACCTCACCTTTAAGAGTGTCATCGTTTAAATTATCTTTCACCCATTTTGCCACCCAAACATTAAATCAAACTATGAGAACCAAATCTCAAAATCAAACAACATGAATGTTTTCAATTTTTGCAATTTACTTACCAAATGCAACAGACCCAAAATATAAACACAAAAGAAATCCTAGAATGAATGGTTCTAAACGCAAAAATATAAACCACATTTGATACAATTAGATTGGTTCTTGAATTTAAAAGATATTTTGCCAAACAAACAAAAACATGTTGTTTTCAAATATTTGAATAAAGTCAAGAAATAAAGGACTTCCTATTGAAAGGAAAAAATCAAAATTTTTTTTTAAGAGAGAAGTGTTTCCATGGTATGCACTATTACAAAAATAGGTTATTTTGACTAGTGAATTTAGTCAAGAAGGACCCCATTTGGACAAGTGTTAAAAAAACTATCTTGTCAATATGAACAAATTGATTTGGGCCTATTTTACATGATTGGTGTGGTCTTTTTGATGGGAAACTATTGGACTATTTGACTAATCATTTTAACTATGGATAGTGGACCATTTGACTAATCAATTTTCTACCCAATTTTTTTCTAGATTGTTACCAAATAAAATAAAATTGTGTAGGTAGGTATAACTAGGTAGCTTGTATCTAAGTTTAGGTAGGTCGTAAAAAGGTTGTAAGTAGGTAATAACCTAACCTAGTCTATTTAACCTACCCTACCTTAACCCTTTAAACATGTATATAGGTTACAAGTCTTAAGAATTGAACCCCCTCACCTCTTCAATGATAAACCAAGTCCTTACCAATGGACTACACCTTCCAAAGCTAATCAAGCTTGTCAAATTTTTTATTTCACTTGTTTATTTCACAACATTAATTATGTAAGTAAGTAAGAAAATTGGATAATTAGCAAGTAAGTTGCATGATGTTCGATAGGTAGAAAGGTAGGTAGGTAGGAAACTAGGTAGGTAAGTGGGTAGGTAGGTAGGGATTTTGGATGGTAGTTGTGAAGTAAAAGGTAAGTACATAGGTATTTATAAGTAGGTCAATAGGTAAGGATGTAAGATGGTAGGTGGGAAATAAGAGGTAGGCATGTAGGGTTTTATGATGGTAGGTTAGAAATAGGAGCTAAATAGAGTTTTAAATGGTAGGTCGAAATTAAAAGGTAAGTAGGTAGGGTTTTAAGATGGTAGGTTGAAAGTAAAAGGCAAGTAAGGGTATATGAGGGTAGGTGGGAAGTAGGAGGCAAATAAGGGAAAATGTAGGATGGTCGGTGGGAAGTACAAGGTAGGTAGGTATGTAGGATGGTAGGTGGGAAGTATGAGGTAGGTAGGTAGGTATGTAAAATGGTAAGTGGGAAGTAGGAAGTAGGTAGGTAGGTTTGTAAGATGGTAGGTGGGTAGGAATGTAAGTAGACCTAGGTTATTGTGTAGCCTAATTAGTAATTATTTTGACCAATTAAGTAACATAAGATGTTTCATTTGATTAAAACACCATTGTCCATCTTGACTAAGGATGTCATGTTGTTTTGTCCAACTTGATTATAAGTCATTGGTCATTTTGACCGAAGTGGTCATTTTTTTTGTTCAACTTGACTAAATGTCTTAATTGATTATAAGCCATTGGTCATTTTGACCAAAATGGTCATTATTTTGTTCAACTTGATTAGATGTTTAATTTGACATATAGTCAAATAGGTCATTTTAGTCAAGTTTAATGATAAAAACACACATGTCATTCAAGCCTTGAAGTTGTAGTCAAAATGCACTTGTCCATTAATAAAAAAAAACTTGTTAATCAATTTGAACCTTTTGAAAAATCATGAATTGTAGTAGTGACAATGTGCACGAAAAGGAATCATAGTTTGATAATCTTCATTATAGTGCATTTTTGTGTTTTTCTAGATATTTGGGGAAGATTTTATGATATAATTATGTAATTAAAGGTGGATAACATCCTAATTTCTCATTATGTGTAGAAATTGATGCACATTTGAACAATGTAATGGTTGATTGGAGTACTTTTTCAATTTGCAGAATATTGTCACAAAGATTATAACATAACAAAAATATTAAAAAATATTAATTTTAATGGGAATTTTTTTTTGAATTTTTTCACATAAAAAAAAAACCATAATGAACAATCTTTTCCTTGAAAACTTTCAATTTGTTTTAAAGACATGATGTTAATATTAAGTGAATAGATGTTCGATAATACATTATGATATAATAATGTTAATGATTATGATATTTTAAAGTTCTAAAAAAATTTCCCATTAAAAATGTAATTGTGACACACCCCCAAACTCCTTGAGAAACCCAAATGTGGGTCCCAATGTGAAACAACGGAAAAAGATGGGGCACATTTTAAATTCATAACACTTTGTGGGGTAAGAGAATGTGCTAGAGCTCTGAGATGGGATTAGGAAGAATTCACAAACAATAGTTCAATATGAAAATAACCTCCACAATTAAACAAAGAAGACAGTTAATGCAAGTTGGAAGCAAATGGTGTGACAAACTTAGTAAGGACATCTTCAAGTTTTACATGGCTCACAACCTTTGAAGGAGACACAACTCTTTTATTTATAGTATATTATGTGACTCTCCATGAAGGCTACATCCAAATGACATTTTTCCTAAAACTCCCAAGTGAGAGTTTCAAAATTGGGATTCTTGTTGTCCCAAAATTTTAGATGTTCATATCTTCCTCAAATCAAACCTATTTGGAGCATGCAAGGGCAATATTTTATAGTTCTCAAAAAGATATTTCCAATGGTGCATTGCATGCCCCAATCAGAGTTCATTTGACCTTTGATTTAAAAGGATTTGTGGTTGGGAGTCAAATTTTCAATTTGACTTTTGACCCTTTTAAAAAAAATCATAACTCATGCATTTTAGGTTTAAATAAACAATGTGAAGGCACTTTAGGCATCTAGACTTCAAGAATTTTGCAATGGTCTCATGGGGACTAAATTTGATGTTTGTTTGTTTTTTCAACTAAGGTTGTAAATATTTGGGACTTTCACACTAATGCAACTCCCAAAATGGGAATGCACTTGGGAATCATTGGGCTCAATCTTTTGCACTCTCCCTCATTTGTGAAAGTGTGTTTCACTCCCAGAAACACTCTTTTGGCCTCATGTGCTTTGCATTCCACACTTAGTTGCAAACCCAATATTAAAGCTGTGATAAGTTGGGTTAAACATTGTTTTTATCATTCTACAAAAATAAAGTGGAAATTTAAAATGAATGAAAAATGGTAAACTATTTTTAAACAAGGTGTTTTCAATAATTTTTTATCAAATTATTGGTGTACAATTATATATAAAAAATAAATCAATTTCATATTCATGAGTTATATAACTTCTTTTATTGTTAAGGCCCAAATTAGTTATATGTGATCTTTAAATTAATTTCAAAATGAGCGAAAACTGATGTGTGAATATTTTTTATATTCTATGTACTTCCATTTTTTACACAAAGTGTGTAAACCATACAATGGAAATACTCAAATGTACAAACCAAACTATAAACATTCATTTGTCATTATAGTCTTAAGAGCTAATTTGAGGATTCATCCTCATACCCCATAACAATACACACTTTCAACTTAATGATTTTTTGAAAATACCCATCATATTTGGAGCATGCTATAGAAAAATGCAACATGTATAGCTCAATCTTTGAGCAGAAAGATGAGCACCTAGAAGACAATAGGCTGTTGTTCTAGCAGCTTCCTTTCAAAACCATGTTCTAACTATATCTTGAACAATTTATAAAGAATGGACTTGACTGCAAGAATTCAACATTATGAGAAAAAAACATGTTATAAAATAGGTTGCATTGTTGCACAAATTTTAGGACACATCTTTTTTTATATCTCAATTAAGAGTGTCATCTTTTCAAATTGTGACCTTCTTAACTTTAGAACTAGCATGGACCTATTGTATTGTTAAAAGGTGCAACAAATTTTCTTTTCAATTTATGAATACATGTATGACCATTGTCGAACAATATCCTCTTGCTTGCATAGATGGAGCTCTATCATCATGCAAATTGATTTCTCCTTATAATACAAACTAGCAAGTTAACAACTCCATGACTTCATCCCTAGCTGCAACCCAACAACAATTTGTGAAACAAAACCATTTTTAATTATGTGATCATCATAAAGAACGTGTTGTAGCTTGGTTGGCTAAAAGGATCTCCTTGCCTTACTTTGCATGTGACATTAGCTACTAAGACATATAAAAGTCATGGGAAGGAGGATAAGATGATGAGATAGGAACCATTGTCTCAACTTGTAAGTGTTTTGAAGGTAACCATTTTGTTAGTTCCCAAAAACCAAAAGTGACACAATGAGAGTGAGGAAACACCATACCACAAAAAACCATAAAATACTAATCACAAAGAAATTGATTGTTTATTACAAGTGGTCGTTCTTGCATTTCATCACACAACAAAACTTAACTTCTCGCATTCTGGAGTGCCTATTACTGCAAATTGTGTGATATTGCAAGGTGTTTTAGGACTTCACTGATATGCATGCAACAAAGCTTACCATTAGTGCGTGCAACTAGGATGCAACAGACATGGAAAAAAAAACCACTATGTACCAAAAAAAAAAAAAAAGAAAAATCTTTTTGCTTAGAAGAAAGTGCAGCGAACTTCGATTACCACCATCTAAAAGCTTCTTATTTTCCCCACCATTTTTTTGTCAATGTGTTGTTATTAAACTCCTAGAAAGTTCACAAATTTGGACCACCTCAAACCTAAACCCTAAGCTACAGAGCACATGGATGAATAGAAAGAAAGAAATGGATGATTGTTGCCCCCTACTGTACTCTATTGATCTTCACACAACATCCCTGCCTGGATGGGCAGGCAGGGGCCAACAAAATTTGTCAGGAAAGGAAAAAACAGTGCTCATGATGTCAGTATGGAATGAAACAAGTCACATGTGCTGACAAAAGAGTTTAAGTAAGAAGACATACTCATAAGCATACTCAATTCATGGGTGGTGGTGATGCCTATTGTTAGTTGTATAAAATTAGTTGTGGGTACAAGACAAAGAAGCACATAATAGGCAAAGCACCTCTGCACCTTCAAAATGAGAGATGTAATAAATTATTATGTAAACAAAATACAAAGTGTTAACTTGCAATCCATTATACCTGCATCTGACAAAATCATGCTTCCCCCTGCCAAATTAGCTACCTACTCTGCTGCCATTACTAAGTGATGACAACCCTGTGCAAACTTTATAAAAAAGAAAGCACCCAAGAAAGGGGGGAGAAAAAGAAAACAAGGGGAGGGTGGGGGGGCATTACTTAGTGCATTTTTTTTGTTGAACATGATTACACAACACACATTTGGGTGCCAAGAAAAAAAAGGTTACACAATTCTTAGTTTGGTCGGTGGGTCTTAAGTTACAATAATGTGCCAAGATGGGTTTATTCAATTCTCAACCCTTATTCTCAATAGGTGAGGGTTTTTTTTAGGAAGGGCTATTAATCCAGGCCAAAAATAGTAGCAACCAAATTTTAGAAATAGAATTTCTGTGCAACCAATGAGAAGTCAAGTCATGGAGTGAAGGGGGTCTAAAAAAAAAAGTTGTGTTTGGTGTGGAGAGTGAAATGTCCACTGTTCACTTTCCATGCAAGCTTTTTGGAAGGAGGAGGTGGGGAAGGGGTGAAAGGCGGGGGGGGTCAAAGCAAAGAAATCCCCAAGTTCCTGACATGTTCCCCAAGAGTTCTCAATAGCACCTCACTTTTATCTGGTCGGCTTCAGCGAATGTTGATGTTGCCCTCCTTTCACTTATATAGGTGGGCCAAAGGGGAGGAAGTGTAAACTTCAAAGTAGAACCTTCCATTTTGGGGAGCTAATCAAACTGGCTCATTGCAAAAATAAATAAATATATATTGATTGAACTTGGGAGGCACCACCTCATCTATTGAATAGGAGAGGTAGTGATGTATTATTATTCTCAATAGTGATGCTTTCAGCTAGTAATGATTCGTAGTTACATTAATTAGGAAGAGACATATTACGTAGTCCTACTGTTTTGGGATTTTGGATTTTCCAATTATCATGTTCCATAGGTTCTGCCAAGTTGAACCTAAAATTTAAAATTTTAACTTTGACAACATGGTTTTTTTAATTCTGAAAATTTCGGCAAGTAATGGTTATAAAAAATAATAAACATGCTCTTTTTTTAATGTTTATGGGACACACTTTAGTGTCTCTAGACTGTTTCAGTCTTAGGCCCACTTCAGACGAGGGTCCAGGGTCTAATTTCTTAGGAACCAATTTGGATTGATTTGAAGCGAATTGAATCTTCCTTGCTCGAGTTGGAACAGACCTTGGTCCCTAGCCTGATTCTTGGTTCTCCAAATCAGGAGCTCTCCTTTTAGCACTGTTTTTTTGGTCCAAACCAATTGATTTTCCCTTCAAAATAGGTGCCATGTAGGTTTTAGCCTCAGTTTGCCATTTTTGGGTCTTGGACCCTCGTCTAAAGGCCTTGGGACCAATTTAAAGCTTTCGACCAATAAGATTGCTTGAATTCATTGGTCCCTGGACCTTGGACCCTCCTCTAAAGTCGCCCTTAAGTTCTTGAACTTTGAGGCCTAGAGTTCAAACTTGAGAATCGAAAGCTTGCAGATTTTTGATTTTATAGTAATTATCAAATTCTTGGCACAAGTAATAAATAAAATTTCAAAAATTAGTTAAAACAAAAAACCCATTGAAATAAGAGCATCCCCAGAATTTTCATTTTATTTTATTTTATGTGGCACAAACGGAAATCAAAATCCATTGCAGAATGGTAATTTCGAAAAGAAAACACCTAACTAGGATACAGCCATTTTTTTCTGGCTAAATTTAACGAGTTGGCTAATAAGAGGCTTTTTTTGGGGGGTTTTCTAGTCGCCAAAATTCTGCAGTTTTTTTTGGGGAAATATCGCCAGATCTCCCTATTGGGTTCTAGCATGTAGCCAAAAATGGGCAAGAATCTTAAACTTTTCAACTTCCATATCCTGTTCGGGTGTTTTTTTTACCAAAAATTCCTCAGCAGGTCGACTGGCGAGGATCCCCTGCATTAATTAGCAATAAATGGCGACTGTCCTAAGTGGGCTGTAGCTCACTTTTACAAAAGTGCTGCTACAAGTAGTGACCTGCCTAGTTTCTAGATGTGGCTAATTTAATAATTTTAATTTCAAAAAATGCCGGAAAAATCCCCTACATATCACGAGTTTTTCGTGTTTTTTTTCGTCGCATTTTATGAAAAAAAATTCGCCAAGTTGTGAAAATTCGCTCAAAAAATCACTTAGATTCCTGTTTATAGCCTAATTTGGCTAAACGGTATTATGGATGATCGCCAGTTCAGCTACATCACAAACATGAAAAGAAAAAACACTAGTACTCGTATGGTGTCAGGCTAGGTACCTAGGTGGTAGTGCGAATAGGGTCTTCTGTCAGAAGCGGGCGGGCGGACGGGCGGTAGCTCTCATGGGAAGCCACATATCGCGGGTCCGTAGCCCTCTCTCTACTTGTACAGCTAGTAGTAGCATGCAAGGACGCGGGCTGCTCTCCCTTCTTCTTCTTCTTCTTCGTCTGCCGACTTCGAGGACGACAGCCCTGGGAATTTTGTACTTACGGCGATTGCCGCCGCTGATGACGCTCGAATGTTTTGTAACAAGAGGAATGGTGAAATGGACATTTCTGGAGATGCTCTGATTTTTCCTGATTTTTTTCTCGCAGCAAATCGTCTTTTTCTGCTTCCAAGCAAATTAGATAGCTTGCTTTTTCGGAAGGACGTCGAGAGAGAGAGAGATATAGTGTTAGAGCGGGAAACGAGGAATGGAGAGAGAGAAAAGAGCGCAGGCATGATAATAATAACGTGCTGTAGTTTGTGTTCTGTTTTTGCGTGACTGGCAATTCTTTTTGTCCGTGGTTTCTACGGGAGGGAGAAGCGGGAAATTGCAAAGCTCATGAAGAAGGAAAGCGGGAAGATTTTGTAGATCGGAGATGGAATATCACGTGTGTTGTACTGTAGAGAGAGCATAGAAAGTTGATTCGGAAAGGTCGACGATGGAAAAGTGTTGTTTGTGTCAGAAGACAGAAGAACGGTTGTGTCATCAGTCGGGTGGGCGGAGAAAAGAAATCGAGATCCAGGAGAAGGAAGGAGAGCCTGATGAATTTGGCAGCCGAAGAAGAAGGAGCAAGTAAGTAAGTAACGGATGCCATCCTGAGGATTTGCTTTCTTTCAGTTTTATTGTCGCGTTTGTCTTATTATGGGAGGAGAAGATATAGTAGTAGTGTCTGTGTTGGAGTGAAGAGTGAAGAAGAACACAAAACAGAGAAGGTTTGCGAAGACAAGCGTAATGGAGCAGCCTCTGCTGCTATAGAGGTGTAGGAGGCGCACAACAAGCTTGAAGAAGAAGAGGAAGCTGTTCGCAATCAGAGTCGTCTCGGTTCCTTTTGCTGGCGGATCGCATATTGGAGAGTCTCTTCTGTCTCGTTTTGGTGTCTGTTAGGAATTCTCTTCTGCAGAATTCTGCAGTGTTCAATGCCGTCATCCTGAGGATTTGCTTTCTTCTTCTTCTCTGAGGGAGGATTTGCACAGCGTTTCACTGCAAGAAGCACGGGATTACTGGGCGCTAGAAACGAGCTGTTGCTGCTTTAGACGCTTTTACTTGTGCTGCTTTGCACAGTTACTGGAGTACATGACTTCCTCATTGGCACAACGACAATGGATGCAGCACCTTCTGTTGCCCCATGTGGAATTGGCCCATATTCTAGGTCTCCTGTCTCCATTTCCATGTTGTTTGCACATCTCAGACCACATCCACAATGGTCTATTTTTGCTGTCATTCTCCAACCTCAGAAGCCAGGAGCACAAGCAAACATGACATACAATTGTGTGCAGGTTAGGGTTTAGGGTAAGGTCTGCGGAGGGAGTTCAGCATCCTGTATGTTAGGAACTGGTTGCGATTTTGTCAAGGAGGCAGGTTGGAGATGTGGGGTAATCCAGTGCCCCAGTCTTTCTTATTCCTTCTGCTGCTGCTGCTGCTTAGCTGCCTGAACCCTGCAATGGGTCAGCAGCAATTGATGTGTGGACGTGCTTCAGAAGAGTCCTTAAGGGAATTGATGATGGACCCAGAGTCACAGAACAATGTTTTTGCTAATGTAAGTATGTGGATCAACCTCCTGTTCCTCTGTTGTTAGATCAGAAAGACAAAATTAGTGCCACCCATTGCTATGAATCTTCTCTGGATTGTCAGTTCTGAGCCAAGAGTGATAAACTTCATGCTGGAAACCAAAAAGGAGTATGCATTGCAATCAAAATTCAAGCATCAGAAGGAACAGATGTTAGGTTGTGAGGATCGCAGAGATATCCATTGCAGCACTAGTCCACTTTTGAGAGGTGCTGTGATTGACTGTTAGAGGCATCTGCAACCAGGCAGAAAGGTTTTTCCTTGCCTGACACATGTAGAGATGTGCGATTCGCTCACTTTTCAACAGGCAGCTCTGGCCAGAGGCTTAGTCACATGACCAGTGCATGGCTTCAATGTTTACTGTTCTCATTGAGAAGCGTTGGCTGAATTGTGTCCCAGATCCTTTGTTCACAATACTTTGCACACTGAAGGGGGTTTTGGAGGTCTGACTTAAGTCAATAAGTCAGTTGAAGAGTCGTTTAATGTAAATACAATGAACTACTCAGAGATTCAGGACCCAGATTCTGTATAATGGTTTGCCTGAAATTATGGGTGGATTATTATATACCTATCTACACACACACTGTTGGTAGCTGATAAGTCTGTGGGTAGTTGTGGCAGCTTGTCACCGCTGTTTCGTGATGAAGGTGGTGATTTTATACTTTGTGAGCAATTTTCACAAGGCTATGACAGCACTCAAAGTGTTGATGTGGAGAATTCTCTGTAATCTTATAGCTATGCTGCTATGAACTACTTGATGCTTTCTGTTACAGTAATCACATCCATGTTGGTTGCTTTAGGAAAGTTGTACATCAGGTGTGAGGGCCAAAGAGACCCGACCACACACTGTCTCTATCACAGAATTTGGTGCTGTTGGCGATGGAAAGTTTCTGAACACTCATGCATTTGAGAATGCAATCTTCTATCTGCGGACTTTTGCTGACAAAGGAGGAGCACAGCTCTATATCCCTCCAGGGCAGTGGCTTACAGGAAGCATCAGTTTAATCAGCCATCTTACTTTGTACTTGGATCGAGGAGCTACAATTCTGGCATCTCAGGTATGTCTGCTGCACCTTCTACAGACGATTTTCTCTCAATTGTATAGGGTGCTCTTTCTGGCTTATTTCATTTTGTGAAAAACAGGAACTGAATTTGTGCCAAACAGCATGTATGTTCAGTTTCACATGGTAGCATCAACATGTTTTGGAATTCAAAAATGATATCTGGGAACAATGGTTCAATGATGCTTGCCTTGAACTTGTTACTGCCACTTTAATATCTGTTAGCAGTTTGTTCTCTGTTCTACTCCCCATAGTCATATAGAATCTCAGGTACTTTGAACTCTTACTGATGAGATTGTGCAGAACCACTGATATAGCATTTCTGTTTTTGAACTTCACATATACATCAGGATTGAGGAGAAATTGTAGAGCTTCTTTAGCTGTCATCTGAGGTTCCTGCACAATGAAGCAGTATACTATGTGTGATTGACTAGAAGGTTTGTGTTTAATCACTTGAATACATCCTGTTTGAAGCTCTTTATGGAAGTGTCTTAGTTATTGACTCTTTTTCAATGTTTTTGGCATGTCAGGACCCAAAGACATTCCCTGTCATTGATGGCTTGCCTTCATATGGTCGGGGCTGTGAGCTTCCAGGAGGACGACACAGTAGTGTAATACATGGAGAAAACCTTGCAGATATTGTTATCACAGGTGATGGATTTTGGCTTGCTGATATAGTAGTGTATTGACTCCTCTCCAAACTGTCACAATACAAGGGTTTAGCTAGACCCATAGAAGCAGCATTTAAGGCAGGGTACTGTTTTGTTTGCTTGTATCACAGGTTGCTGTAGCCTTCTCTCTGTCACCAACACTAACCAGGCTAATCAGGGGAATCTTCATGTCTGCTCTGAAAATGTCAGTTCTTTCTCAGTAGGTTATCTGGCTACCAGAGAGGGCTTCAAGTGCTAGTGTCAAAGCCCTTTAATGCCTCATGTCCCTTGCTGTCTTCTCATTTCAAGTGATGTTGGTATTGTGGCTTCAGACTTGCAAGTCGACACAATCTGATAATCAAACTGAAGATCTTGTTCCACCTAACAACTCAGAGAGATAACCATAATTGAGTGGATTCACTTGGGAAGTTCACTCTTGAAGTGAATCCACTTGAAAGAGAAAGAGAAGCATCTGGTTGGGAGGCCTTATCTGAAATTTGGAATCCCAGCTGACATGGATTACTGCAATTAACAAACTTGGGAATTCTGCAGTGGGCTGCAGTATGATGGGCCTCAGTTTTACATTCTGTTGCCCTGCATTCACAGGTGAGAATGGGACCATTGACGGGCAGGGATGGGTCTGGTGGGATATGGTGCACAATTGGACACTGGACTACACTCGTGGACACTTGGTGGAGCTGATCAACTGCACAAACATCCTTATCTCAAACCTCACTTTTGTGAACTCTCCATTTTGGACAATACACCCAGTCTATTGCAGGTAGCATGACTTCAAGCTCAATGTTTATTCTGTTCTGAATGCTTCTGTCTGTGTTTGCTTCTTTGCTCTCCTTGAAGGTTCCACTCTTTGCAAGCTGTCAGAAAGCATTATGCTCTATGCATGAATCTCAACTTCTGGATGTAGTAGATGTATTTTCACATTCTGGGGTTTCCCCCCGGGTTTCTTGAACTGATAGGCATTGGATATCACTTTCATTCATTGAATGTACCTTGGATATTCTCAGTATTGCTGCTGTTGTGAGAAGTCCTTCCATGAAGCGTAAGTCATTTTTGTGTTCTGATCTGTTGTACTTGGTGATTGGATGTGTTCCCAGCAATCTGACAATTAGAAATTTGACCATATGGGCTCCAGGGGACTCCCCAAACACTGATGGGATTGTTCCTGGTATGTATGTTGGATGTCAGATACTCTTGTTAGAACCTTTGTAGCTAACCAGAAAGTAAAGAGAGGTCAAAGATAATTGTAAGTTGGAGACTAGTGTTTTTTCCTGTTAATTTGGTACTCAAGATTCTGCTTGCTGTTGCTTATTTCGAGATTTCAGCTACTGCAATCTTGACATTCTAAGCTGCTTTAAAGAACTGAGAATTGTTTGTGCTGTTGTACTGTCACATTTTTGGATGCAAACATAAGTGTGTATCAACACACTGATGATCTAAATGCTTGTTACAGACTCCAGCACAAATGTTTGCATTGAGGACTGCAGTATCAGCTCAGGTGGTGATGCGCTCTCCATAAAAAGTGGATGGGATGAATATGGAATGGCATACAAGCGGCCCAGCTCCAACATTTGGATTCGACGAGTTGTCTCATCAGCTCCAAGTGGTGCTGGGTTTGCGATTGGAAGTGAAATGTCTGGTGGAGTCTCAAATATCAAGGTTGGTATTCCTCATGTCTGATTTTGTCTCTCAGGAGCGTCTTCTAGTCTCATGTTCGCTGACAATAAGCTTTGCTTGTCATCTGAGAAGAAGAGTTTGAACATTTTTCTTATGAAAGAGACTTGGCAGGTGTGGTTGTATCTTCTTCCTGTTAGCTGCTGGAAAATTCCCATGCCTTGTGATCTGAGAATATCAGATTTGCGTTTGCAGTTTAATCACAGTTACTTCTTTTCCTTGTAATTTTTCTCATGAAGATCAGGGGACATGACCTCCTGGGAGGTTGCAGGTAGAAGATGTGGTGATATTGAACACCAAATCAGGCATCCAGATGAAGACAACAGCTGGGCGTGGAGGCTACATAGTAAATGTTTCAATATCAACCATTGAAATGCACAACACGGAGAAGGCCATTGTCTTTACTGGGTTTTCTGGGAAGCACCCAGATGACAACTGGGATCGCAAGGCCTATCCCCTTGTGGAGCAGATATGGATAAAAAATGTTGTTGGTGAAAATATTATGCAGGCGGGTGAGCTATTGGGTTTACAGGAGGCTCCTTTCCGAGACATTTGCCTCATCAATATTGCACTTGATGTCATTTCCGGGTGGCCTTATTGGAACTGCTCGGAAGTTGTGGGCTCTTCCTCATATGTTCTACCTAAACCATGCCCTGAGCTACAAGATTCTGTACCCTCATCAAGCAAAAGGTGAAGGCGACTCATGAATGGTGTTGATTTCCAATTTCTATTCCTGGCCTCTTTCCAGATTGTCAAAGGAGTGGGACTTCTATCATATTTTATCTTACTCAAAATGAGTTAAGATACCAAAGGCATACAAGCAGCCTCTCTGTACCCCTTTTGCAGTCAAGATTTCTCACTCCCTTCTTTTGAGATTTTTATAGCAGCAATTACCTAGTCTCATCTCACATTCACCATCTGGTGCAAGAGCCTTTCTCTACCCTCCCAAAAGGAGTGCCTGCCCTCATTTCCATACTTCATTGTCAGTCTATGATCCCCTTCTTGAGTGGTTGCTGCTCCACAGCCTTTCATTAGGTCTACTGATTTCCATGTCTTGTCTAACTTTATCCCACTCATCAAAAGCTTTGATGCAGAGAACCAATCCTAAGCCCCTATGTACCTTCCTTCATTCTTGTTTTTAGATATTCTTCTTGTAGGCATGATATCTTTTCAATGATGTCACTTTGCTCATTTTAAGCTTGATGCAGGTGGGGTCAGTGGGATCACGGGTTGATTGAAGGATTTTCAGTGCATGCCTGAGGCAGTCCTGAGGCAGTCCAGTATGTCCAACCTGTCACTTTGCAAACTAGTTGTGTCCACATTCTCTGCCAGAGAGTTGAAGCACAAATGTGATGGCCATGACAAAAATGGCAGCTGACAGTTTGTAGGCAAGCTTGTAAAGTCAGCGTTGCACCAACAGATCAAATTTGCATTGGATTCTTCTTGTGTAGAGCCAAATAAAGTTTGGGCCAGTCTTAAGCCAAATGTTGGTTTAGGGTTTTCTTTTTCTAGATGAGGGGTATCCAGGTTTATGGGCCCTGTGTATAGTTGTACAAGTATGGTTCAGTTTTGGTTGTGAATCATTCTTGAAGAGCATAGTGCTTCTGGTTCTTAGCCTTCTTTTGAGTTTCCTGCTTTTCCAATTCAACTGCAGCACCACTTTGTGTGTTGGGCAAGTCTCGTCACTCTGGTGCCTGTTGTGTGTAGATTTATTTCACGAGGTCAAAATTTTCCTCAATGTGAATATATTTCTCATTCCTTAATCTTGAGTACATTCTGGGCTATGTTGTCTCTGTTGTATGTTAGTCAAAATATTCCCACTGACAATCAACCTGTTTTTAACCTGGCATGATCCCTGAAGATTTTAGCGTTCATGAAAGTTTGGTTCCAGGTTATAAATCCTTGATTGCATGAGTGGTCAGCCCAAGGGACTTGTATTCTAACACAGGCATCACAAGTACTTGGAGAAACTATGAGAATCTGGGCCACACAAGTACTTACAAAATGGCTAGTTAAGAAGCTTCAAATTTCAAGGTACAAACTTCTTACCTTGAGAATGGACAGACCCAGATTTCCTGACCTCTGTTTTAACAAGAAAGTTGCTAATTTCTGTCTGGCACTTTACTTGGCTTCTGTGGCTAGCTGCTATGCCCAATTGTTACTAGAAGGAGCAGCTCTGCTGCAAAAGCTGCATCAAGCTTGTTGGGATGCCTGCTATGTGTGCTAGTACAACCAGAAACTGCCACAAAAGACTTAGAGTCATTTGAGAGGAGTGGCAGCACCACCTGCCTAAGGCAGAAGGTGCCATCCTCTGCTGATTTTGCCAGAATTTCTGTTACTCGACATAAAGGAATTATCGAAAAAATTCTTTACAAAACTTAACAGCCATGATGCAACAAGAAAGAACAAGAATTAACAGTAGTTTTTCATGTTTGAAATAAAAGCTGATAGAACTTTGCAATGCAACTGAGAATGACATTTTTGTGGGATTGCAAATGAAAACAACAATAGCCCACAATACAGAATAAAAGTGACATTGGAAGGGAATGCCATGATTTCCACACCCAATTGTACAACAGCAAAATTTCAGATGGATTTGTAGCAAACAAAATAACAGCAGCCTCCTGTGAAGTGATGCATGTCAATGTCACAATTGTAAATCTGTAAGCTGTTGTGCCATCACTCCACCAGCACAAGGGATTAGCTCACAAAACAAGCAGAATCTATTATTTGCCATCTATTACGTCCCTCAGAGGAGCAATGCAGCAGACACAGTTACTATGACTTCAGCAAGCTTCACCTAAAATTGATGAAAACCTCTCAAGCTAGAATTTACACCTTCATTGCATCACTCTGTTGAATTACCAGCCCAACACATTCCACTTGTTAAAGAAATAATGATCCACATGCACCCTAGAAACCACAATAGAACAATTAGTCAAGAAACGTCACCCTGCTGGATTCTTTGTAGATTTTGGATAGACATTGATCTTACCCACAATGGAGCCCTATTTCCAAACTATTCATGGATGTACAATGATGCACCACATCAAGGAGGTTCTAAACTTTGAAACACATTCAAGCTCCTTTTTTCATGGCAGAACAACACTTCTGAACCAACTGCAGAAACCATTGCTTTTGAAGTTATGGAACAAGTGTCATTGCAAATAGTTTTGGTAGCGATACCACATGCCAAATCAAAGAGGAGAGGCCCATTGAAAGTTGTGAGTTTTATTGAGAAATGCACTGTCTCGATCTAATCAATCCATAAGGCAATGAACAACAATGATAAGGCCACATTGCGACCCTAAAATGGATGGCTCAGATCTTTCAAAATTGATTGCTAAAAATAAAAATGCAGCAAATGGATTTTGGACCAAATGAAAAGTGCCAAGATGAAGACCATACTTTTTTCATCCACAATTGGATGAATAGACTAAGTTAAAAACTAGCCATTCATACCTTAGAGCTAGGTTAGTTAGATTGGATGGCTAGGACTAACTAGATTTACAATCCAATGGTCAAAAATGAACTCCTAATTTCAACGGTCACAATTTTGCAGAAAATATAACACCTTTGGGTCTACACCATTTAATAAATTATCCAAACTAGTGGCTAGGATTTATTTAGTTCCAAGTCTTATGGTTGGATTTGTTAGATAATTCAATGGTTGAAAGGTGTTGAAAAGAGGACACTAATTGATCTTGACTATTAAATCAATTTAGATTGAACATTTCCCATTTACTTATTTTGAGCCATTTTTATAAAAATATCCTAACTGACATGTGTAGGGTGAAGATCCTGTCGACCATCAAGAAACAATGGAGACCCCAAGAACCTTTGGAGATCTCATCAACCATTAAGTTATGGTGACAATCCCACCAAACATAATCTATGGTGGATCTCTAATCTTGGAAACCCTACCTATCACTAAGCAATGCTATGACCATTCATATCAACAATAAAGGCTTCCCACCATCAACAATTATGATGCATAATTTCTGGGGGGTGTAAATTCACCAAATGTTCTATAAAACCATAGAGTGTTCCTCTTTTTGCATCATGTTATTAACTACTCCTTGTAGTGAAGCTTTGCTTTTTCTTTTCACCATGCCAAAGGTGCTTTATGCAATGAAGATCTATCAATTTTTGTGTTGCATCAAATATTCTCTTTGTAATGGAGCTTTACTAAACTAATGGCACTTTTTGTTTTTAGTAAATGTTTTGTTCATTTGCTCTTATTTTGATATCATTTTTTCTTTTCTTTTTGCTTGTTTCATTCACATTTTATTGTTCATTCCATTACAAGTATCAACAATCTACAATATGTCCAGTTCACAATCCTTCTTTTCAAGTCGATTTTACATATTGACATTTGTCAATGGCATCCTTTGGGAATTGCTTCTTATTTTCAATTTTTATATTATTGATGGTTTCTTGTGTTTTTTGTTTCATTTGTTTCTTGGTACTTATTCTTGTCTTATATTTCTTGTGTTTTGTGGGCGGTGATCCCATGCGATTGACTTAGTCTTGTTGTAATTGGGTGTTATTATGATGGATTTTGTAGATAGTCAATTTGTTATTAATGTAAATGAAGAAGTTGTCGATGATATTGAATGTGAAGTGTTAGATAATGTTTGTGGAGATAACCTCCTTTTTGAAGACATTTTGATGTAGTTGAAGGTCTTTTCAACTTGCTTGTTCAAAAGGATTACCTTGATCCTTGTGCTCATGGTGAAACTATCGACAAGGAAGTGAATTTTGATGTTGATTGTGACGATGATGAGCATATCAACAATGGTTTCATGGGTTATAAGAATACACATATGATTGCATTTGTAATCAAATGTATCAAATGTAACTACATGACTATATAATCCAAACATTCATGTCATTTATGTCATGAGTTTGATCCATGCCCCAATTCGCAAATGCCATTATGACTTGTGTCTTCCAAGACTGTAATCATTTAAATCATAATCATTGACAACATCCAATGGTCCAAATTTAATTTTAAAATTTTAAAAATAAATATCAATTATTTCCTTGTTGCCACATGGCAAACATTGACTTAATAACATGCTACCATGTGGTAGTTTAAACACAAGTATTTAAAAAATAATAATCATTTATATTTTGCCACATGGCATCCTAAGCATAGAAGCCTAGGTTATACGGTCTAGGCTCTAGGACATTTAGCCTAAAAAGCTTAAGTTAAAATCAAACCTAGGCCTAGGAAAGTAGGTAGGCTAGTTACCAAAATAGCCCAAGGCAACTTCCTAGGTTGTAAATATAAGAACTTTAACCCCTCCCCCTCCATTTTGAAAGTTCAAGTCCTCAACCATTGAACCACATTTTTTATATAAAATAAGTGTCTACCTATAAAATTATAAATATTATACTACTCCTACCTAATGAACCATGTCCCCATGTAATCTAATTAAGCTAAACATAACATAACATAACCTAATTTCACTTAAACTAACCTAAGTTAAATTAGTTTAACATAAGATAAATTACTATGACTTAGGGTAACCTAGGTTTCTTTAAGTTGACTTAAGATAATTTAAAATAACCTAGGCTACATTATGTTGGGCACTAATTAACCTAACCCAATTCTAGTTAAGCCTAGGTAAAACAACTAATGAAGTTTTGGGGTTTTAATTTGGGGTTCATGGAGTAGGATAATAGGATGATCTTATTCAGGATGGACTTGGACTGCTAATAAATGATGGGTGGCTTGGTTAGGATAAGGTGTGTGTGTGTGTGT